>Ga0075163_10003058_pt1 | contig 22551 bp, 13 predicted proteins | sample JI1023141ADNA_FD_71478 | JGI IMG/M metagenome (GOLD analysis project Ga0075163, IMG submission 71478) | Wastewater effluent complex algal communities from Wisconsin, to seasonally profile nutrient transformation and Carbon sequestration -... | ecosystem: Engineered > WWTP > Effluent > Algae... | reverse complement strand
TTCGAGACCCGCTCCGGGTATCACTCAGGAGTGCTGAATGCGGACGGTACGCGATCCTCGCGGTGTCACATGGATTTGTCTCGAGTTGCCCGCGATTCCGGCCGAACAGCAAGCCGACGCGGCGCAATCCGCACGCGAAGTGGTCGCTATTGAATGCAACTCCGGCGCCGAGCGCGTCATTGCGCTGGTCGCGCCGGGCTGGGACGACGAAATGAGCGATGAAAAATTGGCGGAAACCATTGCCGCCGGGCTGCGTTGAAGCCCTAGCAGTTTCCGCGGGGCGGTAGCAACCGTCTTGCATCCGGTGACGCGAGCGCGCCTGCCACGCAGCTCCGTTCCCAGAGTGCCCCACCAGGTCATTTCGATCGTGTCCGCGATCGTCGACATAGAGCGCGCAGTGGTTTCGCAGCAATCCTGGTTCACTTTGGACGCCCCAACTCATGATGGCACGATCGGCCGCGCCTTCCGCCCCCGAGAGTAATCCCATTCGCACGCGCGCCGACTGGCAGCGCATGCGCGACGCCTGTCTCAGTGATCCCGGCGCGTTTCATGGGGATATTGCTGCGCGGGAAATCCACTGGTACGATGCCGCAACCCACGCCTGGCTTTCACTGGGTGACGATGCCCACTGGCATGGCTACGATGCGACGACGGGAGCGCCGGTAGCGGCGCGTCCACGTGCGGCCTGGCAGCCCTGGACGCGCGCGCTCGACGACGACGATCCACCGTTCTACCGCTGGTTTGCGGATGCGCGCACCAACGCGTGCTTCAACGAAGTCGACCGACATGTGTTGGCCGGCCACGGCGACGAGCCCGCGTTTCTTGTTGAAGGCGACCGATGGGATCAGTCGCGCGACGGTGGGCGGGGAGGTCCGGTCGTGTCGTTCGCGCTGTCGCGGCGGCGCCTGCTGGTGGAAGTGGCGCGCTGTGCGATCGCACTGCGCCAGATGGGACTGGTCGCAGGCGATCGTCTTGCACTCAACTTGCCCAACATACCGGAGCAGGTGATGTGGACGGAGGCGGCGAAGCGACTGGGGATCGTGTACACACCGGTCTTCGGCGGCTTTTCCGACAAGACCCTCGCCGATCGCGTCTACGATGCGGGGGCACGCGTGGTCATTACGGCCGACGGCGGCCTGCGCAATGCGCAGGTGATTCCGTTCAAAGCGGCGTACACCGACCCGGCGCTTGATCGTTACATCGCAGCGGAGCAGGCGTTGGTCGCCGTCGCCGACAGCGCGAACGCACTTGGGCTCTCGGCGCCGGATGCGGCCCGCCTCGTGGCGGAAGCGGCGCGGGCGATCGCTGGTGAGGTGACCGTCGAACGCAGCGACGTCATGCGTGGCGTGGGACGCGCGCTGTTGGCGTTCACCGAGGCGGGGACGCTCGATGCCACCGCCGCCAGTCGGGCGCGCACGACACTGGCGCGTGCGTTGGTCGATGTGACCAGTCGGGTGGAGAAGGTGATCGTGGTGCGTCACACCGGACAAGCGGATGTGCCGTGGCGCGACGGCCGCGATGTGTGGGCGCATGAGTTGTTGGTGCGTGCGGACGCCGAATTGCTGGCCGCCGCGCAAGCGGCGGGGGTGTCCGCGCAGTCGGTCGCGGAACTGATCGACGGCTCCGATGCGCAGGCGATTCGGGCGGTGTGGGCCGCAATCCCCGCGCTGCCAGTCGACGCGGAGTTTCCGCTGTTTTTCATCTACACCTCGGGTTCGACCGGCAAGCCGAAAGGCGTCGTGCATGTGCATGGCGGCTACGTGGCGGGAATCGCCCATACGATGCGCGTCTCCTTCGACGCGCGGCCTGGGGATGTGATGTACGTGGTGGCGGATCCGGGATGGATCACAGGACAGAGCTACATGATTTCAGCCGCCCTCACCACGCGCGTGACGTCGGTGCTGGCGGAAGGGGCGCCCGTCTTTCCCAGTGCCGGGCGCTTTGCCTCGATCATCGAGCGTTATGGCGTGCGCATCTTCAAGGCCGGCGTCACGTTTCTCAAGAGTGTGATGTCGGATCCGCAGAACGCCGAAGACGTTCGCCGGTACGATCTGTCATCACTGCGCGTGGCGACGTTCTGCGCGGAGCCGGTGTCGCATGCCGTGCAGGCATTCGGCATGGAGCTGATGACACCCTGGTACATCAACTCGTACTGGGCGACGGAGCACGGCGGCATTGTTTGGACGCATTTCTTCGGCAACGACGATTTCGAACTGCGTTCGGATGCGCACACCTATCCGCTGCCGTGGATTGTTGGGGATGTTTGGGTGCCGGACGGTGAACCGGCAGGTGATGGGCGCTTTCCGTGGCGTCGGGCCGACGACGGCGAGAAAGGGGAGATCGTGATTGCCGCGCCCTACCCGTATCTCGCGCGCACCATCTGGGGCGACGCGGCCGGCTTTGCCGTGGACGGGCACCGCGTGGTGCGCACGTGGCGCGGTGACGTGGACCGCTACCGTTCCACGTATTGGTCGCGGTGGCAGGGCAAGTGGGCGTACACGCAGGGGGACGTGGCGATCCGGCACGCTGATGACAGCTTCTCGTTGCATGGACGCAGCGATGACGTCATCAACGTGTCCGGACATCGCATGGGCACGGAAGAAATCGAAGGGGCGATCCTGCGCGACAAACAGATCAATCCCGATTCACCCGTCGGCAACGTGATCGTGATCGGCGCGCCGCATCGCGAAAAAGGGCTGACCCCGCTCGCGTTTGTGACGCCGGCGCCAGGGCGCCGCATCACGATGGATGATCGACGTCGCCTGACGGAACTGGTGCGACAGGAGAAAGGCGCCGTGGCGGTGCCGGAGGAATTCCTCGAGGTCGCGGCCTTTCCCGAAACGCGCAGCGGCAAGTACATGCGGCGCATGGTGCGCGCATTGGTGGAAGAGCAGCCAGTGGGCGATACGACGACGCTGCGCAACCCGGAGTCGATCGCCGACTTGTCGCGAGTCATCGAGACGTGGCGCATGCGGCAGCGAATCAGCGAGTCGCAACGGATTCTCTCGTACTGGCGCTACTTCCGTGTGCAGTATCACACCGTCCACGCGGACGCCCGCATTGCCGTGGTCACGGTCAACAATCCGCCCGTCAACGCGCTCAACGAACGCGCGCTCGATGAGCTGTGCACCGTGGTCGAGCACCTATCGCGGCAGGACGACGTGCGCGCCGTCATTTTCACGGGCAGCGGCACAACGTCATTTGTGGCGGGCGCCGATATTCGCCAGCTGCTCGAGGAGATCCAGACGCTGGACGAGGCGTTGCCGTTGCCCAACGTCGCGCATCTCGCGTTTCGCATGATCGAGCGGATGGGCAAGCCGTGCATCGCCGCCGTCAACGGTGTCGCGCTCGGCGGCGGCATGGAGTTCGCCTTGGCGTGTCACTACCGGATCGCCGAGCCAACGGCCGTCTTCGGGCAGCCGGAGATTCGGCTCAACTTGCTGCCGGGCTACGGCGGCACACAGCGACTGACGCGGTTGCTCGGTGATCGCGACGGGATCGAAGGAGTGGTGACCGCGCTCGAAATCGTGCTCGGTGGCCGACAAGTCACGGCCGACGACGCGCACCGTATCGGGCTGGTGGATGAGCTCGTGGCCGAAGGCGACGATTGTGTCTCGCGCGCCAGCGCGCTGGCTCGTGCGTTCATACAAGATGACCACGCGCCGCTCGCACGTGCCGTTCGGCTCGTGCATGAACGCCGAACCGCGTGGGAGCGTCCCGGATCCATCGATGCCGACGAGGTGTTTGCGCTGGCGCCGGTACAGCGACTGCTGGATCAGGCACGCCGTGTTGGCCGCACGGCCGCCGCTGATCGTGTGCTCGATGCGGTGCGCACTGGTTGGCGTGACGGACTCGAGGCGGGGCTGGCACGTGAAGCGCGTCTGTTCGCGGAAGCCGTCGTCGATCCAGACGGAGGCAAGGCAGGCATTCGCGCCTTCTTTGACAAGCGCAGCGCCCCACTCCCCACACGCCGCCGCGTACAGTTCGACGCGACCGAACGGGCGGATTTGATCGCGACAGGCGCACTGCTTCCCGTGGGGGCACCGTTCTTTCCCGGCTTCACGCCAATCCCACAGTGGCAATTCGGACTCGGTGTGGTGCGCGATGACGCCACGGGCGCGCCGCTGCATGGGTTGCCGATCGAGGTCGAACGGGAGGTGGTCGTGCCCGTTGAGCAACCCACGCCCAACGAAGCGCTCGTGTATGTGTTGGCCTCCGAAGTCAACTTCAACGACATCTGGGCCATCACGGGCATTCCCGTTTCGCCGTTCGACAACCACGACAACGATCACCAGGTAACCGGCTCCGGCGGCATCGGCCTCGTGGCCGCACTGGGAAATGAGGCCAAGTCGGAAGGGCGACTGCGTGTTGGTGATCTCGTGGCGATCTACTCGGGACAGAGTGAACTGTTGTCGCCGTTTGCTGCGCGTGATCCGATGTCCGCAGACTTTCGCATCCAGGGGTACGAATCACGGAGCGGGAGCCACCAGCAGTTTCTGGCGGTGCAGGCGCCACAGTTGCACCCCATACCGCAGGACCTCACGCTCGAGTCAGCGGGATCATACATCCTCAATCTCGGCACCATCGTGCGTGCGCTGTTCACCACGCTGCGCATCGAAGCGGGGCGATCGATGTTCGTGGAGGGCGCTGCCACCGGCACGGGCCTCGAGGCGCTCAAGAGCGCCGCGCGACATGGATGCGCGGTGACCGGCATGGTCTCGAGTGAGGATCGGGCCGCGGTGGTGCGACTCAATGGTGCACGCGGCGCGATCAATCGCCGAGACCCGGCCGTGGCGGCGTGTTTCACCATGGTGCCAGGGGATGCCCAGGGGATTGCCGCGTGGGAAGCGCAGGGCGAGGCGCTGCTCGCGCAGTTTCGGGCACAACACGGCGGGCGACTGGCCGACTATGTCGTCTCGCACGCGGGCGAACTGGCGTTTCCTCGCTCGTTTCAGCTGCTGGAGCAGGGCGGCGCCCTCACGTTCTACGGCGCGTCCTCCGGATACCATTTCACCTTCGCCGGAAAGGCCGGGGCGGAAACACCGACCGCCATGTTGCGTCGCGCGGGCACGCGTGCCGGCGAAGCGGTCTTGATCTATTACGGCGCCGGATTGTCGGCAGGCGATCTGGTCGACCTCGACGGTCTGGAGGCCATCGAAGCGGCGGCGGCACTGGGGGCGCGATGCGGCGTGGCCACCTACACCGACGCGCAGCGCGAATTTGTGCAGTCGCTGGGTTTCGGAGACGCGGTTCGCGGGGTGCTCTCCATCGAAGAACTGATTCGTCGCGGCAGCGGCGAGTTTGAATGGCCGGCCACCATGCCGACGCTTCCCGATGTGCGACGGGATTCCGCCGCCTTTCGTGAAGCCGTCCGCGCGTTTCAGGAGCGAACCATCAAGCCGTTTGGCTCCGCCGTGGGTCGTCTGCTGCGCTCCGCCGACAACCCCCGCGGCGCGCCGGCCGTGATCATCGAACGTGCGGCGCATGATGCACTCGCCATGAGCACGTCACTCGTTCAGCCGTTTACAGGGCGTGTCGTGTATTTCGAGTCGATGGCGCAGCGTCGGTACAGTTTCTACGCGCCGCAAGTTTGGACGCGACAGCGACGCATTCTCATGCCGAGCGCGAGCATTCTCGGCACACATCTCTGCAACGCGTACGAAGTGACGCGGATGAATGAGATGGTCGACGCCGGTTTGTTGGAAGTGACCGCACCGACGGTCGTGCCGTGGTCGGATTTGCCTGCGGCGCATCAGGCGATGTGGGACAACCAGCATGCCGGTGCCACGTACGTCGTGAATCACGCGTTGCCGGCGGTCGGATTGCGCACGGTTGACGAACTTTTTGAAGCCTGGGCTGCGAAGGAGAGTCTCTCGTGAGTGCCACGAAAGTTGAAGAGGGGCAGGATGCCGCAGCGCGCGAGCGCCGCCGGACACCGCGGGGACGCCTCGCCGGCAAAGTGGCGTTGATCACCGGGGCTGCCGGCAATATCGGCACCGAAGTGACTCGCCAGTTCCTTCGCGAGGGCGCCACCGTCGTGATGGCTGGGCGCGACCGGAAGAAGCTCGAAGCGGTCCGCACGGCGTTGCGAGAAGAGCTGCACGTTTCGGCGGCGCGCGTCATCATCCAGCAGATGGATGCGTCGGAGCCCGGACAGGTCCGCGCGGCGATCGCCGACCTGCTGACCAAGGTGCCGAGAATTGACATCCTGCTGAACAACGCGGGAACCGCGGGCCCCAAGTGTCGGCTGCAGGATCTTCCACTCCTCCCGGAAGAGCTCGAGGTGTTGCGCGAGCGCGGGATTGTCGAATCGGAAACGGTTGGCGCTGCGGCGCGCAATCTGCTGGGGCTGGCGTGGAATCTGGTGCGCGCGGTCGCGCCGCATCTGCACGCGGGGGCGACCGTCATCAACGTGTCCACCATCTTTTCGCGCACGCAGTATTACGGGCGTACCGCCTACGTGGTGCCGAAGGCGGCGCTCAACGCGTTTTCGCGGCAGATGGGCAGCGAACTCGGCGCACGCGGCATACGCGTGAATACGGTCTTTCCCGGTCCCATTGAATCGCCTCGGATTCGCACGGTGTTTGCGGCGATGGACAAGCTGCGACACGTCACCGCCGGCACCACGGCAACCGACTTCATGGATTTGATGTCGCTCGCCCGCAACCCGGCGCTCGATGCGACGCGTGAGCTCGAGCCGCGCGCCCCAGGCGCTCCGCGTGAAAAGGGCTTCCCGACGGTCACTGATGTCGCCAACACCATCACGTTCCTCGCGAGTGATGAGTCTGCGGCCATCAACTGTCACAACTTCGAAGTCACGCACGGGATGAACGTGCGACAGGAGTCCCGCAGTACGTGGGTCTCACGTCCGGAACTGCGCACAGTGGATGGCACCGGCGTGCGTGTGCTCGTCGCGGCGGGTGATCAAGTCACCGATGCCATCGCTGTGGCCCGCGTGCAGGCGGGGTGCGGGGCGCGCGTGCGCTTGACCCTCGGCTCCGAGGAGGGCGTGCGCGCCGCGGAAGACGCACTGGGCCTCGATCCCGTCGACCAGCGCATCGATGTCGCGCTGCTTGATCGGACGCGCTTGAAGAGCGTTGAGGAGTTTTTTGCGCAGATCGCAGCCGACGGCGAACGCCTGCAAGGGGCGATCATCATGCCCGCTTTCGGCGCATGGCGATTCCGTGGACCATTCAGCACGCTCTCCGACGCGGATGTCGATGCGTTTGTGGACGGCGAGTTGGTGGGCATGCTGGCGATTGCGCGCGCCCTCACCCGGATGTGGGGAGATGGCGCCGGCCTCCGCAAATCGCCTCGCGTCGTGTTTCTGTCCAACGGTGACGATCACGCCGGCAACGCTTATGCGGATCTGCTCCGCGCCGCCGCCGAGGAACTTTGTCGCGTCTGGCGCGATGAGTCTGAAGAGCAAACGCGCGCGGGCGAACGTCCGTTCATCGAATGGTCCAACCAGGTCATTCGGTGGGGCAATCGGGAGGCGGAAGAAGTCCCGTTTGCGGCCGGTCAGGCCGCCCGCCTGCTGTTCACGCGTCGAAAGATCCGTCAGGTCAATCTGTATCTGCCGCCGTCCATCGTTGAGGCCACCGGTTCGCGTCGCGCGATCTTCGGCTGGATGGAATCGCTCATGGGGCTGCATCTGGGCAAGGTCGCCCTGATCACTGGCGGATCGGCGGGTATCGGCGGTCAGCTGGCCCGGCTGCTCGCCGTAGCTGGCGCGCGCGTGATGTTGGTGGCGCGTCGTGCCGATCAATTGACGGACATGCGTGACAATATTGTGCGCGAGCTCGAAGACATTGGCTACTACGGTGCAGCCGACCGCATCGCCACGCTCGCGGATGTGGACGTCGCCGATGAAGCATCGTTGGGACGTGCGGTGGAGGCCACACTCGCGGCGTTCGGTCGCATCGACTACCTCGTCAATAATGCGGGCGTGGCGGGCGCGGAGCAGATGGTCGTGGACATGGGCGTCGATGCGTGGCGGTACACGCTTACGGCCAATCTCGTCTCCAACTACTCACTGATCGAAAAGGTCGTGCCCGTCATGAAGCGGCAGGGCAGTGGCTACATCCTCAACGTGTCGTCGTATTTCGGCGGCGAGAAATACGTCGCGGTTCCGTATCCCAACCGTGCCGACTACGCGGTCTCCAAGGCGGGCCAACGGGCGCTCACCGAAAACCTCGCGCGATTCGTGGGACCGGAGATTCAGATCAACGCCATCGCACCCGGGCCGGTCGATGGTGATCGGTTGCGTGGCGTCGGCGGCAAGCCCGGACTCTTCGAGCGGCGCGGTCGACTGATCCTCGAGAATCGTCGGCTCAACAGTCTGTATGCCGCCGTGATGGAATCCCTGCGCGCTGGCGCCGCCGTCGGTCCGCTGCTCGATCTGCTGGCAATCAATGACGCGTCAGCACTCGCGAGCGACCCCGCCGCCCCACAGCCGATTCGCGCCTTCTGCGACAAGTTGCTGCGCACCGCGCGCGCGACCGAAGCGGACGCATCCAGCGAGCGCTATCTCATGCACCGCGCAATCGCGCAGCGGCTGGTGGCACGGCTGCGCCTGGGCGGCCGCCTGCTGGGCGAGCCGGATGGCGGTGCGCGATACAACGACGCGTGGGTGTCGACCCTTCCAGAGCCGCCAGAGCCGTTCATTGCGCGCGAGGAGATTCTCAAGGAGGCCGAGAAGATCGGGCAGGGCGTCCTCGGGATGCTGCACCTGCGCAACATGCCGACCGAAGTGGAAGTCGCATTGGCGACGGTCCTGTTCCTGTCCGACCGCGCGGTCAGCGGCGAGACATTTCAGCCGTCGGGCGGACTGCATCAGGAACGCACCATCACCGAACGCGAGTTGTTCGGACGTGCGAAACCGGAGCGACTGGCCAAAATGCGTGGTCAGACGATCTGGCTGATCGGTGAACATCTGACTTCGCATCTTGCGCGCGCCGCGCGCCTCGCACTCGAGGCGAGCAACGTGGGGCGCATTGTGCTGATCACCCGCACCGCCGACGCGGGACGCGAAGTGCAGTCGCTGCTGCGCATCGTCCTCGGGGCAGAGCGTATCGAGAACATCGCCATGGGTGATGACCTCGAGGGTGCCATGGATCACGCGCTCAGGACCGGTGGGTCGCCTGCCGCGGTCGTGTCGACGCCATTTTCTCCGCTGCCGTCGCAGATCTTTCACGACGACGGCTCGGCGGCGTTGGACGCGGCCGGCTTTGCACGGCTCGTCGAAGAGCATCTCACGCACCATTTCCGCGTGGCGCGGAAGGTCTCGCTGATGGACCAGGTGCGACTGGTGCTCGTCTCACCGGACGCACCGGTCAGGCCGTCACACGCGGAGTTCGCCTTGGCCAACTTCGTAAAGACAACGCTGCACGCGCTCACGGCGACGCTGGGTGTCGAAAACGAGCGACTCGTGCACAACGTCCCGGTCAATCAGATCAACCTCACGCGACGGGTCCGCTCTGAGGAACCGCGTGATCTGGCGGAACAGGCGGAAGAGCAGGAACGGTTTGCGCACGCGGTCCTCTTGGCATCGGCTCCCTTGCCCGATGCGGAAGACAGTCGCTACCGCGCCCGGATCTATCGAGGCCTCGCTATCACCGTGTAGCCGTCGGACTGGCAGAATCGGAGAGATGCCGGGGGCGCGCCCGCAGCGGCCCTCGGCTATTTTTGGAGCATGTCAGACGTCGTTGCGCTCGCATCCGAGCTGCTCTCTCTCGAATCCACGACCGGTCGCGAAAAAGACGCCGTGGATTTTGTCGCGCGGTGGTTGATCACGCGCGGCTGGAATGTCTCGTTGCAGGAAGTCGAAACCCATCGCTCCAATATCTGGGCGACGCGTCGTGGCGGTGGGGTGACGCTCTCCACGCACCTCGATACCGTTCCGCCCTTTGTCGCGCCGCGACTTGAAGGGAACCGGCTCTACGGTCGGGGCGCCTGCGACGCCAAAGGCATCGCGGCCGCCATGATGATCGCGGCACAGCGGTTGTCCGACGCGGGTGAACAGCGGGTCGACCTGTTGTTTGTTGTCGGCGAAGAGAAGGGTTCGCCCGGCGCGCGCGCCGCCAACCGATTGCCGGCCACCAGCAAGTGGCTGGTGAACGGTGAACCGACGGAGAGCAAGTTGGCCTCTGGCGGAAAAGGGGCATTGCGCGTGATTGTCCGCGTGCGCGGACGCGAGGCGCATTCGGCGTATGCCCATCTTGGGCGGAGCGCGCTCGAGCCACTGCTGGATCTCCTGCCGAAACTGCGCACAGTGGCTCTGCCAGTCGACGACGTGCTTGGCGCCACGACGTACAACGTTGGAGTCCTGCGCGCCGGGACCGAGGCCAACATCGTGCCGGGCCTGGCCGAAGCCGAGATCATGATCCGGCTGGTCGGCGATGCGGCACCCGTGCGCGCGGCGTTCGAAGCCTGGGCTGGTGACGAAGCGGAACTCGTCTGGGGATCGCATATCCCGGCGCAGCGGTTCCACACCATACCGGGGTTCGATGTCGAACCCGTGGCATATACGAGTGACATCCCGTTGCTGGATCGCTGGGGGACCCCGCTGCTCTATGGCCCCGGATCAATCCACGTTGCGCACACACCGATCGAGTACATCGACATCCACGAGCTCGAAGCGTCGGTCGGCGCCTACGAGCACATCGTCCGCACGCTTCTCGCATGACATCCGTCTCGCGTTGGCCCGTGGCAGTTCTTGGCGCGACAGGCGCCGTCGGTCAGGCGTTCATTCGTCTGCTGGCTGATCACCCGTGGTTCGATCTGGTGGAGGTCGCCGCGTCTGAGCGGAGTGCGGGCAAACGATATCGCGACGCCGCGAAATGGCTGGAGGGCACACTGCCTGACGGCGTCGCGGACTTGCAGGTCGCGGCGTGCGATCCGGCGGCGGTCAAAGCGCCCATCGTGTTCTCGGCACTCGACTCGTCGGTCGCGGGCGACGTCGAGGCGGCCTTTGCCGCCGCGGGACGGCTCGTGCTCAGCAACGCCAAGAACTATCGGATGGCGGATGATGTGCCACTCGTCATTCCCGAAGTGAACGGTGATCATCTGGCGCTGCTCGATCATCAACGGCTCGTGCGCGGATGGCCGGGAGGCATTGTCACCAACGCCAACTGCGCGGTCACCGTGGTGGCGATGGCCTTGGCGCCGTTGCATGCCGCCTTCGGTGTGCGCAAAGTGTTCGCGACCACGATGCAGGCGGTGTCCGGAGCCGGTTATCCGGGCGTCCCCTCGCTGGACATCCTCGGGAACGTGATTCCGTACATCGGCGACGAAGAACCCAAGATCGAAACGGAATTGGTGAAACTGCTCGGTCGATTCGCGGGCACGCATATCGAAGCGGCGCCGATCGTGACGAGTGCGCATGCCAATCGGGTCCCCGTCGAGCATGGACACACCGTCTGCCTCTCGGTGGCCTTCGACCGACGTCCGTCGCCTGATGACGCGTGCGCCGTTTTGCGTGCCTGGAAGGGCGTGTCGGCCGTGCAGGGGTTACCGAGTGCGCCGTCTCCGGCGTTGATCCTCCGTGACGACCTCGATCGCCCGCAGCCGCGACGCGACGCAATGGCTGGCCGTGGCATGGCGGTGACGGTGGGACGAGTCCGCACCGATCCGCTGTTTGATCTCCGACTCGTGGCCATGGCGCACAACGTCGTTCGCGGCGCGGCCGGCGGTTCGATTCTGAACGCGGAGTTGCTTGTGGCGACGGGTCGTTTGGCGGGACTGACGACGTGATCGTCTGCAAATTCGGCGGGACGTCCGTGCAGGATGCCGAGGCGATTGATCGGGCGGTCGCGATCATTCGGGAGAAGGCGGCGCGGCAACCGATCGTGGTGGTCTCAGCGCTGGGCGGCGCGACCAATCAGCTGTTGGAACTCGCGCAAAAGGCCGCTGCGGGCGAACTACTCGTTGCGCTGCAACTCATCGAACAGCTGCGCGACCGTCATCTTCGTGAGGCGGCCGCTTTGCTGGTGGGCTCAGACGAAGCCGATGAGATCGCCAGCGAGATCGGCGCCGGCTTCGACGAACTCGCGCACTTGGCCGAGGCGTTTCGGACGCTCGGGTATCTCACACCGCGGTCACTGGACACCGTGGCCGCCGTCGGCGAGCTGCTCTCCTCGCAGATCGTTGCCGCCGCGTTTCGGCATCGAGGGTTGCCTGCCGTATTCGTCGACGCCCGCGATGTCATGAAGACGAATGATTTCTTCACCAAGGCCGAGCCGGATATCGACGAGATCGAGCGTGCCGCACAGCTGGTACTGACACCGCTGGTGCAGCGCGGACAGATACCGGTGATGGGCGGCTTCGTCGGCGCCGCTCCGGGGCGCGTCACGACGACGTTGGGTCGCGGGGGGTCCGACTATTCGGCGTCGCTCGTCGGCGCAGCCGTGCAAGCCGAGGCTATCGAAATCTGGACCGACGTCGACGGCATGTTGACCGCCGATCCGCGCGTGGTGCCAAACGCGAAGCTGATCGAGCGCATCCGCTTCGATGAGGCCGCGGAACTGGCATCGTTCGGCGCCAAAGTGCTTCACCCGAGCACCATCGCGCCCGCCGTGCAGCGCGGCATTCCCGTGTATGTGTTCAATTCGCGCCGCCCGGAAGGTCGTGGGACGATGATTGCCTTCGAGGCGCCGCGCATGGCGGTTCGGGCTATCGCGGGCAAGCGCAACACTACCGTGGTGAAGCTGCGGTCCGCGCGCATGTTGCTCGCGCCGGGATTCCTGCGACGGGTGTTCGAAGTCTTCGAGACGCATCGTACGTCGGTCGACGTGGTCGCTACATCGGAAGTCTCCATCTCGGTCACGCTCGACGATCCGACCAACCTCGATGACGTGGTCGCCGATCTCATGCAGTTCGGCGATGTCGCCGTCGAACGTGAACGAGGCATCGTCGCCATCGTTGGCGCCGGTATTGCCGACGGTAGCCGCGCAATCGCCGACGCCATTGCGGCATTGGGTCCGGTTCCCGTGTATATGGCGTCGCTGAGCGCCACCGGGATCAACTTCACGCTGGTGATCGACGACGCCGAGGTGGTGGCCGCCATGCAGCGACTGCATCGCACGTTTTTCGAGTCGGCGGCATGAGCGTGACCTCATGAGCGCGCCGGTCCGTGTCGCGTTGATCGGAATGGGTCGCATGGGGCGTGCGCTCGACGCGCTGGCGACCGAGCGGGGGATCGAGGTGGTGGCGCGGCTGGACGCGCCCGACATGCGACGCGGTCTCACTCGCGAGATGCTCGGCGGTGCCCAGGTCGCGATCGAGTTCACCGAACCGGACGTCGCGGTCGACAACGCCGTGGCCTGTCTCGCGTGTGCCTGTCCGGTCGTCATCGGCACCACAGGATGGGGGGCGCGACTGGCCGACCTGCAGCGGGCTATCGGCACGTATCAGTGTGCCGCGCTCACGTCGCCGAATTTTTCGCTGGGCGTGCAGCTGTTTCTGGCGCTCGCAGCGGATGCGGGGGCGCGTTGGCGCGACGTGGCCGGATTCGACGCGCACATTCTCGAAACGCATCATACGGCCAAGAAAGATGCGCCGTCGGGCACCGCGATTGCGCTGGCCGAGCAGGCCGAAGGCGGATTGGGGCGTCCCGTGCCGATCACCAGCCTCAGGGTGGGGTCAGTGCCCGGCACGCATGAGCTGCTGTTCGATGCACCGTTTGAGCAGATCCGACTGGTGCATGAGGCCCGCGACCGTCGCGTCTTTGCCGATGGCGCGCTCTCCGCTGCGCGCTGGCTTGCCGCTGGACGTTCGCCGTCGCTCTACTCCATGCAGGATGTCATCAGGCAGGTCGTACCTCAGAGGACGGAGAGCGAAGCATGAGCACGACGCGATTGCACGGATGCGGCACGGCGCTCGCGACGCCGTTCACGCAGTCTGGTGCGCTGGATGAGGACGCGCTGCGACAGTTCGTCGAGTGGCAGGTACGCGACGGCGTGCAGTTCGTCGTGCCCTGCGGATCGACCGGCGAGGCGGCGACGCTGAGCGTCCAGGAACATCGTCGGGTTGTGGAAATCACCGTGGAGCAGGTGAATGGCCGGGTGCCGGTCATGGCCGGCGCCGGTTCGAACGACACCCAGCGCGCGATCCTCCTCTCGCGCGAGTCACAGGCCGCCGGGGCGACGCACCTGTTGCACGTGACGCCGATGTACAACAAGCCGCCGCAGCGTGCGTTGATCGCCCATTTTCGTGCGATCGCGGACGCGTGTACGCTCCCCATCGTGCTGTACAACGTGCCGGGACGCACCGCGGTGAATCTCGAGGCGCGCACCTGCCTGACGCTCGCCGACGACCCGCGCTTCGTCGGCGTCAAGGAAGCGTCGGCAAATCTCGCGCAGATGGTCGATATCCTGCGCGATCGCCCTGATCACTTCAGTGTGCTCTCCGGCGACGACGGCTTCACCCTCGCCGTCATGGCGCACGGGGGAGATGGCGTGATCTCGGTCATTTCGAACGTCGTACCGCGAATGGTCGCGGCGTTGTGCAGCGCCATGCAGCGTGGTGATCTCGCCGGTGCGCGCCTGTTGGAGCGTCGCATGGCGCCCATCATTCACGCGGCGTTCGTCGAATCCAATCCGATTCCCATCAAGGCCATGCTGCATCTGCAACGGCGCATGCAGAACGTGCTCCGTTTGCCGCTGGTGCCGCTCTCCGACGTGCATGGCGATACCGTGCGCCACGCACTCGCCACCGCTGACTCGCTCTGATCATGGCATATACGCTCGCAGAACTCGAAGCCCATCTCTCCGATCCGCTGTTGCTCGACGGAGGGTGCGCGTTACCGCCGGATGCCATGCATGTCTTCGATCACGCCATCGCCCTGCTCGAACGTGGGGAGATCCGCGCGGCACGCAAGGATGCCGACGGACAGTGGCACGCCGTCCCGTGGGTGAAGCGGGCGATTCTGCTTGGCTTCCGCATCGGGCGCGTCGTCGAAATGTCCGCCAGCTCCGGTCCATTCCACTTTCTCGACAAGCACACGTTTCCGACGCGCGAGTTTCGGGTGGAGAATCAGGTCCGCATCGTCCCTGGAGGCTCTACGGTGCGTCGGGGCGCCTATCTGGCGCCGAGCGTGGTGTGCATGCCACCGATGTACGTGAATACCGGTGCGTGGGTAGGGCGGGGCACCATGATCGACTCGCACGCGCTCGTGGGCTCGTGTGCACAGATCGGTGAGCGGGTGCACCTGAGCGCCGCGGCGCAGATCGGCGGCGTCCTCGAACCAATCAATGCGTCGCCCGTCATCATCGAGGACGATGTGATCGTGGGCGGCAATTGCGGCGTCTATGAAGGCACCGTGGTACGCGAGAAAGCCGTGCTCGGCGCCGGCGTGATTCTCACACGCGGTACACCGGTGTACGATCTCGTGAATGAAACGGTGCACCGTGCGACGGCCGACCGGCCGCTGGAGATCCCCGCGGGCGCCGTCGTGGTTCCCGGCGCCCGACGCGTCAGCTCTGCGTTCGGGGAGCGCGAGGGACTGTCACTCCAGACGCCGGTGATTGTCAAATACCGCGACAATCGGACCGATGCCGCCACGGCGCTCGAAGCCTGGCTGCGCTGATGAACCACGAGGACGCCGCGACACCGCTGACGATTCGTGGCGAGATTCGCGCGCCCGGCGACAAGTCGATCAGCCATCGCGCGCTCATCTTCGCCGCGCTGGGGGACGGCGTCTCACGCGTGCGCGACATCCTGCAATCCGCCGACGTTCATTCGACCGCTGGCGCACTGCGAGCGCTCGGCGTGCACATTCCGGAGTTGTCGCGCGACTTTGTCGTCCAGGGCGTGGGCGTGCGCGGGTTGCATGCCCCGACGGTCCCCTTGGAGTGTGGAAACAGCGGAACGACCACACGCCTGCTCGCCGGCCTGATTGCGGGCGTCCCCGGGCTGGAAGCGCAATTCGTGGGAGACGCCAGCTTGAGTCGGCGACCGATGCGGCGCGTGGCTGAACCACTGCGCGCGATGGGGGCACGCATCACGTTCGAAGGGCCTGCGGGTCATGAAGGCCTGCCCATGCGCGTCGCGGGCGCATCGCTGCATGCCATCAGTTGGGACAACGCGCACGCCAGCGCGCAGGTCAAGGGCGCGGTGTTGCTCGCCGCGTTGACCTCCGGCGTGCATGCCGAAGTGCGCGAACCGAGTCGTTCGCGCGATCATACCGAACGCATGCTCTCCGCACGCGGTGTTTCTGTTGAAGTGTTTGCGGACGGAGTGCGGCTTGCCAGTCAGCAGTCGGTCCGCGCGCTTGACATCGATGTGCCGGCCGATCCATCGAGCGCCGCGTTTTTTGCGGCGCTCGCGGCCATGGCCGACGCGGGCGAGTTGCGCCTGACCGACGTCTGCCTCAATCCGACACGGACTGGCGCATTCGATGTGTTGCAGCGGATGGGCGTTCCGCTGCGACTCGAAGACGAACGCGTGCAGGGCGGAGAGACGGTCGGCACCATTCGCGTTGCGCCCGGGACACTGGTCGGCACCCGCATTGGTGGGGATGAGATTCCTCGGTGCATCGACGAACTGCCGCTTCTCGCCTGCCTCGCCACGCGCGCCGCAGGGGAGACGCGCATCAGTGACGCGTCCGAGCTGCGTGTGAAAGAGAGTGACCGCATTTCGGCAGTCGTGGCGAACCTCAAGTCGCTCGGTGCCGACGTCGAAGAGTTTCCCGACGGAATGCGTATCGTCGGGTCGCGTCGGGCGCTGCGCGGGCATGTCATCACGCACGGGGACCATCGACTTGCCATGGCGTTCGGCATACTCGCGGCGCTGCCCGGCAACCACATCACGATCGATGATCCGGCATGTGTGGCGGTGTCGTATCCGCACTTCTGGGCCGATCTCGCGCGCGTGGTGGGGCCGACCAGCTCTTCGGCGCCGGTGACGACGTCGCGGGCCGCGGGTCATCTCGTCATTGCCATCGACGGCCCGGCGGCATCGGGGAAGAGCTCGACGGCCCAATGGGTCGCCACGCGGCTCGGCGTGCGCCACGTGGACTCGGGCGCGTTTTACCGGGCCATGACGTACGTGGCGGTGCAACAGGGCGTCGAGCCCGAGATGTGGGATGCCTCGGTGCTGCTCGGACTGTCCCATCGAATCGGGCAACGCGTGACGGATCGGTCGGTTCTGCCGCTCGTCGACGCGCAGATCGTCGACGAAGCCCTTCGGGACTCGGCCGTCACGCGACACGTCTCGCGGGTCGCACAGATGGCGCTGGTGAGACAGTGGGTCAACGCGCAGGTGCGATATGCGGCGACGACCTCCGACGTCGTCGTTGACGGGCGGGACATTGGGACGACGGTGTTTCCCGATGCCGCACTCAAGATCTTTCTGATTGCGGACCCGTGGGAACGCGCGCGCCGTCGACTCGTACAACGGCTTGGCCGACGCCCAACCGATCCCGAGATCGCCGCGGAAACGGAGGCGCTGGTCGCGCGCGACGCTCAGGACGCGACCCAAAGTGCGCCGGCCCGCGATGCCATTACCATCGACACGACGGCGCTCACACAGGAAGAACAGGTCGACCGCATTGTCGCGCTCGCCCGAGCCACGCGACAGGGACGGAGCTGACCGCCCGGTAGGTTAGCCGGGGGGACGGGCTCATAGCGCGCCGCTACAGGCGGGTCGTTGACCCGGATGCCCAGATACCCTACGTTTCAAGGTTCCGGCTGTTCAGCCGGAACTTTCGCGTTTTTGGGCACCCGCCCGAAGCACGTCAACAGCAGCTCAACCCCTTTCTCGGCGCGGCGAGTGCAGTTCCGCGATGTGGAGACCCCGACCCGTATGACCACCGATCTGAACGCTGAACTGATTCCCGACCTCAACACCGACATTGGTGATATCGAGATCGGTCACAGCAAGCTGACCCCGCGCGAGAAGCGCGACCTCCAGAAGAGCCAGCTGCGCCCGCTGGCCAACCGTCGCCCCGAGTTGTACGAGGAAGACGAGTTCACATCCGATGAGTACGAGCGGATGCTGGAGCTGTACAACGGCACGCTGGCCTCGATCGAAGAAGGCGAGATCGTCAAGGCGCATGTGCTTGAAATCCGCGAGAACCTTGTCGTGCTGGATATCGGCTTCAAGTCCGAAGGCACGATTCCGCTCGAAGAGTTCAAGGACATGCCCGACCTCAAGCCGGGCGACGAAGTCGAAGTGCTCCTCGAGCACCTCGAAGACGCCGAAGGCTCGGTGGTGCTGTCGAAGAAGAAGGCCGACTTCATGCGCGTGTGGGAACGCATTCGCGTGGCCTACGAAAGCGACATGCCGGTCGAAGGCACGCTCGTCAAGAAGATCAAGGGTGGCGTCGTGGTCGACCTCATGGGCGTCGATGCATTCCTCCCGGGTTCGCAGATCGCGCTCCGTCGCGTCCCGAACATCGACGAGCTGCTCGGTCACAAGTACGAATTCAAGATCATCAAGCTCAACAAGCGCCGCCGCAACATCGTGGTGTCGCGTCGTGTGATCCTCGAAGCCGAACGCGCTGGCAAGCGCGAGAAGCTGATGAAGGAGCTCGCGAAGGATCAGGTGCGGAAGGGTGTCGTCAAGAACATCACCGACTTCGGTGCATTCATCGATCTCGGTGGCGTCGACGGCCTGCTGCACATCACGGACATGTCGTGGGGCCGCATCTCGCATCCGAGCGAGATGGTCCAGATCGGCATGGAGCTCGAGATCAAGGTCCTCGATATCGATTGGGAGCGCGAGCGCATTTCACTCGGCCTCAAGCAGCTCCAGAGCTATCCGTGGAAGGACGTGGCGGCCAAGTACCCGGTCGGTACACGTGTGAACGGCAAGGTCGTGTCCATCACGAACTACGGCGCGTTCATCGAGCTCGAGCCGGGCATCGAAGGCCTCGTCCACATCTCCGAAATGAGCTGGACGCGCAACGTCCGTCATCCGTCCAAGATCGTCAGCATCGGCGAAGCGATCGAGGCGGTGGTGCTCAAGGTCGACGAGACCGAAGAAAAGATTTCGCTGGGTATGAAGCAGACCGAGCAGGATCCGTGGGTCATCCTGCCGCTCAAGTACCCGGTCGGCACGCGTATCAACGGCAAGGTGCGCAACCTCACCAGCTTCGGTGCGTTTGTCGAAATCGAGCCGGGCATCGACGGCCTGATTCACATCTCCGATATGTCCTGGACCAAGCGTGTCCAGCATCCGTCGGAAGTCGTGAAGAAGGGCGACGCGGTGGATGTTGTCATCCTCAACATCGACAGCGAAAACAAGCGTATCTCGCTCGGACTCAAGCAGGCCGAGGAAGATCCGTGGCTTCGTATCGGTGAGACGTATCCCGTCGGTACCGAGTTGCCGGGCAGTGTCGTGCGTTTGATGGACAAGGGCGTGGTCGTCGATCTCGGCAACGACATCGAGGGTTTCGTCCCCGTCAGCCAGCTCAACCCGGAAGGCACCGTCACCAATCCCGCCGATTTCGCGTGGGAAACGATGAACCTGGTCATGCGCGTGCTCGAGGTGGATCCGATTCATCGCCGCATCGTGCTTGCGGTGACGTCGGTCCCCGCCGAACAGCCGCCCAAGCCGGAAACACCGAGCAAGGTGCACAGCAGCGAAGACGAACTGGGTCTCTAAGACTTCCGAACGTCTGCACAAACAGAAGGCCCCGCCGTGAGGCGGGGCCTTTCGTTTGTCCGGTGGGAATCCGGCGTGAATCCGGCGTGAAGCGGGTCCGTCGCTATCAGTTCGCGCCTTGCCCGACGATGAGACCGGCACCTTCCTCGGCACGCTTGACGGCCTTCTTTGTCTTGGACGTACCGCCGCTCGAGCTCTTGAACGACGTGATCATGAGCATGGAAAATGCCGCCATGAAGATCAGCGTCACGATAACCACGCGCAGGGACGTGCTTTCGAAGGGCCGCATCATCGACGAGGTCACGATGCTCTTGAGTTGCAGCGCATCGAGCGCAAACAGCGCCAACGAGCCCACCATCCCGACGACAAAAACCGCGGCGAGGGCGCCGACGATGCGCGAGATGGTCTTGCTCTCATTGGCGCGTGCCACGAGCGCCATGACACTGAGTCCGAGGAATGGCAGCAGCAGGACACTCGAGAGCGCGTTGGCCGCCTGGAATCGCCAGCGAATGTCGCTCAGCTGCAGCGGCCACAGCTGCTGGCCGGCTTGCAGGAACGGAATCACGATCAACACGAGGGCGCCGGTATAAAGCAGTCGGCGCGCTGGCGCGTCATCAACGAGGCGATGGAAATCAGACATGGGAGAGTGGGGGCATCGAGCGGTGAGGACGCAGGGGTCCGCCTGCGTCCGACATTGAGCGGCTGTCCAAAAGACGGTTGCGCGCCCGGCATCGTCACGAAATCGCCGGGGATGAAACGGTATCGCGCGCGCCGCCGCCACCAATGTGTGCCGTGTGAGTGATACTCGCGCAAGGGGGGTGACAAACACTAAAGAGTCGGGGGATCTCCGTCGATAAGACCCTTGGCACGGGTGCGTCCCGTCTGCAGCGGGACCGAGAAACCACTCGGCAGGTCTTAACTCCGACGCTGGAGTCAACGGACCATATCGGAATCCGAAACGGAGAAACTGACCATATGTCGCGTTCGCTCATCAATCGTGTGTGTGTCCCGGCGGTACTGACCCTGATGGCCCTTGGCGCAACGTCCTCGACGGCGCAGGCACAGGATGACAAGATCTATGCCATCGCCGACGTGCAGAATCCGCCGAAGCTGAGCTCGTCGGCACTTGCCGCGAAGCTCATCCAGGAGTCGTACCCCGCCGACCTCAAGAGCCGTGGCGTTGGCGGCATGGTAGAGCTGCAGTTCGTCGTTGATGCGAAGGGAAAGGTGGAAGGTGGCTCGATCGAAGTCGTCGACGCGACCCAAACGGCGCTGGGTGAGGCGGCCAAGAAGGTGGTGAGCCGCCTCGACTTCTCGCCGGGCAAGGTGAACGGCGCGGGCGTGCGCACCAAGGTCGTGCTGCCCATCATCTACAAGCCGTAGTTCACGGCGTCGTCCAGAATGTGCGACCAGCGCCGCTCCTGACCCCGGGGGCGGCGCTGGTCGCTTTGGCCTGTTGCCGCTAGCTTCCCGCCGCATGTCCTCTTCTTCGACCTCCATGCGCGACAAGCTGGATCGACTCGCCGCCGCTCGTGACAAATCCGAGCAGGGTGGCGGTGCGGCACGGGTCGCAGCGCAGCATGCCAAAGGCAAGTTGTCCGCCCGCGAACGCCTTGATGTCCTGCTCGACGAGGGATCGTTCGTCGAGGTCGATCGGTTCGTCACCTCCCGTGCGGTCGACGACGGCGAGGCACCGATCTACGGCGATGGGGTGGTCACCGGTTATGGCCGGATCAACGGTCGCGTCGTCTACGTCTTTTCGCAGGACTTCACGGTTTTTGGTGGCTCCTTGTCCGAGGCGCATGCCGCGAAGATCTGCAAGGTGATGGATCTCGCCGTGCGGAACGGCGCTCCGGTCATCGGACTCAACGATTCGGGCGGTGCGCGCATCCAGGAGGGGGTCGTGTCCCTTGGCGGGTACGCGGACATCTTCCTTCGCAACACGCTCGCCTCCGGCGTCATCCCGCAGATCTCCGCCATTCTTGGCCCCTGTGCCGGCGGCGCCGTGTATTCCCCCGCGATCACCGATTTCATCTACATGGTGCGCGGGACGAGCTACATGTTCGTGACGGGACCCAATGTGGTGAAGACGGTCACGCACGAGGACGTGACCATGGAGGCGCTGGGCGGTGCCGACGCACACGCCAGCACGAGCGGGGTGGCACACTTCGCGTGCGATTCGGAACTCGCGTGTCTGCAGCAGATTCGCGAACTGTTCCGTTTCGTGCCCTCCAACAACGTGGATGATCCGCCGCGCGGCAGCGGCCGAGACGCTCGCGACCGGCGTGACGAGGCACTGCTGGACATCGTGCCCGACAATCCGAACAAGCCGTACGATATGCATGACGTGATTCGCCGCGTGGTCGATGATGGCGAGTTCTACGAGGTGCAGCCGGACTATGCGGGAAACATCCTGGTGGGGTTCGCGCATTTGGGCGGGTACAGCGTCGGCATTGTGGCCAATCAGCCGGCGGTGATGGCCGGGGTCCTCGATATCAGCGCGTCGATGAAGGCCGCGCGTTTCGTCCGCTTCTGCGACTGTTTCAACATTCCACTGGTGACGTTCGAGGACGTACCGGGTTTTCTCCCGGGAGTCGCGCAGGAGCACGGCGGCATCATCAAGCACGGCGCCAAATTGCTGTACGCGTATTGTGAGGCGACGGTCCCCAAATTGACCGTGATTACCCGCAAGGCGTACGGCGGCGCGTACGACGTCATGAGCTCCAAGCACATTCGCGGCGACTACAACATCGCGTGGCCCACGGCGGAGATTGCCGTGATGGGGCCAAAGGGTGCGGTCGAAATCCTCTATCGCAAGGAAATCAGCGAATCGGCCGACCCCGTCGCGGCAATGGATGCCCGGGTGGCCGAGTATACGGAGAAGTTCGCGAATCCGTACATCGCGGCGGCGCGCGGGTATGTCGATGATGTCATCGACCCGCGCGA
>Ga0075163_10003057_pt1 | contig 22554 bp, 17 predicted proteins | sample JI1023141ADNA_FD_71478 | JGI IMG/M metagenome (GOLD analysis project Ga0075163, IMG submission 71478) | Wastewater effluent complex algal communities from Wisconsin, to seasonally profile nutrient transformation and Carbon sequestration -... | ecosystem: Engineered > WWTP > Effluent > Algae... | reverse complement strand
CCGTGCAGGCCGCGCAGCGCCACTTCGAGAGCTGCGTCAACTTCTACAAGACCGGCGACTACGAAGCCGCCCGTATCGAACTCGAGATCGGCTACCGCCTGTCCAAGCTCCCCGACTTCCTGGTCAACCTCTGCCAAGTCGCCAACAAGCAGAACCGCGTGCAGGACGCGATCAACTACTGCGAGCAGTACCTGCGCGCGGAGCCGAACGCCGCCGCAACAGCAGAGGTCCGCACGCGGCTGGACAATCTGCACCCGCGGCTTGCCACTCCGACTCTGACTCGCCCCCCTTGTTGCCAACGGCCACGGCCCTACGGCCATCTCCATCTCTGGCTCCATCAGCCAGCCAGCCGGTCACCGACATCGTGAAGTCCACCGAGCGGCGACCCGTCCAGAAAGGAGCACTGGCGCTGCTGATCGGCGGAGCGACGCTGATTGGTGTTGGTTGCGGCACCAGAACTGGAGCGCTGGCCACTTCGCGCGAGTTGGAGGCGGGGCCAGTCTTCGCGGATGTGGACGGGCTGAAGCGACGGCGGAAGCGCTAACTAAATGCGGTGGCGATCTCGTTCTATGTGGTGGGCGGGGTAGCAGCGGTGGCTGGAGCGGGGTGGCTGGGGACGTGGGCTCTTCGGGCCAAGTGGTTGCGGCCACGCGAAGCCAGCCCCACCCAATCCTTCTACAAGGACTGAGCGCGCCGCCCATCAAGGGATCCTGGTTGTGTGCTCCTCATAGCGCCTGGACACGCAGCCCCGCCCGAAGCACCAAGGCGCCGTGATCCACTTTCATAGCGGGGTAGCTCCTCTCGTCTGCTCTTGCATCCTGGCTGCCCTCATGCACCCACCATTCTCCGTGTCCCTCTCTCGATTACGAAGTGAGCGCCCTCTAAGTAATCCTGCCCGCCGATGCTCTCGTGCTTCCACCCCGCACGCATCTCAAGAACAGAACTCCTTGAAAAATAGAGTAATATTTGATACAATAAATTTCACAATCACGGTCTGTCAGCTCCTGTCGGGAGCTTTCACACATTTGCGGCCATGCACCTGTTGGAGAAATGACCAGTGTTTGGCGAAGAACTTCGAAGACACCTCAGACCAGAACCCTCGTGGGTGGATGTAGTTGCTCAGGTGACGCAGCATCCAGACCGGCCCCGGCCTCTCCGCAAGGTCGATCAAATATTTATGCTGCCAGGTAGTCAATTAATCCAAGCAATGCTGGTGAGTGACTATCTAAAGCATCGCGATGTAGTGATGGTGGGAGATGGCGATTGTATGGGCCTAGTAATGGCTCATCTCGCAAATAAAGGCATATTTCAATCACCCGCAAAAATCCGTATTTTCGATTTTGATGAGCGTGTCTTAGCTTTCGTTAGACAGGCAATCCAAGATCTCGACATTCCACCAGATTTGATTAGTTGCTACAGGTACAATGTTCGCGATCCAGTGCCAGAAGAATTCAAACAAGCTCATGATGTTTTCTATACAAATCCCCCTTATGGCTCCGCAGACGGCGGTGAATGTGGAAAACTATTTCTTGCTCGGTGCATGGAATTTTGCAAGCCCGCTCCGAGTTGGGGGGTCGCGCTGTTGCCATTCGCCCATAAGGAGGATTGGAGCAGAAAAGCCATGCTCAATGTTCAAAAATTTGTATGTGAGCAAGGCTATGTTGTTTCAGATATGATTCGGGAAATCCATCAATATCATCTAGAAGATCGCCCGAGCCTCAGATCGTGCAATTTAGTCGTTGACAGAGTGCGCAATGAGGTCCCACTTCGGGCTGGACAACGTGTGACAGACGATGAGCTAGTCCATTTTTATGGCCGGACGCCCATTCGCATGCCGGAATATATATCAGTCAACGCTGAGATGGTATTCGCAGACGGAAGCAAGGAATCTATCTCGGAAGAGCCCAGGTGGCGCACAGCCCCAACCAGTCAACCCTAAATGCCGACATACTGATATCAGAGAGCAAATAGCAGTCTGGTTTGCTGCTACTGGCCAAGAGGTGATGCTAATGCGTGCCGTAACTGATTATTATCAAGACATAATATTTATGAAAATTGGCAGGCATGCCGATGAAACACTAGATAGCATTCTGGCGCGAAAACGAGAGGAGTTTCGACGCACCGGTCGAACATTTTGGGGCTATGGAGGGTCAACCTGTCATCCGCTCACGCAAGTCCGACCGTTCGTACGTACTATCACCGAGCAAGGTGGACGAGTCAACCTGCTGATGGAGCAGATGAACTCGAAAGCAAATCCTGATGTTAAGCCGGCAACCGAATATTCCGAAGATGGAATCTCTTGGAAACCGCTGCCGAGTGGAATTGTAGTCACAGGTTCACGATATGCACTCGTCCTCGGAGAAATCAAATCGGAGGAGATTCAGCTACCGCTTCATCGCTATGTGGTTGGATACGGTAAGAGCTCAGGACGCAGCGCCAGTATCTATATCCAAGGACGTGTTGATAAGGCGTGCCTAATATCTAGCCCTAACCTGCCAGCAAATTCCAAAGAGAAAATGATCGGCATCACATACACAGCAGAAATCATTGCTCCATACGCAGTTCTCCTGCGAAGCAGCCAACTAACTGGAAAAGCGAGTTGAAACATGCATTCTGATATTCAGCGTACATATCATGTAGTCTACTTGACTGGCACACCGGCGGCAGGGAAAAGCACAGTCGCTGCGCAGTTATCTAAGCGTATCGAACAGCTTGAAGTCTTTGACTATGGAGAACGTCTACTTAGATATGTCAGGGAAAAATCTCAAAAATCAGTTACCTATGACGAATTGCGGGGTGACTCTGCAACAATCATAACACCAGACGACGTAGCAGCTGTTGATGAACTACTTATCGATTGGGTCCGAGAGCGACGCACGCACGCGCACTTGGTGATCGATACTCACGCCGTCACTAAAGAAGGATACGGATTCCGCGTGACGCCGTTTTCGCTTGAGCAGGTGAAACGTCTTGCTCCCTCGCAAATTGTAGTCATCTTTACTACGCCCGAATTAGCAAGGGATCGTATTACTCAGAACGCCGCTGGCCGTCGTATGCCATCAGAATTTGAGGCTGGCTTTCATGCCGCCCTCCAAGGTTCCGTCGCTGTCAGCTATGGAATTATGTTGGGTGTGCCGATACAATTCTTGGACGGCAGCCAAGAACTTAAGACGATTGTAGATTGGATCCATACACATATATCTCGGAGCTAATCTATAGCTTCGATTCCAGATATAAGATATTATTGCTTAGTTACGCAGTGCTCGATGCTGCTCTATCGAGCGCAGCACAACACTCCATCCCCCACCGCCGAGTTTGCCACATTCGCCAGCATCTGCGGCGAACTGGTCCCTGACCCACACTGCCAGCTTGCGTTCATGTAGCAGTACACCGCCTTCGTGGACCCCCCGCAGTTCCCCGTCAGGATGTTCGCCGCGGTCTTGCCGCAGCCGAAGAACAGGCGCTGGTCCATGTTGAGGTCGGCCTGGCCGCAGGTGACGAAGTTGGGGGCTTCGAGGACGCTCTTGCGGGCGGGGACTTCGGCGACGTAGAAGCCCTGGATCTTCTGGTTGCTGGCGTCGTTACAGGCGGTCTGATCAACAAGGCTGCCGTCGGTGCAGAGCTGCCAGCCCGACGCGCAGCGGCCTGCGGCTTGGCCTTGGCTGAAGGTGCCGGGGCAGGCGTAGGCGCGAGGGCCGAGGGCGATGCCGCCGCCTCCGGTGCAGCCGGAAGGCATGCTCATGTCCCCGGTGCTGCCATCGTCAGCGCCGCTGCCGCCGTCTGTCGGACGGCATAGGCCATCGGTGCAGGTGAGCCCCGCTGGGCAATCAGCTTTTCGACGGTGCACTCGTAGACGACGTTGGACAGGGCGGGATTGAAGCATCCCGCGAGCAGAGCTGAAAGGTCCGGTGCTGAGCGTCGAGACGAGCGGGGCGCGCAGCAAGTTCGCTAACGCCGCCGCCGTGGACGATCGCGGTTGTTGTTTCGGTCGTTGCTGAGCAAAAGACCCGGCCCCGCGCAGCCCACCGCCAATGCGGTCCCGATGCCGCTGCGCTCCAGGTTGTCAAGTTCGGCGCGGGCGTCGCGGCTGTCGCTCAGGGCGTCGTCATGGTCATCCAGCTTGCGCCGGATGTTGCGTCCGTTGAGAAACCCGGCGACGGCATCGGCTGCGTTGGCTCCGGTACGGAGCCAGTTGCTCGTGCCGCCGGTCCCGCGCGACCCGGTGATGCCACCGAGCGAGGGGATGTTCTGCGACTAGACCATCTCGCGCAGCGCGCGGTCGGTCTTCAGGTAGTCCGCCTCGCTGGCGAACGTCACATCGACGCCAATGATCTTGGCGCGAAAGCCGCCCTGCTGCGCGGGCTGCATCCCGACGCCCGTGCTCGGGTTGTACGGGACCATCGAGGTGTTCTGCTGCGACATGAACGGGTTGCCGCCGTCCATTTGCTGCACGTTCAGCGTTCCGTAGGGGTTCTGCCCTGTGAATCGAATCGTGATGTCCTTGGCTATAGCTGCTTCTTTCCCAACGAGAGCGCGCATGACGCTGCTGTGAGCAGGGGTTTCCTTTTTCGCCATCTACCCGCACCATGGAACCCAGAATCCAGCGGAAGGGGGACGTTGGTGGCAAAGCAGAAGCGCGAGGCGGCTCGTCGGTGTGCGCGTCGCGGCTGTACTCGCTCTATTCCGGAGCCCGCGAGGGCCAGTGCGAAATACTGTTCGCCGAGCTGCCGGACACGAGCTTGTCGTCTGCGAAAAGCATCTGTGCAGGTCGAGGAGCCGTCAGAACGTAACGTCAACCGGACGCGAAGAAGCGTCAACTTGACCGAGGCTGACGCCCAAGTTGACGGCACCATTTCAGTCAACAACACTGATGCTTCGCCGTCGCTGGTGACGTTACCTGTTGCGGTGTTGACGGATCAGCTAGACCACATGCACCAAGCGCTGCGCGAGGTCACGACGGGACAAAAGAGCGCCAGTGATGAGACGGCGAAGCTGCGTCTGTTCGTCGAGCAGTCGGTCGGCAGAACGCTTGCTCGACAGCAGGAACTGCTGGCTTCGTTCGGCGGACGACTCACCGAAGTGGAGCGTGAACGCGATCGCTTGCAGACGGAGCTTCGCACCTACTTCGACGATCAGCAATCGCGGCTCCGAACCGAGGTGGAGCTGCGCCGCGAGCTGGACCGACTGCACCTGGAAAACCAAGAATTGCGCGCGACGCTCGACGCACAGAAACGTCAGCGCGCGCAGCCATCTGCCGACAACAAGGGGGCGCTCCGTCCGTCTGAGCGACGACCCATCCAGCCCCCAGCCGACGAACTGGCCGCCCGACGCCTGTCGGTGACGGAGGTGCTGTCGACGATTCAGAGCACGCTCAAGCGGCTGTTGCCCGCGGTTCCGCCTGACTCGACGCCGATTGAGCAGTGGCCGCGCGAATCTCCGACGGATCGCGACCACTGGAAGCACTGGTTGGTGCCGCTTGTCTGGCCAGCCCTCTCGGACATCACGCAGGAGATACACCCGACGAGCCCCGACGAAGCGGTCAGGGTCAGGAGCGAGCTCGTGCCTGTCACCGTCGTCGCTGCGCAGCTTTATCTGGGGATGCTCCTCACGCGGGCGCGGAAATCGCTGCCGACGGTGGACATGTTGTGTGAGCTGGTGCTCTCCTCGCTGCGCGCGATGCCGCTGGCGTATGCGCCGAGCTACGTCGAGCGGCTCTCGACGCATGCGGGACCGCTAAAGCTGGCCGCTGCTGTTGCGATGGACGCCATTCACAAACAGATACAGACACTTATCGCAGAGCTGACGTCACACAAAGCGTAAACACCGAAACGTTAATCGACCCAAGCTGATGCATGCGACGTAGAGCGCTTGTATCTGTTAACCGATATCGCACGGGACAGACATTTCGCTTACGACGTAGCCAAGTTGCAATTTGATTCGCACAGTGCGCCGAACGGTGCAGGTGCAGTGATTGTCAATGTTTGCTCGAATTGAGAAGTCTTGATCTCAATCAGTGGACGCTGAAAGCGTTACAAACGACATGTCGGGCGCAATGTCGAACAGTCGATCGAACGAAACGTTGGTCATCGTGCGAACCAAACAGTGAACCAGCATGTGAGCCAACATGTGAACCAGCACTTGGACCAAGCGTTGGGACACATGCTGGAACATCATTTGGGCCAGTATGTGAAACGGCTTGTCGGACGCAATGTCGAACGCAATGACGGACGCAATGTGCTTACGGACATAAGCAAAAATCATTCCCATCGCCGATTCGGTATTCGTTTCAGCGAGTTGCAAAGCACAAAATCTTGAGCGCGCTGCTTTTGGACGCAATGACGGACGCAACGTCAACTGCAATGTCGGCCACAACGTCAACCGCAAGCGCGGACTCATTGTGGCCCACAACGTGTCCCGCAATGTCGGCCACAACGTCGGCCACAACGTCGGACGCAACATCAAACGCAATGTCGGACGCAGATTCGAACGAAACGTCGGACGCAACCTCAGACGTAACAGCTGACGCCCGACCAAGGCTGTCTCGTTCGATGATCTTCGCGAATGGGAATTTAACTGCTCAACTCGACGTACAGTGACCGGGGGACTGGCAGGTCGGTAGCGAGTTTCCATTCGACTTCGCTCGATGGACCGACGCCAGCGCGAAGACACGTTCCGCGCAGATTGCGAACGCGAGAGACAGGGCACTCTCCGGCTCAATCTGGCCTCACGACGAGCGAAGTCATGGCTGTAGCGACGATAGCTACCCGCAGATAGATGACGTAAGCTGCCGAGCCTGCGGTGCCCCCAGTGAAACAGTCCTTTTCCGTGCTTCATATCTCCGATTTGCATGAGCGTGGTCGTCGTGAGTCCGAGCCTGCACGACGAGAGCGTGTGCTGGGTGATGCATGGCTGCGTAACCTCGCTGAGATTCGGGACGAGGGCGTCGATCTGGTGTGTATGACGGGCGATTTGGCCCAGTCCGGCAAGCCGGATGAGTATGAACGAGCGGGGGATTTCCTGGTGCGCACTCTGGCTGAACTTGGCCTTGGGCGAGATCGACTCTTTCTGGTACCCGGCAACCACGACATCAATCGCTCACGCAGGGTCACGGATTGGCACGCCTTGCGGAGTAACATTCCCCGCGCGGACCTGCTTGATGTGGCGCGCTGGATCGCTGGCGGAAAAGCTCCGCTGGGCATGGAGACTGCGTGGCTCAGCGGGACGTTCAAGCGTCAGGCTGCGTTTCGTGCTTGGCTCAAGGGCTTCGGTCTTGGTTCGCAGCTGCCCGCTGCATCGCCGCATGGGAAGTTGGGCTATCGGGCCAAGGTTCGCTTGCCTGACCTAGCGTTTGATGTGTGGGTCATCGGGCTCGACTCGGCTTGGCTGTCAGGAGCCAACGATGATGCTGGCAACCTACGGCTTACGGATGCTCAGCTTGATAAGCTTTGTACCGACGAGAGAGGTATGCCTCTAGCGGGTTTTCGATTGGCTCTCATGCACCATCCCCTGACCGATCTGTACGACGGGGCACAGTGCAGGCTGCTGCTCGGTGACACCACGGACCGTCAAGATCATTCCTGTCGATCCTCAGTAGAGGTTGCTATTTAGGGGGCGAATATCGAGCCTCGAAGGGCGCGACAATGCAGGCGTTCATGCGTCCTATGCGCTGCTGTGTGGACGTAACTTACCGTGCGGATATCAGCCCTCTACCGTAGCTCGCAATAATATTTTTGAACGTGAGTGGTTCTGATGAAGCTGGAACGCATAACTGCCGGCATGCACTCCTGCATGCACTCCTGAGGAATGTCTCCCTCACGCTGCCGCCTCATAACAGCTACGGCATAGCGGCTTTCGCATTGAGGTCGCCGCTTTCCGTCCGCAGTGGTGGCAGCATTCTTCAGCGTAATCGGCATCTGCATACTTGGACCACTTCCGATAGCAGTCTGGGCAGAGCGGCTTGTCGGGATTGAGGGCAAGTTCATCGCTACAGCGAATGCAGTGACCAGTGTTTCGGCGCCTCGTCGCGCCTTTGGGCTGAACTGGCGGAGCTATCCGGCTTGCCGAAGCACTGCTGATTCCGTGTCCCGCTGAATGCCTCAGCCGATCCTGCTCGGCCATCGCCATGAAGGCTTCGCATACTTTCAACGCCTGTTGATAGCCATCTGGGTGGAGCTGTTTCGTCGAAGAAACCGCAAACTCGACGGAATCGAGGGCTGAACTCGCGACGAGGTTCATCGAGGAGAGCACGGCCGCTTGCTCACTCAAGTAAACCTTGGCATGGAGGCGCTCGATGAAGTTCAGGGAGCGCAGAAAGGGGCGGAGGATCTCCGCCGCAGCGGCTTGTTTCTCGCGGTCCTCGCCTCCTCGCAGGATTAAGTAGATCGTAACCCCGCGCGCATGGGCGCGTTCGATAGCGGCTATCAGTCCACGCCACGGATCAAGATAGGGGCATGCGAGGACAAGTACCTGTTGGGCACCGTTGATGAGATTAAGGATGTCTTGTTGGACGGAACCGTGGGTGACTATCATGTGTATGCCTCGACGCTGTAATCCATATGTTGCTTGCCGATGCGTGGCCTCGGCTGCTTTAGATCGGCAACCGCGAGGATGCTAAGCCGGGAGAGAAAGCTGCGTGGTCCCCTGTCGCTTGATTGCGTCCAGATCGACGCTGTGGTCTGCCTGCAGGCGCAAGAATCGCTCTGGATGGCAGGTCAGAATAATCACCTGCAGCTCGCGCGCTGCATTCCGCAAGATTCGCACCATGGTCATGAACCGTTCGTCGTCGGTCCAGCCCATGGGATCGTCCAGAATCAGCGGTAGCGGTCGGCTGTCCTTGGCGAGCACCCGAGCCAACGCCAGGCGCACGATCACGGCGAGCTGCTCTCGGGTTCCTCCAGAAAGATGCCCAAACTCCTCCTCGGTGCCATCGCGTAATACCTTTTCCAGTTTGAAGTTCGCTGAAAGTCGAAGCTCTGTTCCGGGTCGCAATACTTTCAGATAGGGCTTCGATTCTGTGAGCACAGGTGCCAGAAATCGTTGCTGCTCCTCTTCGTAGACAGCCTGTACTACATCTGCCAATCGGCGAGCTGCTTGAGCCTCGCGCTCCAATCGCGAAAGCTCAGCCGTCGCGGCTATTTGGGCGACCTTCGCTTCGGTAAGTAGCTCAAACTGCCCTTCAGAGGCCGCCTGTCCTAGCAAGGTCTGAAGGCGTACTACTTCGCTATGTAGCCCGTCACGCTGCTCTCGCCATGAACGGACTGTTTGCGCAGCTCGGAGTTCATCTTCCCGGAGTTCATCAAGAGCTATGCCTTCCAGGTCATCCTGGGCTCGCTTCCACGCCGAGTGTGCTGTCTCTTGCTCTCCAGCAGCCCGACGTTGGTGCGCTGCTAAGCTCTCATCGCTCTCGCTCAAGCGCGCTGTCTCCAGCTGGTGTTCGAGTGTCTTTAGCCGGCTCTCATTATTCTCTAGCGTAGTGGCCATGCGCTGCGACTCGCGGTCGAGCGTATCAAACGCCTGGCGACGCGACTCAGCGACTCTTTCCGCATCTTTGGCCGTCGACTCAGCTGTTCGTACCAATGTCTCAGCCTGCCGAAGAAGCACTTCAGGGTCGGCATGCTCTGGAATCTGTACGTCTACAACCGCGATGCTATCCAAGACACTGCGTTTGTCCGTCGCTGTATTTCGCAAAACCTCCAAGCCTTCAGGGGCTAGCTCGCTCAGGCGACGCTCCAGCGCTTTGAACTGAGATTGGATGTGTATTCCTTCCCTGAAACGAGCCTCCGCCGCCCCCCAATCGGGGATGCCCATGGCCGCAAGTTCGGCAGCGAGCTGCTGCTCAGTGCGGACTAGTTCTGCACCAGCTTCAGTTTCTCCAGGGATTACCGTTACGGTTAGCTCGCTGGTCAGCACGAAGCGCAGAGGTTCGCAGACAAGTATCGAATCGCTCGCCGTAGCGAGCACTGTAGCCAGCGGCCCAGTAGCGCACGTCAACCGAGCAGCGAACCGTTGTTGTTCCGTCTGCAGCTTGGTCAGTTCCCGGCCCAGTTTCTCCAGACGACTCAAGACCGCCTTAGTGATCCTGTAGCCCCTTTGACGCTCTTCGATGAGACGCAGGCGACCATCGAGGTGCCGTGCTTCTTTCAGGGCGCGCTCTAGCTGCATGCATTCTTTAGTAGAGCGCTCAAGCTGCTCGCTGAAGACGCGGATGCCTTTGGGGGCGAGAGATTGCAGTCGCTCTTGGGCAGCGTCTCGTGCAAAGACCTGTTGCGCGCGAACGCTGGCGCGTGACTCGGCCATAGCGAGGTCACTCACCTCCATCTGGGCCAGTTGTCGCTGCAACTCTGCCTCAGTCCGTTCCTGCTGAGCCTTGAGCCGAGTGAGATCCTGTCCTCGTGGTTCCAACGTCACTTCAATCCGATCATCGATCAGAAGCGTCGTCTGCTCGGTGAGGGGATGCGTCGGTATATGCTCTCCAGCCTTCAGTGGCTGAATCGCTCCATCGCCGATTCGTACCTTGACTGGCTTAAGGGCATGCACGCTGACGAGCGTTCCAGCTTGGGCGCAGGCCGCTTGCGCGCTCAGCGCTCGCTGGTTCACTTCTCTCAGTGCTTGAATAGTCGTCTCGTCAAATGGATCGGCTTTAAGGCTCTCATCGAACTTGGCGACCTCTGCCGCCGCTTGGCGAGCCGCATGAAGCGCCTCGTCGCCGCGTTGACGACGTGCCGAATGTACCTCCAGGCTACTGGCTAGTGACTCGATTCCTTCGGGAGCAAGCTCGGTAAGGCGGGTCCTGATCTGTTCGCTCTCTTCTTCGTCGGCTTGTGCGGCGGCTCGCTGTTCCCGCGCCTGTTGTAGGTCGGTGACACCGTTCTCCTGGAGAGACTGTTCGAGCCGGATTGTGGTCTGTCGAAGCCGCTCGGTTGCTTCTGCCAACCCGGGACGCGCCGCTTCTATAGTGACTCGCCCAACACCCTCGATTTCACCGGCATACGTTACCGCCACCGGGAAGATACGAGTCTCCCGCCCTGGCTGCTCAAGACGGAGCCGAGTGCCCATTTTCTCCACGAGGGCTCTTTGCTCGCGGATCCTGTCTGATAGACTCTTAATCCGCTCGTAGTCGGCGGCATTCAGAGTCTTCTCCATGAGCTGCCGTATGCTGGACTGCTCAATTGCTGTTTGTTCAGCATCTGCCAGACGCTGCATGAGCGCATTTAGTTCTTGGGTCCGGCGCTTCCGATCTAAATACCGGCTGAGCGTAGCCAACTCTTGGCCGCGTTGGATGGCCTCCTGTCTAGCATTCCCTGCCTGCTGTTGGGCTTCCCGCAATTCCTCCAGTTGGGCCGCGAGGGCTTGCTCTCGACCGCGCTGTTCGGTGCGCAAACGCTCTAGCTCGGTTGACCGCTCCGCACACTCGCTCTGCAGCGCCTGACGATCGACAAACGCTTTCCGCGCTACTTCCAATCGCATTCGAGCAGCTTCGTGGAGCGCACCTACTTGCTGCTCTTTCGACCGCAGCGCTTCAGCCTTCTGCACAGCGTGCCGTGCAGCTTCATGCTCTTGTTCTAGGCGTTGGCGCTGGCGATCGAGTTCTCGAAGTCGCCCGCTCTTGCGCTGGTGCTCTAGGGAGTAGTCCTCAATCTGCCGAACCGCCTGCTCTATCTTGGCCACCTGCTGGTCAATTTTGTGCTTGGCTTCAATTGCCTTAGCATAGTCCCCGGTAGGATCCCCCCGTTTGCCCGTGAAGAAGGTGGCCAAGTGCTCCAGCACACGCGACCGCACCTTTTCTCCTTGCCGCCCGCCGATAATCTGGCCTACCTGACGGCCCACTACCTCGGCGAGTGCGCCGCGCACCTCTTCGGCATGGCCATCCTTTGTGTCGTCAAGCAAGGCTACGGGATCAGAGTAAGCCGTTTCATCTTGAGCAATCCACAGAAGCCCCCATAACCCCATGTCACCAGGCTTGGTCCCTCTATTGCTTTTTGCGGGATGGCCACCGAGGCGCTGAAGGAGAAATTGATCCACATCCGAGCCGCGGAGCCTAACGGGGCCTCCATCTATGTCCCGAAGTTCAGAGATCGGCTTTTCTAAGAATCGCCTGTGAACATGGACCCGCTCGTTACCCAGGTCGAGTTCCACCCAAACTTCGGGAGCTAATCGAGAATGGTAGGGCTGCAGTTCCTTGATGCCACTGTGTTTGGCCTCGTGTTTCTCGAACAGCGCTGCTCGCAACGCCTTGATGAGCGTGGACTTTCCAGTCTCATTGCCACCGCTGATTACATTGAGCTGAGGCGATAGCTCGCCGAGATCAAACCGCTGGGCGTGAATGCCAACATTTTCCACGCTCAGCCGAACAATACGTACTGCGCCGTTCATGATGCATCCTTGTAGAAGCGAAGCAGGTTGCGCAGGGCCCGATCGTCTTCATCCTTGAGCGGACCATCCTCTTGCGGACGCAGGCGTCGAACTACCTCTGCGAGCCAGCCATCTCCGGGAAGCCCCGACTGGTCTGGCTGCCCCAGAAGCGTATGCAATCCATCAGTGCGGGTACGTAGAAAGCGGAACCTGTCGCGGGTCCGCTCGATCAGCTGGTCAAGCAGGATGCGAGATGGCATATCCAGCGCCCCTTCAAGCGTCAGATCTAGGAGAGTGGTGCCTTTGTCCGAGATCTCGTCGAGAAACCCATCGATCTGGGAGATGTCATCTCCTGAGTTGAGAAGAAACTGCTTTTGAACAAAATGATGGGTCGCGACTCGTTTCTTCTCTACCGCTGGCGTCGCACCCGGTTCAGAAATAGAAACCAGAAGGATATTACCCGGATCGACTTCTTTGAACCTCGTTGGTTCATGGGTTCCAGAGTAGTAAGTACGCTCATCAACGCAGAAAGTCCCGTGCCAATCGCCAAGCGCTAGGTAGTCCAGGCGCGCCCGCTGAGCAAGATCCGTCGGTAGCTGATTGCTGGGTTCAAGATCTGAGTCGCCTAGAATGCGCTGCAGGATCTCTCGGTTGCCACCGTGCGCGATCCCGATCCGTACACAATCCGACGGCCCAAAGCCGGGATGCAGATGTTCGCTGGCGTCGTCGAATGTGTGGCGCTCGAATAGGGGACACGGCAGCAGTGCAACGCCGTCAAGGACGACTGGTTCAGTCGAGCCAAGGACGTGGACGTTGGCCGGACACTCGTTTTGCCACAGTCGAGACAGATAAATTGCGTCGGGCGTGTATGGATCATGGTTGCCCGGCAGCAGGTACACAGGCAGGCGTAGCTCACCAAGAGCGTCCAGCGCCTTGCGCACGGTGTCCGGTTTAATGCTGTGATGCTCGAAGACATCGCCCGCCACGATGACAAACTGGGCCTTAAACTCGCGAGCCACCTCTCCGATGCGCCGAATCGTTCTCAGCCTGGACTCTCGCAGCTGAGCCCCACCATCTCCTGAGACGAAGTGCGCTTGCTGTCCCAGCTGCCAGTCAGCCGTATGGACAAAACGAACCGGATTAACCATTGCTCGCTCCTTCTTCGGAGGGTGGTGTAGCAAGAAGTTGCTGGAGAATCGGCGGCACTTGACCAAGTAGCTCGGTCAGCTTATCCGCCGACATTCTCGAAATAGTGTCGAGGCTTGTTATTTCGGCTCGGCCAAGAGCCAGGTAGTGACCGCGATTGAGCTGCGTACCTGCATGGCGGGCAACCGCGACCATCGTCGCTGGCACACCGAATTCAAGCTGGACGAGAAGGCTCTCGGTCTTTTCAGCAAGCCGCGTGCGCTCAACGACCGCAGTTCGGGTCGCGTCTTCGTCGGTCAGTAGAACAGCGGCATCGCCCCCAAGCGTGTCGACAAACAAAGCATGGAGTGCCTCAGCGTCCCGACGAGCACATGTCAACCAAGGCTCTCGCTCAGATTTGAATCGATCAACGCCGATGAAGAGCCCGTGGAATCGCATCTCTACTACTCCTTATGACGTGGAGCAACTGTACCTTCGCGTAGTACTACACAGCTTCTTGCGAAACGGTGCTCATCTCGCGCTATTTACCTCTTAATTTCAGTGCGCGTACCAGCCGTTCGCTGGCTTCGATCAATTGAGTGGTCGGTCGAATCCGGCCTATTCTCTTCGACGCGCCGCGAATCCTGCGCCCCGTTCCCATGGCCACGTAGTCTGGATTATCGAGGCTGGAGTCGTAAAGATAGCTCAGATCCATTTTCCAAACCTTGCAGTGACTTGGGCGGGTGATGTCCGGCAGGAAGTACTCAGAGGGGATAGTGAAGTCCGTATTGTAATAACTGTGGTAGGCACGAAAGTCCTTCCCATCGAGAAAGGATGGTAGCCTCACTGGACATTTCGATCTAGAGAAGCCGGTGTCTGACGATGGCAGCAGTTCCGTTGCCTTCCCCGAGACGGTGTTTGACGCCATGTTAATAGTCCGCATCGCGAACTCGAGAGCCTTATCCAGCGAGTTGACCTGGGTGACAACTCCCCAGTCTGGGGGGACGCCGTCTATCGGGTTCCATGCACTCATCACCTCCTGGGCGAGGGCACCAGACTTGGCTAGATGACCGACAGAATTGACAGAGAAAGCTAGTCCTCCAGGGATGCGGTGATCTTGCCACCATCGCCCATCGCCATTGGCGCAGAAGTAGTTAACACCAGCTAGCCACTTCCACGTACTACGCTCCTCACCGTGCTTCTCTAAGAAGATGTCTTCCTGATAGATGCGGTCAGCATCTACCGCTTGCTGAAGGTAGAGGAAACACAATCGCTGAGCCAGAGCCTTCAAGTGCTGATCAGGAGCTGAGAAGGCGATGGTGGGAGAGGCTGCGAGTAAGACAAATCCGCTCTTCTTGCCGGCGAAGCCTTCCCCTGTCCATCGCGTGCGGGCGTCCTGAATCTTTGCGCTAATCGCCTCATCATCTTGCTGAAGGTCCTGTTCGGTCAGGACGCAGTAGCTGATTAGATTTCGACGAGCAGCGATTCTCCCAATCAGACATGGCTGATACTTCCCCCCCAGCCACTCACCGAGCACGCCGCAAATCACATCGGATGCGTTGCCAGCCTCAAATATCCGCTTGTTGGCATCGGCAATGTCGGCGCTAAAAGAGGTAGATGTTCTCCATGGGTCCGGGGTCAGCTTGGTCAACAGGTCAGCAACCGACTGGGACATGATCCATCTCCATTGCCGCCAGCGCCTTGGGCGGGCGCTGAGTAAGAAACCTAGACCCTGACCAAACCAAGCGAACGACGACTGGCAGCACAGGTCCCCGTGCAGGATTCATCGAAAACCGGGCTTGGCCGACTAGAAAGTAACCATTAAGCATCTTTTTCACTGGTTACATACGACCGAACAGTTTAACCTGTCAACACGTTTTAGGGTGGTTACAGTAAAAGTCGAGGGCACATCAAGTTGAGCGACGAAGAAATGAAGTTTGTTGGAGGCAGCCTTTGCCTTGACTTTGTCAACACCGTGGACGTTTGGTCGGCCACGGGGGGAAGGGCGCAGCTGCGAAACTACGGTGACACCCCATTGAGAGAAAAACTCGTCGACTACAACGCTCTCGTGCGTTGGAGCCAGCTCGCCGAGGTGATCAGCCTTTCGGACGCCAACCAGCTCATCGAATACTCAGCTAGCCATGCGCTCGATGCGAACGCGACCCTGGGCAGGGCCCTCCGGCTTCGGCGGGCACTCTATCGAATCCTAAAATCATTGCTACAGCACTGGGAGCCAGAGGGCGGCGATATCGACGTCCTCCAGAGAGAACTCACGCTTGCGCGAAAGCACGAGCGATTGGTTCAACGCGACGGGGCCTTTGTCTGGACGTGGGTAAAAACTCCCGACTTGCTCGATCAAATGCTCTGGCCGATTGCTTTGTCGGCAGGGGACTTGCTAACGTCTGCCGATCTTAGTCGACTTCGGCAGTGCAAGAGTGATGAGTGCGGATGGATATTCTTAGATTCTAGTCGAAATCGAAGCCGGCACTGGTGTGACATGAACGACTGCGGCAACCTCGACAAGGTCCGAAGATTTAGGCAGAGGAGCTAGTCCCCATGGACAGGGAGCCAAGTGTGGCCACACGTTACCGCCTCAATGCGCTTCTGGCCTCGTTGCCCGACGATGCCAAAATCGTACTGGGTCGGCAGCCATTCCAGGGGCCGGCGCATCTTGAAGCTCTTCGTGATGAGCTTCGTGACACGCATTTCGTGCGTCGGGCCCGAGATGGTATCGAAGCCATCGGCTACCGTGTGGATGTTCAGGTCGTTGGTGAGCGAGATGAAGTCCGTCTAATTTCTCGTCCCGATATCGCACAGAACCTCCTGCGCGATTGGCTTAGACGCTCTCTGATAGCACGCGGTTTGCGAATTCTTCCAGGTCGTGGTGTCCAGTACATCTCTGATCGCGCGGAATCGAACCTTTTACTAGAAACGTGCCGTGTCCACGGCGTCCAGCTCCCCGAAGGTGTGGGACGCCGCGTCGCGGCAGACTTCGAAATCCGACGGGTCCGTGGCAGGTCTGGACAGATGCGTCAGGTCGTCGTTATCGACGTGCGGACGCGCATCACCATCGACTGCACACTGCCCGTTCTCCTGAACCTCGGTCTAGACGTACTAGGGCTGTATGTTCAACGCGAAGTGAATACGCCACATGGGTCGCACCGCCGCCTCGCAGGGCGCGTTCGAGCAGTTGAGGGCACCCTGCTAGCCCTTGATGACCACGAGCCCGATGTACCGTCTATTCCAATCGCCGACGCATGGCTGGAACCCCGCCAGGAAAATCTCGAAAGCGTGATCCACGCCATTGCAGGGCCATCCGCTCCGAAGATCCTAGACGATCTGAAGGGGCGGATCGCCGAGCGCATCAGGGGCAGAGCGCGACTCAAAGCCATCGATCGGTGGGTCGAGTCGATCCGAAAATACCCGGATGATGTCGCCCAAGGAGTCCGAGTCGATTTCGGTAAAAGCGTCATGCGCCAGGATACCGGCCGATTTCCACCATGCGAGGTATATGACAAGCCCGAGCTTGTGTTCGACGTAGGCCGCACGAAGACTTCAGTATGGAACCAGGGAGGTCTTGATAGGTTCGGTCCCTACAACTTCGAGCGGTTTGCGCCAAGACAGCTCAACGTAGCTGTGATCTGCCAATCATCCCGCCAGGGTGACGTCGAGCGGTTTATAAAGCAGCTCTGTAATGGGATACCCAATTCAAAGTATGCAGAAGCGGGGTTTGTTCGGCGCTACCGCTTGGATCCACCGACGCTCCGTATCTTTACCTCCCGATCGCCCCTAGCAAAGCACTATCGAGAGGCGGCTGCCGCCGCCATCGACGATGCCACAACTCGGAACGCGCCGTGGAGCCTCGCACTCATCCAGACAGATGAGTCCTTCCGCCAGTTCACAGGCGACTCAAATCCCTACCTCGTGACCAAGGCACTCCTCCTAACGAAGGAAGTGCCCACCCAGTCGTTCGAGTGGGAATCGATTCGGCCCGGTGCCCAAATCGCTGCGGTCGCGAACAATATAGGACTGGCTGCCTATGCGAAGGTGAAAGGTATCCCCTGGCTTCTGCCGGTCCACCAGACAGTCGCCCACGAGCTTGTCGTCGGCCTCGGGTCCTTCGAGGCATCTGAGTCCCGCTTTGGGAGTCGGGAACGCTATATCGGGGTCACCACGGTGTTCAGCGCGGATGGTCGCTATCTTCTGGAGAGCCGAACGCCGGCCACCCCAGCCGATGAGTACCTGGCGGCCATGCTCGCCGCTCTTGACAGGGCAATCTCAGCGGTTCGCCTGCAACAAGCGTGGACCGATGAGGAAACAGTGCGCTTGGTGTTCCACGTCTTCAAGGACTTTAACAAGACCGAGATTGCAGCCGTGAAGGCCCTCATAGCGAAACTTCAACTCTCGCGTGTCGAGTTCGCGTTTGTGCATATCGTAGAGGACCATCCATTCATGCTTTTCGATCCAGACCAAGACGGAGTGGGTACTCGGACGCGGAAAGGCGAGGCGGCGCCGCCGCGCGGCCTTCGCGTCGATCTCGCGCACAATGAAGCCCTAGTTTGCCTTAAGGGGCCAAAAGAACTTCGGCAGACGACCGACGGAATACCAAAGCCATTCCTCCTCCGGCTTCACAAGGACTCAACCTTTAGGGACCTTTCATACCTCGCTCGCCAGGTATACGACTTTAGTTGTATGTCTTGGCGAACCTTACTACCGTCGCCATTGCCTATTACTATTCTGTACTCCGATCTCGTTGCCCGTAATCTGCTACTCCTTCGCGACGTCACAGGATGGTCGCCTGAGAACATACTCGGCCAAGTCGGCCGTAGCCTATGGTTTCTATGAAACCGTCAACGCTCGACCTCATTGTGACAAGGCTCCGCGATCGTGTGGCATCGGCAGATGTGCTCGTGCAAGCATTCGCCGAGTGGCTTGGCGTGTACGATTTAGGCCCCGAGCCGATCGGACAGGTAACAGGACTCTGGACGCCCCGCGAGTTCGCGGTCGCCGGCTTGAGGCAAGCCTCGGGTAAAGCCACAGCGAGATCTTTTTCAGAAGGGCTCACGTCGTTCCGAAATCGGGAATTTTTTCGCCCTCATAGGCCCCAAGTCTTTGAGGCAGATCCGTTGGCAATCCTGTCAGTTGCCATTGGCATACGTCACTCTGGAGATGCTGCCGCAGGGCAATGGATTGCAGACATCGCAACGAGAGCCGCAGTGGATGAGACGGATTCATGGCGTAAGGGACTACTCGCAGCTGCTGTCGCAGCGGTGATGGAAGATCCATTTCGTGCGCCTGCAGAGCTTCTCGTAGCGCTTGCGACGCACGGAATTGGGACCGCTGATCCTGCGAACCAACAAGCGGCCTTTGATATTTCGCTGGCCCAAGATGACACCCCAGGCGAACGCTCTGCAGTACGTCTCGCGGTTCTCTTGCGCCCAGTCAGTTCATCCACATCCGAGCGACTTCTTGCTCCAGCGGTGATGGAGCAGAAGTCATCAAGCTACTCGCCTAGAGACGGAGGAATAAAGATCCTATTTCTTGCTTCTAACCCAACGACCACCGATTGTTTCCTCCTCCTCGACGAGGAGGTCCGAGCAATCGACGAAAAGATCGCGCGATCCGCTGGTAGAGACGCCGTGCAGGTTGTGTCAAAGTGGGCCGTCCGTCCCGACGACCTGCATCAAGCTTTACTCGATCACATGCCAACAATCGTCCACTTCAGCGGACACGGTGCAGGTCGGTCAGGAATCGTACTCCACGGCGACGTGCCGGATACTGAATATCGCGTAACGGGTGATGCTCTAAAGGACCTATTCGCGGCTCTTAGGGGAAATATCCGGGTAGTCGTATTGAACGCTTGTGAGAGTTCTGAGCAGGCAGATAAGGTCGCTGAGGTCATCGATTTTGTCGTCGGGATGGATGACAGTGTAGACGACGAGACCGCTCGCAAGTTCGCTGCCTCTTTCTACTTGGGGATTGCCTCATCGCAGTCAATCGACACCGCATTCAAAATGGGCATCTCATCTGTAAAGCTGCATGGGCTTCCTGATGATCACGTTCCACAGCTCCATGTCCGTCCCGGCGCTTCGGCAAGCGAGGTATTGCTGCAAAAAACCCTGCACCTTCATCGTAAGTGATGCTTGAGCCGCCGACTACAACGGCCCGTTCTAGAGCAGCTGGCAGCATCTGCGACCAGCGAAGAGATCCGCCTGCGGGCCCAGGACTCGGTCGCTGTTCTCGATCTGAGCAGTCAGATTCTGAGCCTGCCGATCAGCGCTTCTCAACCTGCCAGCGGCCTGGATACGTCGCTTCCAGGTAGGTAGCCAGCGTACCCTTCCGGTTCTCCTCGACCAGCAGCCGGAATCGCTCCAGGATCGTCGTCAGCTTGTACGGATCACCAACACCACGGAAGCGCTGCTTCACAAGCTCGATTCCTAGCCAATCCGAAGCCGACCGTTCCTCTTGCGCGTACTCGATGTGCAGGTCATGGAGCTCTGTCTCGAACACATCGACTTTGACCATCCAGCCAGGGTTGTCGAGGGTTTCAATCTTGACTCCGTACTGGTGCTCCCAGTCTCCATCACACTCGGAAACATAGAAGCGCTCGAGCCAATGCAGAAGTGGCTCTGTACTCATCTGCCACGCTCACTTTCCTGGTTTGAGTCTGATCGGAAGCTCATCGGCCCGCGCACTCCTCACTCCGCCGACCGCATTTCTATCATGAACATGGGGCGTCGGGATATCCTGCTGCATCTGCGAGTTCCAGTGGCTGCCTCCAGTCATGTCCACTCGCTTCGCCTCGTCGAAACCAGTCGGATTCCGAGGGTTGTCCTTCCACTCGGTAAAATTGCTGATCTCGCCGTCCGGATTCCGCCGAAAGGTGGTGTGTGGTCCCTCGGCCTTCGGATCCGGCACAAGATGATTCTTGCCCCGAGACGCTCGTTCCAGGGATGGCTTGCGCACGGCAGCGGCTGCGGCCCGCTCCGCATCCCTCACATGCTCCGCCACATCCGCAACCTTTTCCGCCTTCCGCAGTGTGGCCAGGTTTCCGAGTCCGTCGGTCACTACGGCGATTGCGACATCGGATGCAACCGATACGGTGGCGTGTCCCAGGGACTCTCCCTTTTCGTACGGCGGCTTGTGATAGAAGGCGATTGCGCCATCGACGACGGCGAGCGCGATTCGCTGCACGTCCTCATGCGAGGCATTTTGGATCGCGTGTCCGAGCGCTTCAATCGGCGCGAGGGCCCGCAGCTTCCGGCCCGCCTGGATGTCTTCGATGAGCTCTCGTCCGGTCGTTGCAACGCGCTGCGGTAGCTCGGTTACGTCGCGATACATGTGCGCGGTTTCATCGAAAACGCCCTTGCCAAAGCCGCGAGCAAACTGTCTCGCTGACTCACCAAGGCTCTCATTCTGTTTGTTTGGGAGTCGCGTAGGGATCTCTTTGGGAACCTCTTTGGGGGTCGATTCCGCCCGCACCGGAGCCTCCGCAACCTGCAAACCAGACGTCTCTGTCTGCTGCGGCTTGCGCTTTCCTGGCCGACCAGACTGCGCAGAAGGAGTGGCAGGAATCGGCTCCGTCGGCTTCACACTCTGCGTCGGAACAGGAGACGGAGTCGGCGATTCCTGCTGTGGAATCGGAGTCCGCACCGGCACCAGATCTGGCCCGACTTCCCGCAGCGGCTCATCCATCGGAACGAACTGTCCCCCGACATTACAGAACTTCCCACTCGCATCGCGCTTGCCCAGATGACGCAGCGGTTTGTCGTACTGCCCTTCCTCATACAGGAAACACTCATCCGTTAGCCAGTCTTCGCCGCGACGATGCGCTTCATTCGCCAGCTCTGCTTCGTTCCACTCCTGCTTGAGCTTTTCCCAAATCCACGGCCAGGGCGAGGGAACCATCTCGCGATTGGGAATCGGTGGGCGAGAATAGGACTGATCGACTGTTTCCCTTCCGATGTGATAGTCGGGGCCACCGATGTAGATCGCGCTCGGTGCCATTCCGTCGCCACGACCGTGCATGTAACCACCGCTGAGCGACGTTCCGTTGTCCCACGCGAAGTGAACAGACAGACCGAAACCACCGCGCAAAGGGGCACTCTGTTTCGATCCGAACAGACCTTGCAGAACACCGAATCCTTGGACGGTGGCGCGTGACATCCAGGGCAGATGAATGCGCAGTGCTGTCGATAGCTCACTGTCCGTTCGTCCTTGCGTGAGGAGGAATCCCAAGCTCGCGGTGACTCCCATTCGCCAAAATGGTTTGTCTGCAACTGCGCGCAGAGCCGTCAGTGGCGTCTCTGTTCCCAGATCATTCCGACCATCAAAGTGCGGAATCCGTAGCTGCTGCTGGAGCTGAAATCCAAAGGTGAACTCCGAATCAGGAACCGAATTCCTAAGCAGCGGAAACAGGATTCCCTTCACATTCAGGAGTGCAGGACCATTTTGGATCGTGACTCCTGAATGTTGCGGAGTCCAAACAGAGAGCGTTCCACCGATTCCTACTTCGACGCGATGAAACAGCGACATCGACGCGCCGTAACCGACGGTGGCCGCGAAGCCGCGCGACTCCGTCGCCGGAAGCAGAATCACATCGGCGATGTGAAAGTGCGCGGTGAAGTAGTCGATCCGATTGCAGGGAATCGGTGACTTCGCGCAGCGCGAGCCGAATGCGGTACGTAGTGGCGGAGACGGAAGAGATGATGGTTCTGCATGGGTGAGTGAGGAGGAAAGGACGAGAGCGACGACGAACAATAGGCGGGAGAAGATCGGCACGCGGGAACGGTAGGATAGGTGTGTCCTGGCCACAAGTCGGCGGCGCGGGTCAGCGTCGGCTGGGTCGGCGGCGGAGGGTAGTTCCGACGAGTGGTGCATTTTTTCCCCGCAGCGGCCCGAGGAGAATGTGCGATTGGGGAAATCTAAAGGTTGCGGCTCAGACGGAAAACGGACACCGTTGGTTCCTGCACCGCGATATCAAACCGCACAATGCCATCGTCACCGATGATGGAACCGTCAAGTTGCTCGATTTTGGACTGGCCAAGCTCAGTGAACGACCTCTCCTCGCTGCCTCAG
>Ga0075163_10003056_pt1 | contig 22560 bp, 23 predicted proteins | sample JI1023141ADNA_FD_71478 | JGI IMG/M metagenome (GOLD analysis project Ga0075163, IMG submission 71478) | Wastewater effluent complex algal communities from Wisconsin, to seasonally profile nutrient transformation and Carbon sequestration -... | ecosystem: Engineered > WWTP > Effluent > Algae... | reverse complement strand
CAAATAAGGAAATTTAAGGTCGTATAACTATTCTTTTACGACACAGGATGAGATAAAATTAATGGGCAATTTGCCCAGATAAAACATCAGATAATCTATGAACTTGCTGTTTTAATGAACATTTCAAACTCAATAAGAGTTTAGCAAATAATACTTTTGCAAGCAAGTCGAAAATGTGTGGATAAACTCTGCCAATTTCTAATGTTAAATCTACTCTCCGTTTGTTAAGCAGTTTTAAGATAGCCTGTTGCAGTCTTTTCAAAATCAACATCATTGTATTGCTCGTAAATAAAAGTTGATACTGGATTTAAGTGCCCTAATCCCCTTTGAATAAATGACAAAGGAGCGTTCTTGTCTCTACGCTTATGTGCCCAACCATGTCTGAAGCTGTGGGGTGTTATTCTCTCTTTTATTCCGGCATTTTTTACACTTCCCTTTATTATTCTTTGAACTGTTCTAGAAGTTATTCGATTGCTCCATCCTTTACCATTGTTTTTACCTACAAATAAAGCAGTATTATTTCCTGCATTTTTAAGTACTAATCTCTTTTGCATGTACCTCAAAAGCACTGAATGAGTGTGACTTGACCATACGATAATTCTTTTCTTTCCTGTTTTCTTTGTTGAGATAACTGCTTTATTATTCTTTTCATTAATCTGAGATAAATCCAAATCACAGAGTTCGGAAACACGCACACCAGTATCCCAAAGCATTTGGATCAATAATAAATCTCTTAATCCTAAGAAATCTTTGCATGAAATTCCATAAGTTATTTTTTCGAATTCTTCTTCAGTAATTGCCCTATGTGATTTTGCAATGATACGAGGCAATTTTATTAATGTTGGTGAAATATTACATGGGTAATTTTGATACTTACAGTACTGAAAAAAATTCTTGATTACAATTGTGGCAAATTGCAATGAATAAGAATTATAGCGGGTTTCCAACCAGCATTTAAATTTTATATAATCTGAAATTGTATAATCTTCTAAGCCTTTTTCTTGCCCATAAACTTCTACTAGTCGTTCAAGCCAAATTCGATAATTTATGCTTGCTCTTTTAGCATAAGTTCCCTTCCACTCCAAATATTCCTTTATTTTTTCTTTCATATAATGCATAAGACCCGCTGGAAACGAACCAAGCGGGTCTTATGCGTATAAATAATAAGATTTATGAATAAACCTTATACTGGGCATTCTAGCACTATAATCTAGGAATGCAAGTAATTTACGTCAAGAGACCATTGTTCGTTTCGCTCCTTTGCAGGAGGGCCCATTTAAGGGGCAACGGTTCTTTATTAAATTGTAATGGTTTAAGTATATCGTATGCTAGTTTTATTGTCAATAGAGGAATGAAGCTTAGCCCAATTTAAAAATAATTAAAAGGAAAGTTCATTCAAACGTTCATCATTCGTTCATAAAGAGCGTTGCTTTACAACACTACTTTATTCCTCGTTTCCTTTCTATTTTCATTTCACTACCCTTTTAAAATAATTTGTGGACTCACTCTTTTAAGGATTTAAAAAGAGAAAGTCCATGTTGGTTTTGACAATTTAAAGTGATAAAAGAACCTTTGTATTAATAAAAAACAACAAGACATGTTATTTTTATAATTTAACATTTTATTAATTTCTTTTTTTATAATTTTGAATAGTGAGATAACATTGAAAATTGGGTTATGGATAAGCATGAAATCAAATGTATCAGTAAATCTGACAGATTAAGTGCATCTGAAAGAATTGAGTTTATTGGGGGCTTAAACCCTAATGGTACTCGTTGGAAAATTTCTCAGTTGCGTGCAATTGAAGGTATTGAGTCTGGTAAATGGAATTTCTATGTAAAAAGTAATGGGCTTATAGTTGAAGTTTTAATTTCAAGTTATAATGGCTATAAATATTTAAAAACGGCAAACGATGGTATAGAACCTAATAACTTATTAAGTTTACCGGAATGCGTGTAATAATTATATCTGTGTTTTGAATTAAAATAACTACTAACTCCTAGAAAAATAATATATAATTTTGACACTCGACGATAGCCTTGGTCTCATAAAAAATCCCTTTTCTAAAAGATCTTCCGAGCAAGAAACTGAAATTTTCTCAAATATTTTTTTTGAGCCTAACTACTATAAAACATTATTGAATGATTTATCTAGTGGTGATAGTCGTTTCATAATTGGACAACGAGGGCATGGTAAATCCGCAATCATTAATAAATTGATGGAGGATTTAGAGCAAAGTAAGGACCTCTTTGTAATTAAAATTGACAGGTTTGAAACAATACCTATCAAACGAAACGAAACAGCTTTTTTAAAGCTAATTTTAAAATCTTTGATAACCAAACAAGCAATTTTTATTGACAAAAATAAGCACCTAATAAAAAAACTAGATAAATTTGATAAAGAAAAAATAGCATTTTTTATTCGTTTATTCTTCCGAACTCTAAGCCAATCTGAATACACATCGATTTATGATAATCTTCAAAAAGTTGAACTTAAAAATTTTTTTATACGGCAATTTAATAAATGGGGGTTAACCCCAGCCAATACTATTGCTTCATCTGCAATATCAATAACATCTAATTTAGTAAGGCAGTCTATTGGAGTTGAAAATATTGATGCTACTCAAGTTTATAAAGAATATTTTGGAAAAATTCCTGAAATTAATTTCGACACAATTGATATTGAAAAGCATGATTGCTCGAAAGATGGCTTGAAAAGGATACTTGACGAAGTATTAAGCATTTTTCAAAAAATTGGTTTCAAAACAACAATTGTTTTGTTTGATAAAATTGATGAATACCAAGAATTAGATCAAGATGTTAGAAAAATTTCAACTTTTACAAGTGAAATTCTTTCAGATACTGAATTACTTTTAAATGCAAATTTAGCTATTGGTTTTAGTCTATGGTCGGAACTTAAATCTGAATTGGAAGGTACGGTAAGGTTTGATAAATTTGGAGCTATTGATGTGCGTTGGAAGTTGAATGATTTAGAACCATTAATTGATAAGCGAATAGCTTTTTTTTCAAAAAGCAATGACAGAACTTTAAAAGATTTGGTCGAAAATAACAAAGATAGAAGTGAGTTAATTAGGGTTGCAAATAAGTCTCCAAGAGATTTAATTACTTTATTATCCGAAATATATCAAGAACAATCTAACAGGAGTCAAACAGTCGATTGCTTCGATAGCCAGTCTATTTCAGCAGGTATGATAAATTTTTGCGCTAATTATGACTATGATTCTATTTACCCTTCAAAAGGAGGTAAAAACAAAGAAATAAAAGCAATGATTAATCGAATTTTAGCAGTTAAACTAATTCGATTTACAGCAAAGCAATTAACAGACACCTTTAATCAAAATATTGCACAATCTGATGGGCAAATTAAACTTATGCTCGGATATAAATTAATTCGTGAGGATGATATACTTGGAAATAACAATGCTAAATATTACGAAGTGATTGATCCTAAAGTTGAATTTCTTATTAAAAGGGCCATCACAAGAGTTGAGTAAATCTATTATGTTCTCGAATTTTCTATTTCTTGAAATAAGTTTATTTTTAGCTTTGACTTAGTCATTATAAAAGATATTAATTCTTTAAAAGGAAAGTTCATTCAAACGTTCATCATTCGTTCATAACGAGCGTTGCTTTACAACACTACTTTATTCCTCACTACTTCACTTTTTTCATTTCACTACCCTTTTAAAATAAGCGGTGAACTCACTCTTTTAAGAATTTTAAAAGAGAAAGTCCGTCTTTGTTTTGGATTTTTACTAGGTAGAGAGATGGATGTAAATTTGATATATTCATTTCTGGAGTTTTTAATTCGGTTTCAATAATTTTTTCTCCATAAATATTTTGTATCGAAACGATTGTACCGTTATCTATTTTAAGGTTTTTGAAATAAATTTTACTTGATGTCGGATTCGGAAAAAGTTGAATTGAATTATTTGCTGCAACTTCATTAATTCCAACTGTTGTTACTGGAACACAAGTAGAAGTAGCAGAGCATCCAAATTGGTTTACAATAACAGCATAAGATCCATTTTGAGTTGGAGAAAATGATTGACTTGTTGCACCTGAAATAATTGAAGATGAACTGCAGTCAATCCATTGGTAAGTCGCACCGCTCGCAGATGCTGTTATTGTTGCTCCAACCAAATTTGTATTTGCATTCGGTATAGTTGTGCAATATTTTACTGTCTTGCAATCTTCACTTGTTCCACTACAATCAGAAAATCCGGTAATGTAAAGATTGTCAAAATTATCCCTAACCATTGAAGTAGCAATATCATCGCCATTACTTCCACAATCGTAATTTACTAACCATTGTTGTGTGCCTGAATTGCTGTATTTTATGCAAGTGAAATCATGCAAACCATTTGCTGTTGTTGTATAACCTGTTACAAAAATGCTTGGATTACTATTGCTATTAATTGCAATTGATACTGATTTATCATCAAGATTTGCAGGAGCATTATACTTTCTGCTCCATAGTGTATCACCTTGCGAATTCATTTTTAGAGTTAGAATATCATAATTTACAAGGGCTGATGGATCGCTGTCAGTATATCCTGTAACGTATATATTTGAGTTGGCATCGACTTTAATGTCTGATGAAAAATAATCACCAATATTATTTTGTCCGGTATAGAATGTATTCCAAATATTACTTGAGAAATGAGTATAGTTGGTTACTTCTATTCTGTTGTGTTGCGGAATACCAAGTGTTTCTGTGCTTAATGCATATATATTCGCACTTCCATCAAAAGCCATTGCAATACAATATCCACTTGCAGGAAAACCACCGAAAGGATTTCCACTATAGCCATAAAAATAAAGCTCAGTTCCATTTATTGCTGACAATTCTGAGAAGTCTGTATGGTCAGTTCCCTGCCCACTATTTTCATATTCTGAAATTACAATATTACCTACACTATTTACTCCAATTAAATTCGATAAATGGTCATAAGAAACAACTGCATGGAAAAGCCGTCTTGTCCAAACAGTATCACCGTTTGCATTGTATTTAATTGCTATACCGTATGTAAAATTTGAGCCTGAATCATAAGTTGAACCAGCAACATATGAATTGCCAGAACCATCAAGCACAAGTGCATATCCAACATCATCCAAATTCCCTGTTCCATTAAATCGTTTTGCCCAGAGTTGATTTCCTGAAGAGTTGTATTTTACTGTTAGAATATCTGACGAAGAAACTCCTTGACTCTTTCCTGTAAGATATACGTTTCCGGATGCATCTACTTTTATTCCTTTAATTTCATCATTACCATTTCCAGTCCCGTTGTATCTTCTAGACCATACGGTATCTCCATTTGAATTGTATTTAATGGTTAAGTAATCACTGCCAGTGCCCAAGCCATCGCTTGTTGCTCCAACATATACATTTCCGTTTGCATCAATTGCGATAACATTTCCCTTGTCATTTCCAATTGTGGCATCAAATGATTTTTCCCACTGCTTTGCAGGTTGTGAGAACGCATAAATTGTGCTTAGAAAAAATAAAATTGCTGTGTAAATTGTTTTCATGGGTATTAGTTTTAGTTTGTAAATCAGTTTTACACAAATTTACAAAAGTTGTGCCATAATACCACTTTAATTTTTATACAAAATCAGACTTTCAGTCTCTAATGAAGAAGAAAGAAAGCTCTGCAAAGTCTTATTTAAAAAGTGTTGGAGAGAATATTAAACACTACAGAAAGCAAAGAGGTCTTTCTTTGGATGTGTTAGGCTTAGATATTGGCTTGGACAAATCTAATATGCACAAGATTGAGGCAGGTAAAAACATTACGTTGATTACTTTACTAAAGCTTGCAGTTGTTTTGAAAGTAAAACCAGAACAATTGGTTACTACTGAAGCACTTCCATCTCCTGAAGAAATTGACAAGGAGCTTATTCGAAAAGAGAAGAAGAGAAAGAGGAAATAACATCACAACAAAACGATATTTGTTTACAATAAGTTTATTCTACTTATTGCACAGAGGAGTTAATGTTATCGCATCTAATTTAACAATTAACGCTAATATTGTATTTGCAATAACACCTAACAATGGCATTTGCAATATTTCCGAGATATAAGGATATTTACGAAGGCGAAACCCCTTCAGTAACTGAATTGCTGAGCGATATCCCGAGTGTATTTACCATTAGCGCAGCTTGTTATATTAACTCAGAAAAATATCTAAATTTTCTTGATGTTAAAGTTGATAACCGACTATTTCATTTTCTTATTGAAAGATTAAGTTTTGAAACCCAAAAAGGTCTTGATGGTAAAATGGAAGATCTATACAATCGTTCAACTGCAAGAGGTTCTCAGTTTACTATTTTCCCGATCCTATCAATGCTCCGACTAATTGAGCACGAGATAATCAACTTTAAACAAGGTGAGTTTGTTAACGTTACCAAGGAACAAGAGGAACAGTTTTTAAAAGCGATTTTGGTTTTTAATGAAATAGAAGAAAAGGAATACGTAGCTCAGGCAAAAAAAGTTGATACAACTGGTGAGTTGGACACTCTTGTAAAATGGGTATGGACAAATCTTTTGCCTTCTATGGAATTTCAAGGACGAAAAGAAATTCTATTGCCTTTGCACTACTCCATTAGCTTTTTTAAGTATCTGGATAGCAATAAAAAATTCAAACCTTTTCTCGCGGACTATTACAAAAAAAATAACGTGTCCGGCCATGTTGAGTTTCTTAGAAACCTCTTTGCTTTTTACTTTCAAGGATTTAACAAACAGGAAGAACGGTTTCATTTTAGAGCAAATAGTTCAATTCTAAGGGTAAATAGTGTTATTGGCGAATACATTTTGGATATTAGTTCTTTTGAGCAAAAAACTCTGTCGGCTAACTTCAAACAGCTGAGAGAAAAACCAATTATAAAATTTCCTGATGGCAACCTATTCATAACAAATTGGAATTTTTTTGTAGACAAATATTATCAAGCGCAAAAGTTTGATTTCTTTAATAAAACTGGCGTAAGTGAGCTTTACAAGGGTAATGAGAATCAAAAATTTCAAGCCTTTAATGGTGAGGTTGGGCTGGATTTTATTGAAAAAAAGATATTTAATGATACCATGATTCGCTACCTCTCCCAAGCAGGTGGAACAATTATCCTAGAAGACAAGTCAAAAGGGTGGAACCAAGACCTTTATTACAGGTTTGATAATCACATTTGTTTCATCGAGTTTAAATCAGTGGGGCTGCCTATATCAAATGATTTTGAGGAAATTAAAAAGTCCGTTGATGATGAAGGCAAAGTAAAAAAGGCTGTCGTTCAATTGAAAAATCAAATTGAAAAACTTTCTCAAAACATTGACAGGTTTGAGAAAATGACCCAACAAGGCTATACGAAAGAAAGACTTATTATTTACCCATGTATTGTTTATACTGATATAGCTTGGTCAATGTATGGCATTAATGAATACTTTAATCGTTTGTTTAAAGAAGAAATTAAAGGAAAGGACTGTGGTTTTTTTTCTATTGAAGATTTAGTTATGATTCATATTGATTTTTTCTTCAATTATGAAAGAATATTCCTTGAGGATAAAATAAGCCTACATACTGTTTTTCATAAGCATTCTGCCCAAAGAGCCATATTTGCAGAACTATTTAAAAGGAATGGTGATGTGGTCGCAGGAATTAAAAAGTATGCGAACTCAGACTTTTATTTGTCAAATGCTTACCCTAATAAAACAAAAGAAGTATTTGAAAGTTCTCTTTTTGAGTCTGTTTTAGGAGACTTGGGAATTTCCTCTAAAGTAGACAATTGAAATTCAAAAGATTAAATCAGATTGCCAGCGGAAAACTCATTCATTCAGCTAGACACTTCTTTCTTTTCTCTTACAGGGTCAGCAGCCATAGGAAAAAATTAATTCCTCTTAATATTTCATCCCCTAAGGATTTAGGTTGGCACAACCGAGCAAGCCATTCAATCTAATTACCATATTTCACTCCGCACACTGTTAACATTAGAAAGTTGATGAATTAACAATAATGTGATCTTTATAATTGTATGTCTCACGAACAAATGTAAATTTGCAACTGATGAATTCTAGCATAAAGGAAATATTTGCCTCCCACATTAAAATTTTGCAAGGCTTTGATTTTGAAGAATTCGTAAAAGACCTACTACTGATTAGATATGGTATTGATGGCTTTATACCAACTCGTCCGAAAAAGGATAATGGTTGTGATGGTATAATTGTTGGGACGAAAACAGTTATTGCCTGCTATGGTCCTGAAAAGTATGATGACAAAGCCTATTCAAAAAAGGCTAAGGAAGACAATGCGGCTTACAAAAAACACTGGGAGGCCAAATTTCCAAATTGGCAATTTGTTTTTAATGGTAAACTTGGCAAAAACGCAATTACGTTAATTGACAATTTGCATAAAGATTCAATCCCTTGGGGAGTTGATCAGATTATGAGTATTATTTCGAATGAAATTAATAGTACACAAAGAAGAAAAGTGGCTCATCTTTTGGGAATTTCTAATAATTTAATAAGTCAAGATTATTTAGGAGAGATTTTAGAGAATCTTTTGAGTAATACATCTACAAACCCAGCAGATTTGCATCAGTTCAAAAGTAAAAACTTAACATATGTTGAGGATAAAATTAAGCTTAATTACGATAAGTCAGATGTCGATTTGGCAATTGCCGAGTTTGAAGATATGCTTCCCAATATTTTAGAAACTGGAAATTTATTTCAGGTTTTTGAAGACGAGGAACAGGATAAAATAAAATCAAGAGTTAGAAATGACTACAAAAATGCAAATGGTTCTTTTAAAGAACGGTTACAAGTGCTTACAGATAATTATTTAAACCAATACTCTACTATTTCTGATAGTGACTATAGGCATAATGTTTTAACTGTTTTACTTTATCTCTTTGAGCAATGTTTAATTGGAATTAGTGAAAAACAAAAATGATTTTACCTCACCCAGATAGTGATTTACAAAGAAACCTAATGGTTCTTAGTGCAGATATTGTTAAGCTATTGAGCTCAAAGAATAGGAAGAATTCCTTTGTATTAGTTGAAAATATTATGGAGGAGTTTTTGCGGGTTAATGAAAAACGCAGCCCAGAAATGTTTCTTAATTCTCTGACATTTCTCTTTTCCGTTGGAGTTATTGAAAAAAATGAGTATCGTATTCGGTTGCTAATACCATCAAAAAAATCCAAACAAACAGAATTATTTTGATATGTTGAGAAGACTCTATTCTGAAACTAATTTGCTTGTAAAGGACATTTCCTTTGAACCTGGCATAAATATTATTTTAGGGAAATATTCTGGTCAAAAAGAAGCTACAGGAATAAATGGCATTGGTAAATCATCACTTGTAAGGCTTATTAATTACTGCTTCCTATCAAGTTCTGCAGAAAAAATTTTTAATCAATCCAAGTATGAATTCCTTCGAACAGGTGAGCACAATATAGTTTTAGAGTTTTCAATAGAAAACAAAAAATACTTTATTAAAAGATATTTTGCAGATGATGACAAAATTTATTTTGGCACTTCTCCTAGAAAAATTGAGGTATATGAAAAGTCCGAGATAAAAAAACTTTTAACCAATGTTCTATTCCCTATTGAAAGTAATGAGGTTTTTTTTCAGGGAAATCGTTTCGGAACACTTCTTAATTTTTTTATAAAGGACGACTTAGAAAGCCAAAAGAGGTTTGACGCATTAAATGTTATGGGTTTTCATGCTAATACTAAAGATATTGCATTATATAATTTTTTCTTATTAAACCTTCCAACAAAACAATTATTGCAGTACTCGGAAGTTTCCAAAGAGTATGATGCTAAGTCTAAGGCTGCAAAGGAAATGGAAAAAACAGTTCAGGCAACTACTGGAAAAAGTATTGAAGAATTTAAAACAGAACGAATTCAGATAGAACAGAAAATATCGTTATTAGAAAAAAGTTTAACAGAATATAAATTTCTAGAAAAATATAAAAATATTGAAGCAGATTTAATTGAATTAACAAAAAAAATCAATTCCCAACTTGAAATATATCATCAATATAATCATGACTTAAAAAGGCTTATGGAGCTTTACAATTATGATATTGCAATTGATACCACTCAAATTAGAAAGTTATTGAACGAGGCTCTTGAGACATTTGGTGACTTAGTAAAAAAATCGCTCGATGAAGTAATTGAGTTTAAAAGAGATATTCTTGAAAATCGGAATAAGTTTTTAGTTAAGCGGGAAACAAACCTTCAAAAAAATATTGATATAACTCTTAAATCGATCTCTAAACTTGAGTCTGAGCGCAGTCTGCTCTATAAAAAACTTAAGGAAAAGGGAGCTTTGGAAAGCATTGAAAACACTTATAAGGATTTGATAAATGAGAAATCCAATTTAGAACGGACAATGCAATATATTGGTAACATTGAAGAAATTCAAAATATCTTAATTGATTTGGACGTAACTATTAGTGAGCTTAAAAGAGATATTTTAAGTGATTTGTCTCAATTTGAAGTCCAACTTAACTCCCTCCGTGCTTTGTTTAAAGAAATTCTCGAAAATGCAATATTTATTGATGAAAGCAGTGATAATGCATATTTTGATGTGAAAAGATTAACTAGTACTAAACGGAATCAATTACCCTTTAAATTCGAAGTTGAGATTCCTAAAGCAGAGGCTCTTGGACAAGCTAGGCTTAAATTAATTGCGTATGATTTAATGGTTTTTCTGAATAGCATTCACGAAAAAAGAAAACTACCTGACTTCCTTTTACACGATGGTGTTTACCATTCAATATCCCACAAAACAATGGTTAATACTCTTAATTATATTTCACGCCAATTTAATCAGCATTCAAATTTTCAATACATCGTAACTTTCAATGAAGATGAAATAGAGGTTTCCGAAGAAAATGAAAACACATTCGGAAAATTTGATTTTGACTGGCAGAAAAATGTTATTATTTCCTTGTCAGACGTGAAAGAAAAAGTGCTTTTTAAACAAGTTTTCTAGATTAGAACTATCATATCTTTTTGCTAAAATGTCTTTGTAGCTTGGTTTTTTAGCCACTCCCAAGCATCCTTCGGCAACATTCCGTTTTTGTTTTTTAAGTTTATTTCAACCAAAAGAAATCGCTTCTTTTTGAACACCAATTGAATTTCCGCACTCAATATACTTGCGCTATTAGTATCAGCAATAAGTATATACGAGGATTTAAGATAATGCCACCATGTTATTACACTTGGTAAACCAATAACTCCATCGTGGATTGATTTGTAATCCCGATTGTCATCTCTGTCAAAGGTTAATAAATATGCTCGTCTATACATTCAATCTTGGGTTTCACTTTTATTCTCCTCTAATTGAGAAGGGTATGGGTTAGTAATATCAACTATGTTTTGTCCATCAACAGGCAAAAGCTTGTCTTTATCTCCCAAAATTTCTAAAGATTGTTTTCTTAAATGATATTCTTCGGAACGCAAATAATCTGGATTCTTAAAGGTAAAAAAGAAATAACCAAAAACTGCTAATCCAATTAAAATGCCTGCAAAACCAAGCAGAGTAGCAGTTAACCAAATAAGTGGGCAAAATATTCCCGAAACAACGGAAAGCATAAGCACAAGTAATCCGTAAAAAAGTGGCATGTCAACCACATTTTTCACTTTGATTTTACTTATTTGCTCTGTTGCTTTTGTCCAGTCCATATTTTACAAAAGCAAATATGCAACTTTTTCATTCATTTTTTACAGACAACTTGCTCGCGGTCAGTTAATTCATTTCGCTATTTGCTCTGTACTTTTCACTCACCACTAACAACGGCCACAAGAGAAACAAAATATAAATTACCACTGTCCTTATAATTCAGTAGTTCATTTTAAAGGCTTGAACCCATAGCCAGCATTAATTTATATTTCGTTACACTAGCCATTCCGCTTTTATTGGAATTCTTGTTTGATGAAAAATCAACCGCTTCAAAAGATTAAAACTCTTTGCGCTTGCGCCTCCTTTTGTTCGTAAAGGTTATAGTGAATTTTGCAAAAACAATTTTCCGTGTTTTTTGAGTAGAAATTTCTTTTCCCAAAAACCTTGACAAACAGCCTTAAGAATTTTATGGTAGACATTCACGCGGTTGCTTTTCACTTTTTTCATTTCAAAGATTTATCATTCGTATTATAGCCCTCCCGAAGATTACTTGAACCAAACTCCTTTAAATTGCTTCCTGCTGAGAACGCACCAAGAGAGAGCTTTAAAGGTCCTTCGAGTTTTAACTAATTGCTTGCACTTTACACAACGAGTGAGGTCCTATATAATAAAATATTATCAGTTAAATAATATTTTATGGAAGGATTTAATAAAAAGGAAAATGCAAAAGAAAGCGATAATGGGTCGATTATTTTCAATAATGAAAACCTTATGGAAGCTCTTGTTGGTTATGATATTAAAACTGGGTTTAATGATTTATTAAAAGTTTATGCAATAATCAAGCTGCTAAGTAATAAAAGTGTAAAATCCGATTCCATGATTAAAATGTTAGCTGAAGATTTATTTGAACAACTTCAAGTAGAAGTATTTACTTATGATGATATCTTTACTAAAAAAATACGAAATCAAATTATCAATACGCAAAAACCAATTACCAGTATTTCTTTTAAACTAGGAGATCGAATTCCTTTCACTATTGAATCGGGAACTAAATTGGAAGATTTAATAAAAAAATTCCGTGAGGAGTCTTATATAGAAGACCTGAATAAGGAAATACAAAGAAAACATGAGACAGAAAATGAATTGTTAAACCGAAAGGAAATAATAAATGGATTACTAAATCAGCTCGAGTCATTAAATTTTACAGATATTGAAATGGTTCTTAATTGGCTTAAAAAATATAATAGAATAGCTGCTTATGAGGATATTGGGAAAATTTACAACAACCAAATTATAAATACATTTGAATCAAACGGCTTTTCAAGTGAAATGAATGATAAAATGGATTTTATAATAGCTGAAGCTTATAATGATAAGGAAAGCTATAGTAAAGTAATTGTTGGTTGTATATTGGCAAATTTAGGATGGATAAAAGAAGGGCAAATGGAAGATTTAATTAAGAAGTGGGTTAACTGGACTGGATAACTCCTCTCTCTTCCAAGTGCTGGACTTGGACTACCTTATAAGATATTCAATCCCATTTTCAATCGCATATTTTATAAGACCAACAAGTGTTTTTGTATTTGTTTTCTTCCATATATTTTTTCTATGTGTCTCTACTGTAAATGGGCTAATGAAAAGTTGCTCAGCAATTTGATTTGTTGTTAGCTCATTTAAAACTAACTTCAAAATTTCCATCTCCCTTTCGGTTAGTGTATAAGGCATATCAAAATCACTTTGCCTTTCCAGATTGGGAAAATATTTTTCGTTTCTTAAAATTTTTTGAATACAAATTATTAGTTCATCTCGCCCTGAATTTTTAAGCAAATACCCACAAGCTCCAGCATTCATAGAATCCAGCATATAATGTCTTTCAGTATGCATGGAAAGTATAATGAACTTAGTCTCAACTTTTTTAATAAGATTATTAATTATCTGAATTCCATTTATTTCGGGCATCCTTAAATCTATAAGGGCGATATCCGGCCTCTTTAGCAAAATATCGTTTTGTGCCGATTTACCATCATTTGCTGAGCCAATAATAATAAAACTGGGCTCATTTTCCAGCAGAAGCTTGAGCCCATCAATAATTATTTGGTGGTCATCAGCCAGGTAAAGTGTGGTTTCATGTTTCATTTCGATAATACTAAAGGGAGAATTACTATAATTGTTGTTCCCTTACTTGAAGAATCAATATTCATCTTCCCTTTGCAAATACTTACTCTGTTAGCAATATTACTCATTCCAATCCCTTTCTTTGAAGGGTTTTGAAAGTCATACCCAATCCCATCATCCGTTACTATTATTTCTAAATTGCCTTCATCATTTAAAACCTGCACCGACACTTCTTTTGCTGCGGAATGTTTACATATATTATTTAAGAGTTCCGAAATAATTCGGTATGTATGCAATTTTATGACATCAGATATTTCAATGTTATTAGTAACCTCATAATAAGTAAGAAACGTGCACTTCCCTAGTGCATTTAGTTGTTCTACTATATCATTTATTAATTTACCCAAGTCTTTTTCTGCAAACAAGGCTGGATGTAAGTTGTGAGAAACACTACGAAGCTCCTCAATAGATTCATCTATTTTAAGATATGTGGTTTCAAGTAACCTCTTGGTGTTTTCTTCTTTAGTATTTGCTTTTATATATTCAAGTTTCATTTTGATACCAGCCAGCTTTGCCCCAATACCATCATGCAGCTCTTCAGATAACCGCTCTCGTTCCATTTCTTCTCCTTCATGAATAGCATCAAAAATAGATTGTTTACTTTTTAATTCTTCCTGCTTTATTTTATAGCGAAAAGCAAGGACTTTTTTATGATGTAGGAATATGTATACAATTAGAATAATTACAAGCAGGGAAACAAATATGGTTCCTGCGAGGTAATATACTATTACCGCACCTGTGTCCTGTTGAAGCATGCAAATGATTTACCTAGAAGTAAGTTTGAAGCCATGTTTATTAATGCATGCACTCTCATGCTATTGTATGCAATTGAGAAGGCATGTTCAACAAGATAGTTATTCAGCATAAAATAAAAAAGATTTAATGAGAAGTATATAAAAATACTTGTGTTAAACCAGAACATTGAATCCTCCCAAGTAAAAAAATAATAATCATTCTTGATTGAATCAAAGAAGAAAACCAAAGACCAACAAACTAGGGACAACGCAGAAAAAGTCCTACTAATATTATTTGGCTTCCAAATATCATTAATTATAAACGCATCCGTAAAAGCTATTAAAACAAATAAGAGTGTGTTTAAAAGAATAAGGTTTTTTAGTGTTTTGCTTTTTTCAAAATGTTTGAAATAAACATAAATCATTGTCATAAACTCTACAAATGTAAATAAATGAAGCCCCGGCATATTATTATGGTATATCATTTTTAACACACTCGCCTGTATTTCAAAAAAAACAGAAGCAATAAGAAAATACAGCAGATACTTAAAAGGATTAGTTAGTTTTTTAAAGGATTGCACGCCTAAAATCACTGGAATTAAAATACTTGTTTGTGAAGCTTTAATAAAAACAGTGTGTAAAGTCATTTTTCTTATGTGTATTGCAATAATGTATTCGGAAAACATTTTTGACATTGAGGCGTAATCTGAAAAGACAATTTACGCTTACGCGAAAGTACAAAAAATGAAAAGCGGCTAATAAAATAGTCGCTTTTCATTTTAGTCTGCAACTCATTTTATACTCTTGCAAATTGCTTCATCGATTCGTCAGTTGTTCTTAAATTTCCAGTGTCACTGCAATTTGAAGGACAAGGATCTGCATAATCGTAAAATGGATATTCTTCATTTTCAGTAAGGTCATTTCTACAATCACTGCAGTTCTCTCGTGTTCCCGCAGTAGTAGAAACAGCAACAAGTGTTAAAACTCCTTCTGTATTAACCCCCGCATAGAACCTCACTCCGTTTACCTCAGAGTAGCCCTCATAACTTGTTATACCCAATAAATTAATCAATGCTTCTTTATCAAAACTCCAGCAAATTGGAATATTAATGTTTTCAGAACCAGACCGAAAAATCTCAACAAATTCCTGGGCTGTGTCAGGATTAATTATTTGAGATGGGTCTCTTTCCCTTAGAGAATTTAATCCATGAGGAGGTAGTCGTCTTGGAAGTGATTTTAAATAGTTAAAAGCCCCGCTCTTCAAAGGGCTTGCACTTTTTGTCTTTAGGAATGAGTTTTCTTCACTCCCTTTGTTTTGTTGTTCTTTCATTGGTTTATATATTTTATGCTTACAAAGCTAATTCATTAATGCACAATGAACCAATACCTGTGCATAGGTATTTAGCCTCAGGTAATTCAAAGTAAAGATCTCAAAATAATATACCTACCTATCGGTATAGGAACGCAATCGTAATTCCAAAATCTTTGTGTTGCAAAATTTAATAAATTATGAAGGGACCTCAGGAACAATACAGTGAAGAAATTAAAAGCAAGTTTGGCTATTGGGCAACATGGTTGCCCAGTGTCCCCTTGTCACTCGGAGACATTGGCATTGTCAATAATGGGGTATTTACTAGAATTGCTTCGATAGAGGATTTCAACTTAACTTTTGAAATTAAAGAAAATCAAACTGAAGACGATTTGGAGTATTCATCAAAAGGGCAGGTTTCAATTTCAACAAAATTAAGTGGCACAGTATCACCTCAAGGTAGTTCCCTCCTTGATGCAGATGCAGGTTTTATAGTTGAATTTGGAAACGAAAATTCAATATACTTCAAAATAAATGAATCCAGAGTAAGCCTCATAAGTAATTCTCAAAAACTCGGACATCAAATTATTGATTTATACAAATCAGGGAAATGGAACAAACATTGGGCAGTAATAACGGAAATTGTTAAAGCAGAAAGCTCTACCATATTAATATCAAACTCAATGAACGCCAAAATTGAGTTAAAGGCTAATGCGAATATTAATTTAGCTAAACTAGATATTGCTGATGCGAAATTTGCACTAGGTGCAACCTTTACAAAAGGATTAGATACTAAGATATTTTCCATTAATGGATTAACTCCGTTGTTTAAAACACAAGGAATCAAAACACGTATTTTCTTACCTCCTAACTTTATTGATAGAGGAATTAAGGCGTTTGACTTATTAACGCCAGATTCGGCAAAATACAAGTTTGATAGTGATATCTATTTCGATTACATAGAGTAATAAACATTACAAATAATAATTCTAAACATAATAAAATGAGCAATCCTAGAGCATTTATCAGCTTTGACTTTGATAACAATAGCGGTGAGAGGTTATATTTCTCAGGTCAAGCGAAGAATTCAAGAACACCTTTTAACATTGAAGACTGGTCTTCAAAAACTGAATTACCCCAAAAGGAATGGGAAAAATTGATTGAAAATAAAGTCAAAAAATGCAACATACTAATTGTATTGGTGGGAAAGAAAACGCACGGAGCCACGGGAGTAAAAAAAGAAATTCTCTTTGCAAAAAATGGAAATGTTCCAATCTTCGGAGTCTATGTTGGAGGAGCTAACAGCACCACGCCTCTCCCGGATGGACTTTACCGGTCTAGAACAATTTCATGGGACTGGGAAAAAATTGCTACCGAAATTGACCAATGTATGAACGAAGGAAAAAATAATAACTCAAAATAAAATCAAATATGCCATTATACACAAGTACTTATTTAAAGGAGCTTTCTTTAAGAAAAAGTTTTTTTAAAGCTGAGAACATCTTAGCTGAGAGTAAAAAAACCCACACCACATTTGATATTTTTCTTTCACATAGTTTTTTAGACAAGGATGAAGTCGAGGGGCTATATATTGAATTAACCAACAAGGGCTTTTCTGTCTACGTTGATTGGATTATTGACCCTGACTTAGACAGAAATAATGTAACAAAAGAGACAGCCGAAATAATCAGAAAAAGAATGAAATCTTCAAAGTCGCTCCTGCTTGCAATTTCAGTGAATGCTGCAATGTCAAAGTGGATGCCCTGGGAGCTTGGATATGTGGATGGAAATACAAACCAATGCGCAATTGTTCCTATTTCAAAAGATAGTTCAATCCCAAGAAGTTTTAAGCGTTCAGAATACTTATTACTATATCCATATTTAAAAAGGGCTACAATTGCTTATGAGAGTGAATCTTTTATTACGGAATCAGCATACAGCTACGTTTCTCTTAATGATTGGGTGAGAAATAAATCAACTCCAACCTTTAACAATAGAAATATAGATGAATTATGAGAAAAGCACTTGTTGTAGGAATTAACAAATACCCAACTGTACCATTAGCAGGATGCATAAAAGATGCAACATTGTTTGGAAATATTATTTCTCGACACGGTGATGGTCAGAAAAATTTTGAAGTCAGGACAGAATTTGACGTGCCAACAAAGAGAGACTTGCGAAAAATGATTTCAGAGCTTTTTGCGACAAAATGCGACCTGGCCTTGTTTTATTATTCTGGGCATGGATTTATAAACGAGCTGGGCGGCTATATTGTCACACCTGATCATCAAAAATATGATGAAGGTGTCCCGATGGATGAGATACTGCAATTAGCGAATAACTCAAAGGCTACTGACAAAGTAATAATTTTAGATTGTTGCAATGCAGGAGCGATGGGAAGTCCCGTCATCCTAAACAATAATGCTAGTCACATTACCGAAGGAGTGACCATACTTACTTCAAGTATGGATCATGAACCTTCTCGCGAAATAAATGGACTTGGGGTTTTTACAAATTTATTGCTTTCGGCACTTGAAGGAGGAGCAGCAAATGTTACAGGAGAAATTTCTCCTGGTAGCGTTTACGCATACATTGATAAAGCTCTTGGACTGTGGGATCAACAGCGTCCTGTTTTCAAAACAAATGTGTTTCGATTCAACTCATTACGAACTGTTCAGCCTCAAATATCGCTTGATATTTTAAGAAAGATAACAGAGTATTTTTCTAATTCAAAGGATGAATATAAATTGAATCCTTCCTATGAAGACCAAAACTCACCAGAAATAAAATCTTTTATTAAGGAGCCGTATGCGAACCAGAGCAATGTTAAAGTTTTAAAGCATTTACAGGCAATGCAAAGTGTTGGCCTAGTTGTGCCGGTTGATGCACCTTACATGTTTTTTGCCGCAATGAATTCCAAGTCATGTAAATTGACTCCATTGGGACAGCACTATTGGAATTTGGTGAAGGATAATAAATTATGAGTAATTATTGTGCGTTATGGATGAAACTAGAAATTATAAATATGATGTAGCAATTTCATTTGCTGAGGAAGACCGAAATGCTGCACTTGCACTTGCATTAGCTTTTGAGCTAAAAGGGTTAAAGCAAGTTTTTTATTATCCGCAAAAACAAGAGGAAATCATTGGAGAATTGTTGAAAGAAAAGCTTATTAAAATTTACAGTCAGGAAGCCGCTTATGCGATTATCCTATTTTCCGAATCTTATTTAAATAATAAACCTTTTCCAAAATTAGAGTTTGATGCTATTAGGGAACGAATGAGACAACAAACAGGAGTTTACTTGATTCCTGTGAAGCTTAGTGAAATGGATTTAGTTAACAAGCTACCTGAGCTTTCAGAAAGACAATTCTTGAACTGGGACTTTAATCCCAAAAAAATAGTAAGGCTTCTTAGCAAGCGATTTAATAAAAAAAAGGTTAACTCTTATAAGAAATCATTTACAATGAATCAGGCCAATAATGCGAATGGAAATGGAATTAATAAACTTGAAAATAAAGTGTCTTTTAAATATTAATAGATGAAGGAGAGTATTCCGCATTCAATAAAAGGAGAGAAAGATGAATCAGAGAATGACTCATCAAATTCTACTATTGATAAAACTAATATTGAATCCATCAACGAAGGAAATCAAAGTTCAGAAGAGCCGACTAATCAAATTAAGCAGGAAGGAGTTAACACAGGTTCTGGAAAAGAAGCAACTCCCCAAAAAGATGGCTTTCAGGACTTTACAGGTGATATAGATAAGAGTAGGTTTGAGAAACTTATGGGTGAGTTTAATATTAACCAGACGGTAAATGTTAACGGAGAAACAAACATAGAATTCTCATTAGTTATTAAGCGTAATTACATCGATGAAATTTTTTCAGAAACCGAAAAGGAGTTTATAAAAGGGGTCATCAATACCACTATTTTAGAGATGAAGAATTCTAATTTTTTGATTATCAATCATGAGCCGGAAAAGGAGGTAAACGCGCTAGCTATAGCTGAAGAACTGGTCAATGGGCTCGGCTTTAAGAATGACAAAAGATACCTGTCTTGTTTAATCGATGTTAACATTTTTACCTACGACTTTCTCATTCGACAGTTAAGAATTCTCAGATTATCTTTAAAGAAATCAAACTCTAGTTTACCAATTATTCTTAGGATTCAAGAAAAAAATGTGGAGATTGGAAATGTTAGTGAATTTCTAAAATCTATCATGTCAAGCAGAGGAGCGTATGATTCCCTTAAAAGTATTTTAAAAGAGTTGAAAATACTTATCGTTTATGTTTGCAATAATAGAGAATTATATAATAACAACCTGACTAAAAGGTCAAACATAAACATATTAAACTTAAGCAGCATTCATTTTCTGTTAAAGAGCAAACTTCAAGACACAAAAGTGTATGGTCTCATTATCCGAGAGGTTGAAATTGCCATTTCGGAATATGACTGGCTTACCGATTTCAATGTAAATGAAAAACTAAAAAAAATTGAACTGCTTATTGAGGAAAACCAACTTGAGAATTTTCTAGAAAAAATTAAGGAGAAAGATATTGAAGAAAAAAAAGTGTTGACTGGTTTATTGAAAGACCCCTTAAACAACATTGTTTTATTTGTTTCCACATTCTTTAAAGATATTAGTGTGCTTGAGTTTGATAATGTCGTTAAACGTGTCATTTTATCGCAAGAAAATTCACTGAAGAATGACCATCTCTCCCAGGGAAAGGATGATTTATTATCAAAATGGGAAAATGAAGGGGACGCTGTTTTAACAAATTGCGGAATAATAAAAATGCAATTGGGTGGAAAGTTCTCAATTTACAGGTTAAAAAATAGTGTCCGAGCTAAAATTGCAATTGAGATTTTCAATGAAAAATACAGTTTGAGGATGCTCAAACTGTTTGAAGTTATCGAAAAGACAATACTGCATTCGGAAAAATATATTTCCGATGCTTTCTTAGAAGGACTGGTTGGTTTATGCTTTTTGAACGCCCAAGCAGATACAAATAGATATCTAGTCTCAGTCTGCCTCAATATAGTTGATTTAATGGATAGCCCCAGAATAAATAACAAGGACGGGGCGATGCTTTATAAAAGATTGTTATTTATTGTCAAAAAGTGGGGAGAAAACGAGGAATACAAAGATAGTTTTTATCTATTTTCTCAACGATTAAGGGAGAACCCAATTAAAAGAGAAATTCTTGGTTTAATCCTTTCAAATATTTGCGACCCACTTCGTAAAAATAATATTGATGAGCTCAAGGAGTTATTGAACTCAATAGGAAATGATGAAACGGACTTTAACTTTTCTGTAGTAGAAAAAATTGCAAAAAACTACCTTGATAGCGATGATCCAGATTCACTGTTATTGTCTATTGACCAATGGGGTATAAATGAAAAACCAGAATCGATATCAAGGTCATTTGCTTTTGCGAAATGTGCCATACTTCTGTCCTTCTACGATAAGAAATTTTTCAAACCAGTAAAAAAAAATGATATAGGGTATCAGCTTTTGAAACACTATTCTGATAGCTTAAACAAAGGTAAAATGGAATCTTTCATCAGGTTTGTTTTTTCAAACAGGAGCAAGGAGGCATTTAACATAGCGTTTAAAGAAATTATTAAGACTACAGTAAGTGATGACAAATCTCTCCAAAAATCAATGACAAATAATTTGTTTTTGATGTATTCATTTATTTTGGTGCAATGGTACTATCTAATTTCAGTAATTAAAGAAAATCAAGAGCTATCGAATGAAATGAGCGCAATCGAAATAATGACCGAAATAGTTAATGGCATAAAAGCATTTTGGGTTGATGAGTTAGAGCTTCTTGAGGTTGGCATTAATAGAACAATAGCAAAATATAATGAACGAATACGAAATTGTGATACTTCTAAACAGCAAGAGAAAGAGCTCCGAAAAGTATTAATGATAAAGCGTGATTTGGCTAGAGAAATTTATGATCTATTATTAAACCCAAGTCTGAACAATTAGTTAGAAACAAAACATATTCAATATGGCATCATTAAACGAAATCATAAGCGAAATCGAAAAATCATCCTATCCAAAAATAAAAAAAGAGGAGGAGGAACAGTTTATTATTATTGAATCTAAAACAGGTGAGATTTTAGAAGAGCCTCCCCTTTTCGCTAAGGCCCGATATTTCAAAATCAACAGGAAAAAGGTCGTCTTTGATATTAAAGCTCCGCTAATTTCTTTAAAGTATCTTAACAGTGAAAAACCGTTTGTAGTTTAACTTTCATATAGTGCTCAGATAAGTAAGGACGGAACCTATAGATTAGTAAGATTTTTAAACCGTTCTATTTCATCCATTGCCTCGGTAGATAGCTACTTTACCGAAAATATTTCGTCCTATATTTTTAAGCATGACAATTTTATCCCAGAATTTAATGATCATAAATCCGTATTAGAAGGCATTTGTAAAGAGCTTGGAGTAAAAATCGGATTAGATATTAAGCCAACAATTAGCTCAAATGCAACTCTTCCAGGTAGCATACCTTTTATAAGTATAGAAAACAAAGTAATTGCTAAGACCAAGGATGGTCAAACAGTTGAAATTAAACACGATTTAGCTCTAACATTAGTTGACTCCGTTAAATACTCTATTTCCGGAATTGAGGATTTGAAAGCCTGGGCAAAATTGAAATTAGAGCAATTTACCAATAATGCACTGATTG
>Ga0075163_10003054_pt1 | contig 22570 bp, 18 predicted proteins | sample JI1023141ADNA_FD_71478 | JGI IMG/M metagenome (GOLD analysis project Ga0075163, IMG submission 71478) | Wastewater effluent complex algal communities from Wisconsin, to seasonally profile nutrient transformation and Carbon sequestration -... | ecosystem: Engineered > WWTP > Effluent > Algae... | reverse complement strand
CCGGCTTCTATCCGCGGCGCATCCCGCCGGCGGTGCTGGCGCTGGCCCCGGGCATCAACGTGCACCCCAGCGACCTGCCGCGCTGGCGGGGGCCCGATCCCACCCACTGGACCATCCGCGTCGGCGACCCCACCACCGCGCTGTGTGTGCACCGCCTGACCGACGGCCTGGACGAGGGCGACCTGCTCTTCCGCGAGGTGGTGGATGTGCAACCCCGCGAAACTGCTGGACATCTCGCCGAGCGCCTGGAGTCGCGCGGGGCCGAGGTGCTGGCGGATGTGGCCGTGCGCCTGCTCGCGGGCGAGGTGTTGCCGCCCACGCCGCAGACCGGCGAGGTGACCTGGGCGCCCCTCGTGCCCCCCGACGACCTGGAGGTGGACTGGACCCAAGCGGCCGTCGACGTGGACCGCCTCGTGCGCGCCTCCGTGCCCTGGCCCGGCGCCTTCACCGGCCTCGCCGGCGAGCTGCTGGTCTTGCTGGCCGGCCGCCCGGTGGAAGCCGGTCGCTTCGAGAGCCTCAAGCCCGGCACCCCCTTCGTGCGCGGCGAGCGCCTGTGCATTCGGTGTGGTGAGGGCGCCTGGCGCGTGGATCGCGCCCGCCTCGGGCAGCGGGACGTGGCGGGGGCCAAGCTGGCTCGGCTGCTGGCCTGACGGGTCAGGGTGCGCGGCCAGCGCCGCGGCGGTGGGCGAGGGTGATGCCGGCGGCGCGGAGGGCTTTGAGGCCGGGGCCGGACAATGCGAGCGCGGGCAGGTCGGCCTCGGCAAACGCGCGCATCTCATCGTAATCACGGGTGATTGTGGGCGTACCTTCGGCGCCAAACACCTCGACCTGCCAGATGCGGTGGGTGAAGGCGTGCTCCACCTCTGCCAAGGGACCGGAGGGCAGGAGGCCGAGGCGGCTCCAGTCGCCGTTGTCGGTGGCGGGCAGCTCCCAGAGGCCGCCCAGCAGGCCGTCGCCGGCGCGGCGGGCGAGCCAGATGCGCCCTTCGGCATCGCGGGCGAGGCCGGCGGTCCACCGCGTGACGGGGCGGGCGGGGCGGGCGGCCTTGCGGGGCAGGCTGTCCTGCACGCCGGCGGCGCGGGCGGCGCAAGCGTCTTGGATCGGGCAGAGCAGGCAGCTCGGGTTCTTGGGGCGGCAGAGGGTGGCGCCCAGCTCCATCAAGGCCTGGTTGAAGTCGCCGGGGCGCTCGCCCTGCACCAGGGCACCCGCGCGGGCCCAGAGGCGGCGCACCACCACGGGGCGGCGGGGGTCCTCGTCGATGCGGTCGAGGCGGCAGAGCACGCGCACCACGTTGCCATCCACCACCGGCTCGGGGCGGTGGAAGACGATGGACATCACCGCACCGCAGGTGTAGGGGCCCACACCGGTCAATGCACCGAATGCCTCGGGATCATTGGGAATTTCACCGCCATGGCGGGCAACCACCTGCTGCGCGGCGGCCTGCAGGCTGCGCGCGCGGCTGTAGTAGCCCAGGCCGGCCCAGAGGCCGAGCACGTCCTCGAGTGGGGCCTCCGCCAGGGCGGCCGGGGTGGGGAAGCGGGCCATGAAGCGGTGGAAATAGGGGAGGACCGACTCGACGCGTGTCTGCTGGAGCATGATCTCCGAGACCCAAACCCGCCAGGGCGTGGGCTCGGTGCGCCAGGGGAGTTCGCGGTGGCCGGCGTCGTACCAGGCCAGCAGGCGAGCGCGCAGGGTCTCGCCCGGGGCCGCGATCAAGCGGCGCCCTTGACCTTGAAGTGCTGCTCGGGCACGGGGTAGCCGGCGGCGCCAAAGGTCTCGGCGATGGCCTTGTTCTGGGCGAAGAACACGTCCCAGTAGTGGGCGGTGTGGCAGAAGCTGCGCACGGTGAGCACCGGGCCGGCCAGGGTGAAGGTGCTGATGAAGATCTCGGGGGCCGGGCTCTGGGCGATGTCGGGGATCTGGGCGAGGACAGGCAGCAGGCGGGCCTTGGCTTCTTCGGGGCTCACGCCGTGGGCGAGCTGGGCGGCGCCCTCCACGCGGCGGAAGGGGTTGGTGGAGAAGTTCTTGATGGTGCCGCCAAACACGGCGGAGTTGCCCACGAAGGTGCGCACGTTGTCGGGGGTGTTGATGGCGGTCACAAACAGGCCGACCTCGAGGACCGTGCCCTCCACCCCACCGGCGATGACGTAGTCACCGACCTTGAAGGGGCGCAGCACGATCATGAAGATGCCTGCCGCGAAGTTGGACAGCAGGCCCGACCAGGCCATGCCGATGGCCACGCCAGCGGCAGCCAGCAGACCGGCGAAGGTGGTGGTCTCGACGCCGAAGACACCCAGCACCGCGATGACGAGGATGACATTGAGCAGGACGCCGACGGCCGAGTGGACGTAGCGCACGAGGGTGGGATCGAGCTTCTGGCGGTTGAGGCTGACCCCAATCAGCTTCTGCACGAGGCCGACCAAGTAGCGACCGACGATCCAGAGGACGATCGCGCCCAGAATCTTGCCGCCGATGTCGATGCCAAAGCCGTAGGCCTGGCTCAAAAAGTTCTCCATGTTCCCTTGCTCTCCTGCTGGTTGGCAGGTCGAAAAATCACGTTTCGGGCCAAAAGTCACGCGAGATTTGACCGGCGGCGCGCGCCCGATTGTGACAGGATGGTGTCAACGTTCGCGGAGGCGACCATGAGCCGTCCACAGCTCGGGATTTGGGGCTTCGCGCTGGGTTATTTCGTCACCTACGTGCCCTATTCGGCGCTCACCAAGGCGGTCTCGGGGGGCCACCTGGCCAGCTACCCGGTGAAGGTGTCGGGCGCGGAGTTGCTGCCGGTCAGCGCCCTGGCGTCGCTGGTGGCGATGGCGGTCACGCTCTCCGCACTGGGCTGGTGGAAGTACGCGGGTCGAAGACGCATCTTTTCGATTTCACTGCCTTTTCCGGGCAAGTGGACGTTCCTCTCCGGGCTGTGCACCGCGGCGATCATCACCACCACCACGCTGGCCTATACCTTCTCGGGCATCTCAATTGTGTTCATCATGCTGCTGCTGCGCGGCGGGCTGTTGGTGCTGGCCCCGGTGGTGGATGGCCTGACCGGGCGGCGGGTGCGCTGGTTTTCGTGGGTGGCATTGGGCCTGAGCCTCGCGGCCTTGTTGGTGAGCTTCTTTTCCGAGGCCAGCTACGCCCTGACCGCCCTGGCGGGGCTGGATGTGGGGGTCTACCTGCTCGCCTACTTCATCCGGCTGCGCTTCATGACGCGGCTGGCCAAGTCGGACGATCCCCACGCGCGCGCCCGCTACTTCGTGGAGGAGCAGCTGGTGGCCACCCCGGCCATGGTGCTGCTGCTGGCGGTGTGCGCGATCATCGGCCAGGGCACCTTCATGGAGGAGGTGCGGGCGGGCTTCACCACCTTCTTCGACCGGCCAGTGGTGTGGGATGGGGTGCTCATCGGCCTGTTTTCCCAGGGCACGGGCGTATTTGGCGGCTTGATCTTGCTGGATGCCCGGGAGAACAGCTTCTGCATCCCGGTCAACCGCGCCTCCAGCATCCTGGCCGGGGTGGCGGCCACCTACGTGCTCACCCTGCTGGGCCTCAGCCCACCCGATGGCCCCCAGCTCATCGGCGCGGGCCTGATCGTGGGCGCCATCGCCTTCCTCTCGGTGCCGCCCCTCTGGGCCGCTCGCCAGCGCGCGCTCAAAGGTGCGGCGGGGGCGTGATCAGCCTGCGTTTCGCGGCTACACTGCGCCCATGCGATGGATTTTGAGCAGTGGGGTGGTCCTCGTCCTGGCGGCCTGCAACGGGGGCGGCGGCGACGGGGCGGGGACGCAGGGGGATGCGGCGCTGCCTTCGGGGGCGTGCTGCGGGGCCACCTGTCGCGAGTCAACCGAGGCCACCTGCGTGGGCCAGTTTGTGCCGGGCGCCACCTGCGCGGAGGGCGTGTGCCCCGCGGGCGATCAGGGGGCCTGCTGCACCACCGACGGCACCTGCGGGTTGGCCGAGGGCGCCGTCTGCCTGGCGCGGGGCAGCGACTTTCAGGGCGTGGGCACCGCCTGCACCGCCGGCCGCTGCTTCACCCCCGAAGTGGGCGCGTGCTGCTCGCCGCTGGGTGAGTGCATGGTGGGCAACGAGCAACGGTGCTTCCTGGCGGACTTCACGTACCAAGGGCCGGGCACCGTGTGCGATCCCAACCCCTGCCCGGCGCGGGATGTGGGGGCCTGCTGCGCCGACAACGGGGGCTGCCAGCTCCTCGATCGGCCGCGCTGCCGGGGCCGCTTCCAGAGCGGGCTGACCTGTGAGCCCAACCCCTGCGCCCCGCCGCCCGATGCCGGCCGCCCGCCGGTGGACGCGATGGTGGATGCCGCCCGCGATGCGGCCACGGACGCCACACCCGCCGACGCCACGCCCGCGGACGCCGCGGCGGACGCGGTCGCCCGCGACGCTGCGCCCGTGGACGCCGCCCCACCGGTGGTGGACGCCGCCCCACCCATGCCCGACGCCGCCCCCCCGCGGGTGGACGCCGCGATCATGGATGCCCAGCCATGAGTGGGCCCAACCGCTTGATTTGCATGAAAATTTAGGGGCGGCCAGGCCGCTGTTTGCGGCCTTACCCTGTGCCCCGGGGTTGCCGTGAGGCGGTGGTTTCGGCCACGATGCGCCCCTCTGATGCTGCTGGAGGGCCCCATGGCCACGCTGACCGAGATCCTGTTGAACGACGAGAGCCGGCCCCGCGTGGAGGCCGACTGCGCCGCGCTCATCGAGCGCGAGGTGGCCTCCAAGGGGGGCGTGAGCGGCTTTGCCATCAAGGCCGCCTTCAAGACCATCAAGGTCTTCAAGCGCGACATCGTGCCCGATGCCGTACACCACCTCCTGCCCGAGTTTGTGGCCAACCTGGAGCCCATCTACGCCGAGCACCAGGCGGCGGGCGGTGGCGACGTGAAGGCCTACGCGGTGACGCAGAGCGAGCGCATCGCCGACGCGCTGCTGAGCATCACCGACGGGCGAGCCGAGCGCAGCAAGCACACCACCCTGGTGAAGGCCTATCGCTCCTTGCGACCCCGAGGCCGGGAGCAGGTCATCCAGGCCATGCCGGCGGTCGGCGACATGTTGATGAAGAACGGCGCCTGAGGCAGGCTCGGGCAGCGGGAGATCGATGAGCGACACATTGGCCCATGGTTTGGGGTACTTCGGGCGCTTCGGCGTCACCGAAGAGCTCCTCAGAGCGGCTTTCGATCGAGCGATGAGCACCGGCGCCGACTGGGCAGAGCTCTTCTTCCAGCACAAGATCAGCCACCACCTGGGCCTGGAAGATGGCGCGGTGAACCGGGCCTTCGGCTCGGTGACGCTGGGGCTGGGCGTGCGGGTGATCAAGGGTGATCAAACCGGCTACGCCTACACCGAGGATCTCAGCCGCTCGGCCGTGTGCGATGCCGCGGCCACGGCGGCGGTCATCGCCGATGGCACCGCGCGCAGTGGCCCGGTGGCCTTCAATGTGCGGCCGCTGCCCGACCGCTACCCGGAGCGCGAGCCCTGGGCCGAGGTGGGGGTGGAGCGCAAGATGCCCATCCTCAGCCGCCTCAACGCTCTGGCCTTTGAGCGCAGCGCCGACATCATCAAGGTGCGCGTGGGCTTCGCCGACTCCACGGGGGCCGTGTGGGTGGTGGATTCCGACGGCCGGGCGAGCTTCGATCACCAGCCGATGGCCCAGATCTCCATGTCGTGCACCGCGGAGCGGGGCAAGAAGCGGGAGAGCAACGCCGCCAACCTGGCGGGTCGCGAGGGCTTCGAGTTCTTCACCGACCAGCGCATCTCGAAGCTGGCCGACGACGCGGTGGCGCGCACGCTGTTCCTGTTTGACGCCAGCCCGGCGCCTGCGGGCGCGCTGCCGGTGGTGCTGGCCGCGGGCTCCTCGGGCATCCTGCTGCACGAGGCCATCGGCCATGGCATGGAGGCCGACTTCAACCGCAAGGGCATCTCGGTCTACAGCGATAAGCTCAATCAATCCATCGCTTCCGCCGATGTGACCATCGTGGACGACGGCACCGAGCTGGGCGCCCGCGGCTCCATCAACGTGGATGACGAGGGCGTCGAAGGCCAGCGCACGGTGTTGGTGGAGCAGGGCGTGTTGCGCACCTACATGCACGACCGCATCAGCGCCCAGCACTACGGTGTGGCGCCCACGGGCAACGGCCGGCGCGAGTCCTTCCGCCACCCGCCGCTGCCGCGCATGCGCAACACCTACATGCTCCCGGGCCCCTGCGATCCCGAGGAGATCATCCGGTCGGTGAAGCGGGGCGTGTACGCCGCGAGCTTCACCAACGGCCAGGTCATGATCGGGGCGGGCGACTTCACCTTCTACATCAAGACCGGCTACCTCATTGAGGATGGCCGGCTGACGCAGCCGATCAAGGACACCAACATCATCGGTAACGGACCGGAATGTTTGCGAAAAACCGACATGGTCGGCAACGACTTCCAGTTTGATGACGGCGGTTGGACCTGTGGCAAGGATGGCCAGTCGGTGCCCGTGTCCCTCGGCATGCCGACGGTGCGGGTGGCCGAGATCACGGTGGGTGGGGTGAACACATGAGCGGCGAACCCAACACGCTGTTGGCAGCGGCCCACGCGGGCGCCGCCCAGGCCCGACGCCACGGGGCCGACGCCGCCAAGGTGGTGGTCAGCCGGTCGCGCGGGGTGGATCTGGAGTGGCGGGATGGCCGCCTGGAGCGGGTGCAGGAGCGCACGCAGCGCTCGCTCAGCGCCGAGTTGTTTGTGAACGGGCGCTACAGCGCCAGCTCCACCAACGACCTGCGGCCCGAGGCCCTCGAAGCGTTTTTTGCCGACGCGGTGGCGATGACGCGCTTCCTGGAGCCCGATCCCCACCGGTGCCTCCCCGATCCGAGCCTGTATGCGGGCCGGGCGAGCGTGGATCTGGACGCCCTCGATCCCACCTACGACGCGGTCAGCAGTGCCGAGCGCCGCACCCGCGTGGCCGAGCTGGAGGCGCTCATCCGCGAGCGCAACCCCGAGCTGCCCATCATCTCGGTGTCCACCGAGATCTCCGAGACGCGCTCCCAGAGCGCCCGGGTGCACACCAACGGCTTCGAGGGCGCCCGCGAGGGCACCAGCTTCGTGCTCGGTGGCCAGGTCACGGTGAAGGACGCCGACGGGCGCCGGCCCATGGGCTGGGACTACTCGGTGCGCCGCCACCGGGCCGATCTGGGCTCGGCGGAGTCCATCGCCCGCACCGCCGGCGCGCGGGCAGCCGCTCAGCTCGGCTCGGGCAAGCTGCCCACCGGCCGCTACACCGTGGTCTTGGAGAACCGGGCGGTGCCCCGCCTGCTGGGCGCCTTCCTCGGCCCCCTCCACGGCCCCGCGCTCCAGCAAAAGCAGAGCCTCTGGGAAGGCAAGCTGGGCGAGGCCATCGCGAGCCCGCTGCTGACCATTTTCGACGAGCCGCACCGCGTCCGCGGCCTGGGTTCGGCGCTGTGGGATGGCGACGGGTTTGCCACCCACCGCCGCCCGCTCATCGAGGGCGGGGTGCTCTCCACCTACCTCATCGACCACTACTACGGCCTGAAGATGGGTGTCGCCCCCACCGGCGGTGACACCCATAACCTGGCGTGGTCCTTGGGGAATCGGGACTACGAGGGCCTCATCGCCGACGTGGGTGAGGGCCTGTTGATCGACCGCTTCCTGGGCGGCAACAGCAACGGCACCAGCGGCGAGTTCTCCTTCGGCTGTGGTGGCCGGGTGATCCGCGATGGGCGCCTGGCGGAGCCGGTGGCGGAGATCAACCTCTCCGGCAACCTGGCCGAGATCTGGAACCAGCTCAAAGCCGTGGGCAACGATCCCGATCCCGAGTCGGGCTCTTCCTGCCCCACTTGCGTCTTTGAAGGTGTGCAGCTCAGCGGGCACTAGCGCCATGGATGCGGCGGAAAAACAGAAGGTTCTCACGCGGTTACGGCGCGTGGCCGGCCAGGTGGAGGGCCTCGCCCGCATGATCGAGGAAGGCCGCGACTGCCTGGACGTGCTGCACCAGGTGGCCGCCGCACGCGCTGCGCTCGGCAAGGTGGCCGGGGTGGTGCTGGAGTCCCACGTGCACACCTGCGTGGCCGACGCCCTGCACGGGGACGACGCTGCCCGCCGCGAGCAAACCGTCGACGACCTGTTGGAAGTGCTGGGCCGCTACGGCGGCTTCGGCCGTGGAGGCACATGATCGCCCTGTGGTTTGTGGCCCTGTGGGCGGTGCCGCCCCCCCCACCGGGCAGCGTGGTACCCGCCGCCCCCCCATCCATCGCCGCCGACGCGCCCCCCGAGGCGCGCTGCCTGGTGGAGGCCTACCCCGAGCACCTGTGTGGGGCCACCGCCACCGAGATCGTCTGGTGTGACGGCACCCGCATGCCCTGGGTGAAGCGCACCGAAAAGCCGAGCGATTTCGAGAAGTTTCTCGATGTGGCTGACCTGCGCGACCAGCTCTCCCAGCGCTACCCGGTGGGGGCCGCGTGGCAGCCACCGCCCGCCGCGGACTTTGATCCGGGCCGCCTGCGCGATGAGGCCTTCTTCCGCAAGCTGTACGGCGGCTCGGCGGCCGAGGTGGAGCGCCGCACCCGCACCCTCTCGTGGTTTGGCCACCGCCTCCGCGTCAGCCGCGTCAACGGCGTCGATCGCCGCCTGGAGGCCGTGGCCGCCGAGCTGGCTCACTTGCCCGAGGCCCAGGCGAAGTTCTTCAACACCACCGCGGGCGCCTTCGTGTGGCGGGCCATCAAGGGCACCGCGGGCCGCCTCAGCATGCACAGCTTCGCCATCGCCATCGATGTGGGCGTGAAGTACTCCGACTACTGGCGCTGGGCGAAGCCCGGCCCCGACGGCCGGCCCGCGTGGCAGAACCGCTTCCCCGCCGAGGTGGTGGCCGTGTTTGAGAAGCACGGCTTCATCTGGGGCGGCAAGTGGGACCACTTCGACACGATGCACTTCGAGTATCGCCCCGAGCTGCTGCACCCGGGGTGTGTGCAGCGGTAGGCAGCGACGGTCGTCGAAGTGTCTGAATCCACTGAAGTTTTTGAGGGTGGGTCACCCGGGCGGCGGCGCCCGGGCGGCTACTCGGCCTGCTCGACGTTGGTCTCGGTCAGCGTGAAGGGGATGTTGTTGGAGGCGGCGAACTGCCACTTCACCACGCCCACGCCCGGCTCCACCCAGTAGGAGCGCTGGAGCATGCTGCCGAAGTCGTCGAAGACCTTGATCTGGCGGATGCCCTCTCGGTAGCGGCCCTCCATGGGCAGGATGGCGCCCTGGCGCTCACCCACCGGCTCCACGTCCACCCGGATGGTCACCAACCCCTGGGTTTCCTTGGGTTCTTCTTCACCGGCGAGCTGGACGGACTGCACCAGGCGGATGTCGGCCACCTGGATGTTGGTCTGCACCAGACCCACCTTCCAGGCGTCCTCGATGAAGATGTAGGGCGGCAGGTAGCTGCGATCGAGCACCCGCACAAACGCCTGGGTGTCCACCACGCGCTCGTCGATGTGCAGGCCCTTGTACTCCACGCGAGGGCCCACCAGCCGGTTGGGCGGCGTGACCACGAAGGTCTCGTCGAGCACCTGCCGGACCTTGCGGGTCTCGTTGTTGATGAACAGGTCGATGATGGTGATGGTGCGCCGCACCACCTCCAGCTTGCCGTCATCCAGCTCGGTCACCGACTGGATCGTGGCCTCGCCGCCTTGCTCCACGGGACCCGGATCGAGCGGGTTGGGATCCTCGCGCCGGTACCGCCACACCCCGCCGACCAGCAGGGGGAAGTGGTCGGCCGGCTCGATCGCGCTGCCCTCGGGCAGGGGCGCAATGTCGCCGGTGAAGGGCACGTTGGACGGCGGCCCCATGTCGGCGGTGCCCCCACCACCGTCCCCACCGCCCCCACTGCTGCCGCCATCATCGCAGGCGCTCAGCGCCAAAAAAGCCAAGAAGATCAGCCGCTTCAATTCGCTCCCTCGGTGTTTTGTTCGGCGCACCTGGTGCGCTGTGCTGCGCCATCATGGCCGAAGGAGGGAGGCGAATGCACGGGCTCAGGGGGTGGGGGGCGTGTCGGGGGCGGCGGTGGTGGGTGGGGCCCCGGCGGGTGGGGCCAGCGTGGCCACCGGCGGCCGACGCCACTCCATCAGCGGCGGCGGGAGCGGCTTCTTGCCCAGGTCGGTGCGATCGCCGGTGGCGGGCTCCACCTGGTGGAGGCGCCAGCGGTGCCCATCGTGGCGCAGCGTCCAGAAGTGCTGGATTTGGCGCATCCCGGGCTGACCGGCCACCACCTTGCCGTCCGCGTCGCGCACCACGTGCACGGCCTTGGTCTCCAGCCGCAGCACCAGCTCCAGGTTGTTGGGCGGCGGCCCGGCGCCGATGGCGTAGAGGCCCAGGTAGTGCGCGCGCAAGATCCGCTCGTAGGTGACCTCGTGCTTGAGCCCCTCGGTGGCCTCCTGGGCATAGCGGCGCTCGATCTCGGCCAGGAAGCCCGGCGTGACAAACTCCACCACCGCCGACAGGTCGTGGGTCTGCCAGGCCCGCCAGAGGTGGGGCGCCAGCCGATTGACCCAGGCGGTCAGGAAGTCGGTGTCGAACTCGGGAAAAAACGGGCCGATTTGGCGGATGAGCATGCGCTGCGTGCGCAGCTGGGTGAGCTGCTCGCGAAAGACCACACGGCCCACCAGGTACATGATCACCACTGCCCCCGACCAGAACAGCAACATGCCGGTCCAGGCCTGATCCTGCGCGGCCTCGGGGGGCACGGCGGGCGGTGTCCCCAGCTCCTGGGCGATGGCCTGGCCGATGAGCAGCGGAGCAGCGCCCAGCAGGCGCCACGAGAGCGTTGGCTTCATGGCCGTATCGTCGCGCAGGACGGCTTGGAAACAAACGGAAATTTCTACGGACCCCGGCAGGCGCCCCATCGAGGGCACCAACGGCGCCAAAGGCTTGATCGTCTTGGGGATTTTCGCGCTCTCGAACGCTCTACGCCACCCGCCACGTCTCCAGGAGATCGGCGCGGGTGTGGGGCAGCTCGCTGAGGAAGCGGCTGGGGCGGTGCAGCACCGGGAAGCGGTCGCGGCCGGTGGCCCACTGCGGGTGGCAGAGGTGCAGCGTGTGGCGGGCGCGGGTGACCGCTACGTAGAAGAGGCGGCGCTCCTCCTCCACTTCCTCTTGGGTGCGCAGCGCGCGCTGGAGCGGGAAGTGGCCGTCGGCGAGGTGCAGCACAAACACCGCGTCCCACTCGAGGCCCTTGGCCTGGTGCACCGTGGACAGCATCAGGCACTCGTCGCCCGGGCCGCCGCTCTGGATGTCCTCGGCGGTGGCCGTCTCCACCAGCGCGAGCTCCTCGAGGAAGGCGCGGTAGTCGGCGTATTGGCTGGCGTGGTGGGCGAGCTGGCGCACGTCCTCGGCCCGCGTCTCGGCGTTGGCGTAGTTGCGGTCGAGGTAGGCCTGGTAGCCGCGCTGCAGCACCAACTCCAGCATGGAGGCGGGATCGGTGAGCAGGTGCGGCGCCCCCAGATCCAGCAGCAGGTCGCGCACTTGATCAAAAGCCTTGCGGGCCCGGCCGTTGAGGCCGTGGATGGGTGTGCCCTGCACCAGCGACGCCCAGGGATCGCCGCCCTGGGCGAGGGCCTGGAAGATGGTGGTGGCGCCCTGGCCGCCGATGCCGTCCTGGAGGCGCAGCACCCGCGACCAGGCCAGCCGATCGAGGGGGTTGAAGAGCACCTTGAGGTGGGCCACCAGGTCGCGAATGTGCGCCTGCTCAAAAAACTTGGCGCCCGAGCGGATGGTGAAGGGGATGCCCCGCTGCTGCAGCTCGATCTGCAGCTCCATCGCCTGGTAGTGGGCGCGGTAGAGCACGGCCTGCTGGCTGAGCTGCACCCCTTCGTCGCGCAGCTCGAGGACGCGCTGGGCCACAAAGGCCGCCTGCTGGCGCCCGTCGCTCAGGCAGACGTAGGCCGGCACCGGGCCGGCATCGCGCTGGGCGCGCAGCGTCTTGTCGAACTGCTGCTTGTTGTGGCGGATGCTGGCGTTGGCCACCGCCAAAATCTCGGGCGTGGAGCGGTAGTTCATCTCCAGGCGCATCACCTGCGCGCCGGGAAAATGTTCAGGAAAATCGAGGATGTTGCGCAGCTCGGCGCCGCGGAAGGCGTAGATGGACTGGCAGTCGTCACCCACCACCATCACGTTGTTGTCGGCGCCCGCCATCAGGCGGACCACCCCGGATTGCAGGCGGTTGGTGTCCTGGTACTCGTCCACCAGGATGTGGGCGAAGCGCGCCTGGAAGCCCGCCCGCACGTCGGGGTGGTTCTCCAGCAGGAGCCGCCAGTTCACCAGCAGATCGTCATAGTCCATCACGTTCATGCCCGCCTTCTGCTGGAGGTAGGCGGTGAGGAGCTTCTCGATCTCGGCCCCCAGCGACACAAACTGCGGATGATCGTCGGCCAGCACCTGGGCCACGCCACGCTCGGTGTTGACGGAGGACGACAAAATGTCCAACAAAACCGAGCCCTTGGGGAACCGGCGCTTGCTGGGATCAGGCACCCCCTCCGCCAGCACGAGGTCCATCAGGTCGCGGGCCTCCTGGCTGTCGAGGATGCCGTAGTTGCTGCCGTAGCCCAGCAGCTCGGCGTGCCGGCGCAGGATGCGGTTGCCGATGCCGTGGAAGGTGCCCGCCCACAGGCGCCCGGCCTGCTCGGGCACGAGGCGCATCACGCGGTCGGCCATCTCCCGGGCGGCGCGGTTGGTGAACGTCAGCAAGAGCAGGCGATCGGGGTCCACGCCCTGCTGCACGAGGTGGGCGGCGCGGTAGGTGAGGGTGCGCGTCTTGCCCGTGCCGGCGCCAGCGATGACCAGGAGGGGCCCGGCACCGGCCTCCACCACCTGGCGTTGTTCGGCGTTGAGCTCGTTGAGGTAGGTGGCGCGGGGGTTCGGGCGCTCGGTCTTCAGCGTGTACTGGCGCATGGCCCAGCAGCATAGCCGAGCCGGTCGGCCATGAACACCCGTTCAGCGCACGTGAATATGGTGGCAACACGAGGGGAGGTGAAGGAAGGACGCATCCGCAGCGCCGGCCAGCTTTGGGGCCCGGGCTGGCGGGTCGAGAACCAGCGAGTGGGCCCTCGGCGGAGGGGGCGCCGAGGCCGGGCTGCGGATGCGCTGGAGTTGCCCCACGGAAGCGGGCGCCGCCGCGGGGTTTTCCCCTCAGTGCTCTGGGCGCGACGTCCTGAGGGCCGTGTCGTCGCGTCGAAATCTGTTCCGTGTCGCGGGGGTGTGCGCCTCGGGGTGCGGCGCATACGACACACAGCGTGGCTGCTTTACAGAGCCCCGCCGTACAGGCCGACGTTCGCGCGGCCGATGATTTCGGTCAGCAGGGCCTGGTCACCCACACCGAGGCGGACGACCGCCAGCAGGTTGAGGACCGTGTCCACCAGGCCCACGCTCTGGCCATCGCAGGCGTCGGCCATGCCGTCCGCACGGCGAGCGGTGGTGTTGAGCTGGGCGGCGGCCCGCAGGTCGGCCACCAGGTCGGCCTGGGCAGCGTCGCTCGCCCCCAGGCAGCGCAGCAGGGTGAGGTCGGCGAGGGGCCGCGTCACCAGCGTCAGGCCGGCGCCGTCCAGGACCGCCGACAGGGCGCCACCGTTGCCCACGAGGGCCGCCTCGAAGGCCGCACCGGCCTGGGCCACCGCCCGGTCATTGCGGGCATGCACCGAGCCGGTGATGAGCGCATCGAGGGCAATGCGCAGGCGGTCCAGGGCGATGTCGCCGTCGAGGGCAAACAGGGTGGCGATGGCGTTCTCCATCTGGGCCCGGCCGTCGCCGCAGCGGCTCAGCAGGCTGCCCGGCACCAGCGCATCCAGCATCGCCTCGAAGGCCGCCGAGCTGGCCAGGACCGCGTCGGCCTGGTGGTCGGCATCAAAGCCGGCGTCCTCAAACATGGCGCGCAGCGTGTCGTAGACATTGAGCGTGAGCAGGCCGGGATCGCCGGGGTTCTGCCGCAGGGCCTCCCACTGGGTCAGGCTCATCCGGCAGCCCTGGGCCAGCGAACCGGGGGCCTCACCCAACACCCGAGCGAAGACCAACTGGCTGGTGGCGATGGACTCCACCAGGGCGTCGAGATCGGCCTGGTTGCGCACCGCCAGGGCCACCGCACCGTCGATGAGGCGGGCGACGAGGCAGAAGTCCACCTCCAGGCCGCGCTCGGTCAGGGCAATCGCCACCGAAGCCTCGATGGAGGACTCGGGATCGATGGGCGTCAGGCGCTGGCGGCCATCGAGGTTCAAGCCAGCGCTCAGCCAACGACCACCCAGCACGTCGCCGCCGCGCAGCAGCTGCACCACCAGCAGGCCATCCTCATTGAGGGGCCGGCGCAGCACGTCGATGCTGAAGTGGCCGCCCTGCACATCGCCGCTGCCGAGCACATGGATGCCCCCCTGGGCATCGACCTCGATCAGGCGGGCGCTGTCGGCGCCGCCGAGGCACCCCACATCGCACATGCAGCGGTGACCATTGAGGATTTCGCCACCGACCAGGTCCACCAGACCGGCGAGAGGGCCATCCACCACCCCGGCGACAATGTCACCCACCAACTCCACCAGCACCTCCGGGCGCATGTCGACCGGGGGCTCTTCGACCGGGGGCTCCTCGACGGGCGGCTCCTCGACGGGCGGCTCCTCAACGGGCGGGTCCTCGACGACAGGCGGCTCCTCGACGACAGGCGGCTCCTCGACCGGGGGCTCCTCGACGGGGGGATAGAGCACGGGGATGGCCAGGCCCGAGCACAGCAAGGCGCCGCGCAAAAAAGCCCGCAAATCCGCGGAGATATTCAGGTCGATTGCGCCCTCCACCCGGAAGGCGTGGGCCACCACCGCGTTGCCGATGGTCTGCCCGTCGCCGTTCGCCCCGGCCACGGCAGCGTGCAGATCCGCCCGTGCCTCCAGCACGGCGTTGAGGTCGGCCCGCACGATGGCGCCCAAGTCCACGTCCCCAGCGACGGCCGCGTTTGTGATGGCGCCCCGCACCTCGGCGTCCAGGAAGGCATAGCCCGTGCGCACATCGTCCTCGTCGGTCGCCGTGCGCATGGCGTCGAGGTAGACCTCCAGGGTGGCATCCAGCAGGACCCGGACGTCACCCCCCTCGGCCACGCGGGGCACCAAGACCGGCGCCGCCGTGTCGCCCACCAGCCGCCCGCCCTGGGCGAGGGCAGCCGTGCGGCAATCCCCCTCGGGCAGGTGGGCGGCGAGCGTCAGGGCGCCAGCGAGCTGGGCCGCGGACACCCCATCGGCATTGCGGGTGAGCGCCGCCAGACCGTGGGTGGACTCATCGGCCCACTGCCGGTGGGCGGCCAGCTCGGCGCGCTCGTCCACCGCGACATCCAGGCGATTGACCAGGCCGTGCCAGGCGGCCAGACGGGCCCGGGTGAGGGCCTCCACCGCCACCGGGTGGCCATTGCCCAGCACCACCGAGGTGGCGAGGTGGGCCTGCGTCACGGCCTCGGTGAGCGGCTCCACGGGGCAGTGGGCGGCAATGTTGGCGGTGATGAGGCTCATGACGGTGATGGGATCCGCGGGGCGGTCCATCGCCTGAAGCCGCAACAGCACCTCGGCTTCCACCGAGGTCTCAAGGCTGATGGGCAGCACGACGTGGTGCTCGCCTGCGGTCAGGCCTTCAAAGACCACCTCGCGGCCGGTCACTTCGGCGCCGTTCACCAGCTCCAGCATCACGCGCTCGGTAACGGGGGCCAGCCCGCGTACTCGGAAGCGCCCGGCGGCGTCCACGTCGGCCTGACCCAGCAGCGCGCCGGTGTGGCTGCGCAGCCGCACCGAGGTGCCGACCAGCGCCGCGCCGCCCGGGGGGCCCATGTGATCGTAGCCTTCGTTCGTATCGACCCGACCCGTCATTTCGGCCCGTGCCGGCTCCTGGTCGGGCCGGACCTCGTCGATTTCGGGAAATCCATCCTCGCCAGGTACGGGATCCCCCGGACCACCGCCCTCAACCGCCAAGCCAGCATCCGCCTGCGGTGCGTCATCGCTTCCACATGCCGTGAGTGCCATCAGGCCCGCGAGGGTCCGCCAGTGCTTCCACATCATCATGCCTCCTTATTGACAGGGTGCCACCTGCTGCTGCCTCCCCAGATCAAGCCCTGTGCCAATCGCAATTCCGATTGGCCTCCCCCCCCAGCCAGCGGATTTTTCCCAACAAAATCATGCATTTTTTGAGATTTGGTAGAAGACGACCGTCTACTTCTCGAAGCCCACCTGTGGGGGTTTTCCGCCCTCAAGCGTGGGGATTTCCCCGCGCCCCCCGGGACAACGCCCGCCGAACCGGGGGTCCATTGCCCCCCCAGGCGCGGGCTGTTAGCTTTGCGATCTCGATTTGGCGGCGTGAGTGCGGTGATCTACGAGAATTCGTGCGGCATCATCCCGTTCCGGCGGCGCGAGGGACGCTTGGAGTTCCTCCTGCTGCACTCGGCGATGGTGCGCAACCCCGACGCCGCCTGGGAGTTTCCCAAGGGCAGCGTGGAGCCGGGGGAGAGCGAGCTGGATACGGCATTGCGTGAGCTGCGAGAGGAGGCGGGCCTGGACACGGTCCGCCTGCTGCCGGACTTCCGCGACCAGGTGCACTACCAGTACCGGCGCGGTGGCCGCGAGATCGAGAAGACGGTGACCTTCTTTGTGGGCGAGGTGGAGGACTGGTCCAGCGTCCCGCCCAGTCCGCCCACCCGCGAGCACGTGCCCGACCCCGAAGAGGGCCACTGGTGCCTCTGGCTCGAAGAGCGCGAGGCGCGCCAGCGCCTGTTCCACCCTGGCATGCGCCAGCTGCTCGAGCGGGTGTCGTTTTTCCTCTACGCCCACCACCAAAAGCAGGACCGGGGTCGCCCGCGCCGCTGATCGGTCCAGCCACCTGGCCCCCAGGTGCCCGATTTCCAACCGTAATTGCCCAATGCGTCCCGTGATTTCCCGATGCGTCGGGCCGCTGACCGCTGCCACCGGTTTGCCATGATCTCGCCGCCACTCCGCCTCGGGTGCGCCCTCGGCTGACCGCAGTGGGCCCCTACAGTCTGCGCAGTGGGGGGCGCAGTCGGCTCCCCCCGATCACCTGGGAGGTGCCCATGAACCGCGTTTTGAGAGTGCCCGTCCTGGTGCCGGCCCTGGCCGGGACCGGCCTGCTGGGCTTCTGGCTGGGTCTGCGCACGGAGAGCCTCAGCCTGTGGAAGGCGACCCTCGGCGTGCCGCTGGCGGTGCTGGGCGCCGCGCTCATCTCCGCGCCCGCCCTCTACATCGGTGCCGCGGTGGTGCGGGCCGCCCCGTCGCCCGGGGCGGTCCTCAGCGGGTTGGCCCGCGGCCTCGATGATGCCGGCCTGGCGCTGCTGGGGCTGCTGCCCGCCATCCTCTTCCTGGGGGCCACCGCCCGCCGGGCCGAGGTGGCGGCGGTGGTGGCCCTGGCGGCGCTGGCCGGCAGCATGCTCTTCGGTCTGCGCCTGCTCTACGGGCGCGTCTTCCCCACGGTGGAGGCCCGCGTGCGGGCGTTGCCGGTGTTTGGCGCCTGGGCGGCGGTCAGCCTGGGCATCGGCCTGATGATGTTGATCCGGGTCTTGGAGCTGCGGCCATGAGCGCTGAAGTCATGATCACCGACGGGCTGACGCCCGATGTCCGGGCCGCCGAGCCCGCGAAGGCCTCCGTGGTCCAACCCGGCCCGCTGGCAGCGCCCGCCGTGGCGCCCGAGGACGGCCTGCTGGCGTTGGTGGACAACCTGCTGCGGGGCCACACCACGCTCTTGCAGCGCATCGAAGACGGCACCGACCTGGGCGGGTTGGCCCGCGGGCTGGTGGGGGTCATCGCCGTGTCCGCGGCGCTCTTCGGGGCGGCCATGGGTGGCTATCGTGGCGGAATTCAGGTGTTTTTTGCCGCCGTCAAGCTGCCGATGGCCCTGCTGCTCACTGCAGCGCTGTGCACGCCGGCCTTTGCCGCCCTCAACGCCGCCGCCCGCGGCCGCCTCGATCCACGCCGCGACGGCGCCATCATGCTGACCAGCCTGGCGGCGGCCAGCCTGCTCATCTCGGGCACCGCCCCCCTCATCCTGTTGGCGGGCTTCTGGGCGTTCGACTACCACGCCACCACGCTGCTGGTGGTGGCCTGCTGCGCCGTGGGGGGCCTCTTCGGGTTGCTGTTCTTCCTGCGGGCGGTCACCCGCGGCGGTGGCCCCGCGCGGTGGTGGCTGGCCCTGGGCATCGGGCTGGTGTTTGCGGGTGTGGGCAGCCAGATGAGCTGGACGCTGCGGCCCTTCCTGGTGCGGCCCCGCACAATGGAGGCGCCCTTCATCCGGGCGATCGAGGGGAGCTTCCTGGAGGCAGTGGACATGAGCTTCGACTCGGCCCGCGGGCGCTACACCCCCGACGAGGCCAGCGCGGTCGAAGGCACCGAGGCGTGGGAGGCGCCCACCAGCCAGGTGCGGGGCGAGTCTCCGGGCGAGCCGCGGGAGGCCGTGGTGCCCCAACCGGCGGTGGACGCGGTGCCGCGCGACGACCGCATGTCGCTGCCCGAGCCCGATCGATGAGCCTCCTGACGCTGGCCATCGCCTACGGCCTGGTGGGCCTGTGCCTGGCGGGCTGGCGTTGGCAGCGGGGGCCTCGGGCCCACGCGTTCGCCGATGCGGTGCTCCTGCTGCTCTTCTGGCCGCTCTACGCGCCCTTCTGTTGGGGCAGCCGCGAGGAGGCGGATCCGCTGGCGCGGCGCCTGCGCCGGGTTGAAGTTCGCGCGCGCGAGCTGGATCGGGTGCTGGCCACCCCCGACTTCGATGTGGACGCGGTGGTGCGGCGAGCGGACCTGCTGGAAGCGGCGGGCCAGCGGCAGGCGGCGGCCACCGCGCGCCGCGCTCTGGTCAACATTCAGCGCTTGCAGGCCTTGCGGCAGCGATATGCCGACGAGCTGGCCGTGGTGGAGGCGCTGCAGCACCAGCTGCGCATCCAGGCCCAGGTGTTGCGCGTGGCGGGTCAGGCGGAGGGAGGCCTGGAGGACCTGGTGGCCGCGCTGGAGGCCCGCGTGGGGGCGCTCGAAGAGGTGTTGGCCGAGCCGCTGGTGGAGGCCGGCGGCGTGTTGTGAGGTGTTGGGTGGCCGAGTGATACCGGGGTCACTTGGTTACAAGTGCTTGATTTTATTGTGTTTATGTGAGCCGATCTGCGCCACCGCGCGGTGGTGGGCCGTCAGGAACAGACGGGCATCCTACAGTGTGCGATATGTAGGTACGGAAAATATCTTCGCTCCGCGCGCTCAGTCTGGTACAGTGCCCTCGGTTGCAGGCGCATCGGGCTCGTTGGCAGAGCAGCGCGTTTTCAGAGATCGACGCGTGCCAGGGTGTCCCCCACCTTGCACGCCTGCGTGATCGGCATGGTCGGCCACGCAGTGGGCGGACGGGTCTCGACCACCCGTCCGCGGGCGCCCTGGAAACGGGGCGTTCTCGACCCGCAACGCGTCAATCGTCCGTTCTCCCACGACGGGCGGTGGCTCGTCCCTCCACCTTCACCGACGCGGCCCGATGCGTCTGAAACCCCTTTCCATCGGCGGAGTTTGCAGACAGGCGCCCGTATCCAGGCTATGGTGCGCCCACGCTGCATGTGCTGAGGTTCTCTCATGGCTCACCGGACTGCGCCCGACCCCGAGTTGAAGGGGTACCCGCCCGGCATCCCGTACATCATCGGCAATGAGGGCGGCGAGCGCTTCAGCTTCTACGGCATGCGCGCGATCCTCTATGTCTATGTGGTCAGCCTGCTGGTCAACCTCAAGGGCCTGCACCCCGAGGCCGCGGCCGCTGGGGCCACGGCCACCACGCACTACTTCTTTGCGGCAGTTTATGCGCTGCCGTTGGTGGGCGCGCTGATCGCCGACCGCCTGCTCGGCAAGTACCGCACCATCCTCTGGCTGTCGGTGATCTACTGCCTGGGCCACGCCGCGCTGGCCATCTTCGAGGGCCCGGGGCCCCAGCTCGCGCTGTTTGGGCGCGTCATCATCGATCCCGTCAACGGGCTCTATGTGGGCCTGGGGCTCATCGCCCTGGGCTCCGGCGGCATCAAGCCGTGCGTGTCGGCCCACGTGGGCGATCAGTTCGGCAGCGGCAACTGGCACCTGCTGCGCAACATCTACAACGCCTTCTATTTCATCATCAATTTTGGCTCGGCCTTCTCCACGCTGATCATCCCGCAGCTGCTGGGCAAAGAGTCCACGGTGGACGGTCAGGTGGTCTTCTCGGGCAGCGCTGCGTGGGCCTTCGCCATCCCCGGCATCTTGATGGGGCTGGCCACCATCGCCTTCTGGATGGGCCGCAAGGTGTTTGTGCACGTGCCCCCCACCCAGGGTCCGCGGCTGGGCCTGCTGGATGTGCTGTCGGGCACCTTCCTGTTTATGGTGATCGGGTGGCCCATCTTCCTCGGCGAGTCCACCCACATCTGGTTCGGCCTGGGTGGCCTGCAGGGGGTGCTCCCGGGCATCTCCATCTGGGTGGAGCCCACCTGGCTGGGTCTGGGCGCCTCCACGGTGGTCAACGCGGCCATCGCGGCGGGCTTCTTCGTCCTGTTCTTGGTGGCCTTCTCGGCGCGCCAGCGCATCCAGGCCGACGATGGCTTCGTGGCGCTGACCTTCTACGCGCTCAAGGCCCACGTGCTGCGCAAAGCCACCGGCGCCGGGGAGGCCCCCACCGATCCCAAAGTGCAGGACCTGCGCCGCCACTGGTTCTACGGCCCGGTGGCGCGCACCCACGGCAGCGCGCTTGCCGAGGGGCCGCTGGCGGTGTGGCGCATCATCAGCATCTTCTTGATGGTGAGCGTCTTCTGGGCCCTGTTCGACCAGCACTCCTCCACGTGGATCGAGCAGGCCAAGTCCATGGATCGCACGGTGGACCTCAGCCTCGCGGGCTACCTCGGCATCGGCGCGGGGCTGGGCCTGTTGGTGGCATTTTGCTTTCACCTCAGCAAGCTGACCCTGTGGGGCGTCTTCGCGGGTCTGGCCTGTGTGGGGTTGGGGTGGGTCGCCTCCACCTACGGGCCCTATGAGATCAAGCCTTCCCAGGTGTCAGCGGCCAACCCGTTCCTGGTCATGATCCTGATTCCATTGACGAATTTCGGGTTCTACCCGCTGCTTGACCGCCTGGGCATCAAGCCGCATCCGCTGCGCCGCATGACCATCGGTATGACCACCGCCGGGCTGAGCTTCGTGGCGGTGGCGCTGCTCCAGCGCGTGGTGGACGGCAATGCGCATGGCACGGTCCACGTGGCCTGGCAGCTCATTCCTTTCACCATCATCACCGCCGCGGAGGTGATGGTCTCCATCACCGGGCTGGAGTTCGCCTACAGCCAGGCCCCCAAGCGGATGAAGTCCGTGATCATGGGGCTCTGGCTGTTCAACGTGACGCTGGGCAACCTGCTGGTGGCCTTCATCGCGGGCGCGGACGAGGTGTTGAAGCCCGAGATGTTCTTCTGGCTCTTCGCCGGGCTCATGTTCGGCGCGGCAGCGTTGTTCGGGATCCGGGCAAAGTTCTATCGTTACAAAGAGTTCACGCAGGATGCCTGAAACTTCTGGCTTCGGTGTGTGGCACTTCGCCGCGCCGGGGACTCCAGGGGGGTCGTGTCCATGCGTAGATCCACCGCCGGCGGGAGTCCGGCCTTCGAAGGGGGAGTTCTGAGCATGAAATCCAAGGTCCTGAACCGGTTCCTGGCCGGCGGCGCCACGGCAGCGAGCCTGCTGGCTGCCCCGGCCCAGGCCCAGCAGTGTCAGGCGACGCCGTTTGCCTGCGCGGTCGACCAGGCCATCAACCTCGGTCTGCAGTATGCGCGCAACGCCGAGCGTGGCGTCGGCACCTTCAGCGGTCAGGCGCAGCACAACTTCCTGGGGGTGCTGTCCTTCCTCGAGAAGCGCAGTGGCATCGGCTGGCAGGGCAACGCCATCGGCTTCAACGGCATGGATCCCAATGACCAGGCGATGGTCATTCGGGCGATCGCCGCGCTGATCAACGGCGAGCCCTCCATGACCAACCCCAACGCGGCGCCCTACGTGTACGTCACCGGCGGTGACCTCATGGCGCTGTCGGCCTACATCGCCACCGGCGGTCCCGACGCGGTGGGGGCCCAGGTGACCGCCAGCCAGGCGCTCGCCAACGGCGTGGTGTCCATCCAGAACAACCAGGGCAACTTCCCCCCCCAGAACGTGGGCGGCTGGAACTACCGCAACCCTGAGCAGCAGGGCGACATGTCCACCACCCAGTTCGCGGTGGCCGGCTTGTCGGCGGCAGAGCAGGTGATCGAGGGCGCCAACGCGGTGCTGCCCAACACGGTCAACTTCCTCCTGGCGGATCAGCAGGCGGACGGCGGCGGTGGCTACCGCCCCGGCAGCGGCAGCAGCTCCTCCATGACGTCGTCGAACCTGTGGTGCTACCGCCTGTCGGAGGTGCCCGCCGGCGACCCCCGCGCGCAGGGCGACCTGGGCTGGATGCGCCAGAACTACACGTTTGATCGCATGATTGGTGGCTTCACCCCCACCAGCACCTTCTACTACTTCTGGGCCGTCGAGAAGGCGCTGACCGTGTCCGGCGACGACGGGCTGGGCGGCGCGGTGTATGCCGAGGC
>Ga0075163_10003052_pt1 | contig 22572 bp, 17 predicted proteins | sample JI1023141ADNA_FD_71478 | JGI IMG/M metagenome (GOLD analysis project Ga0075163, IMG submission 71478) | Wastewater effluent complex algal communities from Wisconsin, to seasonally profile nutrient transformation and Carbon sequestration -... | ecosystem: Engineered > WWTP > Effluent > Algae... | reverse complement strand
GGCAGCTCCCGCGAAGAAGGCAGCTCCCGCGAAGAAGGCAGCTCCCGCGAAGAAGGCAGCTCCCGCGAAGAAGGCAGCTCCCGCGAAGAAGGCAGCTCCCGCGAAGAAGGCAGCTCCCGCCGCCAAGAAGACGCCCGCCAAGAAGGCCGCTCCGGCTGCCAAGAAGCCCATCGCCCGCCGCGACGGCTCCGGTCACCTGAATCCCAAGTATGCCGCCGACCTTCGTCGACGCAGCAAGAGCGGAGCCACCGTCGACAGCGACGCGCGCGCCTTTCTCCGCGGCAAACGCAAGAACGACGCGCTCGCCGACGAGCTGGGCAAGGAGTTCCTCGAGACCGTGACCAGCGGCGAGGACGAGGGCAACGAGATCCGCGACGCAGTGGTCGAAGAAGAAGCCGGCGGCCCGTTCGTACGCACCCGCGGCAAGCAAGAGTTCGGCTACGCCCGCGACGCCTCGAACCCCAAGGGCTCACGCCGCGAGCCGTTCCCGAAGACCTGAGCGACGCTCACGAACGCGACGGAGGGTCCGATGAACGAAGATCTCCAGCTCGCGCTCGACCTTCAGGCGCGCGGCGACCTGGCCGGTGCCGCGAACGCCTTCGAGCGACTCGGCGAGAAGGCCACCGAAGACCACCGCTTCTCGGAGGAGGCTGGCAACCTCTTCCTCTACCAGCTCGGCGACGGGGCCTCGGCGATTCGCGCCTACCGACGTGCCCTCGAGCTGGCTCACGACGCCAGCCTGAAGGCAGAGCTGTGGCATCGGATCGGGATCGCCTACACGAAAGTGAACGACGATGCGCAGGCGTCGGTGGCGTTCGGCGAGGCGCACAAGAACGACCCGATTCACGCCGGCACGTTTCTCGAGGTCGGACGACTTTGCATGCGCACGGGTCGCTTCCAGGACGCACTCGAGTACCTCGACACGGCGTGGGCACAGCACGTGATGCAGTCCGCGCTCTCGGGCGGCCCGGTCCCGCAGTTTCGCGCGCTCGTGACGATGGACAAGGCGCGCGTGTACCTGAAGCACATCGGCGATCTGGAGGCGGGGCTCGCGGTGGCCGCAGCGCTCCGGGAAATGGGCGATCGTGGCCGTCTCGAGACCCTCGCGCGCGAGCTCGAGCAGCTTGGACGCACCGACGCCGCCGCGCGTGTAAAGGCGCTCCTGGGCTAGCCGGGAATAGTCGAGGGCGGTCGTGGGTCGAGTAGCGAGGTCCGTGAATGGCTCGCATCGACAGCATTCTCTCCATCGTCCTGCAGCAAGGCGCCAACGAGCTTCGGGTGGTGGCCGATAGGGAGCCGAAGATGCTCGCCTACGGCACGCTCAAGAAGTGGTCGATGCCGCCCATGTCGGAGGAGATTCTCCGGGATTTGCTGGGCGAAATCATGACCAGCGAGGTGGAGACCCGGCTCGCTGCGGGCGAACGCATCGAGCTCGAGTACGCAACGTCGAGCCTCGGGACCTTTCACGTCACGCTGGCCAAGGAGCGAGCAGGAGCCTTCGAGGCGCGCTTCTTTCGGGGGCGCGCGGCATCGCCCGCGCCGCCTTCGCCGGCTCCGGTCGTGGACGCAAGCGCGGAAGGACCCGCCCCCCCCTCGCGCCCTCCGTTCGCAGCGGCGCGGCCTCGCTTCGCGGTGCAGCGCTACCTCTCGGACCTGGTCGCCCGTGCGGTGGCCATGCGGGCCAGCGATCTGCACCTGGGCGACGGGGAGACTCCGGTGATTCGCGTCGACGGCAAGCTCCGGGCGCTGGACGATGGGGCGCCGGCGGACGTGGCCGAGGCCTTCGGGATGGAACCGGCGGACCTCGCGGCCGTGCGCGCCGGGCACTCCATCGACATCTCGCTCGAGCTCCCGGGCAGCGGACGCATTCGCGTGCACCTCTACGCCACCGACCAGGGCCTCGCCGCGGCGCTGCGCCTCCTTCCGCCCCGGGCCCCCAGCTTCGCATCGCTGCACATGCCGGTGGCGTTCGACGATCTGGCGCTGCTCTCGCACGGCCTGGTGCTGGTGTGCGGGGCCACCGGCGCGGGCAAGTCCACCACCCTCGCTGCGCTGGCCCAGGTGGCGCTGCAGCGACGATCCATCGTGCTGGTCACGCTGGAGGATCCCATCGAGTACGAGCTCGCGGGATCGAAAGGTTCCATCGTGCGAAGAAGGCAGATCAAGCGCGACGCGGTGGACTTCGCGTCGGGTTTGCGCGACGCCCTGCGCGAAGATCCGGACGTCCTGCTGGTGGGAGAAATGCGCGATCCGGAGACCATCGCGCTGGCCCTCACCGCCGCCGAGACCGGTCACCTGGTGCTGGCCTCGCTGCACAGTCGCTCCGCCGCGTCGGCGGTAGACCGCATCGTCGACGCTTCGGCGCCCGAGCGGCAGCAGCAGATTCGCATCCAGCTCGCCGAGTCGCTGCGCGCAGTGGTGAGCCAGCGGCTGTTGCCGCGCGCGCGAGGTACCGGACGCGTCGCCGCGGTCGAGGTGCTGCGGATGAATCACGCGGTGGCCAGCATGATCCGCGAGGGCAAGACGGCGCAGATATCGCACGCGATCCAGGCCGGGCGCGCAGAGGGTATGCTCTCGCTGGAGCGGAGCCTCGCGGATCGCGTGCGGAGCGGCGAGGTGCGCCTGGAAGACGCGCGGGCCGTGGCCAACGATCCGGCTTCGCTCACGACGCTACTGGAGTCGACGAGTCGGTAGCCGGGGACACACCCGCGTTCTCGCGGGCGTAGAGAATCCTCGCGACGAAGGCCAGGAGCCCGATGGAGCCCGTGGCGAGCGTGAGGAGAATCCAGGGGAGCGGACGCACGCCGTACTTGCGGGCGAGGCCCGAGGCCAGGAACATTCCGGTGCTGGCCGCCAGCACCAGATCGATGCCCACCTGCATGCCCCACCCGGAGCGCAGGTGATCGTCGAGGAAGCCGAAGAGCCCCTCGGCGGCGATGACGCGGATCGAGAAGGCCAGGAACACGAGAGAGACGAGGGCCGGGAGGACCCAGAGGTTCTTCTTCATGGACACGACTCTGGGGCCGCGATGCGGCTTGGCCATGACCTCCGAGGTCAAGGTGGGCCCGCAAACCCCATGCTACCTTGACCGGGTGATCGCGCCGCACAGCCCCGGACCGATGATTCGCGCGCTGCGCCAGGCGCGAAGGCTCAGCCAGGAACAGCTGGCAGACCGCGCGGAGATCTCCACGCGGCACCTCTCGTACCTGGAGAGCGGAAGGGCCAAGCCGTCGCACACCATGCTGCTGGTGCTGGGCTCGGCGCTGGACTTGCCACTGCGCGATCGCAATACGCTGCTGGTCGCCGCGGGCTTCGCGCCGGTGTACCGCATCTCGCCGCTGGAAGACCCGGCGATGACCCACGTGCATCAGGCGATCTCGCACTTCATGCGCCTCCACGAGCCGCATCCGGCGATCTTGCTGGACCGCGCTTGGAACATCCTGCGGCTCAACACCGGCGCCATGCGCGTGTTCGCCTGGTGCGGTCTCTCCCTGCCCAGCGGTGGCGGGCCGGTGAATGCCCTGCACGCGGTGTTCGATCCGGCGCTCGGGCTCCGCGCGTGCGTGGTGAACTTCGAGGATCTCGCGGACGCCATGCTGGAGCGCCTTCGCACCGAAGCCGATGTGGATCCCGCGCTCGGCGATTTGCTGCGCGATCTGGAGCGCCTGCGCGGTCCGCACCGAACGCGCACCGTCGCGCCCGGCGTGAACCCGGTGGCCATGCCGGTTCACCTCCGGCGGGGCGACGAGGAGCTCCGCTACTTCACCACCCTCACCACCCTGGGCACGCCTCTCGACGTCACCGCGCAGGAGCTGCGAATCGAGGGGTACTTCCCCATGGACGACGCGACGGAGCAACTCGCGCGGAGGCTGGCAGGAGCGGCCTGAGCGCGCGGCCGTCAGACGACGTCGTGGTCGAGCCAGCTGAGGAACCAAGGTGCGGGTCCAGGGGCACCGCTACGCAGCCCGACGCCCTTGAAGCAGAAGTGGATTCCGTGGGGCATGAGCCGGCGCGGCAGGCGACGAAAGCCGGTGCGACGGAGCGCCCGCTCCACGGCCGGCGAACCGGCGGTGAGCGCGGTGGCCATGGCGCAGCCCTCTGCGATCAGGCGGGCTTGCGCGTAGCGCGCGAGGGCAACGCCGGTATCCTCGTCGTCCACGGCGAACAGCAGCTCCACCAGGAAGCCGACCTCGACGCCGAAGCGACGTTCCTTCTTGGTGACCACCACCCCGGTCAAGCGCTTCGAGGCGTCTTCGGCGATGTGGATGCGATACCGGTCGCGACCGGGTGCAAGTCGCCAGTTCAAGTAGCGAGCACTCCGCTCGACCGCGACGCCGACGTGAGATGCCATACCCTCCCATAGAGCGTCGACGCGCTCGTCCAGCGCGTCGACCTCGCGAATCGTCGCGCCCGCGCGACGCGGATCGTCGAATGCTCGAGCCGTTCTCCGACCGAATGCGAAGAGCGACGCCCAGCGCAGCACCTTGAAGAAGATGGGATTGTGCCCACCCAACCGCGACCAACCGAAATGCCGGGTGTGCGCGTGCACGGAGTTGTCGTTGAGGAAGGTCATGCCCACGTCGATGCCGTCCATCTGCATCCGTCGCTCGACCGCGAGGGCCAGCGCCTTCAAGATGCCCTGGCGCTGGAACGACGGATGGACCATGAGGTGCACCGCCAATGCCCCCAGGGCCTCCTGCCCCGCGAGGCGAAGCGGCTGTGGAATCACCGCGTAGTGCCCGACGACCTGGCCGCCCGTGGTCTTGGCCACGTACACGATGGCGGGCGAGAACGGGTTGCGCTCGAACAGTGATTGCCACTTCGACACCGGCAAAACGCTTCCGAACACGCGCGCATAGAGCGAAAGAACCTGGGCCCGTTCGTCAGCGTCGAGCGCCGATATCGCGATTCGAGAGCTCACCGGGGGCATGGCTTCATGGATTGCATGATTCATCCCACTTCCACCGGGAATACGTTCTACGCCGTCACGGGGCGCGTCGAGCATCGGGCAGCGGCCGCGCTCAAGGTGCGAACATGGCGGGGAGCTCCGGCGTCCGTTCGGTGACCGGCTCTTCTTCGTCGAGCTCTCGACGGTCGAGCTGCGTGAGGTCCGGTCCGCTCTCGAGAGGCTGCGGTAGCGGCGTCAGCGTGCGGAAGCGACCGATCCCGAGCACGGCGCTCCGAAGGGCGCTCAGGGATACCGGGCGCCGGAGCACGGAAACTGCCCCCAGAGGAACGCCGCAGGAAGGGTGAAGCGGCCCGTCGTCGCCCACACACAGCACCAACGCACTGCGCGCGGCCGCCCGCTCCACCAACAGAAGCAGGGAGCCCAACGCACACATGCGGTCGTCGAGAATCACGACGCCCGGGGCACCCAACGTCGGCGTATCCGGGTTGCCGTCCATCGAAAGCAGAACGTCCACCGGCGAGGTCGTGACGTCCACCTCGACGTCACGACGCTGCAGGTGCCGCTGAACATGTGCCCCCCAATCTCGATCCGCCGTGGCCACCAGAACGTGGAGAGGCTCGCTTTGCATGGCCTCTCGGGTGTTTCGCATTCGCCGTCCGCCCCGCCGTCCCACTGCTCGTGCTCCCATGGCATTGCTCCGTCGGTTGAGGTTTCGGAGGTCGTGAATGCACTCCGTGTGCCGGCCTTGCAGCGGGGAAAAGTCCGCTGATCCAAGGGGCGGGACGGCGCGCTACGCGTTGCACTTTGCAACGCCCGAGTTGGCCGTGCGGAGATTCGCAACGACACCTGCGGAACGCTCTGGGACGCCGCTCCGGTGAGCGGGCCAGGCATCGGGGTTGCATCGATGGCTTTGGACATGACAGTCACCCGACTCCTGCGTGCGGCTCGTACCGCTCGCGCTCTTTCCTTCGCCGTGGCAACGCTCGGGGCGAGCACCACCGCGCAGGCACAATCCGTGATCGTCAGCGTGCCCAGCGTCGACGTGACCAAGCCCGGGGTGCTCATGCTGGCGCACGAGTCGCAGCTCAACGTGTGGAGCTACGACAAGCCCTACTGGAATTCGTTCTCCTTTGCGACCTACGGGCTCGGCCGCAATGTCGAACTGGCAGCAACGCTCTATGGCGTTGGCTCCCCTGCGAGCGGCAACGTTGCCCTGGCGCTCGGATACAAGCACCGTGTTCCCTTGGCCCCGCAGTCGCCGTGGGAACCCTCCATCGCCTTCGGTCAAATGGTGCCCATCTCTCTCAGCGGCTCGGGTCTCGGTTTCTGGACCTACGGGGTAGCGAGCCTCCGAGTCCCTCTCACCCAAACGCGGTTCACGTTGGGCCCCAGCTACGGATCACGGCAGATCTTCGGCGAGACCACCTTCAGCGTGCTGGCTGGGGTGGAGCAGCCGATCACCAAGCACATCTCCATCATCGCCGACTGGTTCTCCGGAAAGCACGAGCTGGGCGCGCTGGTTCCCGCCCTCCAGTGGAACGTGAGCCACGCCTTCATCGTCATCGCGGGCGTGAAGATTCCGGGCTCCCCGAGGGCAGGCCCGGTCGCCGGTCTGGTCGAGCTCACCTACGAGCTCGATCTGGCGGAGTGATGGGTATCCGCGGCGAGCCTCGTTACGACGTCGCGTCCGGCGGTCGCTTTCTCGACGTCCTCGCGGTGAACCACGTCGTATCATGACAGCGTGAAACGATCTTTCGGCTGGCTCGGCTTCGCTGTGGTTGCGTTCGGTTGCGCGGGCGCGGCCACGCGCGGTGGAAACGGGGCAACGGGCGAAGCTGCCAGCACCTCGTCTACGACGGGCGAAGTGTGCGGCGGGCTCGCGGGAATTCCCTGCCGAGCGGGACTTCGATGCGTCTACGCCGCGCCGGTTCACCCGGACCAACCTGGAACGTGCGGGAAGTGATCACTCGTCGATCGAGAGCACGTCGGCGCCCTCGCGCTGCAGGAGCGGGCGCAAGAGCGGGTGTTGGTACTGGCGCCTTACGGTGATGGCGTAGAACTCCTCGAACAGGTTCGGCAGCGCGCAGTACTCCTGGAGCTCGCCGGAGCGAAGCTCGTCTTGCACCACCACCGCCGGCACCAGCGTGGCGGTGCGCGTGGTGCGCGAGAGCACGCGGAGCATCGCCATGTCGTCGACCTCGCCGGCGATGGTCGCGCGAATCCCGTGGTGCTCGCACAGCACGTCGAAGGCCGCACGGATCTCGCTGTCGCGGCTCGGTAGGAGCAGCGGCAGGTCCGTGAGGTCCTCGGGAAAGCGAAAGCGGCGCCGACGCTTGGGGCCGATGAGGCTCACCTGCTGCCGGGCGATGCGCCGACATCGCCAGGCGTTCTCCTCGTCTTCGTGGACCCGGCGATTGGCCAGCACCACGTCCAGCGAATGCGCCTCGAGACGGGGCAAGAGCTCGCGAAACGAACCGGACTGCAGCACCAGCACCACGTCGGCGCGACCGAACAGCGGCGAGAGAAAGCCTCGCTGGAAGTTCCGCGACAAGGTGGCGGTGGCGCCCACCCGCAAGGCCTGACGTTCCCGCGGCCGGCCTTCGCGGAGCGTGGCCACCAGCTCGTTGCCGGTGGCGACGATGGTCTCGGCGTACTCGAGGGCGATGCGACCGGCCTCGGTGATGACCAGCGTGCGCCCTTGCCGCGTGAAGAGCGCCTGGCCGATCTGCTCTTCGAGCTTCTGGATCTGGCTCGAGAGCGCCGATTGCGCCACGCCGAGCCGGCGGGCGGCGCGGGTGAGGTTGCCCTCCTTGGCCACCGCCCAGAAGTAGTGGAGGTGATGGTAGTTGATGCGCGATACGACCGGATCCATTCATCACATATAGCGAACGTATCGATAGATTCTATCCGTTATACAGAATGTTCTGCGCGCCGTAGAACGACCGCATGTGGAACACGAGCTTCGGATGGGTGGCGGTACCGCTGGTGTACGCCGTGGCTTCGGCGCTGACCGGCTCCCGGTTGATCTCGACCCGACGTGCCTGGGACGTGGGTGTGTGGGCGGCGCTGGTGAACGTCTGTGTGGCGGCGGCGCACGGGCTTTCGGTATCGCGGGCCGACGTCCCCGCGCTGACGATGCTGCTGCTGGTAACGACGGTGGCGACGGTCATCCTGCGGTTCTCGCGCCGCTATCTGGACGGCGAGCCGGGCCAGAAGTCCTTCGTTCGCTGGTTCTTGGCGACGGTGGCGGCGGCGACGGTGCTGGTGGGGAGCAAGCACCTCCTGGTGCTCGCGCTGGCGTGGACCGCCACCAGCGTTTCGCTTCACCAGCTCCTGATGCTCTACGGCGAGCGGGCCGAGGCCAGGGCGGTGGCGCACAAGAAGTTCCTCGCCCGCCGCGTCGCCGACCTCGCGTTCTACGCGGCGGTCGCGATCCTGTGGGAGCGGTTCGGCACCGCCGACATCGACGCTCTGGGCGCGCGCCTGGCGACCCTGGGGCACGTACCGTTCAGCGTGCAGCTGGCCGGCGTGCTGGTGGTGGTGGCGGTAGCGCTTCGCTCGGCACAGCTCCCGTTCCACGGGTGGCTCATCCAGGTGATGGAGGCGCCGACGCCGGTCTCGGCGCTGCTCCATGCCGGCGTGGTGAACATCGGCGGCTTTCTGATGATCCGCATGGCGAGCATGATGACGCACCTGGAATGGGCACGCGGGCTGCTCGTCTGCGTGGGAGCGCTCACCGCGCTGGTGGCCGGCCTGGTGATGACCACCCGCATCAGCGTGAAGGTCGCGCTCGCGTGGTCCACCTGCGCGCAGATGGGCTTCATGCTCCTGGAGTGCGGGCTCGGCGCGTACTCGCTCGCGCTCCTGCACCTGGTGGCGCACTCGCTCTACAAGGCGCACGCATTTCTCGGCTCCGGGCGGGCGGTGGAAGCCCACCGCGCGGCGGTCAAGGAGACGGTACGGAGGCCCGCCGGCCTCGTCGTCCACGGTTTCGCCGCGTTGCTCTCGGCCGCCACCTTGGGTGCACTGTACATGATACTACCCAAACCCATTTCGCTTCCGCCGCTCGGGGAGCCGCGTACGGAGACGCCCGTGCTGCTGGTCGCCCTGGCCCTGGCGCCGCTGTATGCCCGCGCGTTCGGTCCTGGACGCGCGGTCGTGCGCGTGGCGATGCCGGCCATCGGGGCGCTCATGGCCAGTGCCTACTTGGTCGCGCACGGGCTTCTGGGCAGGGTTCTCGCCGAGGGTCCGCCGGCGCCCATGGGCCTGCGCGTCGCGGTGCTGGTGGCCTTCGTGGGCTCTTGGACGCTTCAGGTGATGGTCGCCAGATGGAAGGATGGGCGACTCGCACGCTGGCTCTACCCGGCGGCCTATGCGGGCTTCTACCTCGACGACGTGGTGACCCGCGTGGCCTTCCGGATCGCCCCACCACGGCCGGAGCCCGACGCGCTCGCGCCCGGTGGCGCGCTCCTCGCAGAAGGACGGGCGTCGTGAGCCTCGACGCAGCCGTGGACCGAGCCTGCGCGCTCATCGCGCCCGCGTGGCCTCTCGACCGCCTCATCGCGGTGAATCCCTACTGGGGCTTCGTGGACCGCGACATCGAACGAGCCGCTGCGGATCTCGCGACGCTCGCCGGAACCACCATGACGATGCCCCGCGAGTGGTACCGGGCGCACTGGCGCAAGGGGACGTTCGGTCCGCGCCACGTGAGCCAAGCCATCGCCGAACGCGGCGGCGCGGTGAGCACCGAGGATGTGATCCGCTCGCTGGAGAGCCCCGCGCCCCGCCCACGCCGACGTCCGCTCTTGACCGATCTCGCCGACGCGGTGCGCAGCCGGCAGACCGTCACGGCGACCAGCTGGACCGCGTTCGTCACGCGGCACCTGAGCCAGGCCTGTGCAGCCCACTTCGACGAGGGCCAGGCGAGCTTCGGACCGGTGCGCGACGGCGGGCTCTTCGGCGTGTGGCGAAGGCTGGCGGAGCGCGACGCGAGCCCGCGTTTGCTCCTGGACTTCTCGGGCTTCGGCGATGCCGTGGCGTCGCTTCCGGTGAGCCCCCGCGACGTGATCGACGCCGCCTGCCGGAGCCTCGAGCTCCCCGCGCCGATGCGCGAGGACTACTTCGCGGCCTTGCTCATGAGCGTGGGAGGGTGGGCGGCGGCTTGCGCGTTCCGACGGTGGGAAGCCCGCCTCCGCGGGACCGACGACGACACCATCGTCCACCTCCTTGCTGCACGCCTCGTCTGGGAGCAGCTGATCGCGGGCCGAGACGAAACCCTCCGGCGCGCCTGGTCGGCTGCGCGGGACGCATGGGCGCGAGAGGCGCCAGACGATCGCGAAGTCGCGATGCGCGCGCGGCGCCCCGAATGGACGCTCCAACGCTCCGTGGAGGTTGCCTATCAGGAAGAGCTGACCGCTGCCCTGCGTCCACCGCGCGATGCGTCGCCGCAGGCCGAAACGGCCGTCAAAGCTGTATTCTGCATCGATGTACGTTCCGAGGTTCTTCGCCGCGCCCTCGAGAGCACCGGCGCCGACCTCACGACCGCGGGCTTCGCTGGTTTCTTCGGGCTTGGCTTGGCCTACGAGCCACTCGTGGGGCCCGCGCGGCCGCAGCTTCCAGGCCTCCTCGCGCCCGCCCTCCGGGTGCGCGATACCGGGGCGCTGGCGGCGAGCGCTGCAGAAGAGGGTGCTCGCGCCGCAGACCTTCGCGGAGCCCTGGCGAGCCTTGCTCGGGGCGCCGTGTCGAGCCTTCCCTTCGTGGAGATCGCGGGCATCGGCGCGCTCCCGGCGCTGCTGACGGACAGCCTGGGACTTCGTGGCGCGACCGCTGATGCGGCCCAGCCGGAGCCCAGATGGGACCTTCGGCCGCGGCTGGTCGAGGTCGAAGCAGAGAGGCGCGCGGAGCTTGCCGAGGGGGTGCTGCGCGGCATGAGCATGACCCGATCCTTTCCCCGCCTCGTCGCCTTCATCGGCCACGGCGCGAGCGCCGCCAACAACCCGCTGCTCGCGGGCCTGCACTGCGGCGCCTGTGGCGGTCAGACCGGGGAGATCAACGGCCGGGTCCTGGCCGCGCTCTTGAACGACGCTTCGGTGCGCGAAGCGCTGGCGCCACGGGGCATCGAGATCCCGAGCACCACCTGGTTCGTTCCCGGCCTCCACGACACCACCACCGACGAGGTCACGCTGTTCGACGAGGACCTGGTTCCCGCCACCCATCGGGCCGATCTCGACGCATTTCGCCAGCGTCTCGGGCGAGCCGGTGATCTGGCGCGGGGAGAGCGAGCACCGCGGCTGGGGGTGGAGACGAGCGATCCGGCTGCCCGCACCGCGAGCATGCGTGCGCGCGCGAGAGACTGGTCGGAGGTGCGGCCGGAATGGGGCCTCGCACGAAACGCGGCCCTCTTGGTGGCGCCGCGGACGCGCACACGCGAGGTCGACCTCGATGGACGCGCGTTCCTTCACGACTACGTGTGGGAGGAGGACCAGGGCTTTCGCGTGCTCGAGACCATCATGACCGCCCCCATGGTGGTCACACACTGGATCAACATGCAGTACTACGCGTCGACCGTCGACAACGCGCGCTACGGCAGCGGCAACAAGGTGCTGCACAACGTGGTGGGCGGACGCGTGGGGGTGTTCGAGGGCGCGGGGGGCGATCTCCGCATCGGCCTCCCGATGCAGTCGCTGCACGACGGCCGCGACTGGGTGCACGTGCCGTTGCGACTGAGCGTCTTCATCGAAGCGCCGGAGGAGGCCATCCGCAGCGTGCTCGCGACACGCCACGGTGCGCAACCTGGTGGAGAACGAGTGGCTGTTCCTGTTCCGGATAGCGCCGGACGGATCCGCATCGCGCGTCGCTCAGCGGGGAACGTAGATGCCGAGCACGCGACCGCCGCCGGAAGTGAACGCCGCCCGCGAACCGCCGTAGCCCATGGCCGGTCCGTCGTTGATGAAGACGCCGCCCCCGGCGGCCAGCGAGATGTCGCCGGCGGTGGGGTGCGCGGTTCCGGGCGAGCCCGCGGCGACCACCACCACGGCGCCCACCGGCGCGTCGTAGGGGTTGGTGATGGCGAGTCGCTGGAGGCCCCAGCGAGCGGCGTTGCCGTTCTCGTTCATGTACTCGGCGAAGTTTCGCGCATAGGCGCTGGGCATGTCGGCCGCGTCGCCGGGGTCGTTGATGAGGCCATAGCCGGAGGCGGCCAGATAGCGCCACACGTACTCGAAGCAGCGGCCCCGTGACGCGCCGCTGTTGTGGGTGCGCGCATAGTCGAGGACGTTGCGCATCTGCGCCTGACCGGATGCGGAGATGGTGGCCGAGCCGGTGCCGGTGTCGCGCTGCAAGTAGGCACCGTGGACCCAGCCCGTGGTGCCGTCGAAGGTGACGCCGTACCAGACGCCCCGGGGCTGCGCCGATGCGGAGAGCACCACCGAGCCCGCCGGGACGACCCGGAGCACGGCGTTGCTGGTCGCCGGGCCGCTGCGCAGGTTCACGTCGGCGGTGGTGACGTAGCGCGTGCCCACCGGGAAGCCACCGGTGAGATCAGCGGAGACTCCCTGTTCGTCGCCCTCGCTCGCACCGTCGCCGGTGGGCGCCGTGCAGGCGGCGAGGAGGACGGTGATGCCGAGCGCGCAAGTCCACGAGCGAGCAGATGTGTTGGTCATGGGGCCCCACGGAGCACTCCGCGTGCCATCGCGCCGCGCGGCGTTCTTCGCGCGAAGCCCGGAGAATCGCCCGCGGCAACCGAGGGCGCTCCACCGCATCCCGTGGTCGAAAGGTCGGGAAGGCGCGCTTCACACTCCCCGTTCGCGCCCGGAAATGCCCCGCGTACGCCAGCTCTGGCACATCGCGCCGAAGGGTGCCACCTTTGGGCTCGCGCGTCCGAGGACGTCGGCTAAGCTCGGAAGACGCCATGGGCCGCGTGGGAAGCTATGTGATCCATCGGGAGATCGGGCGCGGCGGCACCTCGGTGGTGTTCGTGGGCACCGACCTGCGCTCGGGCAAACGCGTGGCGGCCAAGCGGCTCCACGAGTTCCTGGCGGAGGATCCGACCTTTGCGGCGATGCTCACCGACGAGGTGCGCTTCGGCGCCGCGATTCGCCACCCCAACGCCGTGCCGCTCCGTGACCTGGTTCGCGAAGGTGGCGCGGTGTACGCGATCATGGAGTACGTCCACGGCGAGTCGCTGGCGGGCTTGCGCAAGCTTTCGGCGGCGCCGGTGCCGGCGGATGTCGCGGTCGCCATCGCGTGCGACGTCCTTTCGGGGCTGCATGCCGCCCACGAGGCGCGAACGCCCGAGGGAGAGCCGCTGGAGCTGGTGCACCGCGACGTGGCCCCGGACAACGTGCTGGTGGGGGTGGACGGCGTCGCGCGCATCACCGACTTCGGCATCGCCAAGGCGGTGGGTCGGAGCCAGGTGACCGCCACCGGGATGGTCAAAGGCAAGTTCCGCTACATGGCGCCGGAGCAAGCCGGCGGCGAGACCTCGCGACGGAGCGATCTGTTCTCGCTGGGCGTCGTACTGTGGGAGCTGCTCACCGGCACGCGGCTCTTCGACGCGGAGCACGAGGCGACGATCCTCGCGCAGCTCATCTCGCATCCGATCCCCGCGCCGAGCTCGGTGTGCGCGAGCGTCTCCCCGGCGCTCGACGCGGTGGTGATGCGCGCCCTCTCGCGCAAGGCCAAGGCGCGCTTCGAGACGGCGCTGGAGATGCGGGAAGCGCTGCTGGCGGCATTGGCTCCGCAGGCGCCGGCGCCCCCCCCGCGCATCGCGGCGTGGCTCCAGGAGCTGGCGGCTGCGCCCTTGGCTGCGCGAATGGCCACGCTGGAGACCGACGAGGCGGCGGCGAGATCGATGGCCCCTCCCGCCGCGGCGCCCGAAGTGCCTCCACCGGATCCGGCGCCGGGCGCCCCCGCCGACACGCTCGTGTTCTCGATGCCGCCCCCGGCTCGCCAACCCTGGAGGGCCGTCACGGGCCTCTTGTTCGCCCTCACGGTGCTGGCGGTCGGCGCCGGTATCGCTTGGTCGGCATTGCACCGGGCTCCGCCGGCAGCCGCCGCGGCTACCTCACCCATGGCGCCGCAGGCACCCACGTCGCTGACGCTCGCTGATCCAGCGCCGCGCCTTCCTGTCGTCAGCGCGCAGGTCCTGCCGACCGTCGCTCCCACCCGAGCCTCGCGCGCAACGCCCAACCCCGCGCGGCCCGTCGGCCGGGCTGCCCCTCTGGACTGCGACCCTCCGTACACCGTCGACGCCAAGGGTCTGCGCATCTATCGGCGGGAATGCCTGTAGTGCACACGCGATTGCGCTGGATGCTCTGCGGCGGCGCCGTCGCCTGGGCGCTCGCGGCCACGAGCTCCCGCGCAGCCGATCCGCCGACGGCCCGCAACGAGCAGTGTGCCACCGCGGGCGAAGACGGGCAGCGCCTGCAGGCGTCGGGCAAGCTGCTCGACGCCCGGGAGCGATTCGTCTCGTGTGGCCAGTCCATGTGCCCGCGACGGGTGCAGGCCGACTGCATCCGGTGGCTTGAGCAAACCGACGAGGCGATGCCCACGATCGTGGTGCGGGTGGTCCGCGCCGACGGCGAGGAGGCGATCAGCGGCGACGTGCGCCTCGACGGTCGCCCGATTCACCCCTTCGACGGGCTGCCGATCCGGCTCGACCCCGGGCCCCACAAGCTCGAGGCCCAGATGGGCGAGTCTGGCACCGCGGCGACCTTCGTGGCGGTGCAGGGAGAAAAGCGAAAGCTCGTGAAGCTGACGTTCGCGCCCCCGGCCGCGCGCGGCGGCGCGACCACGCCCGGGCCTGCTCCGCCGGTGGTCACTCCGGTTCGCTGGCCCGGTTGGACGCTCGTACTGGGCGGGGTGGCGCTCGGGGGCACCGGCGGCGTGCTCTGGGGGCTCGGTCGCTCGGAGCACGACGCACTGGCGTCATCGTGCGGCCAGACCGGCACCTGCGCCGAGAGCTCCACCCGCGCCTCGCAGACCAAGCTGGTGGTGGGCGACGTCCTGGTCCTGACCGGCGTCGTCGCCCTCGGCATCGGCATCTACTTCATGGTGCAGCCACCGACACATGTGGCGAAGCAAGAGCGTGCCGCCGCGCGCACCCCGTTCGCCTTGTCGTTCTGAGCTAGCACTAGCGAGTGCAGTCGTCGGCGCCGCCATCGTCGGTGCATGGGGTGAACGAGGTCGGTGCGTCGGCCGTACCGCGATAGCGAGCCGGCACCGCAGAGAGGCCGAGAACGAAAGAGATGGCATCGCAGGGCGCCCCCGCATCGGCACGTCGTTCGCCCGCCAGATCGGCGAGAGCGCACAGGCCTTCGCGGGAGTCCTCGTAGGTCTTGGTGCCGCGACACGCCCCTGCGCGCGACGCCAGCGCCAGCGCCGACCGCATGGGAAATCGCGCCGCCAGCTCGGCCCGTTCGAGCTTGAACGCGCCGCCTCCGAGCGGGACCAGATCGCCGGAAAGGATGAGGTCGTCGAGCTGGAAGTCGAGCGTCGACGAAAGAGTTTGCGCGCCCAGCACGAACCGCACGCGGAAGCGCATCGTGAAGCTCCGCACCCGCGCGTAGAGGCGGCCGCCGGCCACGTACGCCGCATCGTCGCGGGCGCTCGCCACGAACTCGCGCTCGGCGCCGCCGACCACCGAGGTCGAGTCGAGGATCCAGTCGTCGCCGCCGTCGAACGAGGGGGCGCCGCCGTCGGACACACCACCGTCGGGCGCGTGGAGGCCGACACCGTTGAAGAGGGAGACACCCACCAGACCGTCGTTGGCGGTCTCGTCGTAGCCGGTAAGCTGGATGAGCAGGCTGAAGCTGCCTTGGTCGAGCCCCTCCTGCAGGTTCCGGTCGCCGAAGATGCGCGAAAACGTGCTCGAGAGGCGCGTCGACTGGCGATCGATGCCGCCCGGTCCGTCGCAAACGGGCTCGGCCGACCGCGCGTTGACGCAGGATCCAGGGTCGGGTCGCTGCGCGGGCTGGCACGTGCATAAGCCGTCGAGATCGAAGCCCACGTTGCTGGGGCCGGCGTCGGCGGGCGCCACGTCGAAGCGCGCCGCGTTCATGGCGAGAACGATGCGCTTGTCGGTCTCGATGACCCCCCCCCCCGGTCGCGGCGGCGGAACGCGAAGCGTGCATCCTGCACCCCCATCGGCGATCGAAGCGGCGTCGCCGCGGCTGCATGGCTCGGAGAAGCAGTCGTAGCTCGTGACGAGACTGCAACTGGCGACCGCCATCGCCGTCGCTGCGCCCATGCCGAGGGCGCCGAGGAATACCGAACGCGCACGCATGTGATCGGGAGGCTACTTCTGCTTGGCGCGCAACATGTGGAAATAGCGGCGAGTGAGCCCCGAAGCCGCAGCCGCACGGGTGACGTTGCCGCCGTGGCGCTTGAGGGCGGCTTCGGTGTACTTGCGCTCGAAGTCGGCCACCAGCACCGCGCGCGCCTGCTGAAGCGACAGGTCCATCGTGAGCAGGCGTCCGACCAGGTCGTCCTGCGCCTCGGTGCCGCTGTCGCCGCGGGGGGTGAAGGCCAGGGCGTAGTGCTCGCCGAGCGCCACCGCCCGCTCCACCGCGTGGCGGAACTCCCGGACGTTGCCCGGCCAGTGATAGTCGTGGAGCTTGGCCAGGAGCTCCGCGGGAGGGGTCTCCTGCCCGCCACCGATGGTCCAGAAGTGGGATGCCAGGAGCGCGATGTCGCCATGACGACGCCGCAGCGGCGGGAGCTCGATGCGCGCCCCCACGAGGCGGAACATCAGGTCCTCGCGAACCCGGCCGGCCTCGGCCTCGCGATCGAGGTTTCGCTTGGTGGTGGAGATGACGCGTACGAATTCGCCGGCCCGGGTGATGAGCTGGAGAACGCGGGCCTGCGCCGCCAGCGGGAGCTCCGCGGGCTCGTCGATGACCAACGTTCCGCCTTGGGCCCGCGCAAAGATGCCATCGTCGGCCAGATCGGCCATCAGGTCCGCCGCCGCCGAGGACGCGGTGAGCGTCGCGTAGGGCGCGTCGGCGCGGTCGCTGGCTTCGTGCAAGGCCTCGGCGAAGAGCTCCTTGCCGGTGCCCGTCTCGCCCTCGACGACGATCGGCAGCTTCGTCTTCGCCAGCCGCGTTCCCAGCACGAACACGCGCTGCATGTCGGTGCTGCGCCCGAGCACACGACCGAAGGCGCTCCCCGGGTGCTGCATGGGATTCTGCGCGTCGCCGGTGCGCATGAGCCGCATGTCGGTGGCGCCGATGGTGATGGTCTCGCCGCCTTTGAGCAGCGCCTCCACCACCCGCAGGCCGTTGACCCGCGTGCCGTTGGTGGACTCGGTGTCGGTCAGCTGAAGGTAGCCACCTTGCGGACCGAGCGCGAGATGTCGGCGCGAAACCAGCGAATCCGCGAGCTTGATGTCGCAGGCGGCGCTGGTGCCCACCAGCACGCGCGAACAGCGCGTCCAGTCGAGCGGGTACAGGCTGCCGTCGTCCTCACCTCCGACGATCTTGAGCACGAAGACCGGCAGGCGGTCGGTGCGCTCGTCGCCGCCCGAGAGGCCAGCCACGGTGCTCGGATCGCTCCCGATGAGGGTGGTGTGGGTTCGCTCGCTCATGCTCCGACCAAGGTACACCAGGACGAGCGAAAGCGAGGCGCGGGCGGTGGATCCGGTGGGTGGGAACTGTTGCTTCACACCGGGTCGCGCCATTGCCATCGGGTCGCCGAACGCCGCTACGCAAGAGGCACCGGCGCGGCACGCGCATTGCGAAGGCCTGGTGCACGCCCAATCGCGGGCCCCCACCGGAAGTGAACCATGCATTCTCTCCTCCTTCGATCGGTCTGCGCTCTCTCCCTCCTCGCGGTCGCGGCATGCTCCGGCGCCGACGAGGCGGGCGGCGCCGGGGAGAGCGAGGACGACGTGCGCTCCGACGTGACGCCGGAAGGGACGGTGCTCATCGCCTTCGACGGCACCGGGAACTACCTGGGCGAGGCCTCGGAGACCATCGTGGCTCGCACGTTCAAGCAGGTGGTCACCAGCGGGAAGTACGTCCTCAAGACCTCCCACGCGGAGAGCGCACGGAGCGCCGGCGCCCAGACGCGGGCGAGCTGGGCCTACCGCTCGTACGCCCGAAGTGACGACCAGGATCAGGTCCGCTCTCTCTACTTCAATGGACCGCCGGAAGGCCCCACCGACACGCGCTTCTCGGACTCCGGCGCATCGTTCGTCATGAACGCCGCGCTCGGGGCCGGCATCGAGAGCCCGGTGTGCAAGGTCGTGCGCCAGCCCACCGCCAAGAAGGTCTTCCTCGTGGGGTACAGCCGCGGTGCCGTGCTCGCGCACGCTGCCGCCTTTCGCATCCTCGCTGGGGCCTGCGGCTACGGGATGGGCGCCAAGGTCACCTGGGTCGGCCTGGTGGACCCAGTGGAGACGGGCATGAAGGACGGCTCCGACGTCTTCGCCGAAGACTGCGACGCCAAAGCCGCGACGTATCACGTGTATGGCCAGGCGCGGACCCAGGGCTGCCTCTCGCTCTTGCGCTCGAGCACCACCGGAGCGCCGGTGCCGGTGTCGGTGTTCATGAAGAACACGGAGGCGAACGCGCTCGCGGAGACGTTCCTGCTCAACACCATTCCCGTCAACGGCGCGCGCCACCGGGTCTTCGACTTCTCGCCGGTGAACGCCGTGCAGACCCACATTTCCATGGGCAAATCGGGCATCGTCTTCGACGCCTTCAAGAAGGATGCTGTGGGCCTGGGCGGTCTGCGCTTCGCCGCGCAGTGAGGCGCCAGCGTACCTATCGTCTCTTACGAACTTTCCGTGAGCCGTTTGCCGGTCCTCGCGGTAACAAGGGGTATGCGCCTCACGCTCGGCAACAAGAACTACTCGTCGTGGTCGGTCCGCCCCTACTTCTTCGTGCGCCAAGCAGGGATTCCCTGCGAGGAGCGGGTGATGCCGCTGGACGAGCCGGGCTTCGGCGACGCGGTGGCCAAGGCCTCGCCTTCGGCCCGCGTTCCGTTTCTGGAGCTCGACGACGGCACGGTCGTCTGGGACAGCCTTGCCATCGGCCTCACGCTCGGTGAGCTCTTTCCCGAGAGTCGCGCGTTTCCCGAAGCGCCGCGACTCCGGCGCCTGGCATGGTCGGCCTGCGCGGAGATGCACGCGGGCTTCGCCGATATGCGGCGCGTGCTCACCTGCAACGAGCGAAGACGCTACGCAAAGGATCAGTGGCGTCGGGTGGCCGGCGGCCCGGAGATCGAGGGCCTGGTGCTCGCCGACGTGCGCCGCATCGAGACGCTCTTCGCCACGCTGCTGAACGTGTCCGGCGGGCCGTTCCTCTGCGGCGCGTTCGGCTACGTGGACGCCTACTTCGTGCCGGTGATTTCGCGCTTTCGCACCTACGACATCGACATCACGTCCACGACCGAAGCGTACGCCGGCCAGCTCGAGGCGCTGCCCACCCACGCCGCGTGGCGTGCCGAGGCCGCCGCCGAGCCCAACGTCATCGAGAAATACGAGTATCCGCTCGAGCGACGCTGACGCGCTTCAGGTTGCCGGGAGACGACCGTTCTCTCCCCGGGCATGCGTACCCGACCCATGTTCGCGGTGGTCCTTTGTGGTGGCGCCCTGGCGCTGCGGGTATTCGCGGCGTGCTCCAGCGAGCCGCCGCCCAGCGTGTACGGGGGCGGTGGCGGCGACGACGGCGGCAGCGTTCCGCCTTCGTTCGGCTCCACCCCCGACGCCTCCGCGCCGGAGACCTCGGTTCGTGATGCGGCGCCGGTGGACTGCGATGCCACCCCGGCCGCGTGTCTTCCGCCCGCGGTGTGTGGCGACAAGCTCGCGGGCGTCGGCGAGAGCTGCGACGACGGCAACACGGTTCCGGGCGACGGCTGCTCCGCCACCTGCCAAGTAGAAGCCCCGTACTGGGCGTGCGCCTTCGGCAAGGCCTGCATCGACGTGCGCGACTGCGACGCCGGCGGCGACGCCGGGTGCATCGCGCCGCCGAAGGCCGCGGTGTGCGGCGATCGCATCATCGATCCGGGCGAGGTATGCGACGACGGCAACATCACGCCGGGCGACGGCTGCGCCCTCGACTGCAAGGCCATCGAAGCCAACTTCGCCTGCCCCACCCCCGGCTCGCCGTGCGTCTCCACCATGGTGTGCGGCGACGGCGTCATCACCGGCACCGAGCAGTGTGACGACGGCAACGCCGCGTCCGGCGACGGGTGCTCCTCCGCCTGCGCCCTCGAGCCCGGATGGACCTGCTCGATTCCCGGTACTGCGTGCGGCGCGACCGCCTGTGGCGATGGGTACCTGGCCGGCACCGAAGAGTGCGACGACGGCAACGTCACCGACGACGACGGTTGCTCCCCCACCTGCCGCCTCCGCTCCACCACCACCAGCACCGCATCCACGACCACCGCGCCGGGCCACACGACCGTCGTCAACTACGTATGCCCCACGCCGGGCATGCCCTGCGTGCCCACGGTGTGCGGCGACGGCGTGCGCGAAGGCACCGAGCGCTGCGACGACGGCAACGTGAAGGCCTTCGACGGCTGCTCGCCCACCTGTCGCCTGGAGCCCAGCTGCCCCAACGGAACCTGCGTCGCGGTTTGTGGCGACGGCCTGCTCTTCGACTTCGACGCCGATCTCGACGGCAAGAACGACGAGGATTGCGACGACGGCAACAATCGCAACGGCGACGGCTGCTCCGCCACCTGCAAGGTCGAAGCGGGCTACCTGTGCCCGGCGCAAGTGGCCGCCAATCCGTCGTTCATGGACGTGCCGGTGGTGTTCCGCGACTTCAAGTACTGGAACGCCGGCGACGCCGAGAGCCATCCGGACTTCGAGCGCTACGGCTGCTCGGTGGCCAGCACCGGGCTCACGCTCGCGGATCTCTCGCTCCCCACCGCGCTCTCGCCGTGGCGCGTACCGGTGTATGCCAAGTCGCCGGGCGCCGGAACCTGCGGCACGCAGCTCACCTCGGCGCTCGACTTCACCGACTGGTACTCCGACGTGCAGGTGAACGCGAAGTCGCGCGGCCAGCGCATCGACGACACCACCGTACGCCTCACCCAGAACGTGGACGGCTCGTACGTGTTCGATAGCGCCGTCGACGAGCCCTACAAGACCCGCGGCGGCTTCTTCCCGGTCGACGGCAAGGGCTGGGGCAACCAGAGCGGCGCCCACAACTGGGCATTCACCACCGAGCTTCGTTACTGGTTCAACTACGACGCCGCCACCTCGCCGCAACTGCAGTTCAGCGGCGACGACGACGTGTGGGTCTTCGTCAACGGCAAGCTGGCGCTCGATCTCGGCGGCCTGCACTCCAAGCTGGCCAGCTCCTTCACCCTCGACGCCACCAAGGCCGCGGCGCTGGGCCTCCACGACAAGCAGCTCTACGAGATCGCGCTCTTCCACGCCGAGCGCCACTCCACCGGCTCGAACTTCAAGCTCACGCTGCGTGGCTTCGAGAAGAAGCTCTCGGTCTGCGCCGAGGTCTGCGGCGACGGCATCAAGACGTCGTCGGAGCAATGCGACAACGGCGCCGCCAACACCGGCTCCGGCGCATACGGCGCCTGCCAGCTCGACTGCAAGCTCGGCCCCCACTGCGGCGACGCCCTGGTGTCGATGCCGCCCGAGCAATGCGACGACGGCACCAACCTCACCTCGTGGTCGCCGATGGCCGGGAGCACCGCCTGCGGCCCCAGCTGCAAGGCGCCCACCTACTGCGGCGACGGCATGGTCCAGGGCAGCTTCGGCGAGCAATGCGACAACGGAACGGCGCAGAACACCGGCGCCTATGGCAAGTGCCGCTCCGACTGCGCGTTCGGCCCGCGCTGCGGCGACGCCCTGCTCCAGAGCAGCGACGGAGAGGCCTGCGACAACGGCTACAACATCACGGCCTACGTCGCGCATCCGACGGCCGCCGACTGCGCGCCGTCCTGCAAGAAGCCGAGCTCGTGCGGCGACGGCACCGTGGATAGGCCCTTCGAGCAGTGCGACAACGGCGCGGCCAACACCAACGCCGGCACCTACGACGCCTGCACCACCGAGTGCGTGCTGGGGGCCCGTTGCGGCGACGGCGTGCTGCAAGCAGCGAACGAGCAGTGCGACGACGGCAACCGCCTGAACGGCGACGGGTGCTCCGCGGCCTGCCAGAAGGAATCCACCGGACCGAAGTGAATCTGACGCGGGTGGGCGAAGTGCCGGGAAGCGGGCGCGGCACCTGGGAACGGTCCCTTCCCACCTGCGCGATCGACGGCAAATTCCCGGGTCCCGCGCTGGGCACACGGTGTGCGTGATGCACGGACATGAAGTCCACCACGCCGCCCTCCTCCTCCCCCATCACCCGAATCGGCATCACGCTGTCCGCGCTCGTCGTGGTTGCCGCCGCGAGCTCCGGAGCCTGCGCGGCGCCCGTCGAAGAAGAGGCTCCGCAGGAAGAGGTGGCGGAGTCGGATCTCACCGGGCAGCAGGCCTGTCAGCTCATCGCCGGTGCATCGGCGGGCCTCGGCGCCATCGCCACCCAGGCCTTCTTCGGCACCGCGGCATGCGCTGGCGCTACTGCGGTCACCGTAGCTGGTGAGCTGGTGTGCTTGGCACCGGCAGCGGGTGCGTCGCTGACGGCCATCGGCGCAGTCCTCACCGGTGGCGTCTCGTATCTGATGTGCACGAGCAGCTCCGGCAACACCCA
>Ga0075163_10003050_pt1 | contig 22575 bp, 35 predicted proteins | sample JI1023141ADNA_FD_71478 | JGI IMG/M metagenome (GOLD analysis project Ga0075163, IMG submission 71478) | Wastewater effluent complex algal communities from Wisconsin, to seasonally profile nutrient transformation and Carbon sequestration -... | ecosystem: Engineered > WWTP > Effluent > Algae... | reverse complement strand
GTGTTCCATATTGGCATTTGCGTATTCTAAGTCGCCTTTCTCCCCATCTCCATAATCTTTTCTTTGTGGCTTATCGAACGCAATATCCGCACCTAAAGAATTTAGCTCTTTCACATCTCCTCCTACACCACTACCTTCTCCTTTCACAACTTCATCAAACCCACTACTCATTTTTGGTGGCTTTTCATCTGGGAACATTTTAAGTGCTAAGTCCGAGAACTTATCACCATAGGTTTCCCTTGCTATCTTAGCTTCTGATTTAGATGCGTTGAGTTGCTGGGCTACACTTCTTAATGCCAATTCGGGGTCTTCGGCTATTGCTTCAGCATGACCCTGCCCCATGTGTTCTTTGGCTGCGGCTACTGCTTCGTCCAAATTTTCCCTTAATTGCTTAATGTCGGTCAATGTTTTTTCTGCATCAAATGGCTTTAACTCTCCACCAACTATTGCCTTTCCAAATTCGCGATTAACCACTTCCTCTGGTTGAGAGGCAAGGGCTAATTTCATTTTATTGGCATCTGCTTTTGACTTCACTACTCCGGGAATGGAAGCCGCCCTAACAAGAAGTCCGGGAATTGCTTTTGCCACCGTAGTAGTATAATGGAATCCCATCATATTCTTAAAGGCATCCCATCCTTTACCTATTGCGCCTTCATCTTCATTAATTGCTGCTTTCAATATTTCTGTTCCTGCGGCAAGTCCGGCCAACTTTGCTCCGGTAGCTGTTTCCTCTAATCCCTTAGTGGCGTATTTTTTTATTAGTCCTAATGTGCCTTTTTTGAAAGCCGTTTTTGCAGCCTGTTCAACACCCCCTTTACCCATTATTAAACCCATACCAAAATCTGCTATACCAGTATTTATTGCTTTTTGATACGCCTCATTGTATGCTGCCATTGGGTCAACCTTACCACTTCTTTCTTGCTTATCTATTATCTCATTGAAGTATCTGTCAAATGCTCCACCAGTACCCACCAATGCCATTTCCTCTGAAGTAGCGTATGCTGTAACGGCTTGTCCTACGTTTGCGGAAATAGCCTTACCGCCCGGAAGTGCTTGCGTACCTAATGAGGACGCAATACCCAATAATATACCTTTAGCGGGAAGCCCGCCAATCATTTCTCCTGTTCCAGAAAATGTCTCTCCTACATATTTGTTAGATTCTGGAATAGGTACTATTTCGAATTTATTTCTTCTCCCCCTTTTGGTCATCATTTTGTCAATCATTTCTTCAGGGGAAAGATTCATTAAGTCGCTGTATGTTTGTTTGGCATCTTCCGATGTATTGAACGAATGCGCATACATTTCGCCAAAGCCCGATGGCTTTACGAATTGCCCGTTTACATACTCCGCTTCTCCGTCTACAACTTTTTTAGCGGCATCCAACAACTGCTTTTGTTCTTCAGGTGTTTTCGCCCTTTCAGATTGCTCAATTATGGCTTTGGAAGATGTTAGTGTTTTGTATTCTTCTGGATTTGTTTTCTTTAATTTCTGCTCTACTAATGCTGTTTTGAGTTGTGGGTCATTAGCAATTGCCGTCATGTGCTTATCAAACTTTTCTTGATAAGCGGGAGCATTGCTTTTTTTGTCTTGTTCGTATTGTAATCTTCCAAATTTATCTGAAAGTTCTTGAATACTTGTCTTTATTGGTTTTTCGTCAAGTGTAGTAGTTGGGTCTTGTGCTTTTGTTACATTTGGCTTATACTCACTCATTACTTGACCTTCTGCATAGTTAGCCATAGCGTCACCATGCTTGTCAAGTGATTTTCCTATATTCTCTGCTGCTCTCTGTTTTATGTTTTGGAAATATCCATCGAAACTTTCAGGAACACCAAGAGTATTGGGTTCAATCTTTTTGGGAGCGAATAGCTTTTCGGGAGATGGAAATGAACCAAAAGTCTCTCCTCCCTGTTTTTGAGATGCGGTTGAACCACCGCCAGAATCTACTTTTTTTTTCCTTACAGGTATGCCAAATTCATCAACATCCCCTTGTTGGGTTTGTTTTGCAACCGGCTTTTTCTTTACTGGTATGCCATATTCGTCTACTTCTTGGTCGGGCATATTAGTCTATTATTTTTATTTTATTCTTCTTCAGTAATTGTTCGTACTCTGCCTCTGAATATCCGGCTGCTTCTGCTTTTGATTTTATGTCTGCTCTTTTTATTTCTTTTTTTGCAGGATTACTTGCAGGGGATTTGGTTATTTGCTTACCTGAACTACCAAATGATTTTATGCCATTCCATAATTTAGTACCCCAAGATGCTTCCGTTTTCTTTGGCGTATCTTCTTTTTTATCTGACATTTTATATCTCTCTAATGATTGGGCTATTTTCAATTCTTTTCCCTGAAGCCTATTATCTTGAATAAATTTAGCAATGGAAACTGGCGGCTTACCGTTGTATGAAATCTTTTTTGTTGCGGGGTCGAACAATACATTTTCCATCATTATCCCTTTGCCGTATTCATCTTTACCAACCACTACGCCATCGAATATATCTGTAATGTCTTTTTTACCTTCCACTACTGGATATTCGTCAAGTGTTGCGGTTACATCTGTTTTACTTCCACCACTATTATTGTCCCCTGCGTTGGCGATTCCTTGAATGATAACTTTGGTTTCTGGATTTCTCCATGCTTCCATCTTATCGGCAAATCCAGTTTGATTTTCTTTTGACGCAACCTTAAATGAATAACCGCCTCTTTTTTCCAAATCTTCCAATAATAAACCTCTTGCTACAAGATTCCATGCCTCTGAATCTTCTTTTGGCGGCTTGTGTCCTTCGTCTTTAAAGTGTTGCTCAACAAGTGCGTCAATCCTATCTTTAGTGTCTGGATTATGGCTTACTAAGGCATTGAAATATCCTTCATCCATAACACGGAACGGCTTGCCTGTTTTTTCGTTGATAATATTAAAATCTTTGTCGTATAATACACCGTCTTTAGAACGAAGGAAATTGCCTTCAGGCTTTACATCTAACATTGGAACATTCTTATCTTGTATAGTAGTTCCAATGACTTCCATTCCAACTGGATTCCCTTTTTCATCTGCAATGATTTCTCCTTTTGAATTTCTTTTGAAATCCATCCACGGTGGAGCGTCAACCGCATACATATTATTTACTGTCTGACCAATTCCTGTTTTCGTAGTTACGTTTCTTGAATCTTTTACGTTCTTAAATGATGAAACGGCTTCTTCAAGGGCTGAATTGTTTGTTACTGCTAACCTATTATTTTTTATTGCATAATCAACCCAATTGGTATCTGGGTCTATTTTTCCGGTTTGCTTGAAATTATCGTATGCTGCTTGCCTTGCCAATTTATCAATAGCGTCTGGATTGTAACCACTATATTTTTTTAATAAGGAAACGCTATTTTTAATTCCGGTATCAATATTTTTTGCTGCTGATGAATAGTTATAAATTTTTGCTACCTTATCGCCAAGAGCCATAGCAATAGTAGCTTTGTCAGCCCCTTTATTAGCTAAATCAAAGGCCGTTTGTTTTGCATCCTTCAATAAATCATTGATGGCAGGGTCAAGGTTTGTGCCACTTAAAAAGTTACTATTGTCAAGGTAGTCAGCCGCCCAAGATGTTGTTGCTTGTTTTTGCACATCTTGGCGTTGCTTCAATTCTTCGTCACGCAAACGGTTCTGCTGAAGTTGTTCACCAGCCCTATATAAACCTTCAAATTCTTGTGGCTTTGAAACAAAGCCGCTTACATCTATTGGCATTTTGAAAATATTATTTTATTGCGGCAATCCATATTGTATTGGGGCTATTTGCATAATCGTTGATGGCTTCAATCGTCCGAATGCTGCTGCCGCCCCTTGACTGCCGCCTCCACCGCCACCGCTAAACATTCCATTAAACCCACCTTGCATTCCAAAACTCATTACGCCACCACCCATATTAGAAAGAGAACTCCACGCATTACTTCTGTTTTGCGCTTGCGCTCCTCTTATTTGGGCTAAGTCACCGAATCTTCGTACTTGGTCTTGGTATACCTTATCGCCTTCATTAATTACTCCTTCTTGCGCTCCCACTAAGTTACCATATCTTCTTTGAAAATCTTGCGCTTCTTGTAATTGCATATTCTCAAATGACTGGTCGGTTTGTCCTTGTGAGTTGGCAAGTTGCTGCAATAGCTGTGAGGAATCGGTTGCTCCACGCATTATCCCTGCCGATGCGTTGGCTTGCGCACCTAATATATTCCTATCCATTTGAGCCGCCCCCGGCATACGGGCATTCAATAGACTTGTGGCAAGCCCTAATCTTTGTTGTGCTATTGGGTTGGCTGCATACGTTGGGTTTTGTTTTACCAACTTATCCAACTCTTTATTGTTTCTTCGGGCAGCAAACATTCCACCGATACCTCCTATTAGGCCAAGTCCTGCTCCTACTGCTGATGAAATTGGGTCTATCCCTGCCATGATTATTGTCTTTTAAAGTTAATGTGTCCAGCACTTGGCTGATACCCTATTGAAATGAAATTCAAATTTATATTTTGATTCGTAACATTCCATTGCATTAATATTTTCAAAGTAATTGTTGTCATTTTCTCTCCCGTCAATAGTCCGGTAGTATCTAATCCGGCTTGCGTAGGGATAAGTTTGTTTCTCAAAATTACAGCATAATAATTACCTTCTAATGTCGTGAAGCTGAAATCTTCTAAGTCGCTTGCTTGTTCGTATGGAACTTCACTTCTGAAATAAACAAAAGAAGGTTTAAGATTGCCATTGACGCTAAAGTTATTGTACGTCTTTGGGATTGCTTTGTCCTGATTGGCCACGAACATGATTTTCGGCTTATGCTGTATGCCAAAAAATTCGCACAAGCTATCTTCGCTATTTGCCTCATATAATTGACCGTACTTAAATAGAAACAATTTGTTTTGCATGGTTATCATTCCTTCCGGTGTGAAAGAATATGACCCTTGCCAATAGTTAGGTTCTGAATTTAATTTAAACACCAATGTCTTAGCCTGACCGTCCCATATATCGAATGGATAAATAGTTGATGGGTAGTCGGGCAAATATCCTTTTGGTGGCGTACTCAATACCTTCGGAACTGTTACCAATAACTCATAGTGGTGTGGGTCAACAGCCATGTAAACAAATGGTCGGCTTCCCAGCGCCTCTACTTCAGCTTTCGTCATTGAGTTGTATTGGTCGGAAAACTGCTTCCAATACCTTGTCATTTTGTAATTGGATATTGGGAACAATCCATTGGAACTGTATTGAATTATCTTCCCATTGTTGGCATCGTACCAAAATACATTACCCCTAAACTCCACTACGCTTTCTGGGTTTACTGTTCCGTAGTTTCCTTTCAACACATTTATTGTTCCGACAACTGATTCAGATATAGTAAGATTGGTTTGTTGGTTAGACCCATATTGCTGAACCTCTCCCATGTATAACGAGGCTGTTTCCCACTTGCATGTAGCAAGCATGATAATACCCATTTCATTTTGAACCTTAGATGTAACTTGTAGCTTTTGTACTTCTCCGGCCTCTTTCGGAAGATTGTATTGGTTTAATGAATCGAATGTAGACAATCCATTAATTTCACTTCCTTGTAATATGGTATTACTATACGCTCCGTATGAAGATTTAAGAGTTTGTCCAATCTTATCAATAAAACATGGTCTGCCTGAATCGGTATTCCATATCTGCCATTGACTATCTTGTGGTGACATAGCCTCTGTAAAATAATTTACGGCAGAATGCGTTCTTGTGAATATATAAACATCACCACTTAATGAACCGCTAAGAGTACTATACTCCCTACTTGAAGTCCCTGCATTTGTAATAGCGTACATATTCCCATTCTCATACAAAGGTTCATTAGATAATCTTTGGTAAGGTGTCCTTATTTCGTACACATATTCATCTCCTGTGGTATCTCCAATGTCAACCAATTGTGTAATCAGGTACTTGCCATCCACGCCAATAACTCTTGCTGAATATGATGTTGAAGGGTTTTCGTATATCTTGACAATATCGTTTTCGGCAAAAGTGTACCCATATCCATACGTTGCCAAATATTCAAGGCTTATTGCAAGGTTGGTTGAATTACTTGCAAGGGTATGATATGATGTATTGATGTCGTATGTTCCGTCTGCGTTTTTTCGTGCGTATAAAATTTCATTAGTCACCGCTTGCATGAAAAATCTTGTGGTAAGATTCTTACTTAATACGATTGAATAATAGTGTGCAAACTCTGGTATCTCCAATAGTGGCGTAGAATTGCTTAACGCCCAATTTATGGAAGTCGTTATCGTGGTAAGGTCGAAATCTCTTTGGTCTATCTTTACAATGGTGGAAGCATCCGTGAACACCCCACACTTTCTTAATGCGTAATCATAGAACTGTATTCCAACTTGGTATGAACTATCATCCTTAAATGGAACAGTTGCGCTTGGTGGTATGTCGGTAATTTCGGTTGAATCTCCCGGCTGTGGGAACAAAGCCCCCTGCGGTATATATGTTGGATAGCCAGCCCTGTAATAAAATATGGTATCATCACGGCCTGTTCCCCTGAATGATAAATCAGCAAGCACAACGGTTGCGGGCAATGGAAGTGCTGCGGGCATTGCAACGGCACTTGGGTTATTCTGTTCAGTTGATGTAACTGCATAGAAACCCATTGGCGAAACTTCGGTAAGGAATAGCAACCAAACCCTAACGTAATTGAAATCAAGCCCATCGGGACTTCTGAATGTCAATTGGCAGTCGTATGCTATCTTAGTTACTCCTGTTCCGGTTGATTCCACAACTTCTACTGTAAGGCTGCTTTGTGTTGGTGCGTTATATCCGACAAGGTTATTGGCAAGATGAAGCCTATCCTTTACCGTTTCAAGTGTTTGAGATATGATAGGGACGCTATCGTATTGTTTTGATACATAATCGGAAGCAAGGGTGTTGCCAATAACATCATTATAAAACGTGTAAGTTAATGCGGTTGTTTCTGCATTGTGGGCAGCTATTTCTGCGGCATCTGCGGCTACATTCTTATCCCATGTTTTTATCGAAAATGCTTTGTTGCCATTTAAGTAGTAGGCAGCAAATTCAACCCTCAATACATCTTGTTCTATGTATTCATTGAATGGAACGGTAAGTGATACGCTATTAAAGTTATCGGTTGAGTAGTTGTAATTAATAAGTCTTGAAAACGGACTTAGTACCGACTGCTCAAAGCCTCTGTATGTATATGAATAAGCAAACAGAAACGCTTCATTTTGGGTGAAGTTGGTCTGTGTGCTTGAATCGTATTCTTTATTTACGGTTAACGGGTATGCTGGTGGATTTCTGATTATCCTGATAACCGATTGCGCCAACGGGTCTTCGTAAGCGGTTGCTGATGTGGAATAAGATGGATGGTTTAATTTAATGCCTGAATCAATGTTTATCCTTCGTGGGTCATTATTTCCTTGTACCCAATACACCACACCATCTATAACCCTTGCGCTATGGATTGGATAGTCTTTGTCAAATCCCAATCCGTCCGTCACTTGCGAACTTAGTAATACGATATATTCCGTTTTAGAGAATAGGTCATAGCACATAATCTTATCCTCTGTCCCGTATATATCTTTCAGGAATGTAACGAATCGGTTATTGGCCGTATCTTCGGCAGAACCCAATCTTATATGGGTAACGGACGGTTGGATTACCGACCTTAGAATGGTACTTCCAATGGCTTCTACTGTTTCGGTATATCCATTATCGGTTGTTCTTGTTCTTATATTTTCTGCATTAATCCAACTATTAGGAGCAACGGCAAAGTCAGCCGAATCAAAATCGCCTGAACCGCCTGAACCGCCAAAGTATTTTTTTTCCTGTACTTGCATTAATGATTATCCTTTTATTGCCGCATGAGTATTTCTCCTGATAATATCTTTCAAATCTGTAATGGTCATATCGTCCAACCTTGCCCTCAATAATCTTTTTTCATTGTAGTAGGTTCGGGCTTCCGGTGAATCTTTGATAGCGTTGTTGGGACTTCTCTGCCAATTAATAAAAGCATTGATAGCGTCCCATGCCTTAGTATCTATTTGAGTGGCATTGTCAGCCCTCATTCCGTCGGATATATACATTAGGACGGCTTCACCTTCACCTATATTTTCGGTAAACTGAATCTGCCTACGTTCTTTGATTACCTTATATCCAACGCTTGTTCCTCCGCTTGCGCCAAACCGCCTTCCGGTTGGCTCACCAAAATCGTTTACGTTCCAGAACCATGTCCAGTTGAGATTTGCTCCATACACGGCCAACCCATTGTCAGTTGTAGTGGTTGTGTATGGAACGAAGTTGCCGTCACTATCGGTACTTCTTATCGGATTAATGCTATCTTTCTTTGGGATGTTTTGTATTCGTCCTGATATATTAAAACCAACCGACAAATCATCATTGAAGTCGTCTGGAAGGTCTGCTGCTGAATAGGAATTTATTGGAAGCCTAACTGTATTAATCAACCTCAATGTATCTATGCTCAACTGCCTTACGCAAGTAGCCGCATGAAAAAGGAACTCGGAATAAAAATGCAGAGGCATATTTCGTTCGAGTAGCGTCCTTCGTGTTATGGTATCAAGATTAGTGAATAACATTACGCTTGCGATTGTTGATTAATAGGAACATTTTTCTGGCTCTGCACCGAAGGGTCGGTCGTCTTGTCTGGCATTGGTTGACCACCATACAACTTGATAACTTCGTTCTTTATCTGCCATTCCATTTCTGGAAGTATCGGTAACGCATCATAGTCGCTGTATTGGTTTATATCCATTACAACAAGCCTCATGTTCACATAAACCGTTTCATTAGGAATGGTAATATCTTTTGAGAAGATAGCTTTGTCACCGTACACTTCATATCCTACTTGTCCCAATAAGTCATTGAGCATTGGTTGGGACTGAATTAAACTCAACTGCCCCATCTGGATAGGGATAAACTCATTGGTTGGGTCGTCCGATGGAGAAATTGACCACACCCCCATATTTCTTGGTAGCTTAATTGGCTTGATGGGTATTGTCGCCTGACTTCTTCCCTTCCATGTTGTTACTTCGATATTTTCATACAATCCCAAAACTGAACCATTGGGAATTGTTTCCCCCATCTTACCGTTTATCTGGAAGTAGTCTACTTTTAAAAGCTGATTGCATACCTGACCAATGGCTATCTTGATTTCATTCAGCGAAGTATTTGTAGCAGCCGGAATCCCTGCTCCTGAAAGCCACTTTAACACTTCTTCGGCCAATCTGAACTTTGTTACGATTGCCATTAGGTACGATTAAAATTTTGAAAGTTTTCGGTTGTCTTTTGTTGGGCATAGCCTGAAATATCGGATTCTGTTAGGTTGATACCCACGCTTGACAATGCCTTTAAAAGCAATGAATTGACCCATTGCTCATGCCACTCCAATTGAGTTGAAGTTAGTGGGTCATAAACAATCACCCTTCCACTTACCACCGAATATCCATAAACGGGTGCTACCGGCCTCCTTAAAAATGTAACAGTTCCCGAATTGGGTTCTTTAGGCCACAACTGCAAAAGCCCACTACCTATTTGTTCGGCAATGGGGTCATATACTGTTGGCGGGTCTATTTGGGAGCGCAAGGCTTCAGCCCTTTCATCTTCGTTTATGATTGCTACCGGAACATACCTTTTGGGTGTTCCTGAAATAGTATAATCAACCATAACATCAAGGATGCTAAGGCAATTTAAGTTGGATGAAATGGTAATAAGTCCGTTCGGTGTAGTTCCGGTGGTAAAATCCATCGAAGACCTGAACGGTGAAAGAGCATCTTTAATTCTTTGGGAAGTGGCGTATTTGGGTTGCAAATCCGCATAAAGTGACATTTGACCCCTATCTACAATAAGGTCAAGTTGTTCTGGGGTATAGTATGAACCCGTAAACTTATTAATCCAGAAATTCAGAAATTCATAGGCCGAATCAAGAGTCACGAATAATGAGTTTGCACCAAAGTTAGGGTTTTTTTAATTAAGTTGCTGAATATTTGAATATTCTGCTATTTTATTTCCTAAAATGTGTTTTCGTTCGATTATCCCAATCTCTTTGTCTGCTATTTTATACTTTTGGACTTTCAATGGATTGTAGAAAACGGTGTCCATTGGCATCATTTCGATATTTCCTATGGAACGTCCCCTTTCCGACCCATGCGTTAATGTCGCCTCTGATACATTGAGCATTCTTTTTAAGTGGTGGGGGAGTAGCAATGTGGATATTGGCTTCATCCCCTCAATCATGCAGTAGCCGTTGACCATCAATATTTTACCATCCCTTACTACGCCAAAGACTTTTTGAATGTCGGCAATCCAGTATTCCTGCCCTTTGTAATAAAAGCAATTCATAAACTTTTGGTTTTCGTCTGAAATATCAAAGTCATAGATAACTGAATAGCTGAATATGGCAATGTCCCCAACCCTTATATCCGATGTGCTAAATCCCTTGTAATCCATTTTCTTGCTTATGGTTCTTGGAATGGAAACTACCTCTCCGGTAATGGTAACGAAGTCTGCGGGGTTAAGGTCTGTTCCATTCACTTCCGCAAAAGCAGTCTTGGTAAAGTCGCTTATGGGTCTGGTGAACAATGACTTCACTTTCACTATTACATTATTAAGGGGGGATTGTACCATTGTTAATTTTTATCAAATGTAGGGAATTATTTGGTGTGGTGTGAAAAAAGGTTACTTTTGTGTGGCAATGGCAAAAGAAAACATCACAATACGTCCCGGCAAATCATACAAGGGAATTAAAGAGGCTCTTGAAAATGAGGCTAAGAAAACAGGCCGTTCATTAAACAATTACTTACTCTATACTTTACAATTACACTTACTTAAACAAAACAAAAATGAAAACAGAAAAAATCATTAACACGGCCTATGCCGTAGGTGCTGCAATCGTAGTATTTGCGGCATGGCGAAAGATTTTGCATTTATCAAATGCAGATTTATTTCTTACCATAGGGCTACTTACAGAGGTAGTTATATTTCTTGTTACGGCAGTTTACGAATGGCTTCCATCCAATAAAGAAACTCAATCCGGTAATTCGTATTCGGTAGCCCAAGAACTGCCCGACAATGCAAAACTTACCGATAGCATTGATACTCTCACAAACACAATTAAAAAAGTATTCAACCAATGAAGAATTTCCCAGACAGACTAAACGGAAATTGGCTTATCGTAAAGCCATTGCCAAAAGAAGAAGAAACAGTTAATGGTATTGTAATCGCAGCAAGCGTGAACGCTGATTTAACAGAGGCAGAAGTAAAGATGCGCTCCGAAGCCATAAAGGATGCTGTTTCGGTTGGAGAGAAGGTATTGTTCCCTTCCTCAATGGGATTAGGTCAGATTGTTGGTGGTGAGGTTTATTTGTGGTTGGAGATACACCAAATATGGGCAATATCAGCAGCAGCTAAATCACCAAAAGATAAGGAAGATGGCCTATAAGGTTTTATTCAAATTCCCCAGCAGGGGACGACCCACCAACTTCTTTAGTGGATTGGATAGCATCGTAAACAACCTCTATAATACAGAGGACTTCCATATCTCATGTACGCTTGATACGGACGATGCCACAATGAACAATCCAGAAGTTATCAGTAGAATAATGGAGTATGAAAATACATCCATTGAGTGGGGTACTTCCGAAAGCAAAATCCATGCAGTCAATAGGTCAATGCCTGATATAGATTTCGATATTATTATTTGCATGAGCGATGATATGCGCTTTCTTTTCTTTGGATTTGATGAATTGATTAGGATTGAATTTTCCGAAACACTTGACCTTCTATTGCATTATCCCGATGAAGATGCCAAAGAAGCCCTTGCGACAATGTATATTGCCGGAAGGACATACTACAACCGCAGGGGCTTCATCTATCATCCATCCTATAAATCTCTATGGTGCGATAACGAAGAAATGGAAGTCGCCAAAAGATTGAAGAAATACAAATTCATTAACTGCCCCGGAATTATATCACATCAAAACCCCGGATATGGCAGACACCCAAAAGATGAAATGTTTGTCCGTCAACAAGGAGACTGGAGCGAAGATGAAAAGAATTACAGGGAAAGAAAATTGAAAAACTTTTATCTATGAGACGTTCGTCATTTTTAAAGTCTTTATTGGGAATAGCTGTTTCTCCGATAGCGGCGTCAAAGCTATTGGCTGAAGAAAAGAAGCAAAGTGTATTTAAGCAGAAATGGGAAACAAAAGAAGGATTGCCGGATATTAAAGAGCCGCCAATACGTCTTAGAGATATAATTAAGTTTAAAGACGGGAAAAACTATATGGTTACCAATATAAATAATGTTAATTCAGAGGTTATTATTGAAGCAAGGCCAATAGCCAGTGGTGGAGGTGCGTATCTTATTCAATTCAAGCAAAGTGACAAAAATTATGTCAGAATGTGTAGCGCACTTCAATATTAAAATTTTTATCTATGACCCCATTATTGAGTATTTTAATTCCAACAGTTGATGGCAGAGAGGCTTGCTATGATTCATTGGTTAGTGAGTTGAATAGGCAGATAGAAGATATTTTCCCATTTGACTTAGTTGAAATAGTAACCCATAAGGATGCAAAGCAGATTTCCATTAGTCAAAAAAGGGAAGAACTTTACCAAATGGCAAATGGATTATATAGTTGGCAGATAGACGATGACGACACTATTGCTCCCGATGCTATTAGTTTAATATTGGATGAAATACCTAAAAACCCCGACTGCATCACGTTTGAAGAATCGGTTACAATTGACGGGAAGTATTCAAGAAGCAACTTTAGCTTGAAGTACAAAGAATGGAATGGAGATGGAAACCGTGTCTTAGACGATGGATTCCACTACCAAAGGTCGCCTTTTTATAAATGTGTAATAAAAACGGACATAGCAAGAAGTGTTCCATTCCCAACAAATTGTCGCTACAACGAAGATGAACAATGGAGCATGGCTTTAATACATCATCTTTCAACTGAAGTACACATTGATAAGCAGATATACATTTACAAATACGAATCAACACCTTTTAACGAACGTTATGGATTTGACAAACAATAAACCGATGATTATTTCTGCGGGGATTGGAGGCCACTACCCTGCATCAATAGATAGACTTGAAAGGTCGTTAATTTTTAATGGGTGGGCAGGGGATATGATGCTATTAAAAGACTACCCAGAAGGATGCCCTTCACACGAAGATAATCCTTATGCTTTTAAGCCATACCTTTTTAAGAAAGCCTTTGAAATGGGTAAAAAAATTGTGCTTTGGCTTGATTGCAGCTTTTGGTCAACGAGAAACCCTATGCCAATGATGGATTTTATTAATGATAATGGACTTTACTTTTTTAAATCCGGCTATCCGTTATCTGCTACGGCTACCGACTATCTTCTTTCAATATCATCTGAGTCAAGAGAAGGTTTAGTTGATGTCCCAGAGTTTGCTACGGGAGCAATTGGAATAAACATAGAAAACCCAAAAGGTAAAGAGTTCTTTGATAGGTGGATGGAATTATGTGAAGTCGGTGCTTTTAGAGGAAATAGAGTACACGACCTTAATGATAGCCAACATCCACTTTTTAAATTTTCCAGACAAGACCAGTCGGCAGCCGCAATGGTTTTGCATAAAATGGGAATTACACATATTGATGCCCCTGAATGGGTGGCTTATCATGGAACTAATTATTCTGAATCTGATTTAATGTTTTTTATAGGAGGAATTTAATTATGAGAGCGATTATTTCGACTACCTACGATGATAAGTATTTATTCTTCCTACCAATAACCACTTGGCTATGGAATAGGCTTGGGGTGGATGTTGTTTGTTTTATGCCATTCGAAAACACGGCAGGATATAGATTTATGTTGGTTAGCGATACATTAGTTAATATAAAAGCTAGTGGTGTAATTCATAATTTTGACTGTCCATCTCACAAAGAGGCTACCTACGCACAATGTTCAAGGCTATATGCAGCAGCAATTGACCTACCAGAAGATGAAGTCTTAGTTACGGGAGATATAGATATGCTGATGTTTAGATTGCCGGAAATGCTATCAAATGGTTTTTCTATTTTTGGAGCAGACCTTGTACCTGAAAAACAATATCCAATGTGCTATATTTCGGCAACAAGGCAGGATTGGAGATTAGCATTTGATACCACAGGAAAGACACCGCAACAATGCTTGGATGAATTACTTGGTGATATAGATTCTATTTCTATGAAATCTGATTACTGGGCAAAAGACCAAGAAGTTTGCTATAACATGATTTTTAAGTACGGCAATTATTCCCTTATAAATAGAACCAACGGGCAAAATCAGTTTTCCACAAATAGAATAGATAGGGATGATTCTTACTTTATGGATAGGCTTTCACCGGATATTATTGACTACCACGCTCACCGCCCCGGACATACGGATGAAAACTTTGAAAAGATACTTGCGGTTATTTCTTACTTTTACCCTTATGAAGATTTGAACTGGATTCGTGAATATCAAAAACAATATAAAGAACTTTTATGATTAACCAAACGCAACTTTGTTTTGGACAGAAGATAGACCCTAAGACATGGCATTTATTTCCGTGGTTTACGCATGGAGCATTGGATGTTTTGGATGGAATGGATTTATCGGATAAAAATATTTTGGAGTGGGGAAGTGGAAGTTCCACCGTATGGTTTGCCGCCAAAGCAAAATCAGTTGTATCAATTGAGGCTAATTCGGAATGGTATGGGAAGGTGGTTCAGGAACTTAACCAACACAATCTTTTCCATAAGGTAAACTTGATACTTCGCCAAACCAATGAAGGCGACCAAAGCAAGATAGACTACTATACAGAAGTTCCAGAAGGGTTTAAACCAGACATTGTAGTTGTGGATGGAATATTAAGGTATGAGTGTATCTTGAAAGCCTTGACCCTTCCACGACCGTTTCTTCTTATAGTCGATAATTGGCAACAAGATTATGTATTCATGTGCCCTTCAGCAGAAGTAGCGTTAAGTAATTTTATTTGTTGGAAGTTCATCCAACAAGACCATACCGAACATGAAGGACATCCGTGGTGTACCGCAATATTTGAAATACTATGATAGTAAAAGAAATACAAGTCCCTTATGAATGGGAAAGTTCTAATGATTGGGATAGTCACCGTCCTCTATTGTGGTTATCATTGAAAAATATGCCTGATTACAGTTTGTTGGAATTGGGTTCTGGATATGGCTCAACACCATTATTGAAAAACTTTCTTGGTAGTAGATTTATGTCTTTTGATAATAACCCCTATTGGTGCGAAAAGACTAATTCCAGATTTACTTCAGACTTATTGAGTCTTGATGTTACAGGGTGTAGAGACGGGTTGGGAATTGTTTTTATAGATTGTGCGCCCGGAGAAATAAGAAAGGATTTGATAAAGAAATGGGACGTAACCCCTGTTATCATAGTGCATGATACTGAGGTTGGTGCGGAATATGTGTACGGAATGAGTGAAATATTATCTACCTTTAAGTACCGATTGGATTACCAACCAGAGGGTAAACCACATACTACGGCAGTTTCAAATTTTATAGACGTTACCAAATGGATAACCCAAGACTGAATATAATTTTTGATAATAGAAGGATTGAAAAGTTCGACCCATTAATTGACGAATTAAGAAGGCAGGGGATAGATAACTACGAAATATGGCAATGTATCTGCGATAAGGGTGTGGTAGAAAGCATCAACGCTTCCCATAAAATGATTGTCCAATATGCCAAAGACAATAATCTGGATGAAATAATAATCGCTGAAGATGATTTATGGTTTCCCGCTACTGACGGGTGGCGTTACTACTTAGCCAGTATGCCAAAAGAGTTTGATATTTACTTGGGTGGCAACTACCTTCCATTTGATGTATTGACAAAAACCTGTACCGATATTGTGGGACTTCACCTATATACCATTAGAAGCTGTTTTTACGACCAATTTTTGGCACTTCCAAATAAGCAACATATTGACCAAGCATTAAAAAACAAGAGCCTGTATGATGTCTGTTACCCAATGGCAGCACTTCAAAGGGAAGGGTTTTCATCCAACAATATGAGGCCGGTAAATTACAATAGCCAAATCAATTGGGAAGACGTTTATACCTAATATGGAACCATTCATTACATTTCGGGACAAAAATAATAGTGGGGAACTCTGCTATTATATTCTTCAGCGAGAGTTCCCACACTACATAGGATTAATTTCCGAAACACCCAACCTAAAGGCACTTGCTTGCGTACCTATCACATCACATAATCTTTGGATAATCTATAATGGCGTATTAGCCGGAAACTATATCCCTGCCCAAAGGGACGTTATGGATGAAATAAAAAAGGTTTTTCAGGGGATGTCAGATTGGTATTACGCTCACAGGGTTATTCCAAATCCAAAAAAATACAAGAAGCTGGCTATTTAGATATTCTTACTTAAGAAGTCTAATGTATGGATAACAGCGCAGGATTCGATTGCCTGTTCTTTGGATGCTATTATTCCGGTCTTTTTAAACTTACTGAATATGGCTTCTTTCTCTGGTAGGGGTAGGGATTCTATTGGTTGTAGTAGCTTGTCATTAATCATATATTGGTAAGATTCCAACATGACTTTTTTAGGTATTATAGAGTTGCATATAAACACCAAAAACTGTTCTTCATTGGCTACATACCTATCAATGTAAACACAAGTAAGGTTGGTGTATAACTGCCTGAATGTTTCAGCTTTTATCATTTTTACTTTCGTTATAGGTTTGCATTAAGTCAAATAAGGCTTCTGCATCTTCACCGTGTACTTTTGTATCTGGTCGCTTTTCATTTCCCGCCCCACTTATTTTGCTTTGGGTGTGCATTTCATCTTGTACCCTTCTGTATTCATCGTGCCTTTCCTGACGGTAGATTTCAAACTTCTCGAAGAACTTAGGAATATCAAACCTTTCATATAATGTGCCGTACTTACCCAATAATAGCCCTTGCAAAAACAATAAAACATCCTCTATTCCTATGTAATCTTCAAAGGATTGGTCTATTATCATTTCAGCAAGGTCTACTATCTGGTTTTCATCCATGCCTTGCTTTACGGAAATATTCTTTAAGGCACTTCCAATGGCTGCGGTTAAGGCAATCAATACAGCCGCCCGACCTTCCGGCTTTTCTACAAGTAATGGTATTCTTTCGGCTTTGGGAATTTGGAGAACCTTATTAAATGACACATTTCCCCTTTCCTTAAATAATGCCAAATGGTTATTGACCGCTATTCTGTTTCCATTGTTCAAGACGCTCAGTAAGGGCATCTTTGAGTTTGTCGTTTGTAATTGGTTGTTTGGTTGCTTGTCCATTGTTGTAGCTTTTTGGTATTGGGAATAACCCCTGCCATGACTTCTCCATTGCATAATGAATCATTGCAATAGCGGTGTTTTGGTTGTTTCCTGAATCTCTTACAAGGCCATTAAACGTTCTCTTAATTCCGGTGGGGGTGTAGGCGGTTAGCTTTCGTTCCTTCCTGTATTGAAGCCATTCTGCCCATGCTTCGATAAATTCAGGGGTGTTAAATGGAATCTGTACCCCGTTGTCCTTGTTGCTTTTGGTAGTCCGAGTTGTCATAATTAAAGAATTTTGTTGATTTTTTTCTGTTTTCGCTTGCTCTTTTTCTTTTTCTTTTTGCTTTCATCCTTCTTTTTAAAATTAAGTCTATTTCTGCGGGTGTGAGTTTCATGTTAACCCATTTTAGTTAATCAATTTCTTTTATAATATAAGCATTAAAGTATTTTGATAGATTCAATACTTCTTCTTCAAAATCATCTTTATTTGTCATTGTTTTTGACATTACAACGTCAGATACCCCATCCATATCCTTACGCATTAAACAATAACAAAATGAATCTGTATTATCTTTTTTATATGTATCTACCACAATCATGTACTTTACAGGAATTTTATTTAGTTTATTAAGAGTATCGTTCAGGTAGTCAACATTAAATAGATTGTTAGTTGTTACAATAAGGTCTGGATTGTCTTTAAAATATTTTTTAACCAAATTTGGCGGTTTTTCTTCATTGCTATCTTTTTTCATACTAAACTTTTTTTTAAAATAGTCTGTACTAACTTAAAGAACAATCAGTCTTTATTAGTTAGTTAGATACCTTATAAATAAAAAAAATACACTTATTCTTCGAAAAAAAACAATACAGCCGTAGACCGGATTGTTTTTTCCAGTTTTTTGTTCATAACTTTTAAATCAAATTAGGGTCGCTAATCCGTCTAAAAATTATCCTTAATTACCGTTAGCAATATTAAGGCTGAAAGTTGCATTAAGCGCAATCTAACACGCTTGTAGGCTACCCTGCTCTTTCTTTACACTCAGGGGGTCTTTACGTCCTACGCCGCCGTTCTGAGACCTGAAAAGCCACATAACCCGAACCGTTGATAATTCCCGAAAATGCGGTTAGTGGAAATAAAAAAACCTTCCCAGAGTATGGGAAGGTAATTGTCTGCGAAACAAAGGAAATAACTGAACGAATGCTCAACATTGGCAATTGGGTTGCCAAAAAGTTTAATATTTTTAGATGTTATTATCATTCGTTTTAGTTATTTTCCCAATATTCGCAGCTACTAAATTATAAATTATTCTGAACCTACCAAAAAAACTTTTCTCAGTTTATAAAAAGCACCCTATAAACACTTGCTCCTTTAGGCTTTATTTCTTTTGTTACGGGGGTGTATTTTAGGCCGTCCAATGACTTTTCCACCACAAAGGCTTCAATACTTTCCTCGTAGGTTGTTTTCCATTCTATAAAGGTATTATGGTTGTTTACGGTGGCTGTAAAGTATTCAATGGAAACCGGAAGGGTCTTGCATCTTTTATCTTCTGGATGTTTTTTGCAATCGCATGGTGAAGATTCGCCGATATACTCCACCACACTTACACTTTCCACTACCGAGTAGGTATAGTTTGAATCCACATCCTTCATTGCAAGACGGTAGAATACGGTAACTGGCTTTGGTATTGGTTCAATGGAATCCTTCTTACCACATGAAAATAATACAATAGCCATAACGATAGATAAGTTTATTCTAATCATTTTTTATTTTGTTTAATATTAATCGTCTTTTTTACTAATAAAATTCAAAATATCATTAGTTAATGGGCTGTACCCATCATAATATTTTTTTGTATACTTAAATCTAACAAAGTTTTTTTTATGCTCATCCGGTAGGCTGTTATATGTTTTTTCTGTTATTTCAGTACCTATTAACCAACCTGAAAATTGGCTTGTAAAAAACGTTTTAATACATTCATACCTATCTTCCATAAGGAATATATTTTATATTTTTCCACCTGTTATTTGATAGGCTTTGGCTAATTGATATTGAGCCTTATCTATTAGTTTCTGTAATTTTTTATCCTTTTCAATAACTGGATGGTTTCTTAAATTGTTTTCTATATTTACCTGAGTTACAGCAATCCTATCCGTTATCTCCAAGTAATGACCTTTATTTATTTTCATACTTTATTTTTAATTACACAAACAAATTAGCCTGTCTTGATACCTTTACTTCTTTAGTTGTCTTAGGTGGTGGGTTGGATTCCATCTGCTCCTTGACATAGGCTTTCATTAATTCAATGCCTTCCTTGTTATAATCGGTTCTATTAAGACGGTATTCCATCCATCTTACTGTTTGCCCGTATCTGGAAACACCCATTCTTTCAACCCTTGAAACCGATACCCCAAATCCACCATCTTCTTTTCTTTCAATTGACCGTCCAATTTCTCTTGGCAAATTAGTAATACCAAACAACTCAAACCCATTCTTTATACTCAATACCTTACCTTGTAATAAAGCAAGGCATAATGCGGCTTTTGATGTCATAAGTTTTGTTTTTTTAGTGGTTTATACTTTGTTTAAATCAACTCTTGTATTTTTCAGTTTTCTTTTTACGGGTCTTAGTTTATCATGGTCGGAAGTGGTTATTCCATAATCTGTATTGTGTTTTTCTATGGCTGCATCGAATAGTTTTTGGGTCACATCGTCCAATTTCCTATAATGGGTAAGGCTTTTCCTGATTATAAATATCTCCCATAAAAAACCTTCCGAGTAAGTAGTTCCCATATACCTATACAATCCAACGGTATCTCTTAGCCTTGTTTCTTCAGCCATTGTAGATGCGTATAAATAACCATCTATATATAATTCTACCAAATATTTTTTCACCATACATTGGACTTGTTTCTATACCATTCCCAATATTCTATAAATTGAGGGTCTTTTTTATCGGTAAGGTCTTTAAAAACCCGAATAGCGTTAAGTACGGTGGTGTGGTCACGACCTCCAATTAACGCCCCTATTTCTTTTAGTGTTGCCTTAGTTTTTATTTTTGCAACATTGCAGTATATAAACCTAACAATGGCTCTTTCTCTTTTTTTCTTTGGACTACTAAGGTACTCACTATCTACATCAAATACATAGCAAATATCATCCATTATTGTTTTCAGGTAGTGCTTTCCTTCTTTCGGGGATTGTGGTTTAAAGTAATCCTTATGCGCCCATGCTAAGTAGGTCAAGGTAGCAATGCTACACTTCCCGATAGCCTCCCTGCTATCATGTAATACCCTTCTTGTTTTTGTTATCATCGTAGTTGGTTTTGTTATATTTTTTTATCGTACACCAGAGATTCTAATTTTGCATAGAACTTAGTTCCTCTTTCTTCATCTGTTAGTAGTGGAGCAAGTACATGGAACTTCTCTTTAATATCATCAAAGTCTGCCATGTTCGGCCATTTATCCATTCCACCTTCATCCATGTTTGTATGGCATCCACCAAAGAAAGCCCTTTCAACACAATTAAGTGGATGATACATTACTGATAGAAATTTAGCCTTTGGAAAAATATGTGAATTGGAACATCGAAAATACATATCATCTTTCTTTTGTGAAGGCTTGGAGCAACCACACTGACAAGTACCAACCGCCTCTTTTCTTCTTGCCTTATGCCATTGCTCCATTAAAGTATCGTTACTTCCACGCTCCTCTTTTTCGGCTTTCTCTTGGGCTATTTTTTTGGCTGACTTCTTTGCAATTGCATGAAATTTCTTAGGCTTTGGCTTGCCAGCGTCCTCTTTGATTTTTCTTATATTCTCTATTGACATACAGCAAACGTACTACAAAAAAACAAAAGAAAAAATTTTTTTCTGAATATTTTTTATTCTACTTTTACCGCATGAAAAGAACGCAAACTGATTTAGACGCTGCATTTGTTGATAAAATACGGGCGTATTTGTTTCACAATGAGCGAACAACCGCTTGGTTATCAAAGAAAAGCGGAATATCCTACTCTCACTTATACTTTGTATTAAACGGAGAAAGACGACCAACCGACAGATTTACCAAAAAAATAAATCAAGTAATAAACGGAGATAACTGATTCCCCATTTTAACTAAAACCAAATATATGAAGTTGTATAAATTAACACAAGATGATAATAATGGTTATGATACTTATGATTCATGTATTGTTTGTGCCGAAAATGAACAAGACGCTGTAACTATTTCTCCTGATGGGTTTAGGAAAATAGGTGAGCGGTACACTTCATGGGCATTAAATATATCTTCTATCACTTGTGAAGAAATAGGAGAAGCAAACGAAAATCAGAAAAGAGGTATTATACTTTCTTCATTTAATGCCGGATAAACTTAAAAAAAATGAATAGGTTAGTTTTATTTAATGTAGAGATTAATTGTTACAACGGATTTATTATAGAATTATTAAGCATCGATTGTTTTTATCCAATAAATATAGATTCTTCTTTATTAGGATTATATTATTCTGGAGATTTTTTATATATAGATATTTTATTTATCAAGATAAAAGTATTTGAATCAATCTAAAACCAAATATATGACTATTACAAAGAAGGTAAAATTTATTGATTTATACTATGAGTGGGGGCAATCAGAAAAAATGCCGAATGATGGCCTGTGCGATTCGCTTCCAGATAAATTGTATAAGAGGAAATCATTTCAATCAATTATACCAACAGAAAATGAAAAGCATGAAAACGCTGTTAATGGGGGTAGGTATTTGTTTTGGGGAATTACTGATTTGAAAACAGAATATTTTGGAGACTTTACCGAACTGCGCCAAAACATAGTATTGCTATGTGCTTGTATGGAGGAAGAATATTAAATCTAAAACCAAATATATGCGTACAATTAAAACTACTATAATGAAACAAACAATCAAAGATTTTTGCAGTCGTAACAACATTACAGTTAAACAATTTTCGGGTAAGGAAACAGTGGGCGGTGGCTTGTATTTGAGTGGGCTTACTTCCATCCCTGAAGGCTTTAACCCTACGGTGGGCAGTTCGTTGTATTTGAGTGGGCTTACTTCCATCCCTGAAGGCTTTAACCCTACGGTGGGCGGTGACTTGGATTTGAGGGGGCTTACTTCCATCCCTGAAGGCTTTAACCCTACGGTGGGCGGTTCGTTGTATTTGAGGGGGCTTACTTCCATCCCTGAAGGCTTTAACCCTACGGTGGGCGGTCACTT
>Ga0075163_10003049_pt1 | contig 22575 bp, 20 predicted proteins | sample JI1023141ADNA_FD_71478 | JGI IMG/M metagenome (GOLD analysis project Ga0075163, IMG submission 71478) | Wastewater effluent complex algal communities from Wisconsin, to seasonally profile nutrient transformation and Carbon sequestration -... | ecosystem: Engineered > WWTP > Effluent > Algae... | reverse complement strand
CAGGGTACCTGGACGGTGCGATGCAGCAGTGGGACGGAGCGCCTGCGTACGAGATCTCATACGAGCGCGTGTGTCGGCGCGTCGACAACGCCCGCCACCGGCCGGATCGGCAACAATGTGCCGATGAAGGTTGCACTCACAGTCAACGACTTCCTCCGCCGCGCCCAAGAGGTGTACCCCGAGCGCGTGGCCGTGGTCGACGAACCCGACCAGCCGGCCGAGTCGTGGGGTGAGTACACCTACGCGGAGATGGCCGCCAAGGCTCGCGCACAGGCCGCCGCGCTCGACCAGCTGGGCATCGCAATCGGAGAACGGGTGGCCATCGTCAGCCAGAACTCGGCACGCCTGCTCACCGCGCTGTTCGGGGTCAGCGGCTCCGGCCGAGTGCTGGTGCCGATCAACTTCCGCCTGGTCGCCGAAGAGGTGAAGTACATCGTGCAGCACAGCGGCGCCCGAGTGCTGATGATCGACCCTGAGCTGGAGGAAGGCCTGGCCGAGGTGGAGTGCGAGTTCAAGTTCGTCATCGGCAGCGCCACCGACGCGCCAGCCCAGCATGCCGAGCCGCAGCCGTGGACGTACGACGAGGACGCCACGGCCACCATCAACTACACCAGCGGCACCACCGCCCGCCCCAAGGGCGTGCAGCTCACCCATCGCAACATCTGGCTGAACGCCACCACGTTCGGTTGGCAGCTGGGCATCAACGACCGCGATGTCTACCTGCACACGTTGCCGCAGTTCCACTGCAACGGTTGGGGCGTGCTGTACGCAGTCACCGGCATGGGCGCGCAGCACATCATCCTGCGCAAGATCGACGGCACCGAGATCCTGCGCCGAGTGCAACAGCACGGCGTCACCGTGATGTGCGCAGCGCCCGCCGTCGCCAACGCCATCCTCGATGCCGCCGGCCACTGGGAAGGCCCGGTGCCGGGCCGCGACCGCGTGCGCATCGTGTGCGCCGGCGCTCCCCCGCCCACCAAGACGATCGAGCGCATCGAAACCGAACTGGGTTGGGAGTTCATCCAGATCTACGGTCTCACCGAGACGACGCCATTGCTCACCATGAACCGCAGCCGCGCGGAGTACGACCAGCTGACACCGGCCGACCGCGCCACCAAGCTCAGCCGTGCCGGCGCACCGGCCATCGGCGTCGAGGTGCGCATCTCCCCCGACGGCGAGATCCTCGCCCGCGGCAACCACATCATGGGCGGCTACTGGGCGCAACCGGAAGCCACCGCCGACGCCATCCATGCAGCGAGCGACGCGCCCGACGGCCCCACCTGGTTCCACACGGGCGACGGTGGCATCATCGACGACGACTGGTACGTGACCATCAGCGACCGCAAGAAGGACGTCATCATCACCGGCGGCGAGAACGTGAGCAGCATCGAGGTGGAGGACGCGGTGTTCAGCCACCCCGACGTGTCGGAAGTCGCGGTCATCGGCGTGCCCGACGAGAAGTGGGGTGAGATGGTGCTCGCCTTGGTGGTGGTCGCACCCGGCTCCACCATCACCGAAGCCGATGTCATCGCGCACACCCGCACCAAGCTGGCGCACTACAAGTGCCCGAAGGTCGTGGAGTTCCGCGAGTCGCTGGCACGCACGGCCACCGGCAAGCTGCAGAAGTTCAAGCTGCGCGAGCCGTACTGGGCCGACATGGATCGCAAGGTGCACTGACGACGAAGCCGCACCGGATCGGCCGATTCGCCGGCGATCTCCGGCCGGGCTCCACTGAGTGACCAGTCCATCGCACTGACCGATGCATCAGCTTCGCTGTCTGCTCCATCAGTAAGTAGCAACCCTCGACGCAGCTGGTTATGGTCGCATCGCTTTGTGCCGGAGACACCGGCCGAAAGGAAGCGATCTCACCCCCACTACGTCTCGAAAGGGCGCAGCGATGAACAACCTGAGCACCAATGTCGATGCCAGCCAGTCCTACTTCAGCCAGAACGGTCGCAAGGGCATCTCGTACGACTGGCAGAGCCTGTACGCCGCGGCAGAAGCCGCGTCCATCGACTGCGAGCACGCTGCGCTCGCCCCCGCGCTGGCCGAGTGAGCCGCACCCCCTCGCGGGTGCTGGTGCTCGGTTGCGGTTCGGTTGCGCAGTGCACCGTTCCGCTGCTGCTGCGTGATCTCGAGATCGACCCCTCCAGGGTCACCATCGTCGACTTCGTCGACAACCGGGCGCGTGTCGCCTCATCGCTGTCGGCCGGCGTTCGTTACGAGCAGGATCGCCTCACCCCCGACAACCTCGACTCGTTCCTGTCGGCACGCGTGGGCGATGGCGACCTGCTGCTGGATCTGGCGTGGAACATCGACAACCCGACGGTGCTGCAATGGTGCCGCGACCATGGTGTTCGCTACCTGAACACCAGCGTCGAGGTGTGGGACCCGTACGACGACCTGCAGGCCACCTCGCCGCTGGATCGCACGCTGTACGTCCGCCACATGCAGCTGCGCCGGATGAAAGCCGGCTGGCCCGACAACAAGGGCGCCACCGCGGTGCTCGAGCACGGTGCGAACCCTGGCCTGGTCAGCCACTTCGCCAAGCAAGCGCTGGGCGAGATCGCCACCCGCATGCTCTCCGACGGGCTTGCCGGCTCCAACGCCGCCGCGTTCGAAGCCGCGCTGTCCGAGGCTCGCTACAACTCCTTGGCCATGCTCACCGGCACGAAGGTCATCCACATCGCGGAGCGCGACACGCAGATCTCCTCGGTGCCCAAGCGGCCCAACGAGTTCGTCAACACGTGGTCGGTCGACGGCTTGTACGAGGAAGGCATCGCCCCGGCCGAGATGGGCTGGGGCACACACGAGCGGCGCTTGCCCGCCAACGCCTTCGTGCACAGCGGCGAAGGCCCGTGCAACCAGATCTGCATCGCTCGCCCCGGCATCGAGACGTGGGTGCGCAGCTGGGTGCCCAGCGGCGAGATCCGCGGCATGGTGGTGCGCCACGGCGAGTCGTTCACGATGAGCGAGCACCTCACCGTCGACGACGGGCACGGCAACGCCGTCTACCGCCCCACCGTCCACTACGCCTACCACCCCAGCGACGCGGCCATCAACAGCGTGCTCGAGCTGCGCATGCGTGGCTGGGAGATGCAGCCCGAACAGCGCATCCTCAACGACGAGATCATCAGCGGCCGCGACGAGCTGGGTGTGCTGCTGATGGGCCATCCGTACAAGAGCTGGTGGTGTGGCTCGCTGCTCAGCATCGACGACGCCCGCGCAATCCTCCCGCACCAGAGCGCCACCACCATGCAGGTGGCCGGCAGCATCGTTGGCGCGGTGGCGTGGATGATCGCCAACCCCGACGAAGGCGTGTGCGTACCCGACGACCTGCCGTGGGAAGCCGTGCTCCGCGTTGCCCGTCGCTACTTGGGCGAGCTGCACTCAGGCCCATCGGACTGGGATCCGGTGAGCACGCGCCGCGACCTGTTCGCCAACTTCAGCAGCGAGGCCGACGAAGTCGACCACACCGACCCCTGGCAGTTCACCAACTTCCTCGTCGACTGAGGCCGTCGCCGGTCTCGACCGCCGGCCGGGCCCCGGCGCCGGGTGTGCCCCGAGTTCACCTCTTTCAGACTCAGCCGTACCCGCGGCGGCCCACAGCGCATGAACGACCATCCACAGAGCACGCACCATTCGCAGCGGCAGCCGTTCCTACACGGGACCCACCTCCCGGGCCCACGTCTTTCGGACGCGACCGCGCGGTTCGGGTCGCGTCCGAAAGAGGTGGGCCCGGGCGACTCACCCCCTCTCCCCCCTACTCCCTTCGGTCACACGCCCGCAGGCGCGTGTGACCGGTCTGACGTTGACAACACGCCGTCGCGCCCGGCAGACTGGCAGGCGTGACTCGCACCCGTGGCCTCCTTCTGCTTATGTAGGGCAAGCGCCACGTACTTCGCGCTTGCCCGCACGCCCCAGCCGAACCGGCCGGGGCTTCTTGCTTTTTCACGCCACTTCTCCCCGCACCCACCTCCTCGAACGCACGCACAAGGAACCCAATGTCACCGCAACCGATCACACCCACACCGATGCCGTTCCACAAGTACGAACGAATCGTGCCCGTCGTGCTCCACGACCGCACCTGGCCCAACAAGGTGCACGAGGCCGCACCGCTGTGGTGCAGCGTCGACCTGCGCGACGGCAACCAGGCCCTCATCGACCCGATGGATCCGCAGCGCAAACGGCGCATGTTCGACACGCTGGTGAAGATGGGCTTCAAGGAGATCGAGGTCGGTTTCCCCAGCGCCAGCCAACCCGACTTCGACTTCGTGCGCCAGCTGATCGACGACGACCTGATCCCCGACGACGTCACCATCCAGGTGCTCACCCAGTGCCGTCAAGAGCTCATCGAGCGCACCTACGAGGCGATCGCCGGCGCCCGCCAGGCCATCGTGCACTTCTACAACTCCACCAATCCCCTGCAGCGCGAAGTGGTGTTCGGGATGGGCAAGGCCGGCATCACCGACATCGCGGTCAACGGCGCCAAGCTGTGCCGCAAGCTGGAGGAGACCATCCCCGAGACGTTCGTGCGCTACGAGTACTCGCCGGAGAGCTTCACGCTCACCGAGCCGGAGTACGCGATCGAGGTGTGCCATGCGGTGATGGACGTCATCGAGCCGACGCCGGAGAAGCCGCTCATCCTCAACCTGCCGGCAACCGTCGAGTGCTACACGCCCAACGTGTACGCCGACGTGATCGAGTGGTTCGGCCGCCACATCCGCAGTCGCTCCAGCGTGGTCATCAGCCTGCACCCGCACAACGACCGCGGCACCGCCACGGCTGCTGCCGAGATGGCGATGCTGGCCGGCGCCGATCGCGTGGAGGGCACGCTGTTCGGGAACGGCGAGCGCACGGGCAACGTCGACGTGGTCAACCTGGCCATCAACCTGATGGTCAACGGCGTCGACCCGCAACTCGACATCAGCGACATCGACGCGCTGCGGCGAGTGGCCGAGTACTGCAACCGGCTGCCCGTGGGCCCTCGCCACCCGTGGGTCGGCGACCTGGTGTACACGGCGTTCAGCGGCAGCCACCAAGACGCGATCAAGAAGGGCTTCGATGCCCTCGACGCCAAGGCGGCCGCCAACGGCGGGGAGTACCCGGTGTGGGGCGTGCCCTACTTGCCGCTCGACCCCAAGCACCTGGGACGCTCGTACGAGGCCGTCATCCGCGTCAACAGCCAGAGCGGTAAAGGTGGCGTGGCCTACGTGATGAAGACCGAGCACGGCTTCGACCTTCCGCGTCGCCTGCAGATCGAGTTCTCCAAGACCATCCAGCACATCACGGAAGACACCGGCACCGAGATCAGCCCCGTCATCATGTGGGACGCCTTTCAAGCCTCGTACCTGCCCACCGAGCCGCGGATGCGGCTCAACAGCCACGAGATGCGCAGCGACAGTGCCACGGGTACCACCACCATCACCGCCCAGCTCGTCATCGACGACACACCCGTCACGGTGTCGGGAGAAGGCAACGGGCCCATCGACGCCTTCGTGCGTGCGCTGCGCAACGGTGTGGGCGCGACGCTCGACGTCGTCGACTACGCCGAGCATGCGTTGGGTCAAGGCAGCGAAGCCAGGGCCGTCGCGTACATCGAGACGAAGAACAGCGATGGCCGTGTGCTCTGGGGAGTCGGCACCGACCCCAGCACCATCACCGCCGCCTTGCGCGCCGTGCTGCAGGCACACGAGCGGCACCAGGCCTGACGGCCGCCACGACACGACCGGACTACGCTGCGAGCATGGCCCACGCTCGCCGCTACCGATGGCTGGTCATCGCGCTCGTGCTGCTCGCCGGCGCGGCCGCACTGCGCAAGCGACGCGCCGGGCAGGCGGCGGTCGCGGTACCGGCCGCTTCGTGGCCACCGCTGGTCGACACGGCTGCTCAGCCCACGCCTGCCGCTGTGCCCGAGCAGCAGGCGGCGGCCCGCTGGGTGCAGCCGGTCGACGGGGCGTGCCCCGAGGGCTACCCGGTGAAGGCCAACGACAACTCCGGCATCTACCACCTTCCCGGCGGACGTTTCTACGCTCGCACCGTGCCCGAGCGGTGCTACGCCGCTGCGGCCGACGCCGAAGCCGACGGCTACCGTCGGGCAAAGGCCTAGACATCACGCAACGCCCATCAGGGCCAGCACAAGGAGCACCGCCATGAAAGTGACCGTCGACTACGACATGTGTGCCAGCACCGGTGCGTGCATGCAGTTGTGCCCGGAAGTGTTCGAAGTGCGCAAGGACGGGTACCTGTACGTGCTGCAAGACGAGCCGCCGGCCGAACTGGCCGACAAGGTGCGCATGGCCGCCGACATGTGCCCGACGGCAGCCATCTCCGTCACCGACTGATCGCCGGCGGCGCCGCTCTCGGCGAAGCTCAGCCACCTGGCCGCGGTTGTTCGGCCCTGCGCGTGTTCACGAAACCGTCACTTGAGCTGGGGGTGCCACGTGCCGATGAAGCGACAGTTTGCAGATGTCGACCAGCCGAGCTCGCCACGCAACAAGTCGAGAGGGGTGCCACATGGAGCAACGAACTGCACTGGCTCTTGGGATGAGCGCCGCCGTCAGTCTCGCCGTGGGCACGCTGGCCTTCGCGTCACTGGGTGGAGTCGACCTCTTCGGCTTCGGCGGCGCGACCAATCACGCGCCACCGGTGATCGCGACCATGGAACCGACTCCCGACGAATCCTTGGTTGCTGTCGACGCTTCCACCACCACGCTCCCCGGCACGGTTGCACCACCAGAGACGACCATTGCGGGCCGAGGCGGCGTCGGGACACCAGCACTCACCGGTGCCGGCCCCGGATCGCAGACGTCGCCCTCGGCCACCACCGGAGCCGCCGCCGTGCCCCCTGCCGCGGCACCGGGTGCCGTTGCGCCGGCCACCACCACCCCGGCAGCGACTGCCCCCGGCACCACCGCCACTCCGTCGGCCACCCCGGTGCCGGGCACGGCGGCGCCCGCCACCACCGCAGCGCCAGCCACCACCGCAGCGCCGGCGACCACGACACCGCGCACCACCGTCGCACCGACCACCACCGCCGCGCCGGGCACCACTCTGCCTGCCAACGCGAAGATCCCGTCCGACTGGCCGGCCGGCAAACCGATCCCGCCGATTCCTGCTGGCTGCAAGGAGCCACAGTTGGAGGACAACGGCGTCTGGAACTGCCAGCACTGATCGGCGCACGGCCATGACGGCGGGGCCGAGTCGTCGGGTTCGACTCCGCTAGATTCGCAAGCGATGGCCTTCCACGAGCACCTTCGGCGAGCGTGGGCCTCGTCGCACTCGATGCTCTGCGTGGGCCTCGACCCCGATCCGGCTCGCTTTCCGGCGGCGGTCGGCAGCTCGGTGTTCGACTTCTGCATGGCCATCGTCGACGCCACGGCCGACGTGGTGTGTGCGTTCAAGCCGCAGATCGCGTACTTCGCAGCCACCGGCGCCGAGCGCGATCTGGAACGAATCTGCGCAGCCATCCGCGACCGCTACCCGAGCGTGCTGCTGGTGCTCGATGCCAAGCGTGGCGACATCGGCAGCACCGCCGAGCAGTACGCCCGCGAGGCGTTCGACCGGTATCGCGCGCACGCCGTGACGGTGAACCCGTACCTGGGCACCGACTCCGTCGAGCCGTTCCTGCGCCACCCCGACGGCGGGGTGTTCGTGCTCTGTCGCACCAGCAACCCGGGCAGCGGCGACTTCCAGAGCCTGATGGTCGACGGCGAGCCGTTGTACGCGCATGTCGCCCGCCGAGTGGCTCACGAGTGGAACGAGATCGGCGACTGCGGCCTGGTGGTGGGTGCCACCTACCCGGCCGAGCTCGCGGCCGTGCGGGCCATCGTCGGTGATCTGCCGCTGCTGGTGCCCGGCGTGGGCGCACAGGGCGGTGACGTGAGCGCCACCGTCGGGGCCGGCTGCGATGCGCAGGGCTTCGGCATGGTGATCAACTCGTCGCGAGCCGTGCTGTACGCGTCGAGCGGCGACGACTTCGCAGAGGCCGCACGCGAAGTGGCGATCACCACCCGCGACGAGATCCGCACTCACGCTCCTCGGTAAGAGCGTTTGTGTCAAGAACTCACACCCACAGCCCCCGGTAGCAGCCCGACAGACTTCACGTAAAGCCCGGTGGGCGGGGCGGGGTCAGCCGGCGAGGGGGGTGACGCTGATGATGCCGGGGGCGGTGCGCAGCCGGGCGATCACGTCGGCAGGCACCTCCATGGTGGGTGCGATGAGCATCACGGCGGTGCCCGGCGTGGCGGCACGACCCACATCCATGTCGGCGATGTTGACACCAGCGTCGCCCAACAGCGTGCCGACCGTGCCGATGACACCCGGTCGATCATCGTTCTTGACGACGAGCATGTGCTCCGCTGGTGGCACGTCGAAGTGGTGGTCGTCGATCATCACGATGCGCTGCTCGCTGCGCCGGCCGACGAGCGTGCCCGACAGGCTGTGCCCGGCGCCGCGGAGTGTGACCAGGTTGACGAAGTCGGCCGAGGTGGCGCAGTTGGTCTCGCGCAGCTCGACGCCCTTCTCCTTGGCCAACTGCGGCGCATTGACGTAGGTGACCTGTTCGTCGGTGATGGTGCCGAAGAAGCCCTTCAACGCCGCCAGGCTGATGATGCGGGTGTCGTAACCGGCGATGTCGCCTTCGGTGCACACCTCCAGCGAGTCGGGCAATGCGCCGACGAGCGACGCGAACAGCCGGCCCAAGCCCTCCGCCAGCGGAAGGAACGGACGCAGCGTCTCGTTGGCCTCGGCGGCATCGACGTTGACGGCGAACGGCACGAAGTCGCCGGCCAGCGCCAGCTGCACCATGTCGGCGATGGTGTCGCCCGCCTTGTCCTGCGCCTCACGGGTGCTGGCACCCAGGTGCGGTGTGACCACGATGGACGGCTGCTCGAAGAGCGGCGAGACGGTGGTGGGCTCGGTGACGAACACGTCGATGGCCGCACCGGCGATGATGCCGTCGCGCACGCAGTCGGCGAGCGCCTGCTCGTCGACGATGCCACCGCGCGCCACGTTGATGAGCCGCAGCGACGGCTTGGCCTTCAGCAGCAGGTCGCGGTTGATGAGACCGGTGGTCTCCTTGGTCTTGGGCAGGTGGATGGTGAGGAAGTCGGCCTCGGCCACCGCCTGATCGAGCGACATCAGCTCCACACCCATCTGGCGGGCACGGTCGGCGGAGACGAACGGGTCGTACGCCACCAGGCGCATGCCGAACGCCTTTGCGCGATCGGCGACCAGCTTGCCGATGCGACCGAGGCCGACGACGGCGAGCGTCTTGTCGGCGAGCTCGACGCCCTCCCAGCGAGTGCGCTCCCAGCGACCGGCGATGAGCGCGGCATGAGCCTGCGGCACGTTGCGCGCCTGCGCCAGCAGCAACGCCATCGTGTGCTCGGCCGCGGAGATGATGTTGCTCTGCGGCGCATTGACCACCATCACCCCGCGGCGTGTGGCCTCGGGGACGTCGACGTTGTCGAGGCCGATGCCCGCGCGGCCGACCACCAGCAGTTCGCTGCCGGCCTCGAGTACTTCGGCGGTGACCTGCGTGGCGCTGCGAATGATGAGGGCCTGCGCGCCTCGCACGGCGGTGAGCAACTGGGAGAGGTCGAGCTGAACGACCACTTCGTGGCCGGCCGCACGGAGCCGATCAAGGCCACCTTCGGCGATCTCTTCCGTGACGAGGATGCGTGCCATTCGTTCATCGTTACCGGGCATCCGCGGCAAAGGGAAGCGGATTGAACGTTCTGTTCACGTCGCCGGACCGGCGTCACACGTGCGGGTGCGGCACCTTCGTACACTCGCGTCGATGCACTCGCAGCGCAACGAGACGGACCAGTGGTTCATCCGTCGTGGCCTCCCGCACCTCATCGAGCCCTACGGCACCGGGCCCGACGTGTGGAGCAGAGCATCCCCGGTGCTGCTGGTGGCGTACGTGGCCGGTGGCCTGCACGGGCTCGATCTGGCCGACTGGTCGCTCGCCCGCAACCTGGGCGCAGCTGCCGTGGTCGTCGCGCTGCTGTTCGCCACCTGGATGCTCACCAACCGGCTGCGGCATCGACCGCCACTGTCACGGCCCCGCGATCTGGGGCCGCCCGAGCTCGCCGCGTTCCTGATCGGCCCGGCGCTGCCGGCGCTGGTGTTCGAGCAGTGGGGCGACGCGTTGCAGGCCGTCATCGAAGGCGCATCGGTCCTGGTCGTCATCTACGTTGCCACCAGTTACGGCGTCGTGCCACTGATGGGCTGGGCAGCATCGCAGACGTTCGCCCGGCTGGGCTCCGTGGGTCGAATGCTCACTCGGGCGTTGCCGCTGCTGTTGTTGTTCACCACCTTCCTGTTCATCAACGCCGAGGTCTGGCAGGTGGCCGGCACACTGCAAGGCCCCGTGTACGTCGTCACGCTCGGGCTCTTCTTCGTGCTCGGCAGCGCCTTCGTGCTGTCGCGCATCCCCGCCTCGATCCGCATGGTGCACGCGTTCGACGAGTGGGAGGAGGTGGCGCGGCTGGTGCAGGGCACGCCCGCCGAAGGGCTCTCGCTGCCGACCGACGGCGACCCGCAGGAGATGGCACTGTCGATCCGCCAGCGTGTCAACATCGGTCTGGTCAGCGTGTTCAGCCAGGCCATCCTGGTGACGTTCGTGGCCGTGGTGCTCGCGTCGTTCTTCATGCTGTTCGGGCTGCTGGCGGTGCCGGAGGCCACCACCGCCTCGTGGACCCAGTTGGCCGACGTGCACGTCTACGCCCACTGGCACGTGGGTGGGCGCGTGCTCGTGCTCACCGAGCCGTTGCTGCGAGTCGCAGGCTTCCTGGGTGCGTTCACCGGGATGTACTTCACCGTGGTGCTGGGCACCGACGCCACCTACCGCGGCGAGTTCGCCGAAGACTCCGGCCCACAGATCCGCCAAGCGCTGGCAGTGCGCCTCGCCTCGCGCCACGCCGCTCAGAGCGAGTAAGTTCCCGCGCGGCTCGGGTTCACCCCGGTCACCACTTCATGCAAGGAGCACACCTCGACATGTCCCACCAGTTCTTGTCCGACGATTGGATGGCCGCGGCCAAGGCCATTCGCGAGAAGTACGCCGACCAGGCAACCAAGGTCACCACCAGCATTCGCATGAACCAGGTGATCACCGACGTGCCGTTCGGTGAGGGCACCGTCAACCTGTTCATGGACACCTCCTCCGGTGATGTCGTCATGGAAGCGGGCGCGCTGGAAACGCCCGACCTGACGATGACCACCGACTGGGACACCGCTCGCAAGATCTTCGTCGAGCAGGATCAAGCTGCCGGGATGCAGGCCTTCATGGCCGGCAAGATCAAGGTGCAGGGCGACATGATGAAGATGATGGCGATGCAGACCTCGATGCCCAACGACGACATCGCCAAGCAGATCGCCACGGAGATCAAGGACATCACCAGCTGACCGCGCTACGTGCGTGGTGTGCTGCGCACGAACGTGGCCGCCACGCACCCGCCGGTTGCGACCACCGCACCCACGACGAACGCCAGGTGGAACGGAGCCAGGTTGGTCGGGGTCGCGGTGACGCTCACCGTGGCCAGCACTGCGCTGCCCATCACCGCCCCCAGTTGCGTCATCAGCTGCTGCATCGCGCCGGCCACACCGAGGTCGGCCTCGTCGACCGAGTTGGCCATCAGCGATGTCAGCGCCGGTGAGGCGATGCCCAACCCGATGCCCGAGCAGGCGGTGGCGAGCACGATGAACGCGTACGAGGAGTCGAGACCGACGGTGGCCCACAGCACCATCGACAGCACCACACCCAGCGCGCCCACCACACCCGCCACTCGCTCACCCACGCGCATGGTGGCCAGCGCCGCCAGCGGTGCGATCAGCGAGAACGCAAGCGGCCGGGAGATGACCAGATAGCCCTTGGTGGCATCGCTGAGCCCCAGCCCGCGCTGGCCCAACACCTGTGGGATCAGGATGAAGCCGCCCATGTACGCGAAGTTGGTGAGCATCTGGCTCAGCATCGGAAACGCGAAGTTTCGAGTGCGGAACCAGTGCAGCATCACCAGCGGCGCCGCAGTGCGCCGCTCGATCGTGACGAACAGGCGCAGCGCTGCCACGGCAATCACGAAGCACGCCAGTGTGGGCAGCGAGCTCCAACCCCACGCTCGCCCTTGGCTGATGCCGGCCAGCAGTGACGCGGCACCGACTCCGAGGGTGATGGAACCCGCCACGTCGAAGCGCACTCCCCGCAGCCGGTCGGTGCCGGGCAGCAACCACAGCGCCACCACGAAGCCGACGAAGCACATCGGCGCCTGCACGGCGAAGATGGCCCTCCAGCCCACTGCCGCCACCAGCGGGCCGCCGATGACCACGCCGATCACGGGCGCTCCAGCGCTGACGAAGCTCCAGTAGCTCAACGGCTTCACCCGTTCGCCCGGCTCGAACATGCGGTTGATGTACGCCATGGCCGACGGCCCGCAGGCAGACCCGGCGGTGGCCGACAGCGTGCGGAACACGATGAGGGTGGTCGCGTTCCAGGCGAGCGCGGAGGCGACGGCGAACACCCCGGCGAAGAACAGCCCGCCGACGAAGATGCGCTTGTGACCCCACAGGTCACCGGCCTTGCCGAACGCCGGCCCGACCACCCCGAACGCCAGCATCGGCCCGGTGATGGCCCAGGTGAGCACTGTGGTGGTGGTGTTCAACTCGCCGGCGATGCGGTCGAGCGACACCACCAGCAGGGTGATCGTGAAGCCGGTGGTGAACAACCCGCTGAGCACGACCCACAGCACGGCCCACCGGTGGTCGATGCCCACCTTGCGAGCGATGCGCCGCCGCAGGAGGATCGGCCACGGAATGATCCCCAGTTCGTCGACGCCACCGCTGTCGAACGACAGCGTGCGATCAGTTCGTTCGCGGACGTTCTCGCGGTGCGGCGGCCGCACCTTCACGGACGGGTGAGCGGGGCCAATGCATCGGCCAGCTCGTTCACCGTCCACTTCGAGTCGCGCTCCACGCCAGCGCCGCGCTGCCAGCTCTCCACCATCGTCACGGTGCCACCCTGCACCAGGAAGGTCTCGCCGGTGAACGCACACTGCTCGGAAGCCAGGTACGCAACCAGCGGCGAGATGTTGGCGGGGTCCCACGGGTCGAAGGCGTGCTCCCTGGGCTTCATGATGTCGTCGAGCCCGGGGGTTGCCAGCGTGAGGCGCGTGCGGGCACCGGGAGCGATGGTGTTGCTCTTCACGTTGTAGCGCACGAGCTCTTTGGCGATGATCTGGCTGAACGTGGCGATGCCGGTCTTAGCGGCGCCGTAGTTGGCTTGGCCCGGATTGGAGAACAGGCCCGACGTGCTCGAGGTGTGCACGATGTTGCGCGGCTTGGTGATGCCTGCCTTGTGCTGCTCGCGCCAGTATGCAGCAGCCCAGCGGCTGGGAGCGAAGTGCCCTTTGAGGTGCACAGTGATCACGGCGTCCCACTCGTCTTCGGTCATGTTGACGAGCACACGGTCGCGCAGGATGCCGGCGTTGTTGACCAGGATGTCGAGGTCGCCGAACGTCTCCACGGCCTGGTTGACGAGGCGCTGCGCACCTTCCCAGTCGGCCACGTTGTCGCCGTTGACCACTGCTTCGCCACCCAGCGCCCGCACTTCCTCCACCACCTGCTGCGCCGGGGTGAGATCGGCTCCGCTGCCATCGTTGGCGCCACCGAGGTCGTTGACGACCACCTTCGCACCTTCCGATGCGAAGTACAGCGCGTGCTCGCGGCCGATGCCGCGACCGGCGCCGGTGATGATGGCAACGCGTCCGTCGAGAGAACCCATGACGTTGAACCTCCTGATGTGGAATGGCCGAGCTGCCGAACGATAGTGACGCGGAGCCTCCGGCAGAGAACCGGTCGACCCCTCAGCGTGTTGTCAGGCGCACCTCGGCGCGGCGAGAAGGGGCTCAACCACCGGGAACGACGGTCACCACCGGCGCCGGCGTGGGGGCGAACGTGAGGTCGACCTTGGTACCGCGTAGGAACTGCTGTGCGTCGACGACCGGGGCTGCATTGACGGTGGCCGACTGGAACGCCTGAGTCGTGTCGCCGACCACGCTGCCGATGACGAAGCCGGCCCCCTGCAGCGCGGCCACGATGGTGTTGTAGTCGAGCCCGGCGAGCGCTGGCATCACGATGACGTCCTGCCCCTTGGAGACGGCCACCGAGACCTGGGCGCCACGCTCGACGGCGCTGCCGGCAGGGATGTCCTGGCGGATGACGGTGCCGGCAGGAACGTTGACATCGAACTCGTCGGGCACGCGGAAGATGACCAGGCCGAGGTCTTGCAGGACCTTGGTCGCATCCTCGAAGGTGAGCCCGGCCAGCGCGGGCACCGAACGCGGGGCCGGCCCGGCGGACAGCACCACCTGCACCGTCGTGCCCTTGGTGACGGTGGCGCCGACACCGAGCGTGGGTGCTGCCGGTACCGACCACGACAGCACGACACCCGGTACCACGACTTCGTCGAACTGCGGTTCGGCCTCGATGAGCACCAGACCGAGCTCGCCGAGCTGAGCGGTGGCGTCGGCGAGCGTGAGGCCGACCAGCTCCGGCAGCGCCCGCGGTGCAGGGCCGGTGCTGACCACGAGCGTGATCTTCGAGCCGTTCTCGAGCGTGGTGCCCGCCGCGGGCTCGGAGCGGATGACCACGCCGGGTTCCACCGTCTCGCTGGCTTCCTCGATGATGGTGGCCTCGAACGGGCCCAGCTGGTTCAGTGCGGCGCCCTGCCGCAACCCTGCCAGCTCGGGAACGACGCTGGTCTCGGGCCGCGTGTTGTACCAGGCCAGCACACCGCCGCCGACCGCCATCACCACGAGCAGCGCCAGGAACCAACGCCGTGAGCCGCCGACCGCCGGCGCATGCTCGGGGAACTCGTCGGCGGGATCGAACACGTCGTCGACGCCGGGCTCGGCGGGCACGACGGGCGGCGGAACGACCGGCGGAACGACCGTCGGAACGACCGGCGGGGATGCTGAGGTGGCCGGCGACTCGACGGGCGCGGATGCGGCCGGCGGTGCGACCAACAGCGGCTGCAGGGCCATCACCGGGGCGACCAGAGGGGCCGGCGCCGGCAACGACGACTGCGGCTCGGCCAACTCGGCCGCGGCAGCCACCGGCTCGGCGACCACGACCGGGGCGACCGCGGCCACGGCAACCACCGGCTCGACCGGCACTGGGTCGGCCGACGCCGGCTCGGCCACCTTCGGCTCGGCGGGCTGGTGCACCGTCGGCGCAACCAGCAGCGGCAGGGCTGCCGGCTCGACGGGCTCGACCACGACGGGCTCGACGACGGCGGGCTCGACCGGCTCGACGACGGCGGGCTCGACGACGACCGGCTCGACCACGGCTGGCTCTGGCGGGGGCGGCTGCTGCGCAACCGGGTCGGCAAGAGGCACCATCGGGCGGGCGAGCGGCCCGGTGGGCTCCTCGACCGGTTCCGACCCGCTGCCGTCGGGGCCGAACAGCGAGCCGGCCAGGATGGGCAGCGGTGCCGGCCGCGGCATCTTCTCGGCCGACTGCACCAACGCCCGACCGAACTCGGCGGCGGTGTAACGGTCGTGAGCGTCGGGTCGCCCGGCGCGCTCGAAGACCGCCGCCAGCTGGCCGAAGTCGGCAGACACCGGCATCAGCCGATCGACCCGGTTGGCCAACGTCGCCACCGTCGACTCACCCTCGAACGGCACCACCCCGGTGACGGCCTCGAGCAGCGAGAGGCACAGCGAGTACACGTCGCTCTTGGGCAGCACAGGTTGCCCTTGCGCTTCCTCGGGCGAGCTGTACTTGGCGCGGTCCATGCTGCGCACGGTGACATCGTCGACTGCATCGTGCAGCACCTGGGCGAGCCCGGCGTCCACCAGCCGCAATCGACGATCGTCGCCGAAGACGAGCGTGGAAGGCCGCACGTCAGTGTGGACGAGGCCTCCCCGGTGCAATGCGTCGAGCGCCTTGCAGGCATCGAGGCCCACGACCAACGACTGCGACGGCGACAACAGACGACCGCGATCCAGCAGGTCGCGCAGGCTGCCACCCAGCAGGCGCTCGGTGGCCACGTACAACACGGTGCGATCGTTCCACTGGGCGCGCCCCCAGTCGTACAGCTCCGCGATGTTGGGGTGATGCAACGCCGCGGCGACGGGCATCGTCGAATTGAACTGTCGCTGCAGCTCGGGCAGGTCGCTGAGATCCGGATGCACCAGCTTGAGCACCACCGCGCGCTGCAGCTGCTCGTCGAAGGACTCGAAGACCGCTGCCTCCAGGCTGCTGCCCAGGCGCGCACCGAGGCGGTAGCGCCCCGCGATCATTCGCGCCGAACTGTGCGAGTCGTTGACCACCATGGCGACCCCAGAACCTAGCTGCGCCCGGCCACGACCACAGCGCGAGGGTGCGAATTCCGCATCGGCAAGCGAGACTGGGGTGGTGCGCATCCAGTTCCGGCGTCCGCAGCTCCCCTTGCTCGCGGCCAGCCTCGTCATTGCCATCTGCCTGGTCGCCATCGGGGTCGGGGTCTCCGTGGCCGTCACCGGTACCGGCCGCGAGGGCCTGCCCGACGCGATCGAACAGATCGATCCCACACGCTCCGCATCCCAGGTGCCGTCGCAAACGCAGGTCTTCGTCGACCTGCAGGTGGGCTTCACCGGTGTGCTCATCATCGACGGCCTGGAGCTGGAGACGATCAACTTGGATGAAGTGCGCGGCAACGCCAAGCCAGGGCAGGAGATCACGCTGCCGCCCACCACCATCTTCGAGCCGGGCAACGCGACGCTCACGTTCGATCCTTCGCCCGAGTCCACGATCAGCGAGTTCAGCCAAGGCGAGCACATCGTCAAGGTCATCTACTGGAAGCTCATCGAGGGCCGCGGCCGGGCCCGCTCGTACACGTGGAGCTTCATCGTCTTCTGAGCTGCGCCACGACCCGGCGAGCGCCAAGTGGCGTGGTAGCCTGCGCCACATGGCATCTCCAGCCACAGCCTTCGGCTCCATCACCGAAACCGACGTCCGGCGCGGTGTGCCCGTCACGTCGGTCGCCGCCGCCGCAGCGGCGCTGCAGCTGCCGGTCGCCGAGGTGCTGGAGTGGCTCAGCATCTCTCCGCGCACGTGGGTACGCCGCAAGCAGCAGGGCGTGCTCGACGTGCTGGAAGGCGACCGCGTGGCACGGTTGCATCGGCTCGTTCGCCGGGCGCAGGCCATTCTGGGGGGCGTTGCCGAAGGGCGAACGTGGCTCACCACGCCGCAACATGCGCTGCACCGGCGCACTCCGCTGGCGGTGGCGGCCACCGAGGTCGGCGCCGACGCCGTCTTCCAGTTGCTCGGCCGCATCGAGCACGGCGTGTTCAGCTGAACGATGCACATCTGGCGGTTGGTCGCCGGCCGGCATGCCGCCACTGCGCTCAACGGCGAGGGTGCCGCCTTGTTCGGCGGCCGCTGGAACCCACCTGGGCGACGAATGGTGTACACGGCCGACTCGCTGGCGCTCGCCACCGTCGAGCTGTCGGTGCACATCACCGGCGGCCGTGTGCGGTACGTGGCGCTACAACTCGAACTGCCCGACCACCTGGTCGATGCCCTGGAGGTGTCGGGCCTGAAGCGATCCTGGCCGACCAGCGAGGCCAGCACTCGGCGAGTCGGTGAGGCCTGGCTCGACTCACGACGGTCGGTTGCTCTGTCGGTGCCCAGCGCGCTCGTCGACGCCCGCAGCGGCGAACGCAACGTGCTGCTCAATCCCCAGCATCCGGCAGCGGCCTCGTTGCGGGAGGTGCAGCGCTTCGACGTCGTGCTCGACGAGCGCCTCTGACGGCCGCACCCACGTGGGCTGCAGGCGGTTGACGGCGAGCGACGTTCAGACGGCCGGCAGCTCGCCGGTGGCCAGCAGATGCTCGAACCCGGCCAGGTCGAGGATGGGCACACCCAGGTCGTGCGCCTTGGCGAGCTTGCTGGCGCCAGGATCCGCGCCCACCACCAGCGCGAAGGTCTTGGCACTGACGCTGCCCGGGCTCTTGCCTCCGCGATCCTTGATCGCGGCCTCGGCGCTTTCGCGCGTGTAGCCGTCGAGCGCGCCGGTGACGACGACTGCCTTGCCGGCCAGGTGCTGCGACAGCCGGCTGACCTCCACGAGACCGAACTCGACACCCGCCCGCTCGAGCTTGTCGACGAAGTCGCGATTGGCCGGTACCGCGAACCAGCGCACGATGGCGGCGGCGATGGTGGGGCCGACGCCGTCGGTGGTGGCAAGGTCGGCCTCCGATGCCGCCCGGATGGCGCCCAACGTGCCAAAGGCGCGGCTGAGCGCGTCGCTGGCCGCTGGGCCAAGCCCCTTGCACCCGAGGGCCGTGAGCACCTTCGGCAGCGGCCGCTGCTTGGAACCCTCGATGGCTGCGAGCAGGTTGTCGGCCTTGGTGTCGCCCCACTTGTCGAGCGTCAGCAGCTGCTCGCGAGTGAGCGAGTAGAGGTCGCCAGGGTCGCTGACGAGACCTGCGTCGCTCAGCTGCTGCACGGTACTGTCGCCCAGACCCTCGATGTCCATCGCCCCGCGCGACGCGAAGTAGATGATGCGCTGGTCGCGCTGGAAGGGGCACCCAGGCTCGACGCACCGCGTGTCGGCCTCGCCCTCCGCGCGCACCAGTTCGGTCTTCAGGGGGCACGGGCACAGGCGAGGGAACACCCACGGCACGCTGCCCAGAGGGCGCAGCGACAGCACCGGGCCCACCACTTCGGGGATCACGTCGCCGGCCTTGCGTACCACCACCGTGTCACCGGGGCGCACATCCTTCGCCGCCACCTGGTCCTGGTTGTGCAGCGTGGCCATGCCCACGGTGGAGCCACCCACGAACACCGGCTCGAGCACCGCGAATGGCGTGGTGCGGCCGGTGCGGCCCACCGACACCTGGATGTCGCGCAGGATCGTGGTGCGCTCCTCGGGCGGGAACTTGAACGCGATGGCCCACCGAGGCGCGCGGGACGTGAAGCCGAGCACCTCGCGCTGCGCGAGCGAGTCGACCTTGACGACCACACCGTCGATCTCGTAGCCGAGCGTGTGGCGCTGCTGCTGCCAGTGAGTGCAGAACTCGATCACCTCGGAGAGGTCGTCGACGAGGCGGATCTCGGGGTTCACCGGGAAGCCCAGCTCGCGCAAGTACTCGAGCGTGGCATGGTGGGTCGCCAACTCGGGCCCGCCCTGCACCTCACCCAGTTGGTAGCTCCAGAACGCCAGGTCGCGGCCGGCGGTGACCGACGAGTCCTTCTGCCGCAAGCTGCCGGCACCTGCGTTGCGTGGGTTCACCGGCACCGGCTCGGGCTTGCGGCCGGCAGCGACGCGCACCTGGTTCTCGGCCTCCTTCGCAGCCTTCAGCCGTTCGAACGCGGCGAGCGGCAGGTACACCTCACCGCGCACCTCCAGCACTTCCGGAACCGGCGACTGCCGTTCCGGCGAGACCAGCAACTTGGGCACCACTTCGATGGTGGCCACGTTGGCGGTGACGTCTTCACCGACTGTGCCATCGCCACGGGTGGCCGCCTGTGCGAACCGGCCGCGCTCGTAACGCAGGCTCATGGCCAGCCCGTCGATCTTCAGCTCGCACACGAAGCGCGCCGCGTCGCCACCGAGACCACGAGCCACACGGTCACCCCAGGCAGCCAGTTCGTCGCCGTCCATGGCATTGTCGAGGCTGGTCATCGGCACCCGGTGGGCCACCGGCGAGAACGCTGCGTTCAACGATCCGGCGCCCACTCGCTGCGTGGGCGACTCGGGGTCGACCAGCTCGGGGTGTTCAGCCTCCAGCCGGGCGACCTCGCGCACGAGCAGGTCGTAGTCGGCGTCGCTGATCTCGGGAGCGTCGTCGTTGTAGTAGCGCTCGTCGTGGTGCGCGACGAGCGATCTCAGTTCGAGCAGGCGCTCGGCGGGCGTCATGCGCTCAGCGACGGTGAAGCGGCTGCTACTTGCGGCGCTTGGCGAGCGTGGTGATGCCACCCGCCAACGCGATTGCCGAGCCGACGAGGATGATCCACAGGCCCGGCCCTCGCGACGCCTCCACCCCGAACGCGTCGGCGAGGTCGATCACGTCGCCGACGTCGCCGATGTCGGCAAGTGCGGCGAGCAGTGCGAAGGACGCGAAGACGACCGCGAGAATGGCCACCGCCAGGATCTTCTTCGCCATCAGCTGCGCAACGCCGAAGCCGAGTGCAACGACGCCCAGGAACACGAACACCGGCCCGTCCTTGGTGTCACCTTCGTCGCCGGAGAAGCCGGTGAACTTCTGCCCGTCGATGGTGAACCAGTTCAAGAAGGAACCCAGGATGAGCAGCACGCCACCCACCACCAGCAGCACCGAGCCGACAGTGACGGCAGGGCGCGGGGGCTTCTGCCCCGGCATCGCACTCATCGGCGCGTACGCCGGGGGCAGCGAACCGGGCTGGCCGTAGCCGGGCTGCACGTAGCCCGGTTGTGCGTAACCGGCCGGCGGGGGCGGGGCGCCGGGCACACCGAACGGGGCCTGCGGCGGGCTCGCGGGTGGGGCCGGTGGGAAGCCGGCGGGCTGGTCGAAGTCGCTCATCTGGGCGAGCATAGATGGCCTGCGCCACCCCGACTGACACCCCTGCGCCCGTGCTATCGGCGGCGCTTGGCCAGGGTGGCGATGGCGCCACCGAGCCCCACCAGCGACCCCATCGCCAACACCGGCACACCCAAGCCCCACGACGACTCTGCGTCGAGGAGGTCGGCGAACTGCACGACGTCGGCGACGTCGCCCATCTCCGCCAAGGTGCCGATGACCGCGAACGATGCGCACACCACCGCCAGGATCGCCACCGCCAGCACCTTGCGAGCAGCGAGCTGAGCGATTCCGAAGCCGATGAGCAGCGCCGCCAGGAAGGCCATCGCCGGCCCCCCGTTCGACCCACCGTCGAGGCTGATCGGCTCGTCGGCGAAGCCGTTGAAGCGCTGCCCCGCGACGGTGACCCACGGCAGCAGCGACCCGATGACCAGCCCGACGCCACCGGCGATGAGCAGCATCGAACCGCCCTTCACCGCCGGTCGTGGCGGCTTCGCGGATGGCCCACCGCGCACGAGCGGATAGCCGGCGACGGAGTAGCCGGTGCCGATGGAGCCGGTGCCCGACGCTGCCTGGAACGGCGGCGCCGGCGGCAGCCCGAACGGGTTGACCGGCGCGGCCGGCGGCGTCGGGTGCCCGGGCGCCGGCGGCAGCGGCGCGTACGGCGGTTGCTCGAAGTCGCTCATCGCGAGGCAGCCTACGACGGCCTTTCGGGCTGCCGCGGATCGCGAGGACGGCTCAGGCGCCGAGCACCCACCGCGATGCCGTGGCCTGGTCGCGCACTCGGCGACCGACATCGGCCGCGAAGCGATGCACTCGTTCAGCAACCGCCGGCGTGTGCGATGCGAGGCCGCACTCCGGAGTGACGATGGCCTGCTGGCGCAACAGCACGGGGTCGACGCCGCGCTGCACGAGCTCGCACCACAGTGCGCACAGTTGCCGCCACGGGCGCTCGGCCGAGGTGAGGATGGGCCCGGTGGTGGGCACCACGCCCCATGCGATGTAGCCGCCCTGCTCCATGAAGCGCATCAGGTAGCCCGCTGACTCCGCGATCTCCGGCCGCACCGGCAGTGAGAGGATGCGAGGCCCCGCGGCCAACTGCGAGGGGATGTCGGTGAGCCCGCAGACGTGCAGCCCAGACACGGCGGAGCCCTCCACCATTGCAAGGGCACCCGACACCAGGTCGATCGCCGTGTCGGGCGCGATGGGAAACCCGGGCTGCATCAGGTCGACCAGCGCTGGCTCTTCGATGAACACCAACTGCTGGCTCTGCGGCAGTGCCAGCGAGACTGCGTCGAGCAAGTGCTGCAAGCGTGCGCGAACGCACCGCACCGCCGACTCGAAGGCCTCGCTCATCGGCACCCCGGCGCGCATGAGCGCCAGACCGAAGCTGACCGGCCCCACGAACTGCCACTTCACCGGACCGACGAACTGCTGCTCGTGCGCAAGCTCCAGGAACGTGCGGAACCCGAGGAAGGCATCGTGATCGAGATCGGTGACGATGGGCGCGAGCGGGTCGACCAGTGTGGCATCGACGGCGATGCTGCCGTACTGGCCGACGGTGATGCCCTGCATGCCCACCATGGCCTGGGCCATCGAACCCTCGGCGGGCGAACGGCGCGGCAGCGTGGGAATGGCCGGCAGCTCCATGTTGCGCAGCACGAACGTGGCGGCGTCGACGGCATCACGATGAGGAAGCCCGCCGATGCCGGTGGCAATGCCGCTGGAGAGTTGCGTTCGGTGCACCGGTTGGGTTCCTTTCTCTTGGCGTTGCCGAGTCGTGCAGAAGGTCGAGCTGGAGTCGTGCTGGGGTCGTGCGGGAAGTTCGTGCAGTCGATGGAGCCATCTCGTGTGTCACATCGTCCCACTCGGGTCGATGCTGCTTCGAAGCGTGGCGATCGATTGCAGATACGTTGGCCTGATGTGCCGCCGTTCGACAAATCAGTTGCGCCGACCGTGAGGGCTGCCGCCATGCCCCTCGGCGCGTTTCTCTGGATGCTGCGCGTGCTGTCGGTCCTCCTCGCCACGGCGA
>Ga0075163_10003048_pt1 | contig 22577 bp, 25 predicted proteins | sample JI1023141ADNA_FD_71478 | JGI IMG/M metagenome (GOLD analysis project Ga0075163, IMG submission 71478) | Wastewater effluent complex algal communities from Wisconsin, to seasonally profile nutrient transformation and Carbon sequestration -... | ecosystem: Engineered > WWTP > Effluent > Algae... | reverse complement strand
CGCTTCGGTGACTGGCAGGTTCAAACCGTCTCGAAGTTCGACCAGCGCGGGCGCGCAGTCGGCGTTTCCGTGGAATCCGACCGCAAGCGCAAGGCCATCTCGCTGCGCGGCAATGTGGCCGAGTTCGAACTGGCGGTGACCCGCGCGGGCGGCACGCCCACGCAGGTGAGCTGCGAAACCCGCATCGCCGCGGGCGATCACGAGAAAAGCGCCGGTCGGCGCAGCGACGAAACATCGCTCACGCTGCCGGGCTATCCGCGCATCGACTGCACGTTCGGCGGCGCGCTGACTGGCGTGCTCGCCACGCAGGCCGCGGCGGTCACGCTGTTCGAAACGGGGCATGCGGACCTGGCCGGCACGCACTGGCAGATCCGCTCCGTAGGCAAGGTGGTGCGCCTGGGCTACGAGCTGCTGCTGGGCGGAAGCGTGGTGGCTACGGTCGAGACCGCAAGCATGGGACGCGTGTGGCTGCAGCCGACGCTGGAGGTGGCGCGCCAGCAGGAAGCGGCTGTCCTGGCTGGCGCGTTGCTCTATTCCACTGCAGCGCTGGAGCTGCAGGATCCCTGAAGGCTACTTCGCGGGCTTCTTCTCTTTGGTCTGAACGTTCGGATCGAACTTCAGCGCGGCCGGGCTCTTGGCCACATGGTCCCAGTGCTCGGCGATCTTGCCGTTCTCGATGCGGAACATGTCGAAGTGGGTGTTCGCGTAGCGCTTGCCCTCTTCGTCGTCCTGCCAGCTGACGATGGCGATCACCACGATGTCGCCCTCGGCCGTTATCGAGATGACGGGGAAGTCGAGCAGCGGCTTCAGTTCACGCGCCGGGCGCGTCTGCTTTATGTACTTCACCAGCGCGTCGCGGCCGCTGACCACATTCGGGTTGTGCTGGATGTAGCCCGGCGTGAAGAACTGCTCGGCCGTCTCGGTACGACCGGCCTGGATGATGGTGCGGTACATGTCGAACACCAGCTTCTTGTTGGCCGCCAGCTTCGGGTCGCTGCTCTTGAGCAGGGCAAGCTGGTCCTTGACCCCCACGGGGGGTTCCTGGGCCGGCAGCAGCGGCGTAGCCAGCGCCAGCGCGGCACAGAGAATCAGTCGCTTCATGTCCATGGAATCCCCTTGTTCGAGTATTTGGCGGCCTGCCGCAAGCCTACCATTCCGCTACAATCCGCGGCACCCGGCCCTCAGGCCGGACCAAACGGGGCACACAAAATGAATCACGTACGTGGCACGCAGCGTCTGGCTGCGCTGGGCATTGTTCTGGCTGGCCTGTCTCTGGTCGCCTGCTCGGGCGGCAACAAGACGGCCGAACCGGCCGCTTCGCCCAACCTGGGCAAGGCCAATGTGGATGGCGCGCGCATCGAGAATGCGGACAGCGAGCCGGGCTCGTGGATGAGCCACGGCCGCACGTACTCCGAGCAGCGCTACAGCCCGCTGGCGAAGATCAACAAGGACAACGTGGGCCAGTTGGGCCTCGCGTGGTTCGCAGACCTCGACACCAACCGCGGCCAGGAAGCCACGCCCATCGTCGTCGATGGCGTCATCTATGTTTCCACGGCGTGGAGCAAGGTGAAGGCCTTCGAGGCCAAGACCGGCAAGCCGCTGTGGTCGTTCGATCCGCAGGTGCCCGGCCAGTTTGCCGTGAAGGCCTGCTGCGACGTGGTGAACCGCGGCGTGGCGGTATGGAAGGGCAAGGTGTTCGTCGGCACCATCGATGGCCGACTGATCGCGCTTGATTCCGCCACCGGCAACAAGCTGTGGGACGTGGTCACCGTCGACCAGACGAAGCCCTACACCATCACCGGCGCGCCGCGCGTCATCAAAGGCAAGGTGCTCATCGGCAACGGTGGCGCCGAGCTCGGCGTGCGCGGTTACATCACCGCCTACGACCCCGACACAGGCAAGCAGGCCTGGCGCTTCTACACCGTGCCGGGCAATCCCAAGGATGGTCCTGACAATGCGGCCTCGGATGCGGCATTCACGAAGGTGGCTGGATCAACCTGGTTCGGCGAGTACTGGAAGATGGGCGGCGGCGGCACGGTGTGGGATTCCATGTCGTACGACCCCGGCCTCGACCTTCTTTATATAGGCGTTGGCAACGGCAGCCCCTGGAACCGCAAGCTGCGCAGCGAGGGCAAGGGCGACAACCTGTTCCTGTCCTCCATCGTGGCGCTCCGGCCCGACACGGGCGAGTACGTGTGGCACTACCAGAGCACCAATGGCGAGAGCTGGGACCACACGGCCACGCAGCAGATCATCATTGCCGACCTGATGATCGACGGGCAGAAGCGCCATGTGGTGATGCAGGCGCCGAAGAACGGCTTCTTCTACGTGATCGACGCGGCCACGGGCCAGCTGATCTCGGCGAAGAACTTCACCGATGTCACCTGGGCAACGCATGTCGACCTGAAAACCGGTCGCCCGGTGCTCACCAAGGAAGCGCGCTACGAAGAGACGGGCAAGCCCTTCCTCTCGAAGCAGAACCCGAACGGCGCACACACCTGGCATTCGATGTCGTTCAGCCCGCAGACGAACCTGGTGTACCTGCCCATCCACGGCACGCCGTTCGTGTATGGCCAGCCGAAGGACTTCGGCCTGCGGCCGATGACGCAGAACGTGGGCGCTGATTTCTCTGGCAACGCCGCAATCGACCCGAAGCGCGCGCTGGACGAAACCTTCGGCCGCCTGATCGCCTGGGATCCGGTGAACCAGAAGGAAGTCTGGCGCGTGGAGCGCGCGGGCCAGGCCAATGGCGGCGCGCTGTCGACGGCTGGTGGCCTGGTGTTCCAGGGCACGGGTTCGGGCACGTTCACCGCAATGGATGCGGCCAGCGGCAAGGAGCTGTGGTCCACCGGCACGCAGACCGGCGTGATCGCGGCCCCGGCCACCTATGAAATCGACGGTGAGCAGTACGTGGCCATCATGGCCGGCACCGGCAGTTCGTGGGCGCTGATCGGTGGCGACACGAACATGAAGGGTTTCGAGCAGCGCAACCTCTCGCGCCTGCTGGTCTACAAGGTCGGTGGCAGTGTGCAGCTGCCGCCCGTGCCCGAGAAGGTCGTGCTGCCGATGAACCCGCCTCCGGCCACCGCCGCGGCCAATGTCGTGGGCAAGGGTGGCGACCTGTACGGCGCCTACTGCGCCAACTGCCATGGCCCCGTGGCCATCCAGCTCGGCATCCTGCCCGACCTGCGTCGCTCGGTGATGCTGCAGTCGGCCGAGAGCTGGCAGAGCGTGGTGATCGGCGGCGCGCGCCAGCAGAACGGCATGGCGTCCTTCGCCAGCGTGATGACGGGTGATGATGCCGAGGCCATCCGCGCCTTCGTCATCATGCGCGCGCACCAGGATGCGCCAGCCGCCAACGCGGCGGCCACCGCGGCGAAGTAGCCCGCATGTCGGAGACGTCCCTGATCCGCGACGTCTCCGACACCGCCCTGTGGGTGGCGCATTACCGCGCGGAGGAATCCGCGCGGCCCGATGCGATGTTCCATGATCCGCTGGCTGCGCGCCTCGTCGGTGATCGCGGACCGGCCATCGCGAAATCCTTTGGTCGCATCAGTCGTCACAGCGCGTGGTCCATCGTCACGCGCACCGTGATGATCGACGATTACCTGCGTGAAGCGGTGGCCAACGGCGTCGACGCCGTGCTCAACCTGGGCGCGGGGCTCGACACGCGTCCCTACCGCCTCGAATTGCCGCCCACCTTCCCGTGGGTCGAAGTCGATCTACCCCATCTGATCGAATTCAAGGAACAGACGCTGCGCGACCAGATGCCGCGCTGCAGGCTGCAACGCGTTGGCGTGAACCTGGCCGATGCCAAGGAGCGGCGCGCCTTCCTGGCGTCGGTGCTGCCGGATTCACACCGCGTGCTGGTGCTGACGGAAGGCGTGGTGCCCTACCTCACGCAGGCGCAGGTCGGAGAGCTGGCGGAAGAACTGAAGCTGCAGTCGCGCTTCGCGTTCTGGATCGCCGAGTACTACGCGCCACATGTGTACCCTTACCTGCGGCGGATCGGGCATTCCAATCGCATGCGCAATGCGCCCTTCCAGTTCTTTCCACCGGACTGGCTGGTGTTCTTCGCGCAGCATGGCTGGCTGAAGCACGACATCCGCTATGGACTGGATGTGGGTGAGCGGTTCAATCGCCGTTCGCCGTTGAACTGGTTTGCGCGCCTGTTCCTGCGCTACTCCGCCGAAGCCCGCGAGCGCCTGCGCAAGGGCAGCGGGTACATGCTGATGACGCCGCGCGACTAGCGACTCGGGTAGCGCGGCATCAGCAGGAAGCCGCCGCAGCTCACCAGCAGTCCAATGGCGCTTACCACGAGCGCGATGGAATAGTCGCCCGTAGCATCGCGCACTCCGCCTACCCACAGCGGTCCTATGCCGGACGCGAATATGAAGGCGAAGTACAGCCAGCCGTAAACCCTGCCGAAACTCACCAGCCCGAAGTAGCGCGCGATCAGGAATCCCATCAGGTCGAGTTCCGCGCCGAGCGCGAGGCCGATTGCGATCGCCGTGATCCAGGCGTACTCGGCGCCCAGGAGGAAGAAGACCAGGTTTCCCGCCGCTGCCACCAGGCTGATGCCTATGGCGATATGCGGCGCGAAGAAACGATCAAGCGCCAGGCCCACCAGCATCCGGCTGGCAATGACGGCAACGCCGATCTGGCCAGCCAGCTTGCCGGCCGCTCGTGGATCAACGCCGGCATCGCCGAGCATGGGCACGAAGTGCGGCAACAGCCCCATGAACGACACCGACATCATCGCGAAGGTGCCCGCCAGCATCCAGAATACGGGCGATCGGATCCATACCCCTGCAGCAGAGGGATCAGCCGGGGCCGCACTGCCCTGCGCACCAACCGCATGTCGCGATGGCAGCAGCAGGGCCGTCAGTGCCGCGCCCACCAGCGGTACCGTGGCAAGCGCGTAGTAACCCGCGCGCCACCCCTGGTCGGCAATGATGTTGGCGAGCGCTGGGGGAATGAAGGCAGCGGCAATGCCGATTCCCGTCATCGTGATGCCGAGCGCGATGCCGCGATGCCGGCTGAAGGTTTCGTTGATGATCTTGCTGTATGCGATCGGTCCTGATGCCGCGCCCGCCAGTGCCACCAGGACTCCCAGAAGGTAGTAGCTGTTCACTGACTTGACGAACGCGCCAAGCGAAACAAAGCCCAGCGACAGCAACAGCAGCCCGGCCACGGACAGCCACTTCGCCCCCAGCCGATCAACCAGCCAGCCCACCAGCGGATTCGCGACCGCAAGCGCCATGGTCACCAGCAGCACGGCGAAACCGAACTGCACGCGCGTCAGGCCAAATTCCTGGGTGAGGCCGCCCACGAACAGGCCGTTGGTATAAAGCAGCAGCGCCGACACGCCCGTGGCGCTGCCGAGCACTGCGCCGGAGAGGCTGCGGGGCCAGCCCTTCGCGGGATCAGTGGGTGCGTTCGCAACCTGATGAATACGCCTGCTCCCCGCCGCATCTTTGCTTGCGTCCGATGATGCCATACTCCGGCAATCCAACCGCTGTGCGGCTTGCTGCGGTACCCTGCTCGACTGCTGTCACCCTCGCGGAGTCACTGAATGCTCGCCGGCAACAAGGTCATCATCACCGTCGCGATCAATGGCGGCATGCAGCAGGATCGCGATGGCGCCATAGTGCCCAAGCAACCGGCAGAGATCGGAGAAGCCGCTGCCCGTTGCCACGCGGCCGGCGCCGCGATGATCCACGTGCATGCCCGTGACGCACAGGGAAAGAACAGCGGCGACCGGGAGATCTACGGCGAAATCATTCGCCAGATCCGCGCCCGCTCGCCCATCCTGATCCAGACCACCAACGGCATCGGCGTGCGGCGGGATGCCGCGACCGGCCAGTTCATCTGGCCCACCGACAAGGAGCGCCTCGGCCTTCTCGACCTGGATCCTCCGCAGGATCTGTTCGGCATCGCCGGCGGCTCGGCGGATTTCCACAACCCAGAGGGTGGTTATCCGGAAGAAGTGCCATACGTGAATTCCCCGGCACTGCTGCGGCAGACCATCCAGGCGGTCTATGCCAAGGGATCCGCGCTGGAATACGAAATCGTCGAGGCCAGCTCGCTGCACCGGCTGGCACGGTACGCGGGCGAGGGTCTCTTCGACCGGAACCGTGACAACATGTGGCTGCTGCATGGCGGCGGCTTCGGCGCAACGCCGCCCATCGCGCGCAATGTGCTGTTCAACATCGATGAGGGCCAGCGGCTGTTTCCGCGGGCCATCTGGGGCGTCACGGCAACGGGGCGCGACATGTTCCGCATCGTCACGCTGGGCCTGTCGCTGGGCTGCGATCTGGTGCGCGTGGGATTCGAAGACGGCATCCACCTGCCCGATGGCAGCGTGGCACGCGACAACAGCGAGATGGTGCGTGCGGCCGCGCAGATCGCATCGCTCTACGGCCTGACTCCGGCAACGGTTGCCGAAGCCCGCGCGCGCTTCGGCATCTGATCCCTCGCTGGCGCCACCAATGCCCAAGGTCCTGATCGCAATCTGCTCGCTGATCTATCTGCTTGATGGACTGCTGCATTCGATCCTGGGCCCGCTGGCCCCCGAGATCGCAGGCGACCTGGGCCTGACGAATGCGCAGCTCGGCCCGATCTTCTCGGCGAATCTTCTCGGGCAGTGCATCGGCCTGATCGTGGTGCCGATGCTCGCGGACAGGTCGAGCCAGCGCAGGGTGGTGCTGTTGGCGCTGCTGGGATTCGGTTTGGCGCAGGCCGCCACCGCGCTGGCGCAGGGCGCGACCAGCCTGTTCATCTGGCGACTGATCACCGGCCTGTTCCTGGGTGGTGCACTGCCGAGCTGCCTGGCGCTGGTCACCGCCGCCGCACCGGCGCCACGCAGGGGCTTTGCCATCATGGTGCTGTTCACCGGCTACGGCCTGGGCGCCACGCTGGCGGGCGTGGTGGCCACTGCATTCTCCGGGTTCGGCGGCTGGCGCATGGCCATGCTCGCCGCGGGGCTGGCCTGCCTCGCCACGGCGCTGCTCGGCGCGCTGTACCTGCGCGATCCGGCTGCGGGCGACGGCGCATCCGAACGGGCCTCGCCCGAGCGGTCCCAGCCGCTGCTCATCGTGTCGAAGCGCTATCTGGTCGGCACGCTGATGCTGTGGCTGCTGTTCATCTCGATGCTGACGATCAGCTACTGCCTTACGTCGTGGCTGCCCACGCTGCTGGTGGAAGTGGGGCGCGACCGGCAGTTCGCGGCGCTGTCCATCTCGATCTTCTCGCTGGGGGGCATCATCGCCGCGCTGGGTGTCGGGCTTCTGATCGACCGCTGGGGCGCGACTCGCACGCTGATTTCCTTCCTGTGCATCGCGACGGTGCTGTTGTTTGCGGTGGGCCAGGTACTGGCTACGGCTTCGGGCGTCGTGCTGATGACGCTGCTGGCCTTGTGTGGTTTCTTCGTGCTGGGCGCCTATGGTGGCATCAACGTGGTGCTGGCCACGTTTTATCCCGCCAGCATTCGCGCAACGGGCATAGGCTGGGCGAAGAGCATCGGCCGCATCGGCACGCTGGTGGCCCCGGTGCTCATCGGGTCCGCCCTGACCCTGGGCATGGCGGAAACCTCGATCATGTCGCTGTTCGCGGTGCCTGCTGCCCTCGCCGCAGTATTCCTGGCGGTGATTGCATTCCGTTACTGACGGGTGAGCGGCAGCGGTCCCGAGTTGTCGTACTGAACCGGGCATCCGAACACCGGCACGCCCGCCGACTGCTGCTCGGCGCAGAACTTCTGCGCCGCTTCCAGCTGCCGCTGGTTGTTGGCCAGCGTGGCCTCGATGGATAGCCCACCGTCGGGCCCATGCACCGCGACGTTCAGGACCGGGTTGATGCCATAGGCCTTGATGTTCGCGTTCAGCGCGCTGGCCCACCAGTGCCAGGTCCAGGCGGCATCGCCCAGGTCCCCTTCCATCATGATTCGCGCGGCGGGCACCCAGGCAAACACCGCGTGGGCCATGTGCGAGTGACCGAGCACGTGATAGATCTCGAGCCGCTGCGTTGCATCCTGCAGCACCAGTCGCTCATCCACTGGCGTGAACACCAGCGGATGCGGGCTACGCGCCAGGTCGTCGGGATATACAACGGCGGGGCGGGCGATCATCTCGCGAAAAATGGCCTCGTTGCCGCGATGCGAGATCACCGACAGGCCGCGCGATACCGCCGCGCGCAGACCCGCGGTGTGATCGAAATGATGATGCGTGACGATGAGGCGCGTGACCTGCTTGCCGGCGACGAGCTTGTTGGCCGCGTCGATGCGCGCCAGCGTGGCCGCGGCGCTGCCGTTGGCCTCGAACATCACCAGGTGATCGGCGAACTCGATGATGGGTCCACCATTGTTGTTGCCGACGCGAACATCCCAGACGCCCTTCGCCAGCGGCGTGACCTTCACGGCCGGCGTGGCTGCGCTTGCCGATGCGAGAGGCGCGGGCGGGAATACGGGCATCTGGCCCGGGGCCAGGTTCAGGCGGTAGGAATCCACCTGGAACATCAGCGTCACCTGGCTGCGCCAGTCGAAGCGGTTCATCAGGCCATAGGGCAGCATCACGCCTTCGTGCGGCACATAGCCGGTGAAGTGCGCGGTAACGGCCACATCGCCCAGGTTCGCATGCGGCACGACGCGGCGAGTCCAGGCGGGCAGATGGGTCTGCGGATCGATGCCCATCAGGATGGACGTGCCCTCGGCGGTGGTGAACTGCAGCACCGGCAGCCCCGCCTCCACGCTCACCGAGCCAAGCCGCGCCGCCGGATCCAGTGCTGCGCGGATCGCGGGAAGCGGATGATCCAGCGTTTCGGCCCGTGATTGCAGCGTGGCGACCCGATTCCAGTTCAGCCCAAACGGCGCCGCGAAGGGAAACATCGGCGCGCGGCGCTGCTGCAGCAGCGCGCGGCCGGCCTTCAGGTCGAAGCTGCGCTGCGCATCGGCAATGGCGCGCCACTTCGGTGGCACGTTGACCTCTGCGGTGATGTTGCCACCCCCGTCCATGTAGGCGTCCTGGCCGAAGCCGGTATAGACCAGCGTGTCGATGCGCTGCAGCCGTTCACGGCCACCCATCGCGGTGGCCACCTGCTCGAGCAGTTGCGCGGCGGACCCCTGCTGCGCGTACGCCGGTATTCCGAAGCAGCCGAGGGACGCTGCCAACGCAGCAGCGAAAGCCAACCGTATCCGGCTCTTCATTTGCGGGGCTCCTTGCTGAAATCGAACAGGTCTTCCTCGGCGGGACGCTTCATGCCCTGTTCCCAGTACTTTTCCCACATCTGCGCCCAGGGCCGGCCATACATGTCGGGCACTTCGAACTCTATGACGCGCCCCGGGGTCAGCGGCGTTGCGGCGCCCTTCACCGGATAGATGGTCTGTATGCATTCGGTGAACACGATGGGATTCACCTCGGCATCGGCGAAATCAGCGCGTTTGTCCATGCGCCCGACGATGCGGATGGGGTCCACCAGCGCCTCGGGGTCATAGAGGATGGCCTCGTGGTGCAGCCCGGTGAATTTCCCTGCGGGATCGCGCATCGGCGTGTAGATCTCGATGGACTGCATCTTGCCCGAGTGCTCGAAGGCCGTATGCGAGGTCCAGGCCTGGATGTTGGATGTCCAGGTGATCAGCGTGTCGCGATCCCAGAAACCGATGGTTTCGCCGTACCAGCGCGGCACCTGCTCGCCCAGGCGGGGGACGGGTCCGTCCATCTTGAACGCGCGACCGACATGGATGTTGGTCACAAAATTCATCGCCCCGCTCATGTAGATCTGCACCATCTGCGGCGTGACCATCACCTGCCGGTCGTACGCTGCCCATTCATGCCAGCGCCGCATGAATCCCTCGGGCCAGCAGTACTGCGAGGGCCACATCGGCTTGTTGGTGTTGCCGTGATGGTAGGTTTCTTGCACGACGCGCAGCTTGTAGGCGTCGGTCAGCAGCGAAAGCACTGTTGGCACCTGCACACGGTGCATGGTGATCCAGCTTTCGTTGCGCGGGCTGAATCGTGGCTGGCGATACACGCCGCTCCATTCATGCGGCAGCGTGGCAGGCGTGTGCACGGTTGGGCCACCACGCCTGCGTGTTTCCGCGAGCAGTGCTTCGTAATGCGCCTGCGCCGTGCGGAAGGGATAGGGACTGACGATGGAGCTGCGCGGATAGTCGCGATCACAGTGGCCCCAGGGCGCCGAGGTGGGCGGATTCTTGCCGATCGCACCGCCCGCATTGCCGGACCAGAGTGTTTCGATGGCCGGCAGGCTGTTGCAGCGGAAATAGCGCGGATCGCTCCACAGGGCCTGGTCGGAGTAGAAGTCCTTCGTCGTGAACAGGTCGCGCGGCAGCGGCTGCACACCTGGCGCAACCTGTCCGGCCTGAGCGGCGCCGTTGAAGGCGCCGTTGCGCTGGAGCGTGGCGCCCACTGGCTCGCGGGCATTGATGTCGTCGGGCAGTGGCGCCGCGCGACCGACGCTTGCAAAGCCGATGTCCGGCATCTGCTGGGCGGCTGCCGTGTGGAATACCGCCAGCAGCGCCCAGAGCATCGATGCAGGAAGTTTCATTCGCGGTCGATTTTCTTCTTTTCGACCTTCCACGCCTTGTCGGTGCACAGCGCGCAGTCCTTGCCGACGAAGGTCTGCGCTGCCTTCTTGTCGCCGCGCAGCTGCCAGTCGAGCCAGGCCACCACGGCCGCGGCCGCCTTGCCGCCATTGGGCTGGTCGTACGTGCCGCCATGGCCCACGCCCAAGAGGTTCGCGTAGAACACCGGGATGTGGCTGATGCGCTTCACGTCATCGGTGCCATTGGGATACGCAATGTCGGTTTCACCGCCCAGGAGGTAGAACACCGGCGTGTGCAGCGCGTTCAACGCGGACTTCGGCACATCCATCTCGGGCAGCGGCGTCGCCTCGCTGAACAGGCCCGTGTTCATCGCCACGATTGTCTTCACGCGCGGATCGCTGCCGATGCGCAGCGCCTGCACGCCACCACAGCTGAACCCCGACACCGCGATGGCATTCGGGTCGATGCGCTGGTGATACGGGCTCTTCGGGTTGGCGTTCTGCGCCAGCGCCCAGTCGATGGCCCACATCAGGTCCTTGTAGCTGGTGCGCGAGGTGAGTCCTCCCGGGGGCGGCGCACCCGGTGCGGCGCCCTGCCCCGGGGGAGCAGCCGGCGGTGCCGGTGGCGCGGGCGGACGCGCGGGACGGGGCGGTGCGCCGGGACCACTGAGCACGCGGCCCGGCGCGATGGCCAGGTAGCCGTGCGAGGCGATCTCGAGCAGGTGCATGCGCGCGCTTGCGCCGTCGTCGGAACAGCCGCCATTGCCGAAGACATACAGCCCGAGCTTCGTCTTGCCCAGTGCCCCGAGGTTGGCGGGCCGGTAGATCACATGATCCGGCAGCGAGGCCGCGGTTTCCTTCAGGGCGGGGAATTTGCCGGTGCCCTGCGTATCCGGAGCCGTGTTCGGCTGCTGGGCGGTTGCGGTGGCAATGGTCAGCGCGGTCAACATGGTGCCGGCCAGGAAACGTCGAATGCTCATCGCTACCCCCTTGGTTTTGAGTGTCAGCGATATTGTTGGCAATCCGCGCTGCGCGCAATCACCCCGCGGAAGGCCCGGCCACTAATAGTGTGGTGGTATTTCCTGCTCGGCCGTGTAGGCGGTGCCCGCGGACTGCGAGGCTTCCCAGCGCAGGGTCAGCGTGGCGAACTCGGCGCGCAGGGCTTCTATTTCCTGGCGCAGCTTGTAGACCACATCGCTGAGCTCGGTGTTGGCCTGCTCCAGGTAGGCGATGCGGATTTCCACGTTTTCGAGTCGGTCGGTCATGGGGGGATCCTACCGATCCATCCGCTCGGCCGATACGGCATCCAGCGTGCCGTCCTCAGCCGCCCGCACACTCATCTGCATGGGCTGGCAGCACACCTGGCAGTCCTCCACATAGCTCTGCGACCCGGCTGAAAGGTCCAGCCGCACGGTGAGCGTTTCACCGCAGTACGGGCACTGCACATCGGCGAACGGTTCCACCCCGTCGCTGCCCTCGCCCGGCTCGATGACAGGCTCGAGGCCGTAGAGCTTGTCGATGTCGGTGGGCTTGCCGCTCATCACATGACATGCCCGCCCGCCTGCGCATCCACCGGCGCAGTGGCCTTCCGGAAAATCATCCAGCCCAGCACGATCGCCAGCAGCACGAACGCGGCACCAGCGCCGAACGCCCAGTTGTAACCGGTGTTCAGCGCCTCGATCGCTGGCGCGCCGAGGGCAGCACTGCGCTGGGTCTTCGCCGCAGCGAGGCTGGCGAGCACGGCCAGGCCCACGGCGCCGCCCATCATGAACGAAGTGTTGACCATGCCCGAGGCAAGGCCGGATTCGTCTGCCGGCACATCGTTCATCGCGGCGAGCAGCAGCGGGTTGAACGCGATGCCTGCTCCCACGCCCAGCAGCGCCATCGCGGGCACCACATCGAGCCACACATTGCCATCCACCGGCGCCCGCGCGAACAGCAGCAGTCCGCCCATGGCAAGGAACAGCCCCGTGGTCAGCGGGCCGCGGATGCCGAAACGCATCACCAGCTTCGCCGAGATGCCCAGCGAGCAGATCGCCATGATCACGTTTGCGGGCAGGAAGGCGAGCCCCACTTCCATCGGGCCGCGTCCCAGCACCAGCTGCAGATACAGCGCGGAGATGAAGAACCAGGCGAACATGCCCGCGGCCCACAACACCGCGATCACGTTGGCGGCCGACACACTGCGCATCCGGAACAGCGACAGTGGCATCAGCGGCGCGCTCACGCGCGACTCGATGATGAGGAAGGCGATCATCAACACCAGCGCCGCGCCGAGCTTGCCCAGCGTGGCCGCCGACGACCAGCCCGCCTCATTGCCATTCACGATGGCGTAGACGGCCAGCATCAGCGAGGCAGTTACCGTGAGTGCGCCGGCGATGTCGAGCTTCGGTGCATTGGCAAGACCGCGCCCCGACGGGATCAGCGCACGGCACAGCAGATACACGCCGATGCCGATGGGCACGTTCACCAGGAAGATCCAGTGCCAGTTGAGCGAACTGGTGAGCACGCCGCCCAGCAGCACGCCGATGCTGCCGCCACCCGAACACACGAAGCCGTAGAAGCCCATGGCCTTGGCGCGTTCAGCGGGTTCGGGGAATACATTCATGATCAGCGACAGCGCGACGGCCGAAACCACCGCGCCGCCCAGCCCCTGCACCGCGCGCGCGGCAATCAGCATCACCTGCGAGGTGGCGATGCCGCAGGCCAGTGACGCCACCGTGAACACCGCCAGCCCCAGAAGGAAGATGCGCCGATGCCCGAACAGATCGCCCAGCCTTCCGCCCAGCAGCAGGAAGCCGCCGAAGGTGAGCAGGTAGGCATTCACCACCCACACCAGCGAAGTCTCGGAGAAGTTGAGGTCTTCGCGGATCGAAGGCAGCGCCACATTCACGATCGTGGAGTCGAGCACGATCATCAGTACGCCGAGACAAAGAATGTACAGCGCCAGCCATCGCTGGCTGGCGGCAATGCCGTGGGTCATGGGGTCCTTGATCAGCCGCTGCGCGGCGGAACCTTCCAGTCGGGTCGAACGAAGTGGCAGGTGTAGCCGTCGGGATTGCGTTCCAGGTAATCCTGGTGCTCGGGCTCGGCTTCCCAGAAATCCCCGGCGGGCGCCAGCTCGGTGACCACCTTGCCCGGCCACAGCTTCGCGGCGTTCACGTCATCGATGGTGTTCTCGGCCACCTCGCGCTGCGCTTCGCTGGCGTAATAGATGGCCGAGCGGTAGCTGCTGCCCCGGTCGTTGCCCTGCCGATCCTTCGTGGTGGGATCGTGGATCTGGAAGAAGAACTCCAGCAGCAGGCGGAAGCTGAGCTTCGAGGGGTCGAAGACAATCTCGATCGCCTCGGCGTGCGTGCCGTGATTCCTGTAGGTGGCGTTCTTCACGTCGCCGCCGGAATAGCCCACACGGGTGCTGATAACCCCCGGGTGCTTGCGGATCAGATCCTGCATGCCCCAGAAGCAGCCGCCAGCCAGAATCGCTCGTTCGGTGTCCATGCCGGTAGGATACGGCATGGATGCCGTGCATGTGTTCGAGCTGGTGATCGCGATGCTGTTTGCGGTGATCGCGCTGCACTACCTGGCGCATCGCCTGAACCTGCCGCCGGCAGTGGCCCTCATAGTCGGTGGCGCCGGCATGGCCTTCATCCCCGGGCTGCCGCGCGTGTCGCTGGACCCGGAGCTGGTGCTGGTGATCTTCCTGCCACCGCTGCTGATGGATGGCGCCTGGTTCATTCCGTTGCGGCGCCTGCGCCGTCACCTGGTCGGCACGCTTGCGCTGGCCATCGGCGCGGTGGTGTTCACGACGCTGGTGGTGGCCGTAGCAACCCACCTTCTGCTGCCCTCGCTGCCGTGGGCGGCCTGCGCGGCGCTGGGCGCCATCGTCTCGCCGCCCGATGCCGTCTCCGCGCGTGCCGTGCTGCAGCGGGTCAGCCTGCCAACGCGGCTGTCGGCGCTGCTGGAAGGCGAAAGCCTGCTGAACGACGCCACGGGCCTGGTGCTGTTCCGGTTCGCCATCGCGGCGGCTGTTACCGGCACCTTCAGCACCGTCGATGCGGTGGGCAGCTTCGCGCTGCTGACGGTGGGCGGCGCTGCGGTAGGCGCAGCGTGCGCTGGTGCCTGGATGTTCGTGGTGAAGCGACTGGAGGATGAGTACCTCATCATCGCCTCCTCGGTGCTGATGGGCTGGGCCGCCTACATCCTGTCCGAGCAGGTGCATGTGTCGGGCGTGATCGGCACCGTGGTGTGCGGACTGATCTGCGGCTGGCACCAGCACACCGTGTTCTCCGCGACGGTACGGCTGCGCGGCACTTCCTTCTGGGGCGTGCTGGTGTTCCTGCTCGAGGCCAGCGTGTTCATGCTGATCGGCTCATCGTTGCGCGAGGTGGTCACGCGCGTGGGCGGCTTCGAGGTGGTGTTCGACCAGATGGCCGCGCCCATCCTGTGGATCGTGCTCGCCATGGTGCTGGCGCGGTTCGTGTGGATCTTCCTGTTCGACGGCGTGCTGGTGCTGAGCCGCAGGCTGGGTTATCGGCGCTTTGAAACGCTGGGCTGGCGCGCCTCTTCGGTGCTTTCCTGGGCCGGCATGCGCGGCGTGGTCACACTGGCAGTGGCGCTGTCCGTGCCCGCCAGTCTTCCGGGCCGCGACTTCATGCTGGTAACAGCGTTCGCGGTGATCCTCGTTACCGTGCTGGTGCAGGGCACCACGCTGGGCGCCGTGATCCGCTGGCTGAAGCCGGCGGATGTCGGATCACGCATCGCGCCGCTGGGCATGTCGCAGGCCGAAGTGGCGCTGGCGCTGGCCCAGCTGAAGGTGGTTGAGCTGCGCGCCCATGCCGCGGATGGCACGCTGATCCATCCGCAGCTGCTGGAAAGCTATCGCCGCCGTGCGCAGATCAGCCGGATCTATGCGGGCAACGAGCAACTGCATCAGCCCCGGCTGCAGGCGCATTTCGACGTGGTGCTGGAAGCCGTGGCTGCAGCGCGCGCGGAACTGGTGCGCCTGCATCGCGACGGCCAGATCGACGATCACGTGCTGCACGAGCTGGAGCGCGACCTGGACCTGGAAGAGATCTCGGCGCACGCCGCCAAGTCGACCTGAGGGACTACTTCGCCCTTCTGACCTGCACACCCCGCTCTCCTCGTCGCACTTCGAAGCGCTGCGAGGCATCGAGCAGGTCGCTCAACTTTGAGTATCCATAGTTTCGCGAGTCGAAGTCCGGCCGCTTCTTTGTCAGGATGCTGCCCACCTCGCCCAGGTATGCCCAACCAATGTCGTCGGAGGCGTCGTCCACGGCGCCGCCCACCAGATCTATGAACTCGGCATCGCGACCCAGTTCGGCCGTGGCCTTGCGGCGCGGCGCCTGGCCTTCAACCCGCGTGAACACTTCGGTGTAGATGAACCGATCGCAGGCCGCCACGAAAGGCTGCGGGGTCTTTTTCTCGCCGAAGCCATAGACATGCTTGCCGGACTCCTTCAGCCGCGAGGCCAGTCGCGTGAAGTCGCTGTCGCTCGATACCAGGCAGAACCCCTCGACGTTGTCCGCATAGAGCAGATCCATCGCGTCGATGATCATCGTGCTGTCGGTGGCGTTCTTGCCCTTGGTGTACGCGAACTGCTGCACGGGCGTGATGGAGTGCTCGAGCAGCACCGACTTCCACGGACCCAGGTTGGGTGTTGTCCAGTCGCCGTAGATGCGGCGCACCGTGGCGCGGCCGAACTTCGCCACTTCGTCGATGAGGCCTTTGACGATGGCGGGGTTGGCGTTGTCGGCGTCGATGAGGATGGCGAGCGTGGCGCCGGTCTGGTCGGTGGTGGCCATGAATGCAGTTCCTCGCCCTATCGAACCAGAAGATCCGCAGGAATGTGTAGATGGCGACTCAATGTCCGGATCATGGGCACCGTGAGCCGCCGCTTGCGCGAAAGGATTTCGGACGCCCGGCTCTTGCCGCCGAGCAGTTCTGCCAGGTCTTTCTGCTTCAGGCCCTGTTGCTGCATGCGGAACTGGATTGCCTGCACGGCATCTGGTCTTTCGATGGGAAACCGGAGCTTCTCATAGTCTTCGACGAGTTTCGCCAGCAGCTCAAGCCGGGCACCCGCAGCGGACTTGGCAGTCGGGTCCAGCGCAACCAGCCTGCTGATCTCGCCGAGGTATTGTCGGTACTGCCGGTCTGACTTTACGAGACGGATGTCCATTTGCGTTCCTGGTGCGTCATCGCTTCGAGTGGCGTCGGTCATATTGGGCATGCGTGCCCGCCCACACAACCTGGACGACCCCCGTACGGTACGCCACCACTACCTCCAGGCGAAAGGCATTGCCTTTTACATTGAAGATCACCGTATTTCCGGCCAGGAAGCTGGCAGACGGATACCTGATCTTGATGGCCTGGGGGCTTGCCCAGGCGGCCGCCTCAGCTTCGCTGAGCCAGTTGGCTATCCAGTTGCGGGCTTCGCCATGCGCTGCGCAGAAGCGAACCAGCTTCTCGCGGCCCACTAACCGCATGACGGCAAGCCAGCGTTGCATTGAGAGGAAGTATGGCACAGGAGTTCCCATATTGGGAACTCGTTGTGGTCGAAATGGGAGTCGACTGCCATGCTCAGAGGATGCGGAGCCGGGCGGGGCTCGCCCAGCGTCATTGCTATCGCAATCAAGCAAATAGAAGGCCTGAACGGGTACCCCGGCCTGCAGGGCTATACTTAAGGCAGATGCTCACGCTCACCAGCCTCGGCGGTGCCGGCACCGTCACCGGATCCAAGCACCTGCTGTCCTCCGGCAGAACGCGGCTGCTGGTGGACTGCGGCCTGTTCCAGGGCCTGAAGGCGCTGCGCGAGGAGAACTGGCGGCCGCTGCCTGTCGATGCAAAATCCATCAACGCGGTGGTGCTGACGCACGCGCACCTGGATCACTCCGGCTACCTGCCGCGACTGGTGAAGGATGGCTTTCGCGGCCCCATCTACATGAGCGCCGCCACTGCGGCCGTGGCCGAGCTCATCCTGCTCGACAGTGCGAAGATTCAGGAGAAGGAAGCCGCCGACGCCAATCGACACGGCTACAGCCGTCACAAGCCGGCGCTGCCGCTCTACACGGTGCGCGATGCCGAGCGCGCCATCGAGATGTTCACGCCGGTGGATTTCCACGCGGAGGTGAAGCTGCCCGCCGGCGCGCGGCTGGTGCTGCGGCGCGCCGGGCACATACTTGGCGCCTCCACCGCCGAGATCACCTGGCGCAAGAAGCGGATCGTGTTCTCCGGCGACCTGGGTCGGTACGACGATGCGGTGATGCGCGATCCGGAAACCGTGCCGGATGCCGATTACATCGTCGTGGAATCCACCTACGGAGATCGAACTCACAACGGCGAGTCCGCCACGGACACGCTCGCCGACATCATCGGCAAGACCACCGCGCGGGGCGGCTCGGTGGTCATCCCCACATTCACGGTGGGGCGCGCGCAGACCATCCTGTATCACCTGTGGAAGCTGAAGCAGGAAGGGCGGCTCGGCATCGTGCCGGTGTACCTCGACAGCCCGATGGCCATCGATGCCACGGGGCTCATGCAGAAACATCGCGATGACCACCGCCTGACACAGGAGCAGTGCGACGGCGCCTGTCACGTGGCCACGTATGTGCGCGACGTGGAGGAATCCAAGGCGCTGATGGTCAACCCACTTCCGAAGGTGATCCTCGCCGGCAGCGGCATGGCCACCAGCGGTCGCGTGCTGTATCACCTGAAAACGCTGGGCCCCGACCGCCGCAACACCATCCTGCTGTCGGGCTTCCAGGCCGCGGGCACGCGCGGGCGGTCGCTGGCGGAGGGCGCGCGGGAACTGAAGATCCACGGCCATTGGGTGCCCATCGCCGCCGAAGTGAAGAACCTCGACATGCTCTCGGCGCATGCCGATGCCGGGGAGATCTTGCGCTGGCTGTCGGGGTTCCAGCGCCCGCCGAGCCAGGTATTCATCGTGCATGGCGAGCCGCATGCCTCGGATGCGCTGCGGCTGCGGATCAAGGATCGCCTGCAATGGCACTGCACCATTGCCCAGATGCGCGAGCGCTACCCGCTGTAGACTGCGCGCCCCGCCCCGCGCGCAGGACATCGCCATGGCCCTCGGAGCAACAATCCACGTCTTCACCGTGCAGCTGGCGCACGTGGATCGCGGTGTGTACGAAACACTGGAACTGCGACTGGCGCGCCACCCTTCGGAATCGCCCGAATACCTCATCACCCGGCTGCTGGCGTATTGCCTGGAATACACCGAGGGCATCACGTTCTCGAAGGGGCTGTCGGATCCGGATGAACCGGCCATCGTGGTGCGCGATCTCACCGGCGCGCTGCGCGGGTGGATCGAAGTGGGATTGCCCGAGGCCCCGCGGCTGCACAAGGCGGCCAAGGCCGCGGATCAGGTGGCGGTTTATCCCACGCGCGATACCACGCCGTGGCTGGCGCGGCTGGCCGCGGAGCGCATCCATCGCGCCGAGCACATTGCGATCAATGTGATCGATGGGGCGCTGCTGGCAGCGCTGGCGGCAAGACTCGAGCGGCGGATGGAGTTGTCGCTGTCGGTGTCGGAGGGGACGCTGTATGTGTCGATGGGGACGGAGACGCTGACGGGGAGTGTGGAGCGGCTAAGTCTTTCGTGATTGCTCGGGGCTTCGATGCCGGCGAACTTTGCCTACCAGCTCTCGTCGGCAAGGGCCTGATGCTGGGCGGCAGCGAGCGCCGGGTGCAATTGCGACCTGGAGTTTCGGTGCACTGCATTGAGACGCGCGACTATCGTGGCTTCACTGTGTGCATGCATGTAGGCCGTTAGCGCCCGCGTGTAGAGCTGGCTGCGGGATATTCCCTGAGTGGCCGCATGATGCTCGCCAGCCGCGAAGAGCTGCCGAGGCACTGAAATCGTGATTTTCATGGCTCCCCGCGCTTCTGCTTCTTACTTGCCCCTAGATCATAGGCACTGTACTTGAAGTCGCAATTTGCGACTTCAAGTTTTCAACGTCTTGATTTGTCTCGAACCATGGGCCTCAAGCCGCATCGGCAAACCCCTCAACCGCCCTCCCCAGCCGCTCGCACAACTCCCCCGGCAGCCTCCGCTCAAAGCAATCGAGCAGCGCGCCGTAATACCACCGCGTTCCCTCAGCCCCACCATTGAACCGCTCGAACGTGCGCTCACCCTCCCGCAGGTAGTCGCGCAGGATGGCTTCTGCATTGTGGGTCTTGTCTGCCAGGCTCACGCGCAACGATGCAGCGGGTTTGTGTTCCAGCGCGGCGATGTATGTCTCCTTGCGCGTGCGCCACTCGGGCTTCGGCTCGGTCCACGCATCGGTGCAGTCGCGCACGATGTTGGCCACCGCTTCACCAAAGTGTTCGCGAATCTCCTCAAGCCGGGCCGCTCCGCCCTGGTCTTCGGCAGCATCGTGTAACAGCGCGGCGATGGCTTCGGTCTCGGTTCCACCGTGTTCCAGCACCAGCGACGACACCGACAACAGGTGCGAGATGTAGGGAATGGGCGTGCCCTTGCGTTGCTGCCGGCGGTGCAGTCCATGGGCATAGAGCAGCGCCACGTCATAACTGTGACTCAGAGTCATGTGCCAACCTCGTTTTTTCGGGGGTCAGGCGCCCAAGAAGATGAGCGCGCGGGTACCGGAAGAAGTCTGCGGAAAGCAGGAATCCGGTACGACGTGATTATAGCTGAAATTGCACTACCGCAGCTTCTCCGTCTCCCCTTCCACCTTCACATACCGCCCCAGGCCTTCCAGCGACGTAGGCCCGATCCCGCGGATCTGCAGCAACTGCTCAATAGATGTGTAAGGCCGTTTCGCCACGATCTGCTTCGCCAGCACTTCGCCAATGCCGGGAATGCTCTCGAGCTCGGTCAGCGTTGCGGTGTTCAGGTTCACGCGAATGCTGCCTTCGGCGATGCCATCCGCATTGCGCAGCAATTTCGCGCCCACGATCCCGGCGACGAGCACCGCCGCGGCCATGCCCATCGCAGGCGTGAGCCGCAAGTTCTTCCACCACGGACCACCCGGCGATGTCTGCGTTGTGCGACGAAAGGATGTAAGCGATCCCACGCGGCCTCCCGGTTGTGATGCGTTGTGACGCACCTCACGAATCACAGTAGTTTCAGTTAACTGCAACTTTCCATTCATACGTCGCCGCAATAGTACACGCCTGCACGGACCAGTCCTCCGTGTGATCGGAAGAGGAAATTGCCATGCACGAATTCATTATCGCCAACCTGCTGTTCCACGTTGCGGCGGGCACCACGTTGATGCTGCTTGCCGCGGGCTCTGCTGCCCTGGAGCTGAACCGCCGCCGTTCGATCTCCACCCCTGGAGCCACCGTGCACGACACGCATACCGTCATCGAACTGCCCGTGGTGCCGCGTGCACCGAAGCTGGCGCCGCGCGTGGATCTGGAGGAGCAGTCAGAGGCGGCCTGATCCTGCAGCGATTCCAGGCCCTGGCTTCGAACGCCTGGTGGCCTGTTGTTAGGCAGTCCGCTCGACCAGGAGTGTGCCGCCCATTACTTCAACGCCATCCACATCGGCTCGCGCCACCAGGCGGCACGGCTCGTCGAGCTGCAGCGGGGATACCTGTGCGATGAACCGCATCGCCAGATATCGCTTTCCGCCTACTTCTCGTAGCGGCATTGCCGATTGCCTTGCCTCGTCGATTGACCCCATCGCTCGGCCGATTTCCCGTTCATTGCAAAGCAGCGAAAAGGTGGCCGTTCTTGCAGTGGTTTGCTCCGGGAGATGCAGCAGCATCACAGCGCAGATTTTTGGAATGGCGACCGGGAAATTCCCCACGAGGAAATTGGAGCCATACACGCCCATGTACGAGAGCTTGTGACCGACTTCGCTGCGGACGTCATCGCAGTAGACCGTTTCCAGGAAGGCGCTGTTCATGCTTGTTCCGCCTCGGAGGCAACAAGCTCGCGGACGAGCTCTTCAATGGATATTCCCAGGGCGTGCGCCAATCGTCGCATCGTGTCGAGACTCGGATCATTCTGGCCGCTCTCAAGCCTGGCAATGTGCGGTTGTTTCATGCCGGCCGCTTCCGCCAGAGTGCGCTGCGACCAGCCCTTTCGGAGCCGCAGAACCGCCAGGCCCTTCTTGTTCGCGTAGTACTCCCGGGCAACTGTTCGGCGGCCCTCTTCAATGGCCGCCTTGCGCTCGGGATCGCGCTCGTGCTGCTCGACCAGATCGTCGATATCCAGGAATCCTTCCGGTATGGCATCGGCAGCGATCTTCGGCGTGAAGTCGGCGTGAATGACCATACCCCGCGAGGTAGCCGGCGCCGCTGGGCCGCAAGGATCATCGATAGGGTGGAATCCCCAGCTGGTCGTAGGCGTTGAGGACTCTGAGGGTGCGCGGATCGGAGATGTCATAGTTGAAGTCCCGCAGAAAGATTCCCAATACGTAGTAGCGACTGATCCTGGGGTCGAGCGCGTACACCATCCTGTATCGCTTGCCCTGCTTCTCGAGTTCCCAGTGCTTGAGCCGCCAGAGGTTTCGGCCTGCGCGCTGCTGGGCAACCCAGGTGTCTACGTGGATGCCTCCGGTGCCATAGGCGCCAAAACCCTGCACCGTAAGGCTGTCGAGAAGTTGCTGATCCGTCTTGAGCCGTTCGAGAAGTGCCTCGAGGACGCCCGCGGCCGAGGGGTCTGACGCCCAGACCTCTTCCAGATCCTGTTGGGCTTGGACCCCAATCAGCAGCTTGTAGACGATAGGCACGATAACAAACTAGTTATCTTGGAGCAATCTGAGGTAGGGGTTTTACTTAATCTGGAAACTTCGAAGGCTGATGCATCAGCAGAGACCTGCTCCCGGCATTCGCCAATGCTGCGCCGAGCCTTCCCAGGTATCCGTCCGAATATCTGCTGCGATTCCAGTAGAACTGCGGCATCGCCCATCAGCCCTCCCGACCTGACACCCGTTTTAGTCCCGTCCGGTCTTAGAGTCTGCGGTTAAAGATACCCTTTCTTCTGCTCTGTTCAACAGTCCTGCTGCGTACTCTTCC
>Ga0075163_10003047_pt1 | contig 22582 bp, 26 predicted proteins | sample JI1023141ADNA_FD_71478 | JGI IMG/M metagenome (GOLD analysis project Ga0075163, IMG submission 71478) | Wastewater effluent complex algal communities from Wisconsin, to seasonally profile nutrient transformation and Carbon sequestration -... | ecosystem: Engineered > WWTP > Effluent > Algae... | reverse complement strand
TAGCCTCCGGAAAGGCCGGATAAGGTGGTATTTTGCCTGATGTGCGGGTGCATTAGGGCTAAGGTAGGGAAAATGTGGGTTTTATAAATTGATTTATTAAGTTTGGATATATAAATAATCCCTCTTTCCCCATTTTAAGTTCCAACCAGTTTAAGGATTTTCTTTCCTCTGTAATATGAAATTACTGCACTTGTATTTTCCAGATTAAGGTATTTAATCAACCTATAGTAATCTCAAATTAAAAGATTGGCCAGAGTAACAAAACTCAAATTTATGTAGGATATCAAGACCGATAATAAAATCTGTATTGCTAGGAAGTTTTTCCAATACTGGCACTTCCAGTGTCTCGTCAAAAATCACATTGTTGGCTAGATTAAGTCTGATTCTTGCTAAATGAGCTTCGATGTTTACGGGACCAGAAAGCACTCCTTCCAATCCATGAAGAATTCGACCAGTATTATGAAGCCCCAATTCATTAGCAGCCTTTGTCGAAATTGCAGAAATTGTAGCTCCAGTATCAATTAATGCAGTACTTATGAAGGGAGCCTTATCTGATAAGGTAGACAATAATTCAACCGTTATTATGGCTACTGGCCGAACAAGCGAAAAATCGATATGTCCAAACCCTAATCCACTTAGATTTGTTGTTTTGTAACTCATGGTTTATAAATTATTTGTTTAGTGGTCATCTTTAATGCGTTGAACGGTAGTGATTTTCGAAATCAAAATATCGAAATGGTCCTGGAATAATTTATTATTTCGCATAAACGAAATTAATTCTTCAATAACAGAATCGCTTTCAACAATTATATATCTAATATCCTCAGAAGTAAACTTTAAAGGTTTTTTACGAGCCAATTCATCCTGATATCGTAATGCTTCAACAAAATTAAACTTTTCCTGCATAAGCATAGGGATAAATGGCAACGCTAATATATCTGGGCTTTCAGAAGGTTGTACGCCTGGAAAATATCTCCATTCACGTTCATTATAAAAATCAAAGGTTTGGTCGCCAAACCTTTGATTTATTTTATCCCATTTTTTAGTGTTGTTGACTTTGCAATAAGCTACAAGTTGAAGCAAATCAGTAAATTCTGCTTTCTGTTGTGGAGTTAATATCAAAGCACTTTGTCCAGAATTCATTAATGCGAAATACGCCTTAACCATATTGTTAATTAATACGTGAGGGGTGGTATTGGCTTCTATATAAAATACTGGGTTAATTCCTTTTGAGATACCCCATTGCTTCGTTAATCCAATTGCATAACGTCCATAAGAGTTTATATGGTCTTTTAATTGTGAAAATTTTATATCACAAAAAGAAACCATTGAAATAGCAACCGGAAATTCATTGTTACTAAATGCGACTTGTTCTACACAGCTTCGAGGATGAAATCCATTTATCAATATGCCCTTCAAATTATCATAAGAAGTGAAGTGAAAAAGAGTGTTAGCGCTAATACTCATATTGAATCTATTTTATTTCTATAGAAATATATAAATTGTTTCAACCTGTTTTCGTCTGTTTGCAGATTATTTAGTTCTACATATTTGTAATTATCTTGTTCACCAATTAATCCAATTGCAATTTTATATAAATATTCCGACTCATAAGTCCTATCTAACCATTCAAACGTTTCTTTTACCAAGTCACCGTAGTAGGGGTCAGGGTGACCAGAGCTATGAATGAAATTGCAGTGTGCCTTTAGCAAAGAGTATAATTTCTCCGGATTTTTATTCAATATTCCTTTAATGTATTGCATTAAACTATTTTTCCCCTTAAGTCGCATCCACGTCTTGCTTAGCAAGAAAGCTACCTGCTCTGGATAAACTTCGAAAATAGCATTGTCACCCAATGATTCCAGGGTTCTATCAAGGAGCATTAGCGACAATTCACCAAAATGCTTATGTGTTATAACGGAATCGTCCGGGTCTTTATCTGCATCATTCCTAAACGACCTCATTAATTCAAATGAAAAATCCAAAGGAGAAATGTTAATAACTATCTCTTTAGTTAATTGGAACCGTTCAATTTCACTTTTTTGCTCTTCAATAATTTTAAATATTAAATATGCCGCTAGTCCTAAGGGTGTACTAATACTGAAGACGGTCCGTTGTGATATGAGAAATTTTGTTGCTGCTCCAGAAATGCTCTTTGCCAAAACTAAATTCAACTTTGGAGGTAATTCATTGAGTTTATGCAATACTTTATTAATATAGAAATTGGGATTGACATTATCAAGAAAATTCATTGTTAAATCAATGCTTTCGTCCTGTGACATTGTTGATATTCGATTTAAATAATTGTCAAATTCTACATCTGATAATTCTCCTTCTAATACAGTATAGCTAAAATATCGTTGAAAATATTGTGGGGAGCCAATTCGTTTTGCATTGTGCCATTTTGAATAATAATTCTCTGTATGGTTCATATTTCTATATGCTTCATTTAGAATTGGAAATAGGACAATCAATAATTTTTCAATTGTATCGTCACTTTTATCGAAATATAACCCTGATAAATTAATAACCTCTTGCTTTAATTTGTTTTTCCTGTTTTCATTTATCCTACTTTGACTTGATGAAGTGGAATTATAACTTCGAATAAAATAATTCGGATTAAATCTGATAAAATCGTACAACTTTGGATAAAACACTTTAATTGCTTCAATTAGCATTACATCTACAATATTAGCTTCCTTGTACAATAATGGCATTGTAAATGCAAGTGAATTACCATACCTGATGGCCATTCTAGGCGTTTCTAGTTTAGGGAGAAAAAAAGATACAAAGCTTCCACCAAAACTGGATGCATCTTCTTGTGTGAAATCCAATTTATTTGATTCAATTGCTTTCTCCACTTGTTTAAAGCAAAAATCTTTGAGTGCAACTTTACTTATTGCTGGTAACCGTAAAGGCACCTGTATGATTTTCTCCAAGAAATTCCTTCCAGCCTCTTGATTTCCTTCACCATATATTTCTCCAATAGCATTTGCTACCATATTATCATCAAAGGCTAAGACATAGGAAGTAAATTGAAAATCCGCAGTTAATTTAACCAATCTAAAGATGGCTTGTATTTCTTTCTTGTCAAGCCTATCAATATCATCGATAAAAATAACGACTCTTTTTTTTTCTTTCTTAAGAATTTCTTCAATCCTCAATTTGTGTTCTGCGACATCAACAGTGGCTAATCTATCTGCTAATTTCTTTGTCATACTTCCGGCGTCAACACTTATGGCTCCTCCTACTAATGAGAACGACGGAATTAATACTTCTGCGTATTGCGAAATAACATCTCCTATCTTCTCATATTTATTTTTTAGAGATTTATTTAACTGAAGTGCCAGTAAATTAAAAAAATTTAATAGCAACTGTGTCTCATCCCTAAATCTCCATGGATTGAATTTACATATTACAATATTGGGTTCTGTAATAAGGTCGTGTTCAATAAAATTAAATACTGAAGTTTTACCTTCGCCCCAACCTCCATAAATTCCAATAACTATACTATTGGGAGATTTACGTTGCAATATTGTATCCGCAATACGTTTTGAGAAATAAAAGCGTTGAAACTTGTCGTTTTTAGGGTCACTTATTGGTGAGTCGGCTATATACTCTCCTAAATTATTCTCTTTTTGTATCTGGCCGGTTTTCTTTTCACTACTCATTTCTTTAATTCATTTGGTAAATAATTAATGGCTTCAAATTCTTTACTAAAGTCTTCTTCTATTTCCTTTTTCCGAATGTGATAATTCACTTGCGTTTCTACTTCAACTCTGTCAAAGCACTTGAATGTAAAATCAGTTGCAGCAGAAGCTTTGATAGCTGCATATGCTGGCTCACTTCGTTTTGTTTCCATACTATGAAGAAAGACAATAAATCCTGTAGTAATATCACATGGAAGGACATTTGAATATGGCCCACATACATAATCTATCTCTGGACAACAAATAAACATTTCTGTAGCTACTGCATTCATTCCTCCCCTACAGCAAGCTAATAATAGTATGCCATTACTTGCGACAGCATGATTCTCACAAATTACACCAGCAAAATTCCCCCATGTCATTATTTCTTGTTCACTTGTGTTTTCCAAGTGAATTTCAAAACCTTCACGACATCCATGAGAACATAAATATATATAATCATATGGAGTTTCAGTATTCAGCACTTCATCAAGTTGGCCTCCATAACTCAAGTTTTTTGAGACAACATCCATCCCTAAAATTTCTGCCTGGTGGCTCATTAAGCCTAATTCATTTCCGCAAATATCTTTGCTTGCACGGATGATTAATAATCGTTTTTTTGTTGTCATATTATAGTGTTATTTAGCAAACGTAATAGCAAAATTCCTATTCTGAATAGTTAAAGATTAATTTCTATAAATGGCTATTCAAGTATTTATTCAGCAGAGTTTAATATACCGACAATTTGTCCTTTTCTAGTTACAAATAGTTTACATCATGTTTATTGACCACATTGCATGCTATACAATATTTTGGATTTAAAGTGTTTTTTTCTTCAACTATTAGCTTCAAGTATTCCTTTTTCAATCTTCTGATTAGTCGTAAAAATTCTTTTACTTCTGTCAGATATTTATTCTTGAAATCGACAATCTCCTTGATAGAAATTTTTCTTGAGGCTTTTTGTTGATTTTGCTATTGTTAATATACTCGCTTTATAAAACAAAGCCCAGATTTGCGTCTGGGCCTATTTTCATTTCATTTCTTATTCTCTAACTTCTAATTATCGCTATGAAAGCCAATGCTAGTATTCCGAATGCTGCTAAACCTTTCCATTTTTCAACATCAGGAGAATGTCTGAAGTTATTGGTTGCTTCTGATGTGAAGCTTTGACAATTATATGTCAGTGAATTATACTTCTCACCTTTAATGATGGCTTGAAGAGCATTATTGATAATCGTTAAGGCGGAATTGGCTGAACTATTATTGTTTAAATAAAGGCTTTGCCCTTTGCGAAAATTCTCCTCTGTACTAATACTTGGCTGGCCCACCAAATAATGATTATGCATAAAGTAATTTATACCGAACTCATCTTGTCCAAGGTAAATACCTGTATGCTTAACGTTAGAAATAGTATTAATTTTCAAACGATAATATGTTTTCCCTGAATCCTGATTCAGATAAATGATAGCATGAGAGCCATCAGAGAATACCAAGTCCACAAGACTTGGATGTAAATTAAATGCTATTAACTTTTTCATTTTTTCCGGGGCCCATATGGGCTTTGATTTGTTGGTTTTAATGATATATCTTCTTCAAAAGCCTTGCTTCTTACGGCATCCTCAGTTCTGCCTAATTTTAATGCAATAATGCGAGTAGGAGTATTTCCTTCAGCCAACTGCTCAAGCCGATTTAAATCGGCTTCTGACCACTCTTTACCGTGATTCTTTGGTGTCTTTGCCATATAATTTATTTATGATGCTAAATACCAATCTTAAAGTTATGATGCTAAACATGGCTTTAAATTAGTTGATTAGAAAAAGTTTTAAACAGACCCTTGTTAATATTGAACTGGCGGATTTAGATTATCCCTTATTCTTGCTATTAGAGGCAAAAATGTAACCCAAAATTGCTGTCAATGTTGGAAGAAGCAAATTAAGAAGCACCATTTGAGAGATATTAATGATGAACTCCCTTTTTCTAGATGCCTCTTCTTGCTGCAATTTCAGAACTTCCAAGTTCCGATTAAAAATTAAGCTATCCGCGAGATTATTATTATTGTGTATAGTAATAGAATCCGATGCATTCGTCATATCGAAAAGTAAATAAATTACAATAAAAAGCAAAAATCCGGAGATGATATACAAAATAAAGTTTGATAGACGAGAACCAATTTGAGTTATAGAAGGTTCACCAACTACATCTCTATTTTCAGGTCTAAATTCCTTAATTCTAGGCTTTTCAAGGCTATCTGCCATTCATGAAAAATTTAAAAATCAGTTTTTACTTACGCTGTTGTTTGTTCTTGCGCCTTAGCATTCTCTAGTATGGGCATAACAATCTTTTGAATATCTTCAAGGTCTTCATTCGCAGAAATTACTATTCGCCCTTTTTTTGTCTCGTCGATAGCCCATTTCAATAAAATTAATGCCTCATTAGTAATTGCGGATACTTTACTATATCCACTTGCATCCTTTAAGCTATCAAGGAATTTATCATCTACCGATAATCTTATCTCAGTCATTTTTTTAGAATTTTTTTTGTTGATTTGAGTAAATATACGGATAAATATAGGAATATATTTCCAAAAATATTCCAATTTTTGCCAATTAAAGCAAGATAATTGATAATCAATGATTTAATTTAAGTGCTAAACACCTTTTTGTCGAGAAGAACCGATAAAACGTCATGGTATAATTTGACGCTGGATTGTAAACAATCCACTCCAAGATTATGCCCCCAAACTTTCAAGAATTGAAATAGAATAAGCTAGGATAAGAAACTCCTCTTTATTTAATGTAAATTTCAAAAACTTTTGGAACTCGGTGAACTTGTTCATGAATGTTTCCTTTTAACTTGAAATATTTTCCGGCATTCTTATCTATATTAAAGTCATAAATCCTGTATAAATAATATTTCTCCGAGTTACGTATCATAAATTCCCACTCATTGTCTGTCATAAAAAAAGGTCTCTTATTAATGCCTGTTGTGGTTTTAACTTCGATATATTTATCATCTCCATTGATTTCATAGGAATGAATATCATAACCATTTCCATCTTCAACCTTTAATACTTTTTTCGCTAATTCATGTTGACCATTTCTAATTAAATATTGTTGCTCAAATTCTATTACAAGTTCTTCGCCTCTGTCACCAATAATCCTTGCATTCTTATTAATATCATCGTAATCTACTGTAACACCTCTGAAAGTGTATGGTTTTACTTTAATTCCAATACCAGACGGTGGAGGTTCTTCTAACAGATATGGTGACGAAGTTTGAGAGAAATTTTGTTGAATTAATTGAATTGCCTCTTGATACAAATATTGATGCTTTTCAATAAAGTCTTGGGTTAAATCTTTTAAAGTTTCCCAATTATAATTATGAAGCTCTGCTAATGATATTTCTCTCCATTCAGCACCAGTCCCAGTTAACAATCTGTCAAATTCATCAATTTGCCTTTTGCTTAATGAATTTTTCGGAGAGCTACTGCTGCGCTGACAATCCAATTTATACACTAAGCACTTCTTAATTCCATCTACTCCAACAGTAAAAAATACTTTCTTATCCCCATGTTCCGACCTAAACAATTTTGCCCAAGAGAATTTATTGAAATATCCTTGTACTTGCCAACCTGTTTCTAACCTAGACTCCCATCCAATTATGTATGGAAGCCGTATCCATGCATTAGTTTTCTGTACAATTTCAGATTTGATTCTTCTGCCTGCACTTTCATGTTCAATATTTTCACTTCGATATCGTTGACCAGCATATTTAGAGAAGAATTCTATTTCATCGGCACTATAAAAAGTTAAATTATCAGGAACCTTAAAAAAAACCTTACACCCGAACCTTCTCTCAATATACGCTCTGTTTCCAGAACTACTAGTAAAAGTATCAGGATTTACCGTTTGTTTTGTTGCAATTTCAAGAGCCTTGCGAATAAGATTTTTAAATCTAAACTCTCGACCATCTTTAAGCTTAATCCAATACTCTGCCCAAGAGTCATCTGCTTCAATCTCTTTGTCCTGTATAGCTAAGATTAAGTGCTCCTTTTTTATTGGTGACAATATCATTTTTTCTGCTATTTATACGTAAACGTTATTATGATTTTAGAAGTTCTGAATAGGTGTAAATCCCGCGAGTGTATTATAGATTTAATGAAACTCTACAAATGTAGGAAAGAGAACTCATCTCATAAAAACCTACATCTGCTTTTTGAAAGCAAATTGCCATCCTTAAAACATTTAAACGATAACGATAGAAAAATTCTTATTGAATGGATTATTGCTCGTCCTCATTTATATGACCATTTTCTTCTGTATCAGCAGGTGGTTCTGAAGGTAAATGAGCTTTAACGATTCCCATGTGAAATATATAGCTTCTAAGATTAAATTCAAGCTCCTCACGAATTCTCCCTCTATCTAAACCAATTAATTTCAAGTAATCCTGATTTACATGGTTGCAGATATAATCATTTAATTTATTCCTGTACTCAACTCTTTTGTTCTCATTAAAATGATAGAAATCATGCAGTTTTTCGGATATTAAAAATGCAACACCATTTAGGTCTTTAAGATTAAGTAATTCGATAACCGTGTTCAATTCATCTTCGGCAAAGGCCGGATATTCTGGCTCATCTCTATCAACAATTTGTTTTACCATAGTGGATTTCTATAAATACTTAAATTTCATAACATATATGGTTTCCGGATGCCTGGTAAGAAGATTTATTGAGTGTAAAGTGGGTTCAAACCAACGATTTGGTCCAATATATTTGGTTTTTCCAATCGAATTAATAAATAATTTCAAGGCAATTCGAATCTATGAATTATACCGTTTATTATGTGGTTGATTAAACTACTTCTTTATGGGGCTAATTTATAAATTTTAGCAACAATACTATTGTTAATACTCATTATCTTTAATTTTAAGAAAAGACTGAACTATTTATGGAAACAAAATCTATCACCAGTATTACGATTGCCATGTTTGAAGACAGAGAAAAAATTGCGAAAGCTCTAAATGATAACTTTTCAGTTATACATGACCAAAATCAACATCTCATTTCAAAAGCAAACGGGATTGAATTTGACATAAAGGACATGAAGCAAGATATAAAGAGTATAAAAAAAGACTTAAAGTCAATCAATGAAAAACTTGATATTTTATTATCCAGATAAGGAATTTCTATAAAAACACACATTAAATATTTGCAACTATTTCATTGCCAAACCTATTCATTTATTCGTGTAATATCTTTATAGTAAATCCATCCGGAAATTGTTTTTCCATCATTAACATGGTATTTGCAGAACATGAAATCATATTGATTTGCCATAACCGTGACAATTGCATCTTTTGTAAGGAAATCAACTCTATCTGAGTTTGCGTCTGGTTCAGCATATAAATATGTCTTATTTGAAGCGACCACCATCTCAAATGGAAAAGAAGGAGGTTCATTACCATCGTCAGTTTCATTCGCTATGGCTTTCAAATACGCTTGCTGGGTGGCTATTTCCTCTGATTTTACTCTCTGCTCTTCTGCTATGGCTTCCTTGTTTTCTTTTATAAGTTGGTTGATAGTATTAACAAAATCGCTTTTAATGTTATTGTAATGAGACATTTGATTATCGTCATTATCAGCCATCCATTGTATAGTATTGGCGTTTATTAAAGCCAATTCATATTGTTTATCAGAAATTGCCTGATTTACCTTCTCGATAATACGTTCAATTCTTTCTTTTTCGTAGTTTTCTCTTTGCGACCTTTCCTCTTTAGATTTCTCTGATGAGGTATTTACCCAAACAACAATTAAAGCATATACGCCAATGATAACACCGGTAATGATTAATCCTTTTTGATAGCCTGAGAAATTGTTTTTCTTGAACGGGAAAATTGATGATGGCGAAACAGCAGAAGTGGATTGAGAGATGTTCTCATGGGTTTGAAACTCAGGTTTAATTTCTGATACCGAAATGGATTCAGTGCTTTGTATAATCTGCTGTTCCAGAGCTTGCGATATGTCGGTCGCTGGTTGTGTAAGTTTTTTCTTTGAACGAATCAATGAGATAATACATGAAATCACATAGATTAAACAACTTAATATAAGTATGTATATGCCATAGCTTGGACCAGCATATCCTGTCCCATATTTTGTGGTAACATTCGATGACATATCCTCCATTGCAGTTCCCTGGAAAAAGGAAAATAGTAAATTCAAGATTCCAGGGATTATCATGAATTTGCTTCGCAGAAATACCATAACCATACAAATAACGGCAAGAATGAGTGCAATGAACCCAACACCTGACTGAATTCCTGATGTACTTGAATAAAAAGATGATGATTGTCCCATGAATGATGCCGAACTTTCTACCTCTGCCCAAGGAAGAAAGCATGATATAAGCATCACAATGGTGCAAATTAGTGCAACAACGTTTAATTTTGAAGAGCTCTTTTTCATAATTTAGTACTATTGATGACGAGATGTGACTGAAAACTTAATATTTTATTTTTTGCATAATTTCCATCATCCTTTTTACTTCAGCAGCGGACATTAAGCTTTGGTTTTCTTGGCATTTCTGCGATACTTCCATTAGTTCCTGTGAAAGGCTTACCAACTCCTGCGCAGCGTTTATATCTCCGGATTTTATCCTCGACTGCAAAGCGTTGTTTCTTTCCACTAAATTTTCGTATTTATCCAGCCACTGGGTCCATTCCGTCTTTTCCTCCTTCAGTGATTGGGATGTATTCTGACTATTTGGGCCATTGGAATTGTTGTTTGAATTTGTGCTAGAGTCAGAACAATATGAAATCGTTACTCCGATAATGCAGGTCATCATTAATAAAAAAGTTTGCCTTCTCATGGCTATTGTTTTTATGGGTTTAAATTTTATCTGGGTTGAAAGAGAGTATAATCAGAGAGGTCGGTTAAGTTTCCGTCTTTTTTCAATAACAGGATGATGACCTGTTCGCTTCCGAACGTTTCGTGGATTCTTACCAATCGACCTTCTGAATTAAGAGTTTGGTCAACGGTCACATATCCTGTGAATAATGGATTATTATCTTGTTTGGAATAGATATAGGCATTGCCATCACCCGGAAATTCAATACGGGCTTTATCTCCATAGAAACTCTTCCCTTTAAGGAAGTTCAGGCAGTCTTCCCCGGAATAGATGTTCAAGCCGGGCTTTTCCCCGCTTATAGTGATGTTATCTTCCTTTTGAGCTGGCATGGGCTCATTTCGACCACTACAACGTGATGAAAGGCTTAAAATAAGCAGCAGGAAGATTATAATTGGGTTATTGAGTTTCATTAAGCAATAGTAAAAAGGATTTCCGAAATAAGCAAATATGCTTAGGTATATATGATTACGCATATATGATTGATTTAATGAATCATTACAGGGTATAAACCTTGGATGAATATGGTTCTGGTCAATAAAAAAGCTGTAAAGCCCAAAAAAGATAAAGATTTATGGCTCAAGCAATTGGGGTTAAAAATAAAGGAGTTCAGACAAAAAGCAGGTATGTCACAGGCAGATTTGGCCTATAGCATCCAGATGGATGCCCAGAATATATCCCGAATTGAAAGGGGGTTGGTTAATCCATCGGCCTATGCTGTGAAGCAGATTTGTGAAGCACTGGGAATATCCATTGCTGATTTTTATTTGTCATTTTGATGGTTCGCATTAAAATGACCGCAATGAGGAAGGTTCAAACTTAATTTTTATCAATAATTTAATATGGAAACTCAATATCTTTATTATATTTGATTTTAGTTTTCAATCCTTTGCTTAATGAAATACCTGATTCTTTTAATTCTCTTTATTTCAACCGCCCGCCTTCAGGCGCAAATCAATCTTGTGCCCAATCCGAGTTTTGAAGATACGGTTTATTGTCCTTTTGGATTAGACCAAATGAATGCTGCCACGGGATGGTCCTCATTTAGAAATTCTCCAGATTACTTTAATGGTTGTAATAACTTCAATGGAATTGGTACTCCTAATACATCATTTGGATTTCAATATCCACATTCAGGGCAAGCATACATAGGACTAATAACTTATCGCAAATACAACTCTTCTTCTGGATATAATTATAGAGAGTTTGCTGGAGCAGCATTGAATATGCCTTTACAATTAGGGGCAAAATATTATTTTTCTTTTTATGTAGTTGCTGCCGAAAGAATATCTGGCTATCTGAGCAATAATATTGGTCTTAGATTTTTTACTCTTTCTTTTTCAAACTTAAATCCTGCTCCTATTGATAATTTTTCTCATTTTAAAGTTGATACTATATTGACAGATTCACTTAACTGGTATAAATTCAGCGGCTCATTTATTGCTGATTCAAACTATAGTCATGTATGTATAGGGAATTTCTATGATTACTTAAGTACAGATACAATTTCATTTAATTCTTTACCTGATTATGCCTATTATTTTGTGGATGACGTTTGTGTAACCACCGATTCACTTTACAATGAGACATGGACAGGAATTCCTGATATTGAGCAGAATGAAATTCATATCTGGCCAAATCCCATGCAAGATAATTTTCAGTATAAATCTAATCAGCAAATTGAAGAAATAATAATATATGACGGCAGAGGAAAACTAGTAAAGAGTGAAAAAATTAATTCGCAGGAAGGGCGAATTAATCTGGAGATTTTATCAGAAGGCATCTATTTTGCCTCCTTTAGAAAAGAGAAGACCATTTCAGTTTATAAGTTATTAAAACTCTAAAAAACAAAATCTAATGAAAAAACAACTCTTCCTGATTGTATGTCTGTTTGTAATCAGCATGCAATCAAATGCACAAGTAACAACTACTTCGAATGTCCCTGCTGCTGGGACTGATTACGTAGGGTGGAACAATACTGCAACAATCCCGTTAAGGATTAAGAATGATGCAAACTATGATATGGAATTCTATACGAATTCAACACAAAGAATGACGTTGAAGAACACTGGTGAGCTTGGTCTTGGTACTACAAGTCCCTCTTCTTGGTTTCATATTTTAACAAATGGAAGTGGAACTGTTGCGGCAAATGAAGCTTTCAGAACTCAGGTTCCATCTTCAACAGAAACCAACTGGAGAGCATACCGGAATACTACTCAAATGTTCAGGTTAAATATTCCGACTAGCGGTAATGCTGTTTATTTGTTCAGTAATCAGGGCGATTTTAAAATTGGCTCAGGTAATACAGGGACAGTTATTCCAGCATTTCAAATAACAGGTGGGAGTGGTAGTAATGCCGGGGCAGTTGGAATAGGAGATTATACAAGTTTGACTCCTGATGCGCGACTACATATTAAAGGTAATGGATATACGTATTTATTCAAAGTGGAGAATTCATCATTATCGACACCAACAATTCAGATTAACAATGATGAACAGCAGTTCTATAAAGCAAATACATATACCGGTGGTAGCTCACAAGGTGCATTCAATTTCGACTATTCTCCAAATACCAATATTACTGATGGTATCGGAACCTATTTTAAAGCAATAGGGAATTCATCATCAACTTTTAAGGGAATTCAACTAGCCGTTACAAATTCAAACTCAGGTTCTCCAACAACAACTGGCTTTACTGTTGAATCTACCAGCAATAACGCTTCAAGCGGAAACAACTATACATTTATGGCAAATTGTATTGGTGCAAACACCCAAAATTTTGCTGGACAATTTTCAGCCGTAAATTCTTCTACTTATTCAAACACTGGAATAGCCTGCAATGCCTCTAATGCAGTTGTGGTAAATGCAATTTATGGGGAATCAAATCATGGTACAAATTCTGCGACCGTTTCAACAGGAGTTGTTGCAAAAGGATATGGTGGTACAACATCCATTGGACTTTATGCTACATCAACAGATGGGACAAATGGAGATGTTTTTGGTGTAAAATCTGAAGTGTTTAATTCTGCCTTCAGTGGTACAAATGCATGGTATGGGGTCTACGGCAGTGCGCCTGTCCAAACTTGCGGAACCGGGTCATGTGCCGGTGCAGCGGGATTTTTCAGTGGTGATGTTTACGCATCAAATGGCTCGTACAGTTCCTCGGATTTCAAAATTAAAGACCAAGTGCAACCCGTTATTGGTGCTTCTTCTATTTTAACTCAGCTACAGGCTAAACGGTATGTTTATAAACAAAGTGCATTTCCTGAATTAAATTTGGCAAATGGGCAGCATTATGGTTTCATAGCACAGGAGGTTGAATTGTTATTGCCAGATATGGTAAAGGAATTTAAAGCTCCAGCCCGTTTAGATTCCGCTGGAAATGTGATTTCGAATAGCGTTGATGTAAAAGCAATTCACTATGAAGAGTTCATTCCATTATTAGTAGCGGGATTTAATGAGCAGAAATTGATTATAGATTCACTTATTAATGCTCTACAGAATCCTACACCCATTGTTAATCCACAAAACAAACAAAAAGTTACATTGTCCAATGTAAGCAGTATCATTCTGAATCAAAATGACCCAAATCCCTTTACAGAAAGTACCCGCATTACTTATCTGATTCCGGAAGATGTACATGAAGCGAAAATCATCTTTACCAATTCAACTGGCTCCATCATTAACACAGTCATCATCAATGAGCGTGGTACTGGTGAATTAGAAGTGTATTCCTCCGACCTTAGTAAAGGGATTTATACTTACACATTGGTATGTGATGGAAAAACAATTGCAGCCAAGAAAATGGTGAAGCAATAATCTATTACTAAAAAACTGAAGTGGAAACCCTGGCGAAAGCCGGGGTTTTTACTTGCCCAGAAATTATTTTATTTGATAAATCTTTGTAAACGCGGTAATTTTATTAAACTTCGCCCAGAACAATTGAGGAGAAAGGTAAAAGCAGGCATTTCTCAAGCTGACCTTGCCTACAGTATTCAGATGGATGCGCAGCACATTTCAAGAATTGAGCGGAGATTGGCAAATCCATCTGCGTTTACAGTGTGGCAGATTTGCCAGGCTTTGCAAGTATCTGTTGGAGATTTTTATACTTCTCTTAGTAAAAAAGTATAACATCTTTCAAATGATTAATTTCGAATAAGTTAAAAAGCAATTATATGGAAAACGAAGAACTAAACAATGAACTAAAAATAGAACTTACTGCTGATGTATCTCATCTGCAAAAAGTTGCTGCACAAATCTATATTAACACAGCTCTGTCTCTTGCTATTATGGATGCTCAAGCTTTGTTACTATCAAAAATAGATTCCAGTGTAACACTTGATGATGCTAAGAAGCAAATGAAAGAACTACGAGACAAACGATTTATTGAAATTGGGAGGAAGACTGAAGAATCATTTCCGCCATCTTCTTCCCATCAATAAAACACTCTTTAACGTCAAATGTAATATTCACGTGTATCCTCTTTGTAGAAACTTTCTTGCTTGATTTAACTTTTTTCATAACCTTTTAAGTAAATAGATTCAAAAATTCGAAAAATCATCATCTATAATTTAACATCATGCTTTACCAACAAAATTTTATTAGATTTAATACACCTGTGGCGCAAGCAGTAGCGCAAATATTTAATGTCGCCGAAAGAAATCAGCGAAATGAGAACGATTTGTTGCTTGTGCTAATACATGGTTTTAAAATAAAGCAAGAGACCTTTTTTCGTTCCAATGGCTGGCCTGTTTATGTTTTTGGTCCAGACTATGTTGGATTTGATGCAAATACATTCAGAAATTTCTTTGAGCGGTATCGACAGAATCAATTGGATGAAGATGACTTTAATGCTATACCTATAGAAGAGAGGATGCCTCGTGTTCATTTCACAATTAACATTGAAATGTCGATATATATGAAAGTCTGGGAAACAGATTTTTTTATTAGGCAGCTTTATAATTTGGCTCGTCTTGTAAACAACGAAATATATAATTGGGATTTTAATGAGCAGCGCTTTGAAGACTTAGGAGAAAAATTTATTCAACATCAAATAATTGATAGATTAAATGGTAGGGCTCCTCGAATGGCCACACTTTTAAAGAATATATATTTTCCTCAAATACGAGGTGCAATTGCACATGCACGTTATCATTTTAATGGAGTAGATTCAATATCTCTAACAAATAAAGGATATAATAATCGAAGGAGCTATGATAAGGGCAGCATTACAATCAATGAGTGGAATGAAATTTTTAGTAGAGTAATGTTATTATATCAACACTTCTGGGCCCAAACTGAATTCTGGTATAGTCGTTATATAGATAAGTTGATTAATAAAAACGGGATGTTGGAGGTGACTACGCCAGATGGAATTGAAAATATATCTCCTGATGACAGACATATGTGGGGTAGAGTGTAAAAACTAATAATTAATATCTGTCTCGATTAGTCATTGCATAATCAATAAGCTTATCAAACCAAATTTCTGTTATCTCCTCAGAAGATTTAAAATTCAAATCGCTCTTTACTTCAACCCATCCATATTGACCCATTTCATTGATATCGAATTTTACTCTTATCAAATCTAAATTTTCAGGCTTATTAAATGGGTCTGCAATGCCATCACTATCAAAATACCCTTTCCAAAGTCCTATGAACATATAAGCACCTGGCAGGTAGCGATGATATTCTTCTTGATGCTGAATACTCATATAATATCCATAAGAAAGTAAATCATATCCTTTGCTTCTGTTTTCTCTAATTCCAATTCTCCAAGTTGGAGTCTTCGCTTTTATTTCAGTTACCAACTCTTTAAAGAGGGTTAAGACTCTTTGAAATTCTTCTTCTGCAATATTATATCCTTCATCGGATGTCAGTAATAATTCTTTTTTTCTGGCACTAAGTGTTTTTGATTCAATCTCACTAATTCTATCTACGGCTCTTAATTTTGGAGGGTTCTTTGATGGAAGATTATTTGAATTATCAATTGAATCTTTAATTCTTGTTTCGTGTTCAGATTTAATTCTTCGCAATTTATCTACAGGATAAAGAATAACTTGTTCGTCAATTTCCTTATGATGATTGCAACAAAGTAGGATTAAATTATCATATTCATCATAATTGTCATATTCCTTTATATATCGTGGTCCAGTTGGCTTACTGCTAATGATGTGGCACTCTTCACCAATATTTAAACCACCTGACTTATCTCTGTCAATAGGAACTAATTCGATTTGACATATAGCACACCTATTACCTGACCTTGCCCACATTTTTTTTCTTGTTTTATCTGAAATCGCCATGTTTTCTTATTTTGATATATATAAACCGTGAGCACAACTATCATGAGTCTTGGAAAACCTACGAAAGTTAAACCAATTCAAGCATGAGGAAGCTGGCCCACGGTATTACTGTAGGTCCAGCCATTTCCAACGCTTGACATGATGTGAAACTTCGTAGGTTTTTCAGACTCAGTCAGAATATGGCAAGAGAAATAATTTTCAATTTTATGGGTCCATTGCGAATATAGGTATTTCGGTGTTCAATTTTAAATTATCAATTGGCATCTGCTTCCGGTTCAGTTAAAGCCTTGATATCAGGCACGTTAGAGCCTATTATCATGCGGATACTGTGATAAAGTTCACTAGCACCGGTCAAAGTTTTATCCAAGACAGCCTGTCTCGTAGTCCAATACCCCTGGATAACAGTTTTCTCCTTATCCAATTGGGTTCTCATTATATTGTATGATTCAATTATCAATTCAACATTCTGTCTGAACTTTTGACCAGTAAAGAAGGAGTGGAGACGAGCCACTTTACTATCTCTATCCATCATCGAAGATTGCAATTCATGTAATGAGAGTATTGAGAATCGTAAAACCGCAATCAGGTTCTGATACTCTGTAAAACTACAGACCCAAATATCTCCAAAACTTGTAAGTTTGTCAACACCTTTCGGATATGTATCTGAAATCAAAATTCCAAATGATACACCATTGTTCTGACGCATATCATCCCTGAATTTAGCAAGCCAATCACGAGACCATGTTTTTGTTCGTTTTATTTCCAACAGAATATTTCCGGCAGCTTCATTAGCTTCCGTTCGAACTATTAGTGTCAAATCAGCTCCCCGCTCACCCTTTTTGAAGGGCAACACATCATCCTTGGGATAATTTTCACGAATCCACCTTTCTATCATGACTTCGGCAGCTTCTCCTTTTAGCTCTTGGGATTGATTGCTAATTTCAATTTTCTGTACCTGTTTAATCTCAGATTGGAGTCTACTTATAATTAAGTCCTTTTCATTTAATTGAAATCCGAAGTTCTTTTCAATATCCTCCTTCATTTTTTGCTTCGCCTCTTTTACATCTTTTGCCAGTTGTTCTCGAAATTCGGCTTGCAACTTCTCATTTAAGGTGGCATTCTGTATTTGTAGAGCGCTGAATTCGGATTTCAGCTTATAGTATTCCCGGATTTCTTCTGACTGAGATTTTTCTATTTCCTTTCTGAGTTGGTTTTCCAATGATTTACGCTCTTTATTCAGCTTTTCAGAAACTTCCTGCTGAACCTTATCCTTATATTGAGCTGACAATGCTTCCGCGTCCGCTTGCATTTTTCTGGCTAGTTCAAACTTCGTTTCATATTCCTTTTTTACTTCAAGAAGTCTATTCAAATACTTTTTCTCATATCCTTCCTCTAATTGCTTCGATATTAAATTGCCAACATCGAATTTCCATGCATGACCACATTGTGGACATACGGCTTTTGTTGTGATTGCTTCCATTATTTCGTAGGTTTTTTGTATTAATAATATTAATTCTTTGAGTAATTGGCATTTACATGGTCAATGAATGAAACAATCACCTTTTGGCTTTCAACAAGCGCATATATATTCTTTGCAAGTTGAGATACTGATGCTTGGATAGTTAATACGTTACCACCAAATATCATCGGAACCTGACATTCAGGAATAAATATGTGCCCGATTTGCTGAAAGGACAATCCGAAATACTCCTTAACACTAATCAGTGTTGAGTAATAAGGAGCAGCCCTTAGAAACACTTGTCCGTTCTCTACACCCCAATCGTCTGGAAATAATTCCGGAAGTAATAACAAGGGACCATAGAAGAAACTAATAGTTCCCGTTAATTTTCCATCAATTATCCAAAGATTGTTTGAATCAGAGATTGCACAAACATTCGCTCTCATATCCTTTTGTTGATTGAGTCGGGCAGCGAATAATTCAAGTCGTTCGCTTTGAAATTCTTTTACTAATTCGTTCATTTTCGTAGGTTTTTATATTGTTAGAATTATTTGAATTCATTTTAGTTATCTTCATTAAAAACTGAAGGATTTTCACTGTTGCAAAGGTGTCCTGATGGCAATACTTCAGTAGGTTACTTCTTGTCTGTTCCTTTTCTGGAGCAGTCATATGTAGCATGTTGTAATACTGCAATGATGCTGTCAGACCATCTTTTATTTCAAGATGCGAGTATGTTTCATCTGTTAGAATAGGTAGCACTGTTTTAAGAGAGTATGAATTTTCGAACCGTGGGTCATAATACAACGGTTTACCATTCACACCATTAAAAACATCCATCAAGTCATAGAACCGCTTCTGAATTGGGAGCAATCGATTTTTGCTCTGCGGAAAATCGACAATTAAATTCTTTATTATGGAACCCTCAAATGAATTATTATAAACTATAATTGGACACGCGTTGTTTACTTTTGCACATGCCTGCAGTAGATAATTTAAAAATGATTCACGCGTATCTAATCCCTTAGTCGGGTCTGCCAGGTACTCATAATGTGTCAATTTGTTTGTAGTGAGGTTCAGTTCATGTAAACTGAATTGGAAAGGTATCTTAGTGTACGATGTGGAACCGGCGTATGCAGGAACAATTGGTGCTATTGTTTCAAAATCCAAGAATAGCACATAATTGTTTTCATGAATTGGCTTTAACCATTCTTGTAGTCCTTCATAATCGATTGCAATCTCATTGTTTATTGAACATCGCAGTTGTACTTTCTGATTATCTTTGAAATTGATATTCCTTTCTACAAGCTGTTCCATCGATTCAATGCCACGATAATAGTATCCAAGCTTTTTACCAATATGCATTGATTTCATTTTGAAAATATTATTCTTAGATAAAGAGCCCCAGCATTTCTCTTTAAAAACACATACTGTTGGCTTGAAACAGTATTGTGCAATTTCAGCATTAGGCTCAGTTTTCTGTTTAAGAACACTCAATTGTGTTTTAACCTTCTGTTCAATTCTGATTTGAAATTTAAGCATAGCATTTGTCACGTCGTTTATTTGCCAAAATTCAGATGGTGTAACCTTCTGTTGCCCTTGACGAACAAATAACTTGTTTACATGTGCGATTTTGACAGAATCTATATCTATTGATAATTTCCTTAGCACATATATCGAATAGGCACAGTCATAAAAGAACACTTCTGTAATTTCAGTACCAGGTGTAACGAAAACACATTCAACCTTCCCATTTTTTACTTTGACAACATCACACTTTCCAAGTTCGAATTCAGAGCATCGAAATAAGCAATCATATGTCGTGGTATTACATTTAGATAATTGTTGATGAGAGAAATTAATTTGCTCTTCTTTACTTTTTTTCGCAGCAGATATGCCTCCAGGATATTGACACTCCTGAAATAATCGCTTGAAATCTGATATTTCATGAGAATACGTTTGTGTGACCGGTGTTTTTACTGACAGATATAATTTCCTAAGACAATCAAGCCCTGTCACGAATATTGCATTTGTTATCATTTGAAGAGTTTTAGACTGTTGAATTATTTTTAAAAAGAGGAGGACAACATAGTGCAAAAAATGCATCAATTGCTTTATATATATCTTGAAATCTGTATGAGAAAACAAATGCCATTGCATCTACATATTTCTGGAGATGCTGACTACTTACTCCACGATGAATTGCCCCAATTTCATTTTTGACTTTACAATTATATGCCTCCGCAGTATTAACATGAATTGATATTCCATCGTCTCTTTTCCTGGCATATTGATGGTTTCTATGATTAACAGATTCATGATTGAATTTTTTATCAAGAACATTTCCTTTGCTGAGAAATGAATACACTGGAGCTTCATCTGTAAAAACAGTTGCTGATTCTGGCAGCATTGAAAAATGTGAGGCAAGTGTAGTCTTATCTGTATATTCAACAATATATGGTACAACCAAGCCGTCACGTTCAGCAACAACATGAACTTTTGCTCTTGATTCAGACCCTTGCCCTCTTTTCTTTTTAATTCCCTTAGGTAAACCTGATGGGATTGGAGGATAAACTGTATCCGCTTCAATGATTGAACCTTGCTGATACTGTGAATTATGAATAACTTCACCGAGAGCGCTCATCACTTTATGCATTTTATTTAAAGCTGTATCTCGCTTATAATGGTAATCTCTACTTATCTCTTGTGCTGAAACGCCGTGTTTGCTTTGATACATCTCAAATACTATCATCAACAATTCATTGAAGGGCTTATGGGAACGTTCAAATGGAGTGTCCTTTAAAGGGCTAATAACTCTTCTGCACATTCGGCATTTAAACTTCCACGGTTGGATTCGTATATAATTTCTGCTTATCCTATTTCCACATGCACAGAAATCTTCACTTTTTCGTCTCCTTTCCTGGAAAACTCTTTGAAAAACTGACTCACTATCCGGAAAAGCCTCTGCGAAAGCCATTGGTGTAGTCAAGGCTTTTAGTCGCCCTTTGTCAGTTAATTTGTTGCTTACCAATGCTTTAGTAGTTTCACTAAAGCTGTATTGGCTCATAATTTCCTTATATCGTGCCATTTACGTAGGTTTTTTTGGTTTTTTCAATTTTTTGCTTACCTTTGAAATTAACAAAGCCGTCCCGGTTCATCTACAATCTGCAGTGAATTGATTACTCTGTCGAGAGTTGGTAAGCTTTAAGTGGCAGGAATGTTCGAGATTCCTGCCATTGCTATTTTATATAACCGCTGTTACTTTTTTACATATAGTTTCCATTTATCAGTTTCAATTTTCTTTCTTTTACTCTCCGGAAAATTGCCCCAAGTTTTCTCATCAGGCAGATAATCCGGTTTAATCTTCTTATTCTCGTCCAACCATCCTGGCAAAGCATAGAATGCATATTTATAGCTATCAGCGACACGTAGAAATGCAACCAGTCCATTCTTTAGCATCTTGTCGTTCAATACATAGTAAAAGCTCTTCAAAGTCTGCGCTGCCTGCGTGCCTTCGATGTCTTTAATAGTATCCTCAATTTCTCTCTGAAGAAGGACCCTTCCTTCAGTTTTCAATATGGACAACACCTTATCTTGTTTATCGCCGCTCATTGGATAGGAGTTATTATGTATTCTGGACTCAGAGCTTTTAGAATTTTTTTGAGGTTTAATTATCTCAGCAGGCTTGTTTAATATAGCGTTTTTAATTTTTTGCAGTCTTTCAATTTCTCCTTTGTGTTTTTCAATTTCCAAGTCTATTGACTCTAAATATACCCGTTCACTTTCGGGATAGCTCTTATTTCCCAGGTCCATTTTTTAGTTATTTTTACAAATATTTAAAATACTTTTTGAAAAAAGCAAGAAATATTTTGAATATTTTGGAGTATTAGCCGAATTTTTAAACTTAAACCGGAAACTAAAAACCTAAACTGGCGGCGGATTATTATCTATAATTTCATTTTAAGAAATGAAAAAACATACAAATTGCACAGGAATAACAATTTTTAAAATACTAAAAATTATTTGGAGTTTTAATCAAAAATATTGAAAAATAGGGGCCATTTTAAGGTTTTTAGCTAAAAAACCAGAACTTAAAGTGGGGAAAGAGGGTCATAGTGCATGTAGGGAAACTGACCACCCGGACTACCAAAGAAGATTTCCAAAGTATCTGCAGCACCCAGGAAATTAGACGGCAGAATTTTACTTGTAGTACGATCAGGTAATGCGAAA
>Ga0075163_10003046_pt1 | contig 22590 bp, 19 predicted proteins | sample JI1023141ADNA_FD_71478 | JGI IMG/M metagenome (GOLD analysis project Ga0075163, IMG submission 71478) | Wastewater effluent complex algal communities from Wisconsin, to seasonally profile nutrient transformation and Carbon sequestration -... | ecosystem: Engineered > WWTP > Effluent > Algae... | reverse complement strand
GACGAGACCAGCGGCGCGGGCCTAGCCTACGGCGTACGGGTTAAACGATCCCTCTCTACTCACTCCTCACTACCATCGACTCTCTCGCGCAGCGCAGCGGATTAAACGGAGGCGGCCAACAAGCTGACGAGACCAGCGGCGCGGACCTAGCCTGCGGCGTACGGGTTAAACGATCCCTCTCTACTCACTCCTCACTACCATCGACTCTCTCGCGCAGCGCTGGTTTGGGTTGCTGTTGAGAACCGCAATGGAAAGCGCCTAAACCCCAAATCATATCGGCGGCATCCAATGGAACAATGCGATGATAGGGAAACTGCTCTTTCAAAATGCCAATCGCACGCTCATCGGACGGACGATGCTGAAACGTCGGAACAAGCACAATCCCGTTGGCAATATAAAAGTTGCAATAGCTCTCCGGAACACGCTGACCATTGATCCAACGAGGTGGTGGAGTTGGCAAATCGATCAACTCCAATTTGCGACCGCGCGCATCAGTGACTTCCGATAACTGCTGCTTCAGCGATTGTAAACTCTCGATGTTTGTATCTACATCGATACCACGTGCTGCCACCACCACTCGGCCCGGTGCAACAAAGCGAGCCAATTGGTCGATGTGACCATCGGTGTCATCACCGTCGAGTTCAGTCCCTTCGAGCCAAATGACTTTGGAAACACCCAACATTTCAGACAGGTGTTGGGTGATCCAAGCTGGGCTGCGTTCAGGATTGCGGCTGGCACTTTGCAAACAGGACGTTGTGGTGAGCAACGTTCCTTCGCCATCTGTTTCTAAACCGCCCCCTTCGCAAACCAATGGCGAAGCGACGCGTGGTATCCCCATCGCTTCACAAATGCGGGCTCCATTTTTGGCATCTTCGTCGAACGGTGGATACTTACCACCCCAAGCTGTGTAGACCCAATGAACGCCAACCACCTTGCCCGTTTCGGACTCGATAACAAAGGTAGGTCCGTAGTCGCGCACCCAACAATCGTTGGTCGCAAAATCAAACAGCCGGACATTCTTCGCACCATCAAGTCGCTTGTGGGCCTCGCGGGCAGCTTCCGCAGGACCGGCCAGAACATGCACAGGCTCCACTTCGGCGAGCGTGCGAATGAAGCGTTCGAACGCATCAGGAATCGGCTCCATGCGCCCGGGCCAAGTCTTGGGATTGTGCGGCCATGAAATCCAAGTGGCATCGTGCGGATGCCACTCGGCAGGCCAAAAGTAACTTGAGCTACGAAGATTCTCGTGGCTTTCACTCATCGTCGATAAACCGCTTGGTTAGAGGAGCATAGGCATCAATACGTCGATCTCGCAAGAAAGGCCAATGCGTGCGAGCGGTATCAATCAACTTGAGATCACAAGGCACAACCACAATCTCTTCTTCAACATGAACTGCACGATGCAGCAAATTGCCGTAAGGATCAGTTACGAACGAAGCACCCCAAAATTGAATGTTCCCTTCAATACCGACGCGGTTGGCTGCTCCTACGAACAAGCCATTAGCAATTGCGTGGGAGCGCATCATGGTCTCCCAAGCGTTGTGTTGGCTCTTACCGTAGGTTTCCTTCTCTTCAAGAATCCAACCGATCGCAGTAGGATAGAAGAGAATCTCAGCCCCGCGCAGCGCGAGCAAGCGAGCTGTTTCGGGATACCATTGATCCCAACAAACTCCCACACCGATTTTTGCGAATTTCGTCTTCGCGATCGTGAAACCAAGATCGCCAGGTGTAAAGTAAAATTTCTCGTAGTAGAGTGGATCATCTGGGATATGCATTTTGCGATACATGCCCGCCAAAGATCCATCGACGTCATAAACCAAATTTGTGTTGTGATACAACCCATGAGTTCGGCGTTCGAAGATCGAGCCGGTGACGACCACGCCATGTTTTTTGGCAGCCGCCGACATGCGTTGGCTAGTTGGACCAGGAATAGGTTCTGCCCAAGCAAAACGCGAATGATCTTCGGTCTGACAGGGATAAGGTGCGTTAAACAATTCTTGCAGACAAACGATATTGGCACCGCGAGCTGCCGCTTGGGCAATTCGCTCATCAACCTTATCCAAATTTTCGCTTTGTGAGGCAGTGCAAGACATCTGCACTAAGCCTATGTTGACCACGGATGGATTTGCCACGGCGAGCGATTCCCCCAATTGTGAAAATTCCATGTGAACGATCCGACCACACCGGCTACCGCCGCCCTAAAAGGGCCTCTGATTGGGCGAGAAAGTAATCGCTGACAGAACGTTAATACGGTAAGATTCGTAATGCTAACGCCTACGCCCCAGCATACAACCCGTAACCGCAAAACTTGACCTGCGGCTGGGTGCTGGTTTCGCCTAAGTTCTCGCTCGATTGTGCATTTTCCTATGACTCAAAGCAGCTCCGAACCACACCTTTCTTTGTCTCAGCAGATTCCGGAACGCGGCCTCTTTGTCACGGGAACTGATACGGAAGTTGGCAAGACTTTTGTGACCGCTTCGATTCTAAGAGGCTTTATTTCCCTGGGAATCTCGGTCGGAGCCTACAAACCGGTCGCCAGCGGCATGGATGAAACTCAGCCCGGCGATCCCGATATATTGGCAGAAGCATCCGGCAATCGCGAGGAAAAATCGCTCTATTGCTCGCAGCGATTCTTGGCTCCACTGGCGCCGCCGATGGCCGCCGAACTTGAGAACCGCATTGTCGATGAAAACCTGCTACTTCGCGGCGCGACACTTTGGAAAGATCGCTGCCAACTGCTCGTGGTCGAAGGGGCAGGTGGGTGGCACTCGCCTTTATCACTCCACTGGACCAATGCCGATGTTGCCCAGGCCTTGAACTATCCCGTAGTGGTGGTCGCAGCCAACAAGCTGGGCGTCGTAAACCATGTGCTTCTAACGCTTGAGAGCATTCGGAGCGTCGGGCTCGATGTTCGCGCGGTAATTCTTAACAACGCGTTTGATGCTCCCGATCAATCGGTGTCCAGCAATGCGAAATTGCTCAGCCTGTTTCTTGAACACAAACATCCAAGCGTACCGCTGATGCTAGTCGGCTATCGCGAGTCATTGTCTCAAACGCAAGTTGAGATGTTAATGTAGTTGCCTGCCACAGACAGCGTTGCGAGACATAAAAAAACGGTCCATGATTTTTCGTCATGAACCGCTTCAATGATTTGAAGTATGTTTCCGCAGCTTAATCGCGACTTACTTACGAGCACGGGTGTGCTTAAGATTCAACCACGCACCATTTTGTTGGCTGCTGGCCACACACTGCTCGATGAAATACATCCCTTCGACGCCGTCGTGAACGTTCGGATATACGGTATTCACTTTCTCGATCGACTTACCTTCGCTGCGCAAAATCATCGCATCGTAGGCAGCTTGATAGATATTGGCGAAAGCTTCAAAGAAGGCTTCTGGGTGACCGCTGGGCAAACGGCAAGCGGCTCGACCTGATGCGTTCATGTACGGCGCATTTGGATCGCGCGTGTAGAGGCGATGCGGCTGACCGTTAGCGCGAACGGTCATCACATTGGGCTCTTCTTGGCGCCATTGCAAGGCACCTTTCGTTCCATCGATTTCGATGAACAAATCGTTTTCGCGACCATGGCTGATTTGAGACGCAGTAACAGTACCGAGCCCGCCGTTTTCATAACGAATGATGGCAGTTCCGTAATCATCCAAACGACGACCAGGTTCAAACGTTTTGAGATGACAACTGATTTGATCGGGCAGCAAGCCCGTCATGTAGCGACCTAGGTTATAGGCATGCGTTGCGATGTCACCAAAGCAACCAGCCACGCCGCTCTTGGCAGGATCAGTGCGCCAAGCAGCTTGCTTTTGGTTATCCGCTTCCAAGCGAGTACGGAGCCAACCTTGAATATAGAACGCGCGGATCGCCTGAATCTCGCCAAGCTCTCCAGCCAAGATCATTTCGCGGGCTTGTCGCACCAGTGGATAACCGGTGTAGTTGTGCGACAAAGCAAAAACTGCGTTTGACTTATCTACGGCAGCAGCCAATTCTTCGGCTTGCTTAAGATCAAATGTCATCGGCTTGTCGCAGACCACATGAAAGCCAGCTTCAACTGCAGCTTTAGCGATTTCGTAGTGCGTATGATTTGGCGTGGTTACAGACACAAAATCGATGCGTTCACCAACAGGGAGTTGCGATTCTTTGGCGAACATTTCTTGATACGACGAATAAGCGCGTTCGGGAGCGATATCGTAATCAGGTGCCGATGCTTTGGATCGTTCTGCGTTGCTAGAAAGCGCTCCAGCCACGACCGTAGCTCGGTTATCGAGACAAGCTGCGATGGAATGAACGCGACCGATAAACGATCCTTGTCCACCGCCGACAAGACCCATACGAAGTTTGCGTTGAAGTGGCCCGTTGGTCATGAGAGGAACTCCGGCTAATCAGTATCAAATGGTTAAACAGTTTTAAGGTTGGAACAAACGGAGAGGTCACACAGCAAAATGGTTGAATGCTGGTTGGGTAAGAGGTTGCAAATTTGGCTGCAAAGATGATGCCCCCACCCCTGAACGCTGTCAGTTTAGGCGACTTTGTGGGCTGCTTCCAGGGTATCTCGCGGCGCGGGAGCCCAGCGGGATGTCTTTGTAGCAAATCCGGCAAAAATCTGTCAGTCGTTGTTTGTTATGGTGATTTGCCTGAAAAACGGTTAGCATGACGCATAACGGAAAAGGGTGTTTTGCACCAAATCCGATAGAAACTTGACGTTTTCTCTTTTCTTCGTTTGCTCCCAGAAGGTAGCGAGGTTCGGTTTATGGATTCCACAAACAATATGGATAACTCGGAGTTGAACAGCTCTGAGAGTGCCGCTGAGTTGAAGAAGGCCGCAGAGAATCTATCCAGTCAGGAGATTCGAACTGGCAAATCGTTGAGTTTTTGGAAGGGTGCGTCCATTGGTATGCTCATTGGAGCGACGATGTTGACGGTCGCGTTGTGGCAGCGCCCTGCCTCACAATCCGGAATCGAACTTCCACCGGAATTGCTGCGAGCTTCGGCGACCCACGGAACCAACAACTTTGCCGTGGCGACCGGATTGGTATCGGACGATGCAGAAGGTGTATTTTTCCTCGACTTTTTGACGGGTGAACTCACTTGCTGGGTGTACTATCCACGCATTCAACAGTTTAATGCCAAGTTCACGACAAACGTGGCGGCGGCGTTGCCGGCTGCCGGGCAGAATCCGCAATACTTGCTGGTGACCGGAACGATGACCGGAGTGGTTGGAGCGGCGAACGCCCGACCAGGTGGGTGTTTAGTCTACGTGGTCGAACCTACAAGTGGTACATTTGTTGCGTATGTTGTTCCTTGGAACCGTGCGGTTGAGAAACAACAAGCCCCACAAGCAGGTGCCTTGGTTCTGGCTGGGGGTGGTCAGGTTAGCAGCCGTGGTGCAGCTATCCGCGACAACAAGTAATGCTTAACGCCGAAGGGGCATTGTTTGATGGAGGCCTTGAACTGACAATTCAAGAACTTTGAACATCCAACGAATGCCCTGTTAGGGCGTACGCGAAAAAGATTCTTCGACAAGATTCCAAACGTTCAGTTCGGGCTTTAGCCGGTGGTGCTAGAGCCCATTTTACTTCCAAGAAGACAGGTTTTGCTTGAATGTCCTTTCAAGAGTGGATAAGCGGTCGCGTCTTTCGATACGTTCACGGGAATAACCTCGTTTACAACACGTGCTGGGAAGACCCGCGACTGGACCGTAAGGCAATGAATATCGGGAGCCAGGATCGGGTGATGGTCATCACCTCCGCAGGTTGCAATGCCCTCGATTATTTACTCAATGGACCCGCCGAAGTTTTTGCGGTGGACATGAACCCTCGCCAAAACGCGTTGCTCGAACTCAAAACGGCCGCCATTCGCGGACTCGATTACGGCGACTTTTTCAAAATGTTTGGCGAAGGCTATTTGCCCGGCATCGGCAAACTCTACAGTCAAAAATTGCGCAACAACCTCAATCCTTGGTCCCAAAAATACTGGGACAAATACATTACCTTCTTCAATAACCCACGACGTTCGTTCTATTTTCGTGGCACATCCGGTGGCTTCGCGCGAGCCATCAATTTTTACATCAACAAATGGGCTCGTATCCGTCCCCAAATGAATGAACTCCTCGCTGCGAAATCTTTGGCCGAGCAGCAAGAAATCTATACGGTCGTGCACAAGAAGATCTGGACACCTGCGATGAAGCTGGCCATGGCCCGCGACACCACGATGTCGATGCTCGGCGTACCGAAAGCACAACGCCAACAAATTGATAAGCAGTATCCAGGCGGAATTCTCAAGTTCATCGAAGATTCGTTGGAAGCTGTATTTGCCAAACTGCCGATTCATGACAACTATTTTTGGCGTGTTTACATCAACGGCAAATACACTTCACAATGTTGCCCTGAATATCTGCGCGAAGAAAATTACAACCAATTGCGCAACGGCTTATTGGACCGTTTGTTTATCCACACCGATAGCGTTCAAGGCTTCTTGGAAAAAGTGGACCGCCCCATCACTCGCCTGGTTCTACTCGATCACATGGATTGGCTGAGCGATCGCTTTTTCCCACTGCTCGAATCCGAATGGCAAGCGATCATCAACCGCGCTGGACCTAATACGCGCATTTTGTGGCGCAGCGGTGGATTGCGAACGGACTTCCTCAATAAAGTTCAAGTTCGCGTCAATGGCCAATCGCGCGAACTTCCTGACATCCTGAAGTATCATGAACAATTGGCTGCCGAGTTGCATCCATTGGATCGTGTGCATACTTACGGAAGCTTCTACATCGCTGACCTTGCCGCCTGAGATCTCCAACTATGAGCTTAATGAGCGATCTGAAGATCCTCTACCACATGGCCCTGCGTCCGATTCGCGGCAAGAGCCATGCTGAGAGACTGGAAAGTTTTTACAGCGGCCAAGCGGAAGCATACGATGATTTTCGCAAACGATTGCTCCATGGCCGCGAAGGGCTCTGGCAGAAAATCGGTTCGCAGCCTGGCGCAACTTGGGTCGACATGGGTGGTGGAACGGGCGCGAACCTAGAATTCTTCGGTCCCGAGATTCTGAAACTCAAAAAGGTTTACGTCGTAGACCTCGCAGGCTCGCTGCTAAAGGTGGCCAAATCACGCGCAGAAAAAAACCAATGGTCACACGTTGAAACCGTCGAAGCGGATGCCACCAAATGGCAACCCTCGGAAGGTCAAGTCGATGTGGTCACGTTCTCCTACTCGCTGACCATGATCCCAGATTGGTTTGCGGCAATCGATAATGCCTTAGCGATGCTGAAGCCAGGCGGGATGATCGGCGTCGTTGACTTTTATGTATCGCGCAAGCATCCTGATGATGAACTGAAGAAGCATCGTTGGAGCACTCGCAGTTTCTGGCCGATTTGGTTCGCCAACGATAACGTTTTTCCATCATCCGAGCATTTGCCCTATTTGCGATACCGCTGCCAAACGCAATGGCTGAGCGAAAATAGGGCCAAAGTTCCCTACCTCCCTCTCGTTCGAACACCTTATTATCAATACATCGGTTTGAAGAAATCCTAAGCCTCCAAGCCGATCCACATGGAGCCTCTCACCATGGGTCACGATCGTCGCGATTTCATTAAGACCGCATCTCTACTCGCCGCCGCCGGTAGCGCTGCATCAACCTTAGTTGGAACTGCTTCAGCCAACGCAGCACCTGAACTACCTGGCAAAACACCCCACACTAAATTCGCGGTCAACGTCGAGATGTGGTGGACAGGTCTTCCTTTCGCAGATCGCTTGCGCAAAACAGCCGAACTTGGCTTTCCCGCCTATGAGTTTTGGCCCTATGAGAATAAGAACTTACCTGAAGTCGTAAGTCTCAATAAAGAACTAAACCTCTCGGTGGCGCAATTCACCGCCTGGGGATTTGAGCCGGGCATGAATCACCCCAGCAACGAAGAGGCCTTCGAAAAGAAGATCATCGAGTCATGCAAAGTGGCCCATCAATTGAACTGCCCCAAGATGACCGTTGTTGCTGGCAACAATCAAAAAGGAATGACCCAAGATGCGATGCTCGCACAGGTTGTCAAAGCTCTGAAACGTGTGAAGCCGATCGTTGAAAAAGAAGGCATCATGCTCATCCTGGAACCGATGAATGGTCGTGTCGACCACCCCGGTCATTGTCTATACGGTAGTGTTGATGCTGTTAAAATCTGTCGCGAAGTCGATTCACCGATGGTAAAAATCAATTGGGATCTTTACCACATGCAGATCAGCGAAGGGGATCTCTGCGGCCGCCTCAAAGATGGTTTCGATCAAGTTGGCTATTTGCAACTGGCTGATCACCCGGGCCGCAACGAACCCGGCACGGGCGAGATCTACTATCCTCGCGTGCTGCGAGCTGCGAAAGAGCTAGGTTACGACTACTTTGTCGGTTTGGAATGCAATCCGAAAGATGGCGAAGAACTCGCTGCTAAACGAGTAAACCAATCCGACCAGTGGTAAAACACTCCCTTCTGGTAAACCGCTCGTAGCTCCTACGTCGTACTTCGTAATTCGTCGCCGTAATTCGTAGCCGTGATCGTGATCGTCGTCGAGCAACGACGATTACGAAGTACGAGTACGACGACGAATTACGATCACGAAGTAGGAGCTACGAAGATCAAACGGTGTTACGAGCGTTTTCGGTTTGGGGAGGCTACAAGAGTTCGTTGAGGGCGTCGATCACTTGTTGATCATGACCATCGACACTCACCTTCTTCCATACCTTCACCACCTTACCATCAGGGCCGATTAAGTAGGTCGAACGCTGAATTCCCATGCTCTTCTTGCCGTACATATTCTTTTCGCGCCAAGCCCCATACTTTTCGGCCATTGCGTGATCAGGGTCGGACAAGAGGGGAAAATTCAAATCGTATTTCTGCTTGAACTTTACGTGCGATTCGACGGTATCGGTACTGATTCCCATCACCTTGGCCCCTAACTTCTCCAATTCGGCGCTTCGGTCGCGAAAAGCGCACGCTTCTTTGGTACAGCCTGGAGTGTCATCTTTGGGGTAAAAATAAATGACGACTGGATGTCCCTTGAGGTCAGAAAGTTTTACTTTCGAGCCATCATCCGCTTTGAGTGTAAATGCAGGGGCTTTGGTTCCTTCTTCGATCCAGTCGCTCATGGGCCTATCCTATTCTGTGCAAAATGGGCTTGAATTGACGAATTGACGTCTCAGAGGACGCCAAACGAACTTTTTTCAAGGTATTGTTGTCTAAGGGTCAAGCGTTAGCGGCATTCCCCTTTTAGACGTTCACTTCTTGGGGTTGTCTGGGTAGAATATAGGTTGATACGCTAAGTGGGTAGGGCGGGCTATGGAGTACGAATTGCTCGATCCGCCCCACCTGTGCGAAAAGAATCCCTGTAGGCAAAATTCGCCCCAGATAGAATCTCAGAACCGATTTTTGGGATTAAGCCACGATAATCGATCACTTTTGATAGGACCTGTACGAAGAATGACAGAAAAGGCCCATCGGGAAAAAGATACCCCTGTGACGGCACCGATGGTTCCGGCAGCTCAAATCGCCTATAGCCTGGATATGGCCAAAGCTGCGGTTAAAGCAGCGGCAGAGAACCGGGGACAGGAGATTACCGTCCTTGACCTCACAGGTGTGACCTCGTTATTTGACTTTTTTATTCTCATCACTGGTGGCAGCCGACGACAATTGGCGGCTATCGCTGACGAAATCGAGCGTGCTCTTAAAGCGATTGGTGAAAAGAAGCTTTCTGTTTCAGGCCTGGAAGAAGGACGCTGGGTCGTTATGGATTACGGCAGTATTGTCATTCACCTCTTCGACGATGAAACCCGCAGTTTCTATAATCTTGAAAATCTGTGGGCCGATGGTAAACCCGTCGATGTCAACGACATCGTGCAAGCCTCCTCGGCGACGATGGCACGACACTCCTAAACGCATTTTTGCTTTGACGTTTCACGAGACAGGCTTGTAGTACGAGCCTGTTTTTGTTTTTAGATTCCATTCATTCGATTCTTTGCACTGTAGGAATACCAGCGATGTTGTTGGTGGATTTGGTCCGTGAACGCTTTGCGGCTGCTCTAAATCAAATGGGTCTCGATGGAACATCGCTCTCTCAACGCGTCACTGCAGTTCGCGATCCACAGTTCGGAGATTATCAAGCCAATTTGGCGATGAGCTTGACCAAGCAATTGGGCATCCAAGACCCAATGCAAATCGCTCAAGATATTGTGCAACGGGTCGATCTATCGGGACTATGTGAGCCCGCGGAAATCGCGCCGCGCGGCTTCATTAATCTCAAGCTCAAGAAAAGCACGATATCCAAAGCCCTGAACGAAGTGGCCCAGTCGAATCGTTTGGCCGTACATCCAGTTGCCAAACCACGAACTTACGTAGTCGACTATTCATCGCCTAATGTCGCCAAGCCGATGCACGTCGGCCATATTCGTTCGACTGTTATCGGTGACGCGATCGCTAAGATCCTGAAGTTCCTTGGACACAATGTGATCACCGATAACCACCTGGGAGACTGGGGAACTCAGTTCGGAATGATCATATATGGTTATAAACATTTCCTGGACCCGGACGCGTTTGCTGCCGATCCAGTCCCCGAACTCTCGCGGCTGTATCGGGTCGTCCATCAATTGATCGATTGGCAGAGTACCGAAAAGGAACTTCCGAAAACGAAGCTGGCTGTCGAGAAGGCCGAAGAGAAACTGGCAAAGGTTCAAGCAGAGTTTGCCACCGTGGCTGCGACCGACAAAAAGGCCAAACGAAGTATTGAAGATGCCCAGAAAGAACTCAAGAACCATCAAGAGAAACTCAAAAAGCTGGAAGACACCACAGAAGCTCGAAAGCAACAACCCGACTTGAGTTCCGCTTGCGATCTACATCCCGACCTCGAAACCAGAGTATTGCAAGAAACGGCCAAATTACATGCGGGGGATGCGGAAAACAAAGCCCTGTGGGACCAGTTCCTCCCCTTGTGCCTAGAGTCGATCCACCACATCTACGATCGACTTGATATCCAGTTCGACATGGAGCTTGGCGAAAGCTATTTCCATAATCGTCTTGGCCCACTCGTACAACGATTGCTCGATAATGGTATGGCCAAAATCAGCGAAGGAGCCGTGTGCGTCTTCTTGGATGGCTTTGAAGTCCCCATGTTGATCCGAAAGCAAGATGGCGCGTATCTATACGCGACCACCGACTTGGCCACCATTGAGTATCGAGTTGAAACCTTTAAGCCTGACGCGATTCTGTATGTCGTTGACCATCGACAAGGAGATCATTTCTCGAAACTATTCGCCACAGCCAAACAAATTGGTTACGACCAACTTGAATTGAATCACGTCTCGTTCGGTACCGTGCTCGGAAAAGATGGCAAGCCCTACAAAACACGCTCGGGTAGCGTTGTTGGCCTAGAGCCGCTACTGGATGAAGCGATTGAACGAGCGTTTCAAGTGGTAGAATCATTACCCATCCCCACCGAGGAAAAACGAGAAGTTGCCCAAACGGTTGGCCTAGGTGCCATCAAATATGCCGATTTGGTTCATAACCGAACTAGCGATTACGTGTTTGACCTCGAGAAAATGGTTCGACTCGACGGCCATACATCCGCTTACATCCAATACAGCTACGCCCGTACGTGCAGCATTTTGCGAAACGCGGGGATCTCTATGTCCGAGCCTATTGCACCCGAAGTTGATTTTGTATTGGACCATACCGCTGAACGAACTTTGGCTTTAATGCTGCTCAAATTTGAAGAAGTATTGCTGCATGTAACCAATGATTATATGCCGAATCTATTGGCCGATTACCTTTATGATGTCTCTAAAAGTTACTCGTCATTCTTCGAACAATGCCCTGTGCTTAAAGCGGAAACAGAAGCATTGAAACAAAGTCGGCTTGCACTGTGTCAACTCACTGGACGCACGATAAAGCAAGGTCTTGAATTGTTGGGCATCCATGTAGTAGACCGCATGTAGCGTCCCAAATAGGGGTCTCTACAGAACTACACCAATCATGCAAACCCATATCTATTAGCGACTCGTGGAAGGAATATCTTTTTCTTAATATTGTCCTAATTAGCTATCTTATACGCGCCAAAACACTTTGAATTAGGGTTTTGTATGTTACTATTCCCTTGAGGTTTGTGATTGTGAAAGTGGGTGCGTCAATCCCTGAGACATTGACCACGGACTCACAGAATTCTGCAATCGTTATTCTGTAATCGCTGTAAAGGGATTCGTAGTATGGCTAAGAAAGCGGCCGCTTCGGGGATTAATAAGTCCGAAGTTATCCGAGAGTACAAGAGCAAGAACCCAAGCATGGGTCCTAAAGCAATCGCTGAAAAACTTAGATCCGATCATGGTGAAGAAGTCAGCGCTCAATTCGTAAGCACCGTATTGTCCATGGCGAAAAAGCGGGACGATAAAGGTGGTCCTCGACGTGGCCGTGGTCGTCCGCCAGGGTCCGGCAAAGCAGCAACCGCTGCCAAGACAACAAGCAAAGTTTCAGGTGGCTTGTCGTTAGAACTATTGCTCAAGGCTAAGAAGCTGGCCAGCGAATTGGGTGGAGTTGAAGAAGCGAAGGCCGCCTTGGATGCTCTCGCACGCATTATCGACTAACGCGAGTTAGATTCGATCACCACTCAAAATTAATTTCATTGAACAAAGCCGGGATATTCCGCTGCATGTGCAGCAGACATCCCGGTTTTTTATTTTAAACGCTCCCTGGCGATGGCGGCCTGAGCGAAAAGGGAACAGGCACAAACTGCTTGGTCATTCAAGCTGCATCCTTGAGTTCCTTGACCGAATTCACCAATTCTAGGGCGGAATCCAGATCGCCAGCGATTTTGATGAACTGCCGAATAGCGGCCACTTGTGCCCCACTGAGCTCTAAGCCTGCTTCGTCTTTGAGCAAGTCCGACAACTCGGAGTCGTTTAGTTGTTGTACTACTTCCCAGGTGATTTCTTGGTCGTCCATTTTCGAATCCTTGGCAGCCTGCTGCGGTACTAGTTCGGCCCGAACCCTATCGAATTGCCATGATTCATTGCAAGCGACAAAGCGGGATGGGTGAAGTATCGGCATTTTTCACCCCCACCCATTAGCCGGGCAAGAGAGGAAACGTGCCGTCTAGGCAATCTATACTCCCTGGCATTTCTGACTTCATTTTGCCGGGCAGAATCGCCGATGAGTCGACGATGGGTGGTTAGGCAACAGCACGGAACGGCTGCATTCATTCCACTCCTGAGATTGCTATCATTTCACGGAAGAGTCCCTTGGATCCGAACACTCACACAACAACGTCTCCAACTGAGCAAGTGCGCGTGGCGTTCGGTCGCTGGGTTCTGCAGCGGACGGGAGTAGCCGCCGATGAAATCCAAGAAACGATGCTGATCCGGCAAGGCTGTTATTGTGGCAAACGCCTGAGCAGCCAAGGTTTTTCTGGCGTGTGGTTTGTCGAAGAAGGCCAGATCAAGCTATTAGGTCCTGACGGACATTCTTATGGGACAGTAGGTATTGCGGCCTTCATGCAACAATCGACCGACAGCCCGACTCAAAAAGCTGCCTAATAGGATATGTGACGCGGCGCGGGCAAACGATACCCGGGACTGATACGACAAACTCACACCTAAACTTCCAGCCCCGCAAGGGGCTTTCGTCGCTCCTACTCAGCGCAGCGGTGATCGTGATCGTGATCGTTATCGTCCGTGAATCGCGCGAGAACGACGACGAATTACGAAGTACGAAGTAAGAGCGACGAATTCACCGCGTAGCGTTTTATACAGCGTCTTGGACTTCTTGGTCGACGAGATTTGCAGTTAGAGACCTAGCCTTCCGCACACGGGCTAAACGACGGGCTAACCAAACAATCGAAAAAAAAAGCTCGCTGCACCGATGGTGGCACAACGAGCTTCTCGATTTGTATTAAGTGCAACGACTTGCGATGCACGCAACCAACTTCTTAGTAGCGATAGTAATTTGGCTTGTAAGGACCATCGGCGCTCATGCCGAGATATTCGGCTTGAGATGGGGTCAAGCGAGTGAGCTTTACACCCAACTTGTCGAGGTGCAAGCGAGCTACTTCTTCGTCCAAGTGCTTTGGCAAAACATACACGGCCTTGTCATACTTGCCAGTGCTGCGTTCTGCCCACAGTTCCATTTGAGCGAGAACTTGGTTGGTGAAGCTGGAGGACATCACGAAGCTTGGGTGACCGGTTGCACAGCCCAAGTTGAGCAAGCGACCTTCGGCCAAAACCAATACGGAGCGACCGGTTTCCTTGAAGCGGAATTGGTCGTACTGTGGCTTGATCTTGACGCGTTCAACTTTGCCTTCCTTTTCCAAGCGATAAAGACCAGCCATATCGATTTCATTGTCGAAGTGACCGATGTTACCGATGATGGCCTTATCCTTCATCTGCTTCATGTGTTCGACGGTGATGATGTCTTTGTTACCGGTTGCAGTAACAAAGATATCGGCGATACCGACAACGTCTTCGATCGTCTTAACTTCATAACCTTCCATTGCGGCTTGCAATGCGCAGATTGGATCGATTTCGGTGACGATCACGCGGCAACCTTGACCACGCAACGACTGGCAGCTTCCCTTACCAACTTCGCCGAAACCGCAAACCACAGCAACCTTACCACCGATCATCACGTCGGAAGCTCGATTCAAACCGTCGATCAATGAATGGCGGCAACCATAGATGTTATCGAACTTGCTCTTGGTAACCGAGTCGTTCACATTGATCGCTGGAACAAGCAAAGTTCCCTTGGCTTGCATTTCATATAAGCGATGTACGCCGGTCGTGGTTTCTTCGCTAACACCCTTCCATTCGGCGGCCATAGCGGTGTAACGACCTGGGTAATCGCGAAGTTGCTGACGCAACAAATCGAGAATAACGCCCCATTCTTCTGGTTCACTTTCTGCGTTGAATGCAGGCACGACACCAGTTGCTTCGAACTCGACACCCTTGTGGATCAACAAGGTAGCGTCACCACCATCGTCAACAATGAGGTCAGGACCAGAACCATCAGGCCATACCAAGGCTTGTTCGGTGCACCACCAATATTCTTCAAGCGTTTCGCCTTTCCATGCGAATACTGGCACGCCCTTAGGATTGTCGGCGGTACCTTCTGGACCAACGACAACTGCGGCAGCTGCGTGATCTTGGGTCGAGAAAATATTGCAGCTAACCCAACGAACGTCAGCGCCCAAAGCGGTCAACGTTTCGATGAGAACAGCGGTCTGAATGGTCATGTGCAAAGAGCCCATGATCTTCGCACCCGCCAATGGCTTGCTCTTCCCATATCGGGCGCGAAGGGCCATCAAACCAGGCATTTCATCTTCAGCCAATCGGATTTCGGTTCGACCGAACTCGATCAAGCCCAAACCTTCCGCTCGCTTGCCTTCAGCGATGTAATCGAAAGCCTTTACCTTAAAGGGCAGGCGAGCCGTTCCGCTTGCTTTACCGCTTTTTTCCAAAGTTGCACTCATTAGAACTCTCCGGTGAATGAGTTCGGCAGGAACTCATAAACTCATTTCAACAAAACAACAATAAAACGTTACTTTCGTAAACGATACGAATTCAGTGGATTGAGAACTTTATCAACGACCTTTATTCTCAACTTATCGTTCCGTTACCTGGTCGCCGTGACGCAGAACAACGGTGGACCTTTCGCTTCTTGTTCGGGTGGAACAGGAAGTTTGATTACGCTTGAAAAGGATTTCTGCCCCAGCCATTCATCGATTTGTGTCCATTCGAAGCCTAGCCAGAGATGTCCCAATTCCTGTTTCAGCGATTCGCGATCATGTCTCAGCATATCGATCAGTACCAACCGTCCGCCAGGTTTTAGCGTTCGTCGCGCTTCTTCGATGGCTTGTCGTGGTTCATGCAAATATGCCAGCACCAATACCATATAGACCACATCAAGTTCCTGATCGCCGATTGGCAAAGCAGCCAGGTCGCCTTTTCGGAACTCAACGTTATCACATTTCTTCAACTTCCCCTTGGCAGCTTTGAGCATCGCGGCAGAGGAATCCACGGCGATTACTTGTTTGACCCAAGGAGAGAGCAAATGGCTCAGTGGGGCTGTACCGCACCCTAACTCGCCGACCACTAACTCACTTCCCAAGCTGGCTGCCAGCGCCCAACTATTGACCGATCCGCCAAACAAATCACTTCTTAACTTGTCCCATTGATCAGCGGCAGAAGAAAAGAAAGCTTGAGCGCGACTTTGTCTTTCTTCTAAAACTTTCTCCAATCGAGCGTCATCATGTTCGGCGAACTTAGTGGTAGCCGCTTGCTCGCGGACCACTTGCCATAACTTGCGTTGCCCCGATTGCAATTCGTTGATCTGCAATCGATACCAACTACTGGTACCTTCTTTGCGCGACTGAACCCAGTCCGCTTCTGCCAATACTTTGAGATGTCGACTAATGGTGCTCTGTGGTGCCTGGAGCACTTGGCACAGTTCGATGACTGTCAATTCATTTCGATCCAACAATCGCAAGAGTCTCGCGCGCGTTGGATCTGAAAGAACTTGCAACCAGTCGAACATTTCTCCAGCAGTCGACATCAATGATCTCGATTCTTCCGAATCTCGTTTGTACGTTCAGGGCGTTAACATGAGACTCTCATACTCCGGTCCGCCCCACCCCCGGACGGAGAAAAGCATTCATCCTTTCATCCGGATGAATGAATTATTGCCCATACCCTTCAAATCGTCAAGCTAAATGATTTTCGGGGGAGAGATAAGACTTACCGCCGAACCGCCGCCGAGCCCAAAAAGCCTGTTTTTCCGAAGTTTTTGGCACTTGAAGCCGCAGGTGAAAACGTCGAAACGGGAGTTCAAACCGAGCCTTTGCCCCCCTCAGGCGGTGGCCTCCGTGGGCGATTTTTCCGCCGAAATTGGTTCGGATTTATCCGAAAGCGGAAGATTTCCGATGGGAAATACCCAGGCCGCCAGCGACGTAACAGAGATCACCGCAGCCACAATCACCAAGACCTGCACCAAAGAAAAGTGACTTGCCAGCCGTCCCCAAAACGCCGAACCGACCGCCATACTGGCAGCAAACACCATCAGATAAATCGCCATACCGCGGGCGCGATGCGATCGAGCGAGATGAACTTGCGCGGTGGTATTCAATGTGGTCAACGTGGTCATCCAACTTAAACCAGCGAGTGTCATCGTAAGAAGCCGAATCCACACATCTACGCCGCTTGCCAGGAAGAGGTACACGAATCCGTAAAGAATGGCCGCGAGCGCCAACATCCGATCGCTTCCCAAAGAATGCCGCACCATCGGTAGAGCCAAAGCTCCGGCCACGGCTCCGGCACCAAACAAACCGAGCATCGCTCCATATCCTGCTTCTTCTAAACCCAAGCGTTGTCGAGCGATCAAGGGCATCAATCCCCACAACGCACTGGCTGGCACCACAAACAACGTCAGACGAATACAGACGTTACGTATGGCTCTGCGTTGGATCACATGCATCACGCCGTCGACCATGGCGGCCAGCACACCATCTTTGCGATCCACGACTTCTTGAGGTTCAGCTGGTTTCCAAAAAAGCAGCGCCAAGAAGATTCCCAAAAATGAAACCGCATTTACGGCAAACGAAACCCACGCACCAAACAGCGACATCAAGACACCTGACACAGCCGGCCCAATAGCTCGCGCCAAATTGAACGACAAGCTTCCCAAACCGACCGCCGCAGGAATGCTGCCTTTGGGCACGAGATCGGGGATAATCGATTGCCACGTTGGAACATGAACGACCATTCCCAATCCCATACATAACGTCATCGTCAACAACAACGTCGGGGTCATCCAATTGAAATAGGTCATCGCAGCCATCGCGCTGGCGATCGTTAGCAGGTAGAGCTGAGTGATGATTAGAACTTTGCGTCGATCAACCCAATCGGCCACAACACCTGCGGGCAGCGAGAGCACAAAAACGGGAATAGCCATGGCGGTTCTTACCAAAGATACATTCCACGGCGAAGCATCCAATTCGGACATCAACCAAGACGCACCTGTTTCATGTACCCAGGTACCGAGATTGGAGAATAGTGCGGCGAGCCAAAAAACGCGAAACACTGGGCTCTGCAAAGGGACCCAAGCTTCTTTCCACAGATCGCGTTGAGCTTGACTTGTGGGTTGAGAAATGGAAGTAACTCCGCACCAAAAAAGAAAACCGGCATCCGATTTGAATGCCGGCCTTCTAGTATTCTAATAATCCAAGCGGTTTACGCTAGATTACTCATCCGCCGGTTCGCTCTTCGCACCTTCGGCAATCGCAAAAATACGATTACGGTTGGCGATATAGAGCGTTTCGTTGGCAAACACAGGCGTCGTGTAAACTGCGCTACCCATGTTGATTTCAGCCAGCGGTTCGGTCTGTTCTTTGTAGCTCACTTCGAAAACGGCAATATCACCATCTTCGTCACCGATGTAGACCTTGTCGTTGACGATCAAAGGCGAAGCCCAAGATGCAGCCAACATATCATAGGTCCAATGTGCTTTGCCCGTTTTGGCATCGACGCAGTGGAACACTCCGCTGAAATCGGCGACAAACAACAAGTCATTCTTGATTGCCACGGTTCCGCAGGTGCGGTGCATAGTGGTTTCGAAAACTTTAGGATCGCTACCAACGTAGTGCCAAACGGCAGCCGAATTGGGATTAGGACGCTCTAAGTCACCATCTTTAGCCACCAACGCTTGTAAACGCTTAGCAGCAATTGGAGTCTTTTCGTCTTTTGCATTGAACACCAATGAAGGGCTGACATCGCCACGCTTGGTTGGGTCGATGCACCACAAATGACCTTGGCCTTCACCATGCTCTGGATCTTCACCAACCGCTACATAAACCATGCCATCATAAATCACAGGAGTCGCAATCAAATGATTGCGAGTCGCTTTGTTGAGCATGTAGATCGAATCTTTTGGATTGCAGTCGAATTTCCACAACAACTTCGCTTTACCGTTTTCGCCTTCGAGAGCAAAACTATAAAGCCAGCCGTCGCCGCCGCCGTAAATCGCTTGAGCCACACCACCGAGAACGCCGCAAGCTGGTGACGACCATTGGCCGTGAAGCACATTGTCGCCTGGAGAATTGTCGGTCCACAACACTTCGCCCGTGCTGCGTTTGCAAACCATGAAGCTAGCCGCTGCTGGTTGTGGCAATTCTTTGTGACCTTCATCGACACCGTTGCCGGTGTTGACCAACAAATAGTCATCCCAAGCGGTAACCGAGCAACTGCACATATTGTGCTGAGATACCTTTAGCTGCTTCATCATATCGATGCGCCATACCACGTCGGCTTCGATCTTTTCATTGACCAAGGCTTTTTGATCTGGCTTGATGGCGGTGATTTCATCTTGCACTTTACCATCGTTTTCGCCATCCAAGAAACCTTCGGTGTCAAGACATACGACTTCGCCGCGGCTCGTTACGTACCACAGGCGATCACCGTCGACCAATGGGGCTGCGCAAATTCCTTGGTTCGGCCAATCGTGCACACGACCGGTTGGCAATTTCTCGTTCGAATGTTGCCACAGGAATTTCCCATCAGCTTCGTTAAAGCACAAGAGGCAACCAAGGTCGATCTTGTTTGGGTAACGAGCAGCGTAACCATTACCGTTGTTGGTACCAACATAAACTTTTCCGTTGGCAACAACAGGATTACCGTAGGTTTCCGAACCGAGTGGCATGGACCACTTAATTCCATCGCCCGTTTCCACATTCCACGCAGTTGGAATGTTAGTACCTTCGCATACGTTGTTGCGGAAAGGAGATCCGGCCCACTGCGGCCAATCTTTTGGCCCGACTTTGAGTTTCTCGATCATCTTTTTGTTTTCGAGAATCACGTCAAAGTTCTGGGCACTCGCGGTTGTCGAGGTGACAGCCACCATCGCCCCAACGAAACACCACATGCTCTGTTTCAAAGCTTGCTTGAAGTAACGTCGCATATAAAAACCACCTTATGAAACAAATAACCTAATTTACAAATAAAGGATCCCTACCGGACGCACTTCCCTATTTCTTGTTGGGCGAAACCTCTACGTTGTCAATGTAGAACTCCGCATCGCTAGCGTTGCCGAATAACCCCGGACTTCCGATCGTGTTCGGAACCGCATCGGCAGCTTCAATGGTCCAAGCCTCTGGCTCAGCTTCTCCTCGTTTCCAAACTTTACCACGCAATACGGCTTGCCCATTTTCATTGGCTGCGCTGAACTTCATGGTGTACCAAGTATTGGGTGACCATTCGAACGGAATCGTTTTCGCAAAGCGGAGTTCTACACGCGAAGTCCACGAGCGAATCTGCAATTCCTTCTTATTGGTCATGTCCAACGTATAACGCTGAGCGATCAAGCCCATGCTTGGAATTTTCTCGTTCTTTTCGGTCGCATAAAAATCAGCTTGAATCGTGTAGTCGGAAAGCGATGTCCAACCCATCCAAGCTTGGCTACGTGTTCCCTTAGGAATCGTACTGATCTTTACCAACACATTTTGACCTTCGAATTCCTTTGGCTGATGACGATACGATGCACCGATCCAAGTCGGTGGCACTTTCTTATCTTCGAAATCGAACTTCCAAGGGAGAGCTGGGACCAAGCGAGCGCGAGCCACCGAGGTTAGCTCACCAACCTTGGCTGTGATCATGGCCACTTTCTGGCCGGCATCTGCTGGAGCCGAATAGACATCACCAGCAACAGCCCCTGGTCCATCCACTGCGAACTCAGCTGGAACCGTTTTCAAGAACTGTCCCTTCTTGTTGTAAGCTCGCACTTGCAATTTGGTTTGCTTACCAGGTTGCATCAAGATTTCAACAGGAGCAACCTGGATGTGGGCTACGGCTTGGTCATCAGCAACATTCGCTTCAGGCTCACCTGCTGGAATCGGATCTGCAGATGGAGCGGCATCTTTCTTGCCGATGCAATATAGAGCAGTGGTTGTTGGGATGTAGACGCGACCGTGCGAAGCAATCGGAGAGCCGAAAATTTCTTCGCCATTGAGACGCACCATGCTCAATTGCTCAACACCTTCTGGCGTTGGCTTGAAGATGTAAACGCGGCCTGTGTTTTCAGCAATGTAAAGTTTGCCATCGGCAAAGAGTGGGCTGCCGAACATAATGCGGCCCACCTTCTTATTTTGAATGATCTTCCCGTTGGTGGCATCCACCACGAACAATGTGCCACCATCTTCGACATAGTACAGCCGGCCATCCGCATAAACAGGTGAACTTCGACCTACCGCTTTGGCAGGCACTTTCCATAGCAACTTGTCTTCGGCAATTTTACCTTCAGTTCGTCCATCGAAAGCGAACAACGCACCCAAGACGGTTGTATCCGATGCGTTTTGTTCTGCATGGCTGCCGTAAACAATGCCGTTCACTGCCAATGGCGAAACGTTGATACCGCGTGTCGATGCATCGTAAGTGTTAATCACTTTGCCAGTGCGTGGCTGAACCGCATAAACCGATCCGTCACCACCACCAAACAACATTGCCTTCTGACCATTGAGAACCGTAAACGATGGACTGCTATAAGTCGTATCTTCCGGTCGAAGTCGAGTGCTCAAAACCCAAACTGCAGCTCCAGTGGCTTTATCAAATGCAATGAAGCGGTGAGCAGGCACAGCATATTCGCCCCAACCCGTCATAACCCCGCTTACGATAACCAAGTCTTCAAAGACAACAGGGAAGTTGGTTCGACCACCATAAGTTGAGAGCATGCCATACTCTTCGCTCATGGAATGTTCCCACAACACTTTGCCTGTCTCACCATCGAGACATTGGAAGTGACTTCCGAGCCCTAACAAATAAATCTTGCCAGTTGCCGGATCACCACAAACACTCGACCATCCAACACGCTCAGCAGGTGCGTCGGACAAAAAGATGTTGTGAACACTCTCCCAAATGAGTGCACCAGTAGCAGCATCAGCGCAAACTACTTTCTCACCTTCCATGGTCGTTTCTGGAAAGGCGCGACAGACGGTATAGATCTTGCCATTCATCACGATGGGAGTCGCGCGAGTGGCATACTCTTCTTTGCGCCATAGCAAATTCTCACCGTCGGTCGACCATGTTTCAGGCAGCCCCTTTTCGCGCGATGTTCCGTTATATTCCGGACCGCGCCAGTTCGGCCAATCGAGAGGATCGCCGCCGAATACGGGCGCGATCATTAACGCTGCGCTCGCCAAAGCGGATAAAGCAAAACGCGAAATTTTTGAACATGTAGATAGGAATCGAGAGTCGCGGAGATCCCGCATCACATCACTCCTCGATTCGCTCGAAAACGGTGAGCATTTCATGGTGGGCTACCTGGGAACGGAGAAACCGAAAAATTGGCCCGCTGAACGCGATCCCAAACCAGCTTCTACGGTTCGGAATCAAACTAACCCGCAGGCCAGGGGTTACAACCCTGAACCAAACCAACAGTATCACCCGCCCAATCGTTAATGACCAGCCCTTAACGAAAAGTAACTACGCCCGTTTGGGTTATTTTAGTATGAATTTCGACGGTTTGATCCGAGAATCTCGGCGGACAACATCCTCGCGGCAGCAAACTGCCATCCGGAAACACTT
>Ga0075163_10003044_pt1 | contig 22597 bp, 25 predicted proteins | sample JI1023141ADNA_FD_71478 | JGI IMG/M metagenome (GOLD analysis project Ga0075163, IMG submission 71478) | Wastewater effluent complex algal communities from Wisconsin, to seasonally profile nutrient transformation and Carbon sequestration -... | ecosystem: Engineered > WWTP > Effluent > Algae... | reverse complement strand
GCCAAGTGCCCGGCGGCGGGCCCCGGCGGCGTTTGCGTTCCGGCGAAGTACAAGGATGCACGCGAGCCTGTCCCCTGCGGCGTCGTTGCCGTTCGCGACGGCGTGTGCGACTGCTCCGCGGAGACCAGCGTGTGCGACTACTACCAGGACGGTGTGGACCACCCGGATGGGCTCGCCTTCTGTCCTCCGGGCACCATCGCCACGCCCCACGTGCAGGCCAGCGCAAACGGTGGCGCGCCGAAGATGGTGCCCACCTGCGACGTCCCGCCCTGGGCCAACAACCGCTGAACGGTTGCCGGAAGCCGGATGGCGCATGTTGGCCCTGCGCGAGGCGTCGAAGCCTGCGCTATGCACCCTCCATGTACGGACGCTCGTGCTTCGTCGGAATCGTGGCAGCTGTCGTGGGCTGCTCGGAAGCCGCTCCTTCGGCGCATCCCGTGGGGACCGGCCGTCAGGCCATCCAGGGCGGCGTCGCCGACGATAGCGACGATGGCGTCGTGGGCATTCTCGTGGGCGAGCCCGACGACACCATGCGATCCATCTGCACCGGGACGCTGATCGCGCCCAACCTGGTGCTCACGGCGCGCCATTGCGTCTCCGAGCTCGCCGGCGGCGCTGCCTGCGGCGCCGGCTTCGGAGCCCTTCGCGCCGCCTCGCGGCTGGCCATCACCGGGTCGCATTCGGCCCTGAACGCAGTGTGGTCCGGAGCCAGCGATCGCATGCCCGCGCGCGACGGCAAGACGTGGTTCGCCGCCAGCACGGTGGTCCTGCCGGCGAAGGCCGACTGGTGCGGCTACGATCTGGCGCTGGTGCGCCTCTCGGCCAGCATGACCGTGGCGCCGGTGCTGCCGCGCCTCGACCGAACGGTGGAGGCGGACGAGTCGCTCACCGCCGTGGGCTTCGGCTCGACGTCGCCGGCCGGTGGAACCGGCGGGCCCAAGCGCCGGCTTCCGGGGCTCCGGGTCTCGTGTCAGTCCCACTGCCGCCCTGGTCTCGAGGCGGACGAGCTGGAGTATGAAGCCACCGCGACCCCCACCAACGCGGGCACGTGCACCGGCGACTCCGGCGGCCCGGCCCTCGACGCCGCCGGGCTGCTGGTGGGCGTCGCGAGTCGCGGGCCCTCCGACGCTTGCAATCCCACCATCTACCAGAGCGTCTTCGCCCACGCCGCCTGGCTCCGGGAGAACGCGCTCGCCGCCGCCAGCGAGGGTGGGTACGGGGCCGCGCCGTGGGCGACCGGTGCTACCGCCGAGAGTCCCAGCGACGCGGGGAAGGCGGCCGACGGAGGCGCCACGACGCCCGGTGACTCGCCCGGCGACTCGCCCGGTGCGAGCGCGGGTGGCTGCACCGTGGGGCGTTCTCGTGCTCCGTCGCCGCTGCTCGCGGCCGCGGCCTTGTCACTCGGCCTCGTGCTCCGTCGCCGGGCGCGGTCCACTACTCGGCGCCGGTGAAGATCCCTTCCTTGCGCGCGAACCAGTAGAGATGCACGTAGTCGGTGCCGGGCAATACCCAGTGCTCGGTGTCGCCGTCGAACTCCATGTGCTCCTTCCAGTAGTAGTCGTCGGCCGGAACTTCGTAGTAGGGAAACGAGTGGAGCGAGCGAACGCGATCGGAAGTGGTCCAGTCGTTCTTCCAAGCGTTCCGTGGATACGGCGAGACGCAGAAGTCCGGTCGCACCGCATGATTGATGTTCGCCATCGGCTTCGGAAAGGGAAGCTCTCGGAGAATCCATTTTGCGTCGCTGGTGGCAGTGGCGTCCTTCGGCTCGCCGAACGATTGGGCAAGTAGCTCCCACATCGGCAGGCGAAGGCCCTTCACGTTCGCGTAGCTCTTGCGGACCACGTCGCGATAAACGGATTGTGCGTCGCCGCCGAGGTCGACCTCTCGCGCCAGCAAGAGGGCGATGGTGTCGCTCACGAAGTTCAGGTGGAGACCGCTCCAGTCGGCCAGACCCTGTTCGTACATCGAGGGCGCCGCGCGAATGCCCAACTTCTGTGTGGCCCAGGCGCTCTCGGCTTTGGCCCGGTACTTCGCGCGCTCGAGCACATTGTCGGACACCACGGCGGCGATCCACGCCCCGTAGAGATCGCTACTGCCGATGGTCGTGCTGATGTCGTCGGCGATGTGCTTCGCGTTGGTGCGAATGCGGGCGCAGATGGGATCGTTACCGCTCTTGCAGAAGAGCCCATAGCCCACGATTTGTCCGTACAGGACGCCCTTGATCATGTCGTTGTTGCCGGTGGACCGCCACTCGTAGCCGGCGAGCGCCCCCGCCCCGGGATGCCATCGAGGGTCCGCCGGTCCGCCGGCGAGGCGGAGCGTCCGCGCGAACTGCGTCCAATCGCCGGTGACTTCTTGGAGCTTGAGGATCGCGTCCAGCGTGCGCCTTGCGTGCGCCAGCGCCGCGGGGTCGCCGGTGACCTGATAGCGATAGGCCTCCGCCGCGAGGTACGTCCCGGTCCAGAGTGCGCCGTCGTTCGAAGGCAAGACCGGGCCCGACTCCGGACCGCCTTCGGTGACCATCCCCGTCGCATCGATGAACTTGCTCTCCAGGTCTGCACCGAAACGAGCCGCCTTGTCGGCCAGGCTCCAGCGGAATGCGTCGGCACGCAGCTTGGCCTCCTGGATGGATATTCCGTCGAGTGGCTTGTTCCACACCCTGATTGCGTCGGAGTTCTTCCGGTAGAAGTCGTAGTCGGTGGGGTCGTCCACGATGAAGTGAATGGCCGCCTTGAATTCGGGGCGAGATGCGTAGGGCGCCACTTCGGGGAGCGCGCGGTAGGAACCGAACTGGGCCTGGGCCGCCGCCGCGAAGATCGCGGTCGGTGGATCGTGGGCCGGTCGGTTCGTCCGCTGCGCGGAAAGCAAGGCGTCGACCGGCAGCGGCAACGGGCGTTCCCACCCCTCCTCCCACGACGCGCCGGACGCGGTGTAGCGGGCACGGACCGCACCCTGGTCGGTACGGACCGTCGCTGCGACCGCTATCACGCCGTCGCTCAGGCTGCGTGTGAGCGAGCCTCGCTTGGCAATGAAGCCGCGCGGATCGAGGGAAACGTCGAGCGCCAGCGCCAGCGGGCCGGTACGCCGTGCGGCGCCGGTCCAGGCAACGTGCAACTCGCGCCCGTCTTCGACCTTCGCACCGGCGTAGCGAATGCTGCGGAGGAAGCGGAGGCCGTCCGAGCCCGGTCGAACCTCCACCTCGCCGACGTACGCGCCGCGTGCGTCGGTTCCCGAGACCGACCAACGACCCACGTAGTCCTCCGGCACGGTCGTACCGCTCGTACCGCTGCTGGCCCCGGTACCGCTCGTACCGCTGCTGGCCCCGGTACCGCTCGAGCCGCTGCTGCCGGCGGAGTTGGTTGTGGCTCCTTCACCGCCGCAGTGCAACGCGGGAAGGAGGGCCAGTGTCATGAGCAGGTGGGCGCCCGAAGTTCGCATGACCTTCGAGTAGCAGAAATGTCCGAGCCCACCGCCGAGCCGGGCCATATGTAAGAAGGAAGTAAGGCGCCCCTGCATAGTGCCCGCGCGTGCACGTTGGAGCTTCGTGGTTGGTCCCGTACGTCCGTCTATTGCTCGAAGCAGTAGATGTGCGCGGGCTCGTTGCAAGCGTTGGTGGTGGGGGCGATGACCTTGGCGGTCCACTCCGACGAGCTGGAGATGGCGCCCACGCTCCCGAGGTCCCCGACCGCGTCGCTGGTCCAGTCGCGGCACGCCGATCCGTCGAGAGAGCGCGTTCCATCGGAGGCGGTGCCCGTCCAGGCTTCGTCGAAGTTGAAGAGGACCTTGCCCTCCGCCGTGACGTTGGGAAACCACCGCGGGCCGTCCACCGGCGAGGCGCTGGGAAAGGCCTCGGTACCGTCCACCTGGAACCACGGGCCCACCGCAGCCACGTGGTCCTTCGCCGCCACCGTCGACGTCGAGAGCCAGGCTCGAAAGGTGCCGGAGAGTCGCGCGTCTCCGGCCTCGCGATTGCAGATGGCATCGCCGCTGCCGAGCCCATCGGCGGCGCCGCCCTCCGCCTTCAGGTTGCCGGTGAACTGCTTGGTGGTGACGAACATGCGCTTTCGCCCTGGCGTGACGCTGCCATCGCCGGCGCTCGCATCGCTCCCCGCGTCGGTACCCGTGCCCGGTCCGGCCTCTGCGGAGACCGGGATCCCCCCGTCGCGGCGGTGACCCAGGTCTTCCGGCACGAGACACGCGAAGCACGGAAGTACGAGGATGATAGTGTATAATGCACGCATGTCACGGGCTCCCGTCGCGCGGCGGCGCCTTGAGCAGCTCGTCCAGCGCGCCGCCATACAGGCTCCCGGGGTAGCGCTTGTGAAAGCGCGCAGCACGCGCCTGCGCTTCGTCTCGGCGCCCGGCGAACGCCAATGCCTGGATCGCCAGATTCTCTCGTTCCTCTGCCAGCTTCCCGGCGGGAAAACGCGCTGCGTGCTCGTCGGCGGCCCGCAGTGCGTCGACCGCTCGGCCGCGGGCGAGGGCTGCGCGGGCGGTGTCGACGAGGGCTTGCTCTTGCGCAAGGACGTCGCCCACGGGCGGGCTCGCGCCGTTGCTCCCGGTGGTCGCGGGAGCGGCCGCCGCCGTGGCCGTGGGCGCGAGGGGCAGGGCGTGGAAGTCCACCGAGTCGGCGTCGGGTGCGGAGGCAAGCGTCGTCGGGGCGGCCGTTGCTGCGGTAGGCGGGGTTCGGACGTCGACCAGCGAGGGCGGGGATTGCACTTCGGTGCTGGAGCGCCCGTGCCATTCCCCGACCCCGACCCCGACGCCGAACGACAGGAGGCCCACGACGATGGCCGTCTTGGTGGCTGCGCTCACCGCTGCGCCCGTGGACGCGGCGCTCGACGCGGCGCTCGTGGCGCCGACCTGCGCCAGTGCTGCGAAGGCCACCGACGTTTCGATGCCGCGTAACACCCGCGCGCGCAAGGCCGCGTCGTCCGGGTAGCTGGCGCCCTCGGCCTCGAACAGGCTTCGGAGATCGTCCGGGAGCGGCTCGAGCTCGCTCATGGCGCCTCCTCGTCGGCGATGGCCCGGCGAAACGCTTCGCGGGCGAGACGCACTCGGGAATAGACGGTGTTCTCCGGGACCTCCAGAAATCCGGCGATCTCGCCGGCGGAGAAGCCTTCCATGTCGTGGAGCACGAGGGCCGTGCGCTTGTCGTAGTCGAGCGCGTCGAGCGCCCGCAAAACCGTGCGCTTTGCATCCAGTCGGGCGACGATGCGGGGGCTCACCGGAGTGTCGTCGAGCTCGCGCCCGCGGTGCCAGGCCAGGCGCCGGTAGTTGGCCGCGTGCCGCACCACGAAGCCGAAGATCCACGGCTTCATGGGGCGAGAGCGATCCGAGTCGGGTAGCGCACGGTGAATCGTCAAGAAGAGCTCCTGGGCGACGTCCTCGAGGTCGGCCTCGCGAACTCCAAGGCGCCGGAGCGCCCGACAGGCATAGGAAAAGTGCGTCTCGAAGATGGCGCCGAAGGACGGATCGAGGGCGACCGTTGCCGGGAGACCATCGGCCCGCGGCTCGGCCTCACGCGGTACCTGTCGCGTCTTGGCCTGGTCCGTCACGGCAAGTAGCCCCCGACGCCGAAACTGAGGCCTCCCTCGGCCAGCGGAGCCTCCCACACGGTGACGCCGTCGATGGAGTACGAGGGCCTGCGCAGGGGGACGCCGAGCGTGCCGTGTGCCCGCAGCGCCACCAGCGGGTGCACGAAGACCTCGACGCCCGCCCGCGCCGCGGCGACCACGAACAGGGAGTTGTTGGGCGCGAATCCCGGCACGTCGAGGGCTCGCGTGTTGCGGCTGCCGAGGCTGAGGAGCGGGCAGAGCTGCACCACCGTCAGCTTGCCGCAGAAGGCAGCGGTGGCGGAGAACGCGGTCGTCTCCACACGCTCGGTGCGACCTCCGGCGGAAGCGTTGGCGGTCCCGAGCTGCGTCTCGCCTTGAAACTCGGCAGCCAACGAGAGAGGGCCGCGGCGCACACCCAGGCCGACGCGCGCTCCGCCGGTGACGGCCGGGGCGCGCCCGAACATGAACGAGCCATCCACGTACGCGAGCGGCTGGAGCTGCGAGCCCGAAGGAGGAGGGGCCGGCGGTCGGTCCGGCACCGGTGGCGGTGCGGAGGCGATCGCCGGGGGAGCGGGGGGCGGCTCGGGGGCAGGGGCGGGCTCCGGCAAGGGCTCGCTCGCATTGGCCGGGCTCGGCGCACGCCCGGCGGCGACGGGATCGAGGGCGAGCGCCGCCGCCGACGCAGCAGCATCGCCCAGGCTCTCGCACCGCGGGTCTTCGATCTCGCGCTTGCCCTCCGGCGCCCCACCACGGAACAGCGCGAGCGAAGCCACGAACCTACCCTTGCGCGCCACGAGGCGCACCCGCAGCTCACGCGGCGCGTCCGCCTGGACCGGATCGTAGCCGAGGCGGCTCTCGAGCTTCCGGCGAAAGGTATCGACGTCGGGGCAGCTCGGCTCGCCGACCGCGGGCTCGAAGCGGAGCTGGACGTAGCTGTGCTCGTCCGCCCGCGCGCTGCCTTCTTCGAGCGCTGCGAAGGCCACCGCGAGCATGAGCACGAGACGACGCCGCACGTGCCCATCTCTAGCACTACTTCGTCAGATTCTTCCTCGTGCCCGTCCGATGCTCGGTCTTTCTCGGCGAATTTGAATTCGTCGTGCTCGAAGGACAGGAAGTCGTTCTGCGCGCGCCAAATCCAAATTCGCTCGAGAAATCCCGTCGCCTCGAACGACCACTCACGGCGAATCTGACGAAGTAGTGCTCGCACGGTGCGGGCTGGCGTCGACGGTCTCCGGCCGCCGCCCGCTGCGTGAAGAAAAACGTCATCGCTCGTGACGGAAAGCGTCGGAGCCCGACAGGGGTAGGGCAACGACTTTGGAATGCTCTCTCGCGATGGCCGCTTTGGCGCATCTCGTGGGGGTAGTCCGAGTGAAGTGACTGGCGTGGATTCGCGAGGAATCATGTTGAAAGAAAGTGCCGTGCCCTGTGCGTGTCTCCTACTCCTGGTCGCCTGCGGAGGAACGTCGCAATCCTCGTCGTCTTCTTCGTCCGGCCAAGTTGCTGCCGACGATGGCGGCGCCAAGGTCGAGAAGGATGCTGGGCTGACGACGTCGCGCGACCAGTTCGCGGCGGGGCTGAAGATCTTCGTGACGCAGGCGGAGTTCAACGGCGCACTCGGAGGGGTGGCCGGAGCCGCAAAACGATGTCAGGCCGCCGCCGACTCGGTAGGGTTGGCCGGAACGTTCGTTGCCGTGCTCAGCGATCTGAAGGCGGGCGCGTTCGACGCAGTGCCGCCGACTGTCGACGGACCCTGGTACGCCAATCACTACCCAACGCCGGCAGAGCTGAACGCGGCTCAACCTCTCGAGGATGGCCCCGAGCCGCTCGCGTTTCGGAATCGCGCCGCTCTGAAAGGAGACCCGTCGAGGCATATCGGGTTCAACGAGAAGGCCGAGGACATCAGCAGAATCAGCGGCAGCGCCGCGCTGTCCTATTGGACCGGCGCCGAAGCGCAGGGCGAGCCCGGAAAATCCAACTGCGTCGAGTGGACGTCCGACGGGTTGGAGAGCGGTAAGACGGGGTCCGTCCACACGGGGCCGAACAGCTGGATCACGGGACTGCCAATCCAGTGTGTTTACCCACGTCACCTGCTCTGCATCCAGATCAAATAGGCGCGCCGCGCGCCCCCTCGACGTCGGGGCAGCTCGGATCGCGCTCGAGCGCCTGCCGCCGCCCGCTGCGTGAAGAAAAACGTCATCGCTCGTGACGGAAAGCGTCGGAGCCCGACAGATGACGGTCAAGGAGCGCAATGGCTCCCTTTGAAAGGACTTACCTTGAACCCTCGACCCATGTTGCCGTTGCTCGCGATGGTCTTCGCGAGCGCGTGTGCGAGCGCGCCCGACGATTCTGCGGAGACCGAGAGCGCATACACCGCGCGACCCCGCGCCGCTTACTACCAGGTGGTGGAGCGCGGCGGGCGCCTGTATGCCCAGTTGGCGAACGCCACCGCCACCCTGTGCGCCGACGGACGCAGCGACGTCCGGTGCCCGCTGGCGGAGGTCGATTTCACCGCGCTCCGTCTCTCTGCCCAGCGCCGTGACGAAGTGAACGCGCTCCTCCCGGAGGACGTGATCCTCGTCTACGGCAAGCCACAGACGGTGGTGCGCGGCGGAGCCAAGCAAATGCGCCTGGTGGCGACGCGCGCCTTCGAGAACCTGCTGCGGGTGTTTCCGGAGGGCGATCTCTACGAGGTCACCAAGGCCCCGGCCCCGACGGCTTGCGAGCTGGCGCGCATGGTCCCCGCCCCCCCGCGGGTCTTCGCGCCCCCCACGCTCCAAACGTTTCATGGAACATGCACGCATGTCGCTCGCGCGCTGAACTCGGTGCGCACTTTCTCGGTGGACGAGCCGCAGTGGGCGAGCCGCGAGCCGTGGCTGCCTCCCGGGGCGTCGGCCGACGTGGTCTCCGACCTCGACGCGGGTGCGAGCGTCATCGCCAACGGGCACTGGATGAGCTACCTCGACGCGCCCTTCACCCACCCCACGCCGGTGCAGGTGTGGCGCGACGTCGCCCGCCCGGAGGGGGAGTGATGTCGAACGCATCGAAGAGTGTCGTCGTCCTGGTCGGAATGCTCGCAACCGCATGCTCCGCGGGGAGCAGTGGCACGAGCGGCACCAGCGGGGCAGCCGCTGCGCCCACGGTGGACCTCGCCACCAAGAACTACTTGTGGCTCGGAAACACGGGCGGAAAGTCGCTCGTGCTCTACACCTACAAGAGCGCGAGCACGCTGGTCGACGTACGCGAGTCGCCCAAGGCCGGCACCCAGGCGTCGTATCAGGGCGCCCGCACCGGAAGCGCCAGCGAGGGCTACACGTTCGAGCTCGAGGCGGTCGATGCGTCGCGGACGCTGCAAGCCTGGGGTCAGCGCAAGACGCTCACCTGCACGGTGGGCAGCGAAAGGCCGGAGCTCGTGTGCGGCAGCATCGTCTTCTCCCAGGTCTCCCCGCAGGACATCTAACGCTTCCTTATCTCCGTCGAGGTCTCGTCATGTGTACAATCGGATTCTTTCGCGCCACGTTCGTCGCCCTTTCGCTCGGCGCCGCGATTGCTTGCAGCGACGGTGGCACCACGACCTCCTCGGGAGGCCCCATCGTCGCATCGAGCAGCGGGGGCTCGTCATCGAGCAGCAGCGGAGGCTCGTCATCGAGCAGCGGGGGTTCGTCGAGCAGCAGTAGCTCGTCGAACGGGGGCAGCTCGTCCGGCTCCGTCAAGGAGACGTTCCCCTGCGGCCCCACCAAGAAGTGTGAGGTGGGGCGTGAGGTCTGCCAGTACATCGACGGCTCCCCGTTCTCGTGCGCCGTCATCACCGTGGGCGATCAGTGCAACGCCAAGCGATGCGCGGCGCCCCAGGCGAGCTTCGGTTACCTGTGCGAACGAACGAACTTTCCCCGCACCAGCTGCACGACCCTCGGCGGCGATCCGTGCAAGATGACCATCGCGTGCGACTGACGCGCCGCTACTTGGCGACGACGCGAATCTCCCTGTTGCACGCGTAGGCGATGACCTTCGCGCCTATCGTCCAGCGACCGAGGTTGGCGCAGTCTTCTACCAGCGGCACCGCGTTGCCCCCGCACTTCTTGACCTTCGACAGGCGAAAGTGGGGCTGCGAGAACGTATCCACGGTAGCGAGCTCCCAGTAGTAGGCGTAGGTTTCGTCGAGGAGGAGCATCTGCTGGCGCAGATCGTAGGCGACGTAGCCCTGCACATCGCTCACATGTCGTGTCGTGGCGACCTTCTCGAGCGCGCCCGCGTCGCTTCCGATGCGGTGACGGAAGACTCCTTGGCTATCGGGGTCCACGTCCATCCAGTAGATGTATTCTGCATCGGCACCTAGCGAGTGGATCGCACCGATGGTGGATGTGTGCTCGATGTGCCGCGCGTTGGAGAGCGAGTCCCACACGGTTATGCTGACGCCACGTTCCGTGGGCGTGGTCGGGGCACGCCAAGCGGCCGGTGCCCAAAACAAGCGCGACCCGCTGGCCGCGAGCTCCCATGCGTCGCGCACTCCGGCGGGGGCCGTCGCGGATGAACCGACGATGTGTCCGCCGCTGTCGAGGGCGTAGACGGTGCTCGCCTCCAGCGCCGCCACCCGCCGCCGCATGCCGTTGTCGAGCCCGGAGATGAGGCTCGCGCCGAACGAGGAGGGCGGGGCCGTCGTGTCGAACCGAAACAAGCCACGCTCGGTGCGCACGAAGACGTACTGCGCCAGTCTGTGACCTGCGAGGACCGGGCCGGACGAGGGATCCGTGACGGTTTGCGTGCCGGATCCGTCCCTCCAGCCTACGCGCGACACGTTGCCGGACGCGCTATCGCCATACCACAGCGTCGTATCGTCCACCGCGAGCGGGATGTCCGCATCGACGACCTTGGGCACCACGCAGTATCCGGCGACGCAGCTTGGGCTCTTGCCGCCGCATGCGCGTTCGCAGCGCCCGCAGTGCTCGGGTGTGGTGCGCAAGTCCTGGAGCCCCGTGCTGCACGTGGCCTGCGTCGGTCCGCCGGGCTGGTTGGACCACAACGGTTCGGGCTCGCACACCGTGGCCGCGTCCGGCACGCCCGCTTCCTGGGGCGCCCCGTCGACCGCAGGCGCGTCGGATCCGGCATCGTTCGGGCTCGCACCCGTGAAGGTGTCGCAGCTCAGGCAGACCAGGGTGCACAAGCCGAAAGCGAGAGGAAGGCGCACGGAGAGAAGTGTATCACGCCCGCCCGAGGTCGCACCTGGTACTAGGCGAGCTCTTGCAGCGCGTCGGCGTCGGCATCGACCACCACCCGGTCCTTGGCTTCGAGCTTGGCCCCGCTCTTGGCGCTCTGGTACTTGCCGGCGCGCTTCAAGCGAATGACGCGCAAGTCGCGCTCGTCCTCCACCTGGCTCACGGTGCGGCCCACCCACTGCGCGGGCATGGGAAGCTCGCAGAGCACGCGGGTGCGGTCGTCGAGGCGGTAGGCGCCCTTCACGCCCTGGATTCGCGCCGAGAGGGCGATGACCGGCGCCGAGAGGGCGCTGGTGGAGAAACTCTGGTCGAGCTCGAGGGCGCCGCCCACCTTGCCTGCGAGCCGCTGATCGAACATGCGCATGATCACGCGAATCTTGGGGTTCACCCGCTTGGCGTCGAGGGCGATCTCGAGGTTCGCCAGGTCGTCGTTGGTGGCGCACACCACCGCCTTCGCGTGGGCGATGCCGGTGAGCGCCAGTAGATCGTCGCGGCGGGCGTCGCCCAAGTGCACCGGGACGTTTTCCCGGCGCAGGGTGGAGACGAAGTCCGATTCTTCGCGTTCGATGCCGGCCACTTCCTCTCCCAGGGCGCGGAGCTCTTCGATGACGCGATAGCCGACGTGACCGATGCCGCAGACGACGACGTGATTTTTCATGGCTCCCGTCATGATGCGAACCCACAGCGCGTAGCGGCGCTCCGGATCCAAGAACTCACCGCCCACCTTCACCACGCCTTCGGCGATGAGAATGGTCCCTACCACCGGCGTTATCCAGAAGATCAGGCGCGCCAACGGTGAGCCGGGGAAGCTCTCCATGGGCTGGAATAGTTGCGTGTACATCGCATACAATGTGGCGCCCCAGTCGGGGAGCGCCACGCCGTGCCGCGCCAGATCCCAGCGCAGCACGAAGCCGGCCAAAACCGTGTAGGCAGCCACCAGCCCCAGCGCCGGGCCCAGCCGCCGGACCACGTAGGCGATGATCCGCACCCGCAGAACCACGGCATTCTCGATGGCGACGGAGAGGGGTCGCGGCGACACGTACGACGTGTACCCGACCCTCGGCTTCTAGGCTACAGTTCCCGCGTCCGGCAGCCATCTCCCTTTTCGATCGAGGAATCATGTCCCTTCTCTCCCAGCTCAAGACCATGACCGTGGTGGTGGCCGACAGCGGCGATCTCCAGGCCATCGAGAAGTTCGTTCCCCGCGACGCCACCACCAACCCCTCGCTCATCGCCCAGGCCGCGCAAATGCCGGCCTACGCCGAGGTCGTCGACGAGGCGCTGGGTTGGGCCAAGAAGGAAGCCGGTGGCGACAAGGAGGCGGCCCTCAAGAAAGCCATCGACCGGCTGTCGGTGGAGTTCGGCCTGCGCATCCTCAAGGTCATTCCCGGCCGCGTCTCCACCGAGGTCGACGCGCGTCTCTCGTTCGATACCCAGGCCAGCATCGAGAAGGCGCGCCTGCTCATCGGCCAATACGCGGCCGCGGGCATCGGCAAGGAGCGCATTCTCATCAAGCTCGCCTCTACCTGGGAGGGGATTCGCGCCGCCGAGGTGCTGGAGAAGGAGGGCATTCACTGCAACCTCACGCTCCTCTTCGGCATGCACCAGGCGGTGGCGTGCGCCGACGCCAAGGTCACGCTCATCTCGCCGTTCGTGGGCCGCATCCTCGACTGGTACAAGAAGAGCACCGGCAAGGAGAGCTACGCGCCGGCCGAGGACCCGGGCGTGGTGAGCGTCACCACCATCTACAACTACTACAAGAACCACGGTCACCAGACCGAGGTCATGGGCGCCAGCTTCCGCAACATCGGCGAGATCACCGAGCTCGCCGGGTGCGATCTCCTCACCATCTCGCCCAAGCTGCTGGCGGAGCTCGACGGCAAGGACGGCGAGCTCCCCCGGAAGCTCGATGCCGCCGCTGCGAAGAAGCTCACCATCGCCAAGATCGCCATGGACGAGGCGGCCTTCCGCAAGGCGCACGAAGAAGACAAGATGGCCAAGGACAAGCTGGCCGAGGGCATCGAGGGCTTCACCAAGGACATCGTGTCGCTGGAGAAGCAGCTCGCGGCGCGTTTCGACCAGCTGTAGTTGGCAGGCGACCCCGCGCCCGACCGGGCGCGGGCGGCCAAGGTAGAGCTCGCCCTCGTGCGCAACCGGTTCCACTTGCCCGAACGTGGTCGCCGTTCCCACATTGGAGGGCCCGCGTCCTTGCGCGCGACGCACTTATTGCATCCCACGCGGTGGCGGCACTGGCGCTCGGTCGCGCAGTGTTTTACCCTCAAGAATGAATGTGCACCGTGCTTCTTGAGCCAACCCTGCAAATCGACCGACCGACCCGCGGCATGAGGAGCTCGGCTTGAGCAGCGGCGATGGCTCGCGCGCGCCGGACCCGCTTCGCCGACGTGGCGAGACGCTCTGGCGTGGTGGCGACGAGACCGCGGGGTTCACCGTGCGCATCGATCGCCCGCGCTCGCTCCTGCGCATGACGTTCTGGGGCTACTGGCGCAACGAGGTGGGCTTCGCCTATCGCGACGCGATGATGGCCGCCATCGTGGAGATCTCGCGGATGCCCGGTTGGGACGTGCTCGCCGACCTCACGCGCTATCCGGCCCAGAACGCCACGGTTCAGAAGTGTCATGCGGACACCATGACCCGCTCTCAGGCATCGCCCACGTTTCGCCGCGCGGCGAACCTTGTCGACAACACGCTCAGCGAAATGCAGATCCGGCGGCTATCGAGTGAAAGTGGGCTTCCCCTCTTCGCCTTCTTCCAGGACGAGTCCAAAGCCATTGCGTGGCTGCACAGCCAGGCCCAGCTCTCACCGCCCTGATACAAGATCTGGCATCGGCACGCGTGTTGCTTTAACTTTCAAGTCGATGCGGAAGGTTTATCCGTGAGTGACGACGACGACAAGCTGCCCGGTCGGCCGCCTCGGCCGCGCCGAGCTTCGGACCCGACGTCGTGGCGCGGTGGCGACGACGCCGCGGGCTTCCAGGTGCGCCTCGAGCGAGGTCGCTCGCTGCTCCGGCTCGCGTTCTGGGGCTACTGGCGCAACGAGGTCGGGTTCGCGTTCCGCGACGCGATGGTCGCCGCCATCGCCGAAGCGGCGTCGCTGCCCGCGTGGGACGTGCTCGCCGACCTCACGCGCTACCCAGCCCAGAACGCCACGGTTCAAAAGTGTCACGCCGACAGCATGGGTAAGGCCAAGTCGTGCCCCACGTTCCGCCGCGCGGCGAACCTGGTCGACAACACGCTGAGCGAGATGCAGATCCGTCGGCTCTCGAACGAGAGCGGCCTCCCGCTCTTCGCGTTCTTCCAGGACGAGGGCAAGGCCCTCGCCTGGTTGCATCAACAGGCCCAGTTGAGCCCCTAGCTGGGCCGGCCCATGATATAATCGGGGCTAGGTCGAGGCTACTGGCAGCCGACCTCGGTGCCGGTCACCTTGCACACCTTGCGAGCCTTGCAGGTGTCGTCGACGCTCCACTTGGAGCCGTTGCACTTGAGCACTGCCTTGCCGTCCACCGCGCACGCGTGGTTGTCCGCCGTGTCGCAGGGCTCACCGACGTTGGCCAGCGAGTCGTCGCAGTCGATCTTGTCGCCCACTTCCCGGCATGCCTTCTCGCCGCGGCAGTTCTCCACCAGCGTGAACTTGCCGCCCTTGCACACCAGGTGAGACTTCTTGTCGAGCCCGCACGCGTGGTTGTTCTCGCGGGTGCACTTGTCGCCTTCCTTGGAGAGGCTGGTGTCGCAATCGACCTTGTGGGCCGTCGAGGTGCAGCCCTTGGGGCCCAGGCAGGCCTCGTCGAGCGTCCACTTGTTGCTCTTGCACTCCAGCGAGGCCTTCTTGTCGTCGCTGCAGGTGTAGTCGTCGGCCAGGTTGCAGACGTCGTTGAGCTTGGCCACCGTCTGGTCGCAGTCGCTCTCGGAGCCCACCGTGGTGCAGCCCTTGGCGCCGCGGCAGGTCATCTCTTCCCACTTGCTGTCGTGGCAAACGAACGCCGTCGTCTTGTCTTTGCACGCTTCCTTGCCGTCGATGTTGCACTTGCCTCCGACCTTGGGCTTGCAGCCGACGAAGGCGAGGGCGAGGAGGATGCTGGCGGCGAGGGCGGCTTTCTTCATGCGCCGCATGGTACGGGCATTCCCCGCGCCAAGTATAGCCCCCTTGCGGTCGCGCCCCGGCTCAAGGGCGGGGGCCCGCGACCGTTCCCCTTCGATAGGCCATGGCGCTCACCACCCTACCCCCGCGCGGCGAACGTTCGCCGCAGCTTCGCACGTTCGCGACGCTGCGGCAGAGGGCGCGCACCGGCGATCTGGAGCTGCCGGTCCTTCCCGCCAGCGCGGCCGAGGTCATCCGGTTGACCCACGACGACCGTGCCACACCGCGTCACGTGGCCGCCGCCATTCGCCGCGACGTCTCGCTCACGGCGCACATCCTCCGCATCGCGAACTCGCCGCTCTACCGCTCGAGCTCGCCCATTCATTCCCTCGATCAGGCGGTGGCCCGGCTCGGCTTCGGCGAGGTGCGCAACCTCGCCCTCACGGTGGCGTGCCGCACGCGGGTGTTCGCGGTACGCGGCTACGAGGTCGACGTTCGCCGCACCTTCCGCCACTCGTTCGCGGCGGCGCTCTTTTGCCACGAGCTCGCCCGCGGGCGCGCCATCTCCGGCGAAGAGGCGTTCCTGGTGGGGCTCCTCCACGACGTGGGCGAGCCCATCCTCATCCAGCTCGCGGTCGACCTCGCGCGCTCCTACGGCGAGAACCTCCCGCGCGCGATGCTGCTCTCGGAGGTGCACTCGCTGCACGCCGAGGTGGGCGAGCGGCTCATGCGTCTCTGGAAGATCTCCGAGCTCGCCGCCACCGTGACACTCTTTCATCACGCGCCCCATCTCGCGCCGCCGGAGCTCGCCCTCGGGGCGCGCTTGGTGGCGCTGGCCGACGATCTCGCGGACTTCGCCTTGGCGTCCGGCGATGGCGGCGGGCCGATCCCGCCGAGCCCTCACGCCGAGGCGCTGGGGATCGGGACCGAGGCGCTGCGGGTTCTGGCAACGCGCGCGAGCTCCATCCGCGGCACCGTCGACGCGCTCAGCTGACCCTGCTACTTCGGCGCGAGGAGCGCTGCCCGGGTGAGGACGGCGCCGGTCTTCTGGCTCGCCTCGCGCATGGCCCGCTCGAGCGCGCCGCGGCGTTCGATGAGGGCATTGGGAAAGAGCCGCGGCTTCGCGCCCGCAGGTTCCAGACCCCCGGCGGACACGCCCACCAGGCGGACCGAGAGCTCCGGGAGCGGCCACGCGGCCAGGAGCTTCTTGCACGCCTCGTAGAGTGACGTGGTGTCGAAGACCGGCTCTTCCAGGGTGAGGCGCCGGGTGCGCACCACGAAGTTCGACATCTTCAGCTTGAGCACCACCACGTTGGCAGCGATGGCGTTCTCGAGCAGCCGCCCGCCCACCCGCTGGCAGTGATCGAGCATGCACACCGCGACTTGTTCTTTGGTGTGCAGATCCTGCTCGTAGGTGGACTCGGCGCCGATGGACTTCGCCGGCGCGTCGGGGATCACCGGGCGATCGTCCTCCCCCAGCGCAAGCCGCCTCAGCGCGGGCCCTTCCTCGCCCAGCGCGCGCCCGAGCCAGTCCTCGTCGGCCCGCTGCAGATCGCCGAAGGTGCGCAGGCCCAGCGCCACGAACCGTGGCTCGCTCTTGGAACCGACGCCCCACATGCGGCGAATCGGTAGCGGCGCCAGGAATGCGGCCACGTCGTCCGGCACCACCGTGATGCCGTCGGGCTTGTTCACGTCGCTGGCGATCTTCGCCACGAACTTGCTGGCGGCCACGCCTGCCGAGCCGGTGAGCTGGGTGTCTTCCCAGATCTTCGCGCGAATGGCGCGGGCGATGGTCTCTCCGTCGCCGAAGAGCGCGCGGCTCTCGGTCACGTCGAGGAAGGCCTCGTCGAGCGAGAGTCCCTCCACCAGCGGGGTGAACTTCCGGAAGATGTCGAAGACCCGCTCGCTCGCCTCGGCGTAGCGCTCGCGCCGCACCGGCACCACGATGGCGGTTGGGCAGCGCCGGAGCGCCTCGCCCATGGGCATGGCCGATCGCGCGCCGAACACCCGCGCTTCGTAGGAAGCTGCACACACGACCGAGCGACGCCCTCGTCCGCCCACCAGCACCGGCTTGCCGCGCAGCTCCGGCTGGTCGCGCTGCTCCACGGACGCGAAGAACGCGTCCATGTCGATGTGGAGGATTTGCCGCACCACGCCAAGCTACCACCCCGCGCGGGCGACACCCAGCGAGAGGAGTGAAGCGACCCTCGGGACGATTCGTTTACACCGATGGGCGCGCCCATCACGCCCGCTGAGAAAGACCCCCGGCGAAGTCGCGGCAGCCCACGTTCTTCGTTCACACTGCCAGTCATGCGGAACTCCACGTGTTCCCGCGGGAGGCGTCGTGTGATCCGATGTTGGTGTCGCGTCGAGCTGCGGGTCATACCCGGCTCTCGGTCGCGAATTGCGCCGGCTGCGCTGCGCAGAGCACGCAGGATTGGCAGCTTTGCGTCTGCGGCCCCAACCATGCATGGGGACCGGTGAGCCGTGATCACCGCGGTCACGGCTTGCGGGGAATGAGGCAACGGTCATCGCCAGGCTGCAGCGCTCTCGCGTGCTGGCCAGGCCGCCCTCATTCCCATCGCCGGAAAACCGCCTCGAAAGGAACGCTCCTCCATGAAATCCGTAACCGTCGCCTCCACCCTGGCCATTGTCGCGTTGCCCCTCCTCTCTGGATGCGCCGTACGGCAATCGGAGGAATCGGAACCGGAGCCGGAAGACACCGAATCGGTGACGAGCGACTCGCCGCTCACGGCCGTCACGACGCCCGGAAACACCATCAACTACTCCGCTCGATTCCGCTTGAATGCCAACGGCAGCTACGGAAGCCCCTACGAGATTCGCTGGCGCTATCCGGGCGGCGCCTGGAATTCGGGAGACTGGCAGCCGACCTCCCCGAAGAGCCTGGTGGGCATACGCGGCGCGCATCCCACGACCTACTTCGGCGTCCCGCAAATGGAAGTGTTCAACGACAGCAACAAATCCGCGCACACGGGCACGTACTACCTCCACTGGAGCTGCGTCGACGCGAACGGTAAGCGTAAGGGCTGGCAGATCACCCGGAACTTCAGCCTCGCCCCGAGCTTCTCGTACTACAGCTATACGCTGACGTGCCCGAGCAACTCCGGCACGGTCTACTACGTCGAGGGGACGCTCACGGTCGACTGAGGGGCCGCTTGTCGCGGAGTTGTAAGAGATCGTCCGCAAGCGTCCGGTGCGGGAACAGTCGTGCCCCGGCGGCGTTCGAATCCTCGAGGTGTCGCACATGTCTCGAGGTCGCCGCTGGGTGCTGTTCGTGGTTCTCGCCGTCATCACGCTGCTGGTGCGTCCGGTTCGCCAGCATGCCCGCGCCGGTACCGTCCTCGGACGGCTCTCCAGCGGCGCTTCCGCAGCGGAGGTGGCGGTGTTCGCGTCCTCCGAAGGGGGGCTCCGCTCTCGCGTGTATGTTCCCCGCAATGTGTCGGCGGCCACCTCGGGTCTGGTGCTGGTGCATGGCGTGCACTACCGCGGCATCGACGAGCCGCGGTTGGTGCGCTTCGCCGAGGCGCTGTCGTCCAGCGGCATCGTGGTCATGACGCCCGAGATCACCGAGCTCACCGCCTATCGCACCGGGCCCTCGGGGGCCGACGACGTCGGACGCGCCGCGGCGCAGCTCTCGGCGCGGCTCGGTGGGCGGCAGGTGGGCGTGCTCGGGCTCTCCTTCGGGGGCGGGCTCTCGCTCATCGCTGCGGCCGACCCCCGCTACGCGCCCAGCCTGGCGTACGTGGTGGCCATCGGCGCGCACGGTGATCTCGGCCGGGTGGCGCACTTCTTCGTCACCGACCAGGTGCGGGGCCCGGACGGCGTGGACCGCGCGCTGAACGCGCACGGCTACGGCATGTTGGTGTTCGCTCTGCAGAACGCCTCCGAGCTCTTCGCCGCGGAGGACGTGCCGGTGGCCGAGGCCGCGCTCCGCGCCTGGCTCCAGGAAGACCGCGATCGCTCCAAGGCCATCGCCGAGAAGCTCTCGGCGCCCGGTCGCGCCAAGCTGCATCATCTCCTCGACGATCGCGACGCCGCCACCCGCGCCGAGCTCTCTTCGCTCATCACGCGCCACGCCGATGCGCTCCGCGCCATGAGCCCGTCGGCGCGCGTCGCCAACCTCACGGTGCCGGCGTACCTGCTGCACGGCGAAGGCGACACCGTCATCCCCGCCACCGAGACCGAGTGGCTCTCTCGCGAGATGCCCAAGGCCGCCCTCCGCGACGCGCTGGTGAGCCCGGCGCTGGGGCACGTCGACGTGGGCCAGGGGCCGAGCGCCGGCGACCAGGCGCACCTCGTACACTTCATGGCCGAGGTGCTGGCTGCCGCCGACGCGTCGTGATTCATCACTCTCGCAGGTCCTGGTGTCCGAGACGGACGTCGATGCGCGGATGGCGGGCCACCAGCTCCTCGAGCTGCTTCAGGCTCTCCCGGCTCCGGGGCACGTCCCATGAGAAGGTGCCGGGCTCCACGTGGTGCTCCCAGCCGAAACGGGTGTGGCAGGCGTCGCCGGTGAAGAGCACCGGGCCGGTGGGCGTTCGCACCAGGTAGGCGGTGCTGCCGCGGGTGTGACCGGGCACCGCCAGGGCCCACACGGTTCCGTCGCCGAACACGTCGAGGACGCCGGCGAAGAGATGGCTCGGGTCGGCCTCGAAGCGCCACTCGCGGAGCGGTCCTTTGCCGGAGAGCTCCCGGTCGGCAAGCGGACCCATCACCAGGCCCATGGCGCTGCGGCCCGCGCTCTCGCCGGGCCCCACGAAGAAGGGCACGTTCGCCGGCACGTCGGGCGAGCCCATGATGTGGTCGGCGTGCAGATGCGTGAGGAATACACCGGAAATGGGCGAGCTCTGGCGCCCGATGAAGGCGGCGGTATCGGTGCGCACCCGGAGCGTCTCCGCGTTCATGGCGCCGGCAACCCAGGGGCCCACTGCCGACTTCGCCGGATCGACCCCGAGCGCGTGCTCGACGCCGGTGTCCACAAGGAAGAGCCCCCGCTGGGGATGGCGGAAGGCGTGGAGGAAGATACGGATCGGTTCCTTGCCCGGATGCAGGCCCGCGGCCTTCGCTTCCGGGTGCTCCAGGTTGATGAGCCCCTCGCGATCGACCTCCCAGTCGGCGGCGACCACCGTCTCCACCGTCACCGGACCCGGCTGATCCACGAGGCCCTCGAGATCGCTACCGGCGCGGGAGGTTCCGAGATCGGCGGCGACCACCGGATGGCTGGTGGGGCGGGCCCCCACCGCCAGGGTGGTTCCGGCAGATCCGAGGACGACGGCGAGGACGATCTTGGTTCGACGTTTCATGCCCTTCATCGTGGGGCATGCGATGGCGTATGAAAACTATCGAATGATGCATGGTACCATACGAAAATGGATATCCCCTGGGACGACGTGCGGGTGTTCCTCGCGGTGGCCGAGAGCGGCAGCCTCAGCGCCGCGGCCAAGCGCCTTCGCACCGCACAGCCCACTGTGAGCCGCCGTCTGGCGACGCTGGAGGCGCACCTGGGCGAAGCGCTGTTCGACCGCAGCGTGAGCGGCGCCACCCTCACCAGCTTCGGCGAGCGCCTGCTCGAGCCCGCACGGAAGATGGCCCAATGGTCGGCGGAGCTCGACCGAGCCGCGGAGCGCAGGCAAGTGGCGCCGCGCGGGGTGGTGCGCGTGACGGCGCCGCCGGGTGTGGCCTGGGATCTCCTGGCGCCCTTCGCCGCGCAGCTCGCGCAGCATCTTCCCGACGTGCAACTGGAGGTGTCGTCGTCCACCCGCTACCTCGACATCGGCCGTCGGGAGGCGGACCTCGCGCTTCGCTTCGCCGGCCCCGCGTCGCGCGAGGTGGTGACGCTGGAGACCGTTTCGCACGGCATCGGCGTGTACGCGGCGCCGCGCTACCTCGCGTCGCTGAAGAAGGGCTACGGCCTCGCCGACGTCCGCTGGATCGGCTGGGCGCCGCCTTTCGAGACGCTGCCGCCCAACGGCGAGCTCGCCAAGCGCATCCCCGGCTTCCGCCCGGCCTTCGCCGCAGACGACTTTCTGGTGCAGCTCCGGGCCGCGGAAGAGGGGGCCGGCGCCATCGTGCTCGCCAAGATGCGATTGCGTTCGGGCCGCGACATGGGCCTCCGGGAGCTCGCCCTCGACCTCGGTCCGCTGCGCGCCAGCCTCGAGCTGGTGGCCAGCCGTAGCGCGCTGGAGATCCCCCGGGTGCGTGCGGTCGCCGATCTCCTGGCGGCGGAGCTCCGCGCCAGCGTGCCACCGAAGGCGCGCGCGCGAAGGTCGCTCCCGCAGCCCTGAGCGCTCCCACGGCGGGAGCACTTGCTCCCACCGTGGGAGCAAGTTAGACTACTGCCAGTACGTGAGAATCCTCAGTCGTTCGACACTCGCGGCGTTCTGGAAGAAGCACCCTGATTCGGAGCAGGCGCTCCGGGCCTGGTTCGCCGAAGTCGAGAAGGCCGCGTGGACCAATCCGGTGCAGATTCGCGCGCGCTACGCCGCCGCCGACTTCATCGCGGGTGACCGAGTCGTCTTCGACATCCGCGGTAACCACTACAGGCTCGTTGTCGCCGTGAAGTACGGCCCGCTTTTCATCGTCTTCATCCGGTTCATCGGTACTCATGCCGAGTACGACAAAATAGACGCCGCCACGGTCTAGAGGTCCCATGCCCAGTACCCCCATCAAACCCATTCGTACCGAGAACGACCATGCAGCGGCGCTCGAGGAAATCGAACGCCTCTGGGAGGCGAAGCCGGGGACGCCGAGCGGCGATAGGCTTGAGGTGCTCGCGACGCTCGTCGATACGTACGAGCGCGCGCACTTTCCGATCCTCCCGCCCGATCCCATCGAGGCCATCAAGTTCCGCATGGATCAGCAAGGCAAGACGCGAAAAGACCTCGAGCCCATCCTGGGGACGCGCGCTCGCGTCGCCGAGATCCTTCTCGGCCGCCGGCCGCTCACCCTGACGATGATCCGAGGCCTGCATCGCGCGCTCGATATCCCGCTCGATATCTTGGTGATGGAGCGCGCCAAGACGACGACGCGCAGCCCGCGTCGCGAGCTCAAGCGGGTTTCGAAGAAGAGCGCGTAGACTCGCGGGCGAAGACGCAGAAGGTGACGTCGGGCGTTACCGCGGCCTCGCGTGAGACCTCGCGGAACGAGGGATCGTGCCAGCCCTCGAGGAAGGTGTCGCCTTCGACCTCGCGCTCGATATGTGTAACGTACAGGTGTGTGGCCAAAGGCAACGCCGCGCGGTACAGCTCCGAGCCGCCGATGACGAAGGGGCACGCGTCCTTCTCGTAGGCCAGCGCCAGTGCGGCCTCCAGCGAGGTGGCGGTCTCGCAGCCGGCGAAGGTCGCGGAAGGATCTCGGCTCACCACGATGTTGCGGCGATGGGGAAGGGGGCGCCCGATGGAGAGATGGGTGCGGCGGCCCATGATGATGGCGTGGCCGCTGGTGTGCTTCTTGAACCAGGCAAGGTCTTCCGGCACGTGCCACGGCAGCTTGCCGTCTTTCCCGATGACGCCGTTGCGGCTCACCGCGAAGATGAGGGCGAGCTCGCGTCGCGTCGCGCTCATACGGCGATGGGCGCCTTGATCGCCGGGTGCGGATCGTAGCCTTCGAGGGTGAAGTCTTCGTACTCGAAGGACTCGAGGGTGCGGCGCTCGGGGTTCAGCTTCATGGTGGGGAGCGGTCGCGGCTCGCGGCCGACGATGAGCTTCGCCTGG
>Ga0075163_10003042_pt1 | contig 22602 bp, 14 predicted proteins | sample JI1023141ADNA_FD_71478 | JGI IMG/M metagenome (GOLD analysis project Ga0075163, IMG submission 71478) | Wastewater effluent complex algal communities from Wisconsin, to seasonally profile nutrient transformation and Carbon sequestration -... | ecosystem: Engineered > WWTP > Effluent > Algae... | reverse complement strand
TGTGAACAGCTTTGATCTGCTGCAGGCGCTGAGCCAGGCGCGGGCCTTGTCGCCGCGGATGGCGCTGCTGCTGGGTGACGAGGTGTCGGCCGAGTTCGCGCGCTTCAACGCGCTGTTTGGCCTGCAGGTGGTGCAGCACAGTTACCGCGACGAGCCCAGTGCGCTGGCCTGCGTGCAGTCGCTGCAGGCGCAGGGCATCGACGTCGTGGTAGCTCCGGGCCTGGTTGCGGATCTGGCCGAACAACAGGGTTTGCGCAGTGTGTTCCTGTACTCGGATGAGTCCATCCACAAGGCGTTGCAGCATGGCGTGGACATGGCGCGGCGCGCCCACCGCCAGCGTGCACGCACCGAGCGGCTCAGCACCATCCTTGCCCAACTGCAGGACGGGGTGGTGGCGGTGGACCCGCAGGAGCGGATCGAGGCGCTGAACCCTGCCATGGCACGCCTGCTGGGGGCGGATATCTCCAGCCTGCGCGGCCGCAAACTCGGCGATGTGGCCGCCAGTCTGGACATGCAGATGGCCCTTGCCAGCGCGGCCCCCCTGGGTGAAGAGGTCGCCGTGGTGGGGGGGCGCACCGTGGTGCTGCGCCGTACCTCCATTGTGGAGCTGGGCGAGGTGACCGGTGGGCTGGCGGTGTGCCGCGACCCTGAAGTGATTGAGCGCGCCGACCGGCGCCTGCGCGCCACGCGCCACGACCGGGGCGGGCGCACGCGTTACCGGCTGGCTGACTGGGTTGGCACCAGCGCGGCGGCTGAACAGGTGCGCCAGCTCGTCGGCGTATGTGCTGGCAGCGATGCCACCGCCTTGCTGTGCGGAGAAAGTGGCACCGGCAAGGAATTGGTGGCCCAGGCCATCCACCACGCCAGCCACCGCGCCTCGCAGCCGTTTCTGGCCGTCAACTGTGCCGCGCTGGGGGAAAGCCTGCTGGAAAGTGAACTGTTCGGGTACGAGGAAGGCGCCTTCACCGGTGCCCGACGGGGCGGAAAGCCTGGCCTGGTCGAGGCGGCCCACACGGGGACGCTGTTTCTCGACGAGATCGGTGACATGCCGCTGGCATTACAAACCCGCCTGCTGCGTGTGCTGCAGGAGCGCGAGGTGTTGCGCATCGGGGCCACCCAGGCCACGCCCGTGGATGTACGGGTGCTTGCGGCAACCCATGCCGATCTGCCTGCCCTGGTCGCGCAGGGCAGATTCCGGTCCGATCTTTTTTACCGGCTCGCCGTGCTGCGTATCCACTTGCCCGCACTGCGTGAGCGGCGCGAAGATGTGCTCTTGTTGGCCGACCGCGTCCTGCAGCGCCTAGCGCCAGGCACTGGCGACACCCAGCAACAGACCCTGGCGCGGCGTGGTGCGCAGTACCTGCTGCAGCGGGCTGATGGCTATACATGGCCTGGCAATGTGCGCGAATTGCACAACTGGCTGGAGCGGCTACAGGCATGTCAGCCTTTGTGGGCACCGGGTGGAGTGCTCCAGCCGGCACAGATCGACACCCTGTTTGCGGCTGAACTGCAAGGTGCTGGCCAGGGCTTGGCTGCGCCGGAAGGGGTGCCGTTGTTGCCTTCGCCCCAGACGCTGCGCAGCCAGCAGCAGCACGCCGAATGGCAGCGTATCCATGACGTTTTGCAGGCGTCCGACGGGCGCCAGGCAGATGCCTGCCAGCGCCTGGGTATCAGCCGCTCGACCTTGTGGCGCCGCCTGCGCGAAATGGCACAGGCGGGCTGGGCGCCGGGTTAAGCGACTGCGGTGTACGTGCCGGGCGCGGGGATGCCCTGTTCAGAAACAATCCCCAGGCACCCGCACCCAGCCTTCCATCAGGATGCGTGCGCTGCGGCTCATCAGCGCCTTGGTGACCTGCCATTCGCCGTTGACCAGGCGCGCCTCCGCGCCCACACGCAAGGTGCCGGAGGGGTGGCCAAAACGCACTGATCCAGGCACGGCGTTGCATGCACCGCCGCCTGCCGCCAGGTTGACCAGCGTGCCCGGGATGGCGGCCGCAGTGCCAATGGCCACGGCCGCGGTGCCCATCATGGCGTGGTGCAGTTGGCCCATGGAGAGTGCACGCACCAGCAGGTCGATGTCGCTGGCCTCCACATGTTGGCCACTCGATGCGGTGTAGCCAGCGGGTGGTGCCACGAAGGCGATCTTGGGTGTGTGCTGGCGGGTGGCTGCCTCACCTACGTCGCGGATCAGGCCCATATAAATGGCGCCATGGGCGCGAATAGCCTCGAAGCGCGCCAGCGCCGCTGCGTCACCGTTGACCACCTCTTGCAGTTCGGTACCGGTGTAGCCGATGTCCTGGGCATTGAGGAAGATGGTGGGAATACCGGCATTGATCAGCGTCGCCGGGAAGCGGCCTACACCCGGCACGTCGAGCAGGTCCACCACGTTACCGGAGGGGAACATGGCCCCGCCCTCGGCGGACGGCTCGATGAACTCCAGCGGTACCTCGGCGGCGGGGAAGGTCACGCCGTCCAGTTCAAACTCACCCGTCTCCTGCACCTGCCCGTTGGCAATCGGCACATGGGCCACGATGGTCTTGCCGATGTTGGCCTGCCAGATGCGCAGGGTGACACTGCCGTTGGCGGGTATCCGCGCCCGGTCCACCAATCCCATGTGGATGGCGCAAGGCCCCACGGCGGCGGAAAGGTTGCCGCAGTTACCGCTCCAGTCCACAAAAGGCTGGTCGATGGAAACCTGGCCGAACAGGTAGTCCACGTCATGCCCGGCTTGTGTGCTGCGGCTCAGGATGACGGCCTTGCTGGTGCTGGACGAGGCATTTCCCAGACCGTCGATCTGCTTGCCATAAGGGTCGGGGCTGCCCAGCACACGCAGCAAGAGGGCGTCGCGGGCGGCGCCGGGCCGCTGTGCGGCCAGGGGCAGGTCCTGCAGCTGAAAAAACACACCTTTGCTGGTGCCGCCACGCATGTAGGTGGCGGGGACTCTGGTTTGTGGTGTCATGGGTTTACTCTAAAATAGATAGCATCATGCCGGCTTGGATAGGTCACTAGAGCGCGATTGGGCCAGAAAATCCTGGGCAAAACGTTGCAGCACGCCACCGGCCTCGTACACCGAGACTTCCTCGGCCGTATCAAGGCGGCAGGTCATGGGCACCTTGGTCACCTCGCCCTGCCTGCGCCGAATGACCAGGGTGAGCACGGTGCGAGGCAGCAGGTCGCCGTCCACATCGTAAGTCTCGGTGCCGTCCAGGCCCAGGGTGAGCCGGTTCGTGCCGCTCTGGAACTCCAGCGGCAGCACCCCCATACCGATCAGGTTGGTGCGGTGAATGCGCTCGAAGCCTTCGGCTACCACCACCTCCACACCCGCCAGCCGGACGCCCTTGGCCGCCCAGTCGCGGCTGGAGCCCTGGCCGTAGTCGGCGCCGGCGATGATGATCAGGGGCTGGCGGCGGTTCAGGTAGGTTTCTATGGCCTCCCACATCCGCACCACCTGGCCTTCGGGTTCGATGCGGGCCAGGGAACCCTTTTTCACCTTGCCATCCACCACGGCCATTTCGTTGACGAGTTGCGGGTTGGCGAAGGTGGCGCGTAGGGCGGTGAGGTGGTCGCCGCGGTGGGTGGCGTAGGAGTTGAAGTCCTCCTCGGGCAAGCCCATTTTGTGCAGGTATTCGCCGGCGGCGCTGTCCATCAGGATGGCGTTGGATGGCGACAGGTGGTCGGTGGTGATGTTGTCCGGCAGCAAGGCCAGCGGCCGCATGCCTTGCAAGGTGCGCGGGCTGGCGGCCAGTGCACCCACGCCTTCGGTGTCCCAGTAGGGCGGACGGCGGATGTAGGTGGACTGCGGGCGCCAGGCGTACTGCGGGTCCACCTTGGGGCCACGGTCGGTGTGGATGGCGAACATGGGGTCGTACACCTGGCGGAACATGGCGGGTTTGACGGCGGACTGGGCGATGGCGTCGATCTCTTCGTCGCTGGGCCAGAGGTCTTTCAGCCGGACTTCCTGGCCGTCGACCACCGCCAGCACGTCGTTTTCGATGTCGAAGCGCATGGTGCCGGCAATGGCATAGGCCACCACCAGCGGCGGCGACGCCAAAAACGCCTGCTTGGCATAGGGGTGGATACGCCCGTCGAAGTTGCGGTTGCCCGACAGCACGGCGGTGGTGTAGAGATCGCGGTCAATGATCTCCTGCTGGATCTTCGGGTCGAGCGCGCCGCTCATGCCGTTGCAGGTGGTGCAGGCGAAAGCCACGATGCCGAAGCCCAGTTTCTCCAGGTCGCCCAGCAGCCCGGCTTCCTGCAAGTACAGCTCCACGGCCTTGGAGCCGGGCGCCAGCGAAGACTTCACCCAGGGTTTGCGCACCAGGCCCAGGCGGTTGGCGTTGCGGGCGAGGAGGGCGGCGGCGATCACGTTGCGCGGGTTTGACGTGTTGGTGCAGGACGTAATGGCCGCGATGACCACGGCGCCGTCCGGCATCAGGCCCTGGGCTTCTTCGGCCCGCGCCATGTCGAGCTGGATCGCACCCGCGATGCCACGGTCCACCAGCGCCGAGGTGGGCAGGCGGCGGTGCGGATTCGAGGGGCCGGCCATGTTGCGCACCACGGTGGACAGGTCGAACGCCAGCATGCGCTCGTAGTGGGCTGTTTGCAGCGTGTCGGCCCAGAACCCCGCTGTTCTGGCATAGGTTTCAACGAGCTGGATCTGTGGCTCTTCCCGGCCGGTCAGGCGCAGGTAGTCCAGCGTCTGGGTGTCGATGTAGAACAGCGCTGCCGTGGCGCCGTATTCCGGGCACATGTTGGAAATGGTGGCCCGGTCGCCAATCGACAGGCTCTCGGCGCCTTCACCGTAAAACTCCACATAGGCGCCCACCACCTTTTCCTGGCGCAGGAATTCCGTCAGGGCCAGCACGATGTCGGTGGCGGTGATGCCGCTCTGGCGGCACCCGCGCAGCTCCACCCCGACGATGTCGGGCAGGCGCATCCACGAAGCCCGGCCCAGCATCACGTTCTCGGCTTCCAGGCCGCCGACGCCGACCGCAATCACGCCCAGCGCGTCGACGTGGGGCGTGTGGCTGTCGGTGCCGACGCAGGTGTCGGGGAACGCCACGCCGTCTTGCACATACACGACCGGCGACATTTTCTCCAGGTTGATCTGGTGCATGATCCCGTTCCCTGCAGGGATCACGTCCACGTTGGCAAAGGCCTTCTTCGTCCACTCGATGAAGTGGAAGCGGTCAACGTTGCGGCGGTCTTCGATAGAGCGATTCTTCGCAAAGGCGTCGGGGTCGAAGCCACCACACTCCACGGCCAGCGAGTGGTCCACGATCAGTTGCACCGGCACCACCGGGTTCACGGCAGCGGGGTCGCCACCTTCTTGGGCAATGGCGTCGCGCAGGCCGGCCAAATCCACCAGCGCCGTCTGGCCCAGGATGTCGTGGCAGACCACACGCACGGGGTACCAGGGGAAGTCCAGGTCGGTGCGGCGCTCGATGAGCTGGCGCAGGTAGTCATCCCGGTGAGCCGGGTCGGCGCGGCGCACCAGGTTTTCGGCATGTACGCGGGCGGTGTAGGGCAGGGTGGCCCATGCACCGGGCTGGAGGGCATCCACGGCTTCACGGGCGTCGAAGTAGTCGAGCGCCGTGCCGGGCAGGTTCTTGCGGAATCGGGTGTTCATGGGGCGTGGGGCGCGTTGTCGTTCTTCTGGCGGGCTTTTTTACGGGCGCTTGTCGATGGGCACAAACTGCTGGTCTTCGGGTCCGGTGTAGTGGGCGCTGGGGCGGATGATTTTGTTGTCCGTGCGCTGCTCGATCACATGCGCAGCCCAGCCGCTGGTGCGGGCGATCACGAACAGCGGGGTGAACATGGCGGTCGGTACACCCATCATGTGGTAACTCACGGCGCTGAACCAGTCGAGGTTGGGGAACATTTTCTTCACGTCCCACATCACCGTCTCCAGCCGCTCAGCGATGTCATACATCTTGGTCGAGCCGGCTGCATCCGACAGGCGCTTGGCCACCCCTTTGATGACCACGTTGCGCGGGTCGCTGACGGTGTAGACGGGGTGACCAAATCCGATCACCACTTCCTTGGCCTCGACGCGCAAACGGATGTCGGCTTCTGCCTCGGCAGGGTTGTCGTAGCGCTTCTGAATTTCAAACGCCACCTCGTTGGCGCCGCCGTGTTTGGGGCCACGCAGCGCACCGATGGCACCCGCTATCGAGGAATACATGTCGCTGCCCGTGCCGGCGATCACGCGGGCGGTGAAGGTGCTGGCGTTGAATTCATGCTCGGCGTAGAGGTTCAGCGAGGTGTGCATGGCACGCACCCAGTCCGCCGAGGGCTTTTCGCCATGCAGCAGGTGCAGGAAGTGGCCGCCGATGGAGTCGTCATCCGTTTCCACCGCGATGCGGCGGCCCGAGTTGCTGAAGTGGTACCAGTACAGCAGCATACTGCCCAGTGACGCCATCAGGCGGTCGGCAATGTCGCGTGCGCCGGGCAGGTGGTGGTCGTCTTTCTCGGGCAGCGCACAGCCCAGGGCCGAGACGCCGGTGCGCATCACATCCATGGGGTGGCTGGCCGCAGGCAGGTGCTCCAGCGCGGCCTTCACGCTGCCGGGCAAGCCGCGCAGGGCACGCAGTTTGGTCTTGTAGGCTTTCAGCTCCGCCCGTGTGGGCAGCTTGCCCTGCACCAGCAGGTGGGCGATTTCCTCGAATTCGCAGACCTCGGCCATGTCCAGGATGTCGTAGCCGCGGTAGTGCAGATCGTTGCCGGTGCGCCCCACAGTGCACAGCGCGGTGTTGCCGGCGGTCACCCCCGACAGTGCGACGGATTTTTTGGGCTTGAAGGCCGGTGCGGTGATGGGCTCGGTGATCGTGTGGGTCGTGGTGGTCATGTAGTGCTCTCCTGGTTCAGATAGGAACGGTCAATGGCAACGGGGCGGCCTTTGGCATCCACGGCCACCATCTCGAACACCCCCTTCAGCACTTCCTCGCCGGGAATACCTGGCGAATCGGCCAGACCCGTGACGCAGACGGTCATGGAGCTGCAGCCAATACGGCTCACCCAGGCGCGCAGCGTGAGCTGGTAGCCCACGGGCACCGGGGCCAGGAAATCCACACCGGTCACGCCGGCCATCACGACCTCGCGTGTGGCCAGGCTGCGGGCTGCCAGAAAGGCGGCCTTGGCCATCAGCTGCAGTCCCTGGCCTGCGAACAGGGTGCCGTGGTGGTTCGCCAGTGCGGGCAGCACGAGTTCGCGAAGTTCTACGGTGCCTGAGGGGGTTGTCATGTTTCGCAATTTACGCAAAATACGGGGATGCCAACAGGGCTGAAAAGGCAAATAGTTGCGAACCAAAAAACCAAATATTGCGAATGTTGCGAATAACCCGGTGATAGAAACCTATCCATGAAGAAGACTTTTATGGGAGTGCGCCTGCGTCGCCTGCGCGAAGAACGCGGCATGACCCAGAGCGCACTGGCGCAGGCGCTGGGGTTGTCGCCCAGCTACCTCAACCAGATCGAGCAGAACCAGCGCCCCCTGACGGTAGCGGTGCTGCTGCGCATCAGCCGCACGCTGGGTGTGGATGTGCAGCAGTTCTCCGACGACGACGAGGCCCGGCTGGTGGCCGGTCTGCGTGAGGCGCTGGCCGACAACCCCGGTGGCGAGACAGTGGCCCTGGCCGAACTGCAGGAGCTGGCGACCCAGATGCCCGCCGTGGGCCGCGCCTTGCTGGCCCTGCACCGCCGGCAGGCAGAGGCCCAGACCCGGCTGGAAACCCTGGCCCAGCACCTGGGCGACGAAAGGGGTGGGCTGGCGCAGCTGCGGCCCATGCCCTTCGAGCAGGTGCGCGACTTTTTCTTTGCGCAGCAGAACCATTTCGATGCGCTGGACCAGGCAGCCGAAGCGCTTGCCGGCCAGGCCAGCGCTTCGGGCATGCCGCTGGGCGAGTGGCTGGTGGATCGGTTGCGCGCGCAGCATGGCGTGCGGGTGGTGCCGATCGAGATACCGGATGCGGGCCAGCGGCGTTATGACCCGGCCAGCCGCGTGCTGCGCCTGGCCGCTGCGCTGGAGCCGGGCCAGCAGGCTTTTCAGCTCGGCACCCAGCTGGCACTGCTGGAGCAGGCACCGCTGCTGCAGTCGCTCACAGCCGGCCCGGGCCTGGACGACGATGCCGCGCGCCGCCTGGCCCATATCGGCCTGGCGAATTACTTCGCCGGCGCGCTGCTCTTGCCCTATGGCGATTTCCTGCGCGCATCCGAAAGCCTGCGTTACGACATCGAGCTGCTGGCGCAGCGCTTTGGGGTGGGCTTCGAGACGGTGTGCCACCGGCTGTCCACCTTGCAGCGCCCGGGCGCGCCGGGGGTGCCGTTTTTCTTCATCCGGGTGGACCGGGCCGGCAACATCAGCAAACGCCAGTCGGCCACCCACTTTCATTTCAGCAAGACGGGCGGCACCTGCCCGCTGTGGAATGTGTACGAGGCCTTTGCCCAGCCGGGGCGGGTGCTGCCCCAGCTGGCGCGTATGCCCGATGGCCGGGCCTACCTGTGGATTGCGCGCACGGTGTCGCGCGGGCAGAGCGGATTTGGCTCGCCGCGCAAGACCTTCGCTATCGGCCTTGGATGTGACGTGCGCCACGCGCCTCGGCTGGTGTATTCCAAGGGTCTGGACCTGGCCGACCCCGAGGTGCCCACGCCCATCGGCATGGGCTGCAAGGTCTGCGAGCGCGAAGCCTGCCCGCAGCGTGCTTTTCCGTTTGTGGGCAAGGCGCTGCAGGTGAATGAGAACCTGAGCCGGTTTGTGCCGTATGGCGGAGCGTGAAGTGTGGCTTACTCGATCTTGATGTTCCGCTCCTTGATCAGCTTCGACCATTTCTGGCTTTCGCTGTCGATGAAGGTAGCGAAGTCCTGGCTGCTGCCGCCGCCAAATTCGTTGCTCTGGCCCAGGATGCGGTCCTTCACCTCGGGGTGTTCCATCGCCTTGGCAAAAGCGGCCTGGAGTTTGGCGGTGATGGCCGGGGGTGTGCCCTTGGGTGCTACATAGCCCATCCAGTTCGACACCGTGACCTGGGGGTAGCCGGCTTCGGCAAAGGTGGGCACCTGGGGCAGTGAGGCCAGGCGTTTGGCCGAGGTCACGGCCACCGGGCGGATCTTGCCGGCCTGGATGGACGGCAGCGCGGCGCCGGTCTGCTCGAACATCATGTCCACCTGGCCCGCCAGCAGAGCGGTGGCAGCCGGTCCGCCGCCCTTGAAGGGCACACCTACCATGTCGATGCCGGCAGCGCTTTCAAACAGCTCGGCCGACAGGTGGTGCGCGCCACCCGGGCCGGCGTTGGCGATGTTCAGCGTGCCGGGCTGGGCCTTGGCGGCCTGCACGATATCGGCGATGGTCTTGAACGGCTTGTCGGCTGGCACCGACAGCACCAGTGGGCTTTTTTCCAGCAGGATGATAGGAACCAGGCTCTTGGGGTCGAAGTTGAGCTTGGGGTAGATCCAGGGGTTGACTGCCAGCGGGCCGAAGCTGCCCATGGCCAGGGTGTAGCCGTCGGGTGCGGCACGGGTGAGCAGCTCGATGCCGATGTTGCCGGACGCACCGGGGCGGTTGTCCACGATCACCGGCTGTTTGAGGATCTCGCCCAGCTGCTTTGCCACCAGACGGGTCTTGACGTCGGTGTTGCCGCCAGCGGCGAACGGAACAATGATGGTGATGGCCTTGCTGGGGTAGCTGGCGGCGGGGTCCTGTGCGTGGACGCTGGCGCACAGGCCGACGGCGGCGGACATGGCGGCCATGGTGCTCATCACGCGGTGGGGCAGGGGGTGGTTGAACATGGTGTCTCCTGGATATGTGGTTTGGGTTGTTCTGGCGGCTGTGCTTACTCGGCGACGATGTGGGCGGTATCCACGATGCGGGCGTACTTGGCGGTCTCGGCGGCGATGAAGTCGCGGAACTGCTTCTGCCCCATGGGAGCGGGTTCACCGCCCTGGGCCTGCAGCCGCTGGATGAGTTCCGGGTCGCGCAGCGCCTCGGTGACGGCGGTGTTCAGCCGGGCCTGCACGGCTGCGGGTGTGGATGCAGGGGCAAACAGGCCGAACCAGTTTTCCAGGCTGTAGCTGGCCAGGGGGGCGTATTCGGCCAGGGCCGGCACCTCGGGTGCAAAGCTGGCCCGCTTGGGCGAGGTCACCCCGAGCAGCTTGACCCGGTTGGCCTTGGTGAAGGGGGCTGCGCCGGCCATGCTGACGAAGGTGAGGTCCACATTGCCGGCCGCCACGTCCACCATCTGCGCGGAAGACCCTTTGTAGGGCACATGGTTCATCTGGATGCCGGCCAGCGACTGCAGCAGCTCGCCGTTGAGGTGCTGCGGATTGCCCACGCCACTGGTGGCATAACTCAGCTTGCCGGGGTTTTTCTTGCCGTAGGCCACCAGTTCCTCGACGCTTTTCACCGGCAGGTTGGGCGAGGCCACCAGCACGTTGGGCACCCGGGTCACCAGGGTGATGGGCGCCAGGTCCTTCTCGGGCTGGTACTGCATGCGGCCCTTGTAGACCAGGGGGTTGATGGAGGTCTCGCCCGCGCTGCCCAGCAGCAAGGTGTAGCCGTCGCCCCGGGCCTTGGCCACCGCATTGGCGCCCAGCATGCCGCTGGCGCCGGGCTTGTTGTCCACCACCACCGGCTGGCCCAGCGACACCCGCAGCTTGTCGGCCAGCAGGCGCGCAATCGCATCCACCCCGCCACCGGCCGCAAAGGGCACCACGATGGTGATGGTCTTGGCAGGGTAGTCCTGCGCGAGCGCTGGCGCTGTGGTGCAGGCAAGCAGGGCGAGTGCCGCGACTGAAAGCAGGGTGTTCCTGCGGGAAAGTGCAACTGTCATCTGACGGGAAATGGCCATGAGGGAACTCCGTAAGTGGCTGAAAAAACCGCATCCACCCGGCACTGCATGTGCATCAGGGTTTGTGCTTAATTGCATTTTATTAATGAAATATGCAAAATACAGCCTATGGAAAACACCAATACGCCTGCAACAACCGCCATCCATGTGGAAGGGCGCGAGTACCTGATGACCGACCTGCCCGGCTTGCTGGGCGAACGTCTCTGGCGCTTGCCGGTGGTTCTGCGCCACCTGCTGGAGAACGTGCTGCGCAACACCACCGGCGCCGAGCGCAGTGCAGCGGTGGATGCGTTGCTGGCCTGGCTGGATCACGGCACCAGCGAGGCCGAAATCGCCTTCCAGCCCGGCCGGGTGCTGATGCACGACACCACCAGCACCCCGGCGCTGGTGGACATTGCCGCCATGCGTAATACGCTGGCCGAGGCGGGCGCGGACCCGATGGTGTTGAGCCCTGGCTTGCCTGTGGACGTGTCGGTGGACCATTCACTGGCTGTAGAGGCCTATGCGCAAAAGGATGCGGCCACGGTGAATCTGCAAACCGAGATCCGCCGCAATGCCGAGCGCTACCGCTTCCTGCGCTGGGCCTCCCGGTCGGTGGACCGGGTGCGGGTGCATCCGCCGGGCACCGGCATCATGCACACCATCAATCTGGAACAACTGGCCACCGTGGTCACCACCGAGCAGCGTGGTGGCGCCACCTGGGCGGTGCCCGACCAGATGATCGGCACCGACAGCCACACGCCCATGGTCAACGGCATCGGTGTGCTCGGTTGGGGCGTGGGTGGCCTGGAGGCGCAGACGGTGATGTTCGGCATGCCCACCATGCTGCGGGTGCCCGACGTCATCGGGGTTCGCCTCACCGGCGCCCTGCAGTCGGGTGTGATGGCCACCGATCTGGCACTGACCGCCACCCAGCGGCTGCGCGGCATCGGGGTGTCGGGCGAGTTTGTCGAGTATTTCGGGCCGGGTGTGTCCACCCTGACCGCTGGCGAGCGGGCGGTGGTCAGCAACATGGCCCCGGAATACGGCGCCACCACCGGCTTTTTCCCGGTGGACTCGCACACGCTGGACTACCTGCGCAGCACCGGCCGCAGTGCATCGCACATCGCTCTGGTTGAAACCTATAGCCGACGCGCCGGTTTCTGGTTCGACCCGGGGGCCGAGCCGCGCTACACCCGGGTCATCACTATCGACCTTTCCTCCGTCGGCATGCATATCGCCGGGCCGCGCCGGCCACAGGACCTGATGGATTTCGGTGACAGTCCCCAGGCCCTGGCCGAGGTGGCGTTCACCCCGGTGGCGGGCGGTGATCTGCCGGTACACCCGGTGGCGCTGGCGGCCATCACCAGCTGCACCAACACCAGTGACCCGGCCCTGCTGGTCGCGGCTGGCCTGGTGGCGCGCAAGGCACGGGCTCTGGGCTTGCGGGTGCCTGCGTGGGTGAAAACCTCGCTGGCGCCTGGGTCCCCGGCGGCGGCGTCCTATCTGCAGCGCGCGGGCCTGCTGGAGGACCTGGATGCGGTGGGGTTCGGCATCGTGGGTTTCGGGTGCACCACCTGTATCGGCAACCCCGGTCCCTTGACCGCGCCCATCCGCGCGACCCAGGAGGCAGGCCACAGCAAGGCAGTGGCCATCCTGTCGGGCAACCGCAACTTCCCTGGCCGGGTGCACCCGGACATCGAGCTGAGCTTCATCATGTCGCCGCCGCTGGTCATCGCCTTCGGCCTGGCGGGTGATGCGTCGCGCAACCTGCGGGAGGAGCCGGTGCAGGTGGCGGCCGATGGCCGGCCCGTCTACCTGCGCGACCTGTGGCCCACGCAGGAGGAGATCGCCACCCACCTGCGGCGCGGCGCCGACCCGGCGGACTTCCGCAGGGACTTTGCCGTGGCCAGCCAGAACCCCCTGTGGTTCGCCCTGGAGGCGCCACAGACACCGTTGTTCCCCTGGGATGCGAAGTCCACCGCGCTGCGCCGGCCGCCGTTCGCGGCACTGGACGCAGGCAGCCTGCTGGGTCACTACCAGGCTTACCCACTGCTGGTGGTGGGCGACGACATCACTACCGACCACATCTCGCCGGCCAGCGCTATCCCGCCCGACAGCCTGGTGGCGGACTTCCTGGTGGCGCGGGGTGATGACCGCAACGACCTGAACGTGTTTGCGTCCCGGCGTGGCAACTGGGAAGTAATGGTGCGCGCGGCCTTCCACAGCAAGACGCTGCAGAACCTGCTGGCGCCGGGTGCGCCGGTGGCCCATACGCTGCATGTGCCCAGCGGCGAAGTGCAGCCCATCTGGGAGGTGGCGCAGCGTTACCAGGCCGCCGGGCAGTCGGTGGTGATGGTGGCGGGCGAGCGCTACGGCACCGGCTCTTCGCGCGACTGGGCCGCCAAGGGCCAGCGCTTGCTGGGCATCCGGGCGGTGCTGGCGGTGGGCTTCGAGCGTATCCACCGTTCCAACCTGATCGGCATGGGTATCCTGCCGCTGCGCCTGCCGGCCGGTGTGGGGCCACAGACGCTGAACTTGCAGCCCGGCGACCGGATCGAGGTGGTGGCAGATGCGGACACCCTCGGCCCACGCGGTGTGGTGCCGGTGCGGCTGCTGCGCGCCAGCGGGGCGGTGGAGCGGCTCGACGCCACTGCGGCCGTGGAAACCCAGCTCGAGGTGGCGCTGCTGCGCAGCGGCGGCGTCATTCCGCTCATCCTGGGCAAGACCATGGCGGAACATGCCCCGCAGCGCCAGCTGCAGGCGGTGTGATGGTGAACGCGGTGGCGCAGGTGCGGGTGGCTGCCAGGGTGCCGCCCGGTGGGACAATTCCACCCATGAAAGCCACCGTCCCCATTTCTGCCCAGATCGTCACGCTGATACAGACGGAAGACTGGCCTGTGGGCACCCACCTGCGGGCGCAACCCCTGGCCGACCGGCTCCGGGTATCGCGCTCCCCGGTGAACGAGGCCCTGCAACTGCTGGAAGACAAAGGCATCCTGCGGCGCGAACGCAACCGGGGGTATTTTCTGGACCGGCGCGGCGGCGATATTCCCGCGGAACTGCTGCAGGAGGTGGGCGTGAGCGAGGCGGATGCCAGCGTCACCGCCTATTTCAAGATCGCCGAAGACCGTCTGCAGGGACGCCTGCCGGACACTTTCTCGGAAGCCTCGCTGAAGGCGCGCTACCAGCTCACCCCGGCCCAGTTGACGGCGGTGTTGACCCGTATCGCGCAGGAGGGCTGGGCCGAGCGCAAGCCCGGGTATGGCTGGGCCTTTTCGTCCATGCTGACCACTCCCGACAGCCTGCTGCAGTCCTACCGCCTGCGCCTGGCGCTGGAGCCTGCAGCCCTGCTGGAGCCGGGCTACCGCCTCGACCCACAGGTACTGCAGCGCTGCCGGGTCGCCGAGCAGCAGCTGCTGGACGGCGGCATCGGGTCCGCCACGGCGGATGAGCTGCACGAGCGCGGGGTGTATTTCCACGAATCACTGGTGGAAGCCTCGGGCAATGCCTTCTTCATCGACACCATCCGCCGCGTGAACCGGGTGCGCCGCTTGCTGTCCTACCGCTCGATGCGCGACCGCAAACGCTATGTCGAACACTGCCACCAGCACCTGGAGGTGCTGCAGCTGCTGGAGCGCGAGCGCAACGAAGATGCGTCGCGGGCCCTGCGTGAGCACCTGGGCAGCACCTTGCGCAACCTGGGCCGCATCAGCGACATCTTGCAGCCGGGTCCTGCGTCCGATGCACCTTCATCCATTCCTGTCTGACTCCCTCACGCCTATGACTATTTCTGCCGAACTCACCAAGACCCTGGCCCCCACCGGTACGCTGCGGGCCTCTATCAATCTGGGCAACCCCATCCTGGCTAACCGGGGCGCGGACGGGCAGCCCTTCGGTGTGTCGATTGATCTGGCGCACGGCCTGGGGCGCCTGCTCGGGGTGGACGTCGAGCTGGTGGTCTTCGACACAGCTGCCAAGTCGGTGGAAGCGGTGACCCAGGAACAGGCCGACTTCGGTTTTTTCGCTGTGGACCCGGCCCGTGGCGCGGGCATCCATTTCACAGCACCCTATGTGCTGATCGAGGGGGCCTACCTGGTGCACAACGACTCGCCGCTGCGGGACAACGCCGAGGTGGACCAGCCCGCGCACCGGGTGGTGGTGGGCCAAGGCAGCGCCTATGACCTGTACCTCACCCGCGCGCTGAAGCAGGCGCAGATCCTGCGTTCGCCCACTTCACCCACCGTGGTGGACACTTTCATCGCCGAAGGTGCCGAGGTGGCAGCGGGCGTGAAGCAGCAGCTGGAAGCCGATGCCCTGCGTGTAGGTGGCGTGCGGCTGCTGCCAGGGCGTTTCATGGTCATCCAGCAAGCCATGGGTCTGCCCAAGGGCCGTGGCGAGGCCGCTGCCGCGCTGCTGCGTGCCTATGTCGAGGACATGAAAGCCAGCGGCTTCGTGGCCCAGGCGCTGCAGCGCCACGGCATCCAGGGTGCATCGGTGGCGCCCGCGCAGGCATGACGCCAGCGCTGTATGCCTATGTGGGTTCGCGCACCACGCGCGAGCGCCATGCCCGGGGTGACGGCATCAGTGTGTACCGGGTGGACACCCCCACGGGCAGGCTGGAGCCGGTGCAATTGGTTTCCGATCTGGTCAACCCTTCCTTTCTGGCCCTGAACCGGCAGCAGGATCGGCTTTACACCGTGCATGGTGATGGGCATGAAATCAGCGTTTTCGCCAGGAACTGCGCCGACGGAACGCTCCATTTTCTGCAGCGCCAGACCTGTGGGGGTCGCAACCCGGTGCACCTGGCGCTGGACCCCAGCGGTGCGTTCCTGATCGTCTCGGACCACCTGGGTGACCCGGCAAGTCCGGGCGGCACCCTGGTGGTGCTGCCGGTGCAGCCGGATGGCCGGCTGGGTGCCGTGTGCCAGCGTGTGACCCTGGAGGGGGTGCCCGGGCCCCACCGCAAGGAACAACCGCATGCCAAGCCGCATTTCAACCCTTTTGACCCCAGCGGCCACTTCGTGGTGGTACCAGACAAAGGCCTGGACCGGGTGTTTGTGTTCCGCTTCGAGGACGGACGGCTTTCACCCGCAGCGACGCCCTGGATGGACACGCGAGAAGGGGCAGGGCCGCGGCACACGGCATTCCACCCGTCAGGCCGTTTCGCCTATACGGTCAACGAACTGGACTCGACGGTGCAGGTGGCTCACTTCGATCGGGCCACCGGGGCGCTGCACGCCGTGCAGGTGGTATCGACCCTGTCCGACAGTTTCGTCGGCCACAGCAGGGCAGCAGAGATCGAGGTGTCTGCCGATGGGCGTACCTTGTATGCCTCCAACCGCGGGCATGACAGCATCGCGGTGTTCGGTGTCGACGCAGATACCGGCCGCCTGCGGTGGCAGGGTGCCGTGCCCTCGGCGGGAAAGACCCCCCGGTTCTTTGCCCTGGCACCGGGCGGCGCCTGGATGTTTGTGCTGAACGAAGACAGCGACAGCATCGTGGCGTTTGCGGTGGATGCGGAGTCGGGCTTGCTGGACGCAAGCCCGCAGCGGGCGGGCTGTGGCAGCCCTGTCTGTATGGTGTTTGCTGCAGGGTGAGACAGACGACACTGGGCCGGGAAACGCGCTGACACCAGAAGCCGTCCCTGGGGCACAAATCACCACCCCGAAAAACCTGCGCCACATCGACAGATTCGATTCTCCAGGAAAAAGTCACTGCGGAAGCATGACTTGCTGGCGGCGCCTTCGTGACTGGCAAGCAGCACACGTGAAGGCCCAGCCAACGTATCAGTTCATCGGGCTCCGCTGGTCCAGCCTAAGGGGCTCAGTCCACAGGCCCACTGGCTTCACTTGAAGTACGTCGACAGTGCCTTCAGCAAGCCCTCGGGGTGATCGGGACTGGTCAGCGGAACCAACGTGTCCACATCGTAGGTGACGTCATCGTGAAAAGAGGCCCACTTTGACTCCTGCGCGTTCCACATGCCGAAGGCGCCGGTCTTGGATTGGCACATCACCGCGCCGTAAGCGTGGATGCCAAACGTCGACTCGGTGTTGTCCGGGCCATTGTTGCGCTTCCAGTTGGAGTTCTGCCACTCGAAAATGGCAAAGCCTTTCACTAGGGACTGGGGGTTGGCGTCCATGTATTCGCGTACCGCACTCGCTTGGCCCAGCACCGCAGTCACCTTGGCATTGACCGAACCGATGCCGGCGTTGTTGGTACCCAGCTCGGTGATGACCAGCGGCACGCCGAGGTTCAGGTTGTCATAGGCCTGCAGGATGTTGCGGCGCAAGTCGTCGCCGGTCTTGAGTTTGAAGGTCTGCACCGCGTTGTAGAAGCGGCTCTGGTACAGCTCGGCCGGCATGCGCTTGCGCAGCTCCTCGTAGAACTTCTTCTCGTCGGCGTTGCTGATCGGCACCGTCATGTAGTGGTCGGGGGCGAGCCGGTGGATCAGACCAGCCACCTTCGCAGCCTTGGGAAACAGCACCTCCCATGACTGGCCGCTTTGCATCAAGTCCAGCTCATTTCCAATGCTGAAGGAGTGCACCGCGGGGTGGATCGCGCCGTTCTTCTTCACACTTTCGATGATCTGTGTCACGGTGTGCTCGATGTTGTCCCATGGACGGTTGCTGCCATCCTGGTCCTTGAAGTTGTAGTTCGAGACCGGGATGATGACCTTGATGCCCAGCGATTGGGCTTTGTCCAGGAACGGAATGTGGCCGTTGCCGCCGGTGGTCCATACATCGGAACCCCGCTGGTAGTTGTAGTCGTACAGGCGCACCAGGTTCACGCCGTGCGCGGCCATGGTTTCCAGGTCGTTGCGCCCGCACCCGTCTTTGCTGCCCCACAGGGCCTGAAAGGCGTCGGACGTCGCATCGGAGTCGAAGAACGCACCTGTGGGATTGCTGAGGTACCCGGCCGGAATGGCCGAGTAGGCCACGCCACGCCAGGCCCGCTCGAACACGCTGGCGGGCGAAGCGCGGTCACCCGCGTCGACGAACACGATCGCGTTGCGCAATTCGCCCTGACTCAGCAGGGCCGCCCCAGACAGCGGCACGGCTGTGAAGCTCAGGCTGCGCGTCGCGCTGTCGTACACCGGATCGGAAAGCGTGAGCGGCACGACACCGTAGTCGCCCTGGCCGGGATCGCCCGCCACCGATGCGTTGGGGCGCGCGTCGCCGAAACGCGTCTCCCAGACGTTGACGAAGTTGCCCAGGCTTTCGAAGTCGCCCGAGCGCGCCGGTGCGTTGTTCATCCACAGCACGTCTTCGTCGACGTCCTGCAACACCAGGCGCTGGCCGCCCTTTCCGTCAGACTGCAGTGTGACGCGCCCCGCCGCCATGGCGAAGGTCGAGCCCTGGGCGGGCGCCTGCAGGTTGTTGAGCAGCGTCACCACCGGCCGGGTGAAGCTGCCGACACTGTCCCCCGCACCGGGCGAGACCTTGGCCACCAGCAGGTCCATGCGCAGCGAGCGCGAAGCCATGTCGTAGTTCGTCGCCTGCACACTGCCGAACACGGCATGCACGCCGGTGCCGTTCTGGAACTGCAGCAGGGCGTTGGGCGCCACGCCGCCGTAGACGCGTTGCCAATCGCCTGCGAAGAAATTCCCGATGCGGGTCTCGCCTGTCTCGCGCGCCGGGCGGTCGCTGTACCAGTCCACCCCAGGTTGGACGTCCGTCAGCGTCACGCTGAGCGTCTGGCCGGAAGCCACCGCGCCGGCCTGCCCGGCACCGGCGGACACCACGTAGATGCGCTGTGTGACGTCGCCGGTGTCTGGCGCCGCCGTGGAGGAACTGCCGCCACCGCAGGCGGCCAGCAATAGGGCGCAGGCAAGTGTGAATGCACCGGCCAGAGAAAAGCAGTGCGTCTCTCTTCGCAATGTGGTCATATTCATAAGAACTCCAAGGTAAAGGTTTTTACGCAGCGAACTCACTCTTGGGTCGACCGGAACACCGACCCATGTCGAAGCAAGGACTCGATCCCATTGGCCGTCACGAACACCAACTCGCCCAGATCCCGCCCCGCATTGACTGGCACCTTCACCGTCATGCCCGCGCGTGAATCGTCCAGTGGCCGGACCAGTTCATCGTTGTCCCACAACAGATACCCCGGCAGGTCCGGCAGCACGCCCAGCTTGAACCGGTAGGTGTCAAGGTTCAGCGCCGTGACTGAATCGGCCGCTTCATTGGCCAGCTGCCAGGCGGTGCCGATGCGTGCGCGCCAGGCGGCGGAGAGGTCGTCGGCCAGCACGGGCATCTGCTGCCCCATGGGCAACGTCCAGCGGTAGTGGCCTGCCCCTGTGGGAATGCGCTGGATCAGGTAGCGCAGGCCCTGTTGCACCTCGAAGCCGAAGGCGGAGCCGTCGCCGGTGTCTTCCCACCACCAGCCGTCGCTGCGCAGCCTGAGGTTCTGGCGCAGAGGGGTCCAGCCACCGGCTTTCCAGATTCGCAGCGTCAGGGTGTTGCCGACCAGCGTGACGTTGATCGGGCCGTTGAAGTTGCCATAGATGCCGGCAACGGACGGGTCAGGCTGCGGTGCGGTGGCCACGGCCGGGGCGGTGACGCTGACGGCCGTGGGCAGGGCCCTGATCAACCGACGGTCGAGCAGCGCCTGCAGCATGATCTGCTCGGCCAGCGCGCCAACGCCATAGGTGGTGCTGTTGCCCGACAACATGAGCACCATGTCGGACTGGGGCAGCACGTAGAACTCGTTGCTGAAGTAGGCGGTGAAGCCGTTCTTTTCCCACGCGGTCTGGCCCACGGCGCGTATGCCGGACTGGCTGGTGCTGTCCCAGCCCAGTCCGACGCGGAAGTCAGGCGACAGGTTGATGCGCGCGAGGCCCGACTGGTCCCGCCCCATTTCGGCGATCGCGGCAGCGGACACGATGCGCCGGCCTTCGAGTTGGCCACCGCCGAGGAACATGCGCCCGAGGCGCAACATGTCACCCGGTGTGCTGACCAAGCCGCCGGTCGCGTAGGGCGAAACAAACTCCTGCGGCAGCCGCTTGCCGTTCGCGTAAGGGTGTGCAAAGCTGCCTTCGGGCAGCGGCGCCAGGGTGTAGCCGGAGTGGGTCATGCCCAAGGGCTGCAGGATATTGGCGAGCACGAACTCCGGGAAGGTCTGGCCAGTGAGCTTGAGCACCAGGCGCTCGATCAGCGTGAAGCCGTCGTTGCAGTAGACGATCAGCTCCCCCGGGTCGTGCTTGAGGTGCGTGTTGGCCAGTGCGGTCTGCAGGTTGGCCGCGTAGTCGGTATGCGGACCGAAGGCGAAGACGTTGCGCCCCAGCGTACCTGGAAACCCCGAAGAATGGGTGAGCAGGTGCCGCACGGTGACGCGGCGGTAGGCGTCCGACAGCATGCTGAAGTCAGGCAGGATCTGCAGCACCGGCGTGTCCAGCGTCAGCAGGCCGCGGTCTTGCAGGATCAAGGCCGACAGCGCTGCCATCACCTTGCTGACCGAGCCGGTGTTGAAGCGCGTCTGCGGGGTGGCCTGGATGTTGTCCTCTTTGTTGGCCCAGCCGAAAGCTTCCTGCCACACGACCTCTCCGCCACTCCACAGTGCCACCGACAGCGCGACGGTGCCGCTCTGGGCCATGGCCTTGTGGATGGCTTCGCGGCCGACGCAGGCGACCTGCGCGGCACTGCAGCTCTCCGGCGGCATGCTGTCGGAGCTCCCGCCGCCGCAGCCAGGCAGCAGGGGCGCCAGCAGCGCGAGTCCGGCCCCTTGCAGGGTGCGGCGGCGAAGGGGATCGTGTGGTTCATTGCGCATATAAGCCTCCGGTGTTTCAGGAGGACCGGCTGGACAGGAATGCCAGCACGGCCTGCACGCGTCGATGCGAGTCGTCGTCGAGTTCCAGCCCGAGCGTCATGTAGATGCTCGTGAGGTGGTTGACCACGGTCTTCTCGGAAATGAACAGGCGCGCCGCAATGGCCGCATTCGAGCGGCCCTCGGCGACCAGCGCGAGCACGGCCCGTTGGCGGGGTGTGAGCTGTGCCGCGGGCGTGCCAGCCTGGTCGGCACGCACCAGCAGTTGCTCGACGACCGTGGGGTCGAGCACGACCTCGCCGGCGACGATCCGGCGCAGGTCGGACAGGAAGTCATGGATGTGGGCAATGCGCTGCTTGAGCAGATACCCGATCCCGCCGCCGTCTGCGTCCAGCAGTGCGCGCGCGGAGTGGGCAAGCACGTATTGAGACAGCACGCAGACCGAAACGGTAGGCCAGCTGCGGCGGATTTCCAGCGCGGCGGCGAGCCCTTCGTTGGTAAAGCCCGGCGGCATCCGGATGTCGGTGATGACCAGCGCGGGCGACTCTTCGCGCACGGCAGTCATCAGCGCGTCGGCGTCGCTGACGACACGCACGATCTCGAAGTCGCCGTCCGCGAGCACGACTTCCAGGCCGCGGCGGATCAGCGCCTCGTCCTCGGCAATCACGACCCGCACGGAATTTGCGCCCATACCTTGGTTCCTCCTTCTGGCAGCATGTCTACACCGCTCGTGCCGCCGAGCGCCGCGACCCGATCGGCGATACCGGCCAGGCCGGTGCCGCATCGCGCATCGATGCGGCCATTGCCGTTGTCGGTGACGGCGATGCGCAGCTGTGCGCCGTCGACATGCAGCGACACGGCGCAGCGCGTGGCGCCAGCGTGCTTGACGACGTTGGTCAGCGCCTCGGCCACCACCAGATAGGCGGCGGTCTCAGCGCTGTCACGGACCCGCCCCGGCACTGCTGCATCGAGATGGGTGGGAATCGGCATCGACTGAACCAGTTCTTCCACCGCCCCGGCAACGCCCAGTTCGACGAGCGCCGGCGGCACCAGGTCGTGGACGATGGCACGCAATTCGGCGGCGGCCTGATCGATGGTGTCGCGCAGCGCCGTCGCGCGTTGCGCCACCTGGTTCGCCGGTGTGGTGGCGATGCGTTGCGCCTCGACGCCCATGAGCACCAACCGGGCCTGCAGCCCGTCGTGTAAGTCGCGGCCGATGCGCCGCCGTTCGGCATCGGCAGCGCTGAACAGCCGTTCGCGCGACTCGACGACTGCTTGCCGGGATGCACGTAGTTCGACGGCAAGCCGTTCACGCTCCAGCGCCAGCGCGACGATGTTGGCGGCGTGCTCGACCTCGTGCGGGTCACGCAGCAGCGTTTCGTCATAGGTGATGGCCGCCACGGGTGTTCCACCCAGAGCGATCTCGTGGTGGCCGCGGCCGGTCTCTGCGTCATGCAGGGCGACGGTCGATCCCTCGACATTGACCCATTGGTTCAACTCGGCCGACCAGTAAGTCACCACCAGTGTCGGGTCGCCCAGCGCGGCCGACAGCGCATCCCGGATCGGCGAACGTGACGCCTCCGATTCGCCCAGCCAGGCGCTGAGCGTCGCCAGCTCCGCGGTGCGCCGGAAGCCGCCGCGCAGGAACGCGAACAGCACGACCAACGGCAGCGCGGCGATTCCCAGGATCTGGATCGAATCGCGAATCTGCTCCTGGTCGCTGTTGCCGGGCCACCAGGCATCGAACACCCAGGTCACCAAGGGAACGAAGAGCACGAGGAAAATTCCGTAGCCATAGACCACACCCAGAGACCACCGGTGCCCGGGTCTGGCCCGCGCCCACCGCTGAACCAGTACGAAGGCGATGGCTGCGCCCAATGCGGTGACAGCGACCGACTGCGCGATGCTGAATGCGCCGGTGAAATTCCAGGCCCAGGACTCTCTCCGGGGATCGAAGAAATAGCGCAACGCCTGCAACCCGGTCGCGGCGAAGTACGCGCCGGCCACGAGGCCGCGCTCCT
>Ga0075163_10003041_pt1 | contig 22602 bp, 24 predicted proteins | sample JI1023141ADNA_FD_71478 | JGI IMG/M metagenome (GOLD analysis project Ga0075163, IMG submission 71478) | Wastewater effluent complex algal communities from Wisconsin, to seasonally profile nutrient transformation and Carbon sequestration -... | ecosystem: Engineered > WWTP > Effluent > Algae... | reverse complement strand
CGCTGCCCCCGGGCCGCACCATCTATCTATTGCGCCAGATCTGTCGCGCCCTGCGCGAGTCCCACGCCGCCGGCCTCATCCACCGCGACATCAAGCCGGGTGATGGAGCGATCGACGGAGAACAGGTGCTGAAACCTTGATCGAGGGTCGTAAGCTCGACGGGAAAGCGCGATCAAAGAATCCTTCCAAGCCTTAGCAGCCGCTTCTAAACATCTCTGAACCTTCCTGCGAGGTTGCGCGCCGAACTCTGGGCAATCGGCTCGATGCCGGACTGTCGCGTCTTATGTGTTCCACATAAGATCCTGGCCGAGCCGACGCGCCGAGCCGAGCGTCTTATGTGTTCCACATAAGATCCTGGCGAGCCGACGCGCCGGGCCGAGCGTCTTATGTGTTCCACATAAGATCCTGGCGAGCCGACGCGCCGGGCCGAGCGTCTTATGTGTTCCACATAAGATCCTGGCGAGCCGACGCGCCGGGCCGAGGGTCTTATGTGTTCCACATAAGATCTGCATCGTATCTCCATGCGCGCTGCGGTCTGCTTGCCTGGTGTGCTTTTTTTGAGATTTAGCGTCTGGTCTTCTTGGGCAGAGGCTGGTAGCTCGACGCGCCTGACGATGGGAGACCGGATCTCGACCTTGAATGAACCGCTTTCCTTGGGCCTCGTGCCATCCTCGCCGGGCTTGAGTGCGATGGTGCGCACCGGATACGGACCCGGCACCGGCTGCGCTCCGAGCGCCGCCCAGAGTCAGAGTCCCGCCGGCGCCACTGAAGACTTTCCCGACCCCGCCGCCCCAGTATCGCCCGTCACCACAACCACGAGTCGGGTGACGGGCAATTCGTTACTTACAGCGGACTAGGAAGCGCCAAGATTGGCGCCCGTAGTCACGAGCCTTCAGGATCCTGCCGCTGCGCCAATGCTTGAATTGCGCGCAGAAGACCCAGCGAAATCCAGCGGGGGCCGGTTTCTGGACATTCGTATCCATTACGTCACCTAATTAGTTGGTGCCGTTATCGTCGGTGGCGCTATAGAAACCTTGACAAGTAACGCAGCCAGAATCAGGCTAGCCACTGCGTCATAGCAGTGGTTGCGACTTGTCTCAGACAATTTGCACCACGGTTCGTGGGAGTGCTGAGGGTGGTGGAACACCCACGGTTCTTCCCGACCAGGAAGCCGCCTTTTTAGGCGGCTTTTTTTATGGACCCATCGCTTGCTACTCCCCGCATGGAAATGGTAGTGAAACGACCCTCGCGCCTACCGGCCGCTGACCTGACTCTTGGATCAGGACGCCGGCAGCTTCAGTAGCCCACTACTGGTTGGGCTGGCTAGTCTGCTCGGCCTTGACCATCTGAAACATGGCCGCATGCTTCGGATTGTTGAATGGGTCAAAGTCGTCGGCCAGCGTCATCAGATGACACACGAACTTCGCAACCTCGCGCATGTTCAGCCCGTCGCCGGGGATGTTGAACTGGATCGCTCGGCCGTCTTTTCCCAGCGGGAAGTGGCGGACATCCTGAAGGCCGACAGCCGTGCTCTTCTGGGCATGTGCAGGTTGTGGCGAAAGGCCAGTGGGAGCAGCTGCCACGCTCGGCGCCTCTGACTTAGGCTCGATGGGTACGCTCTTTTTCTTTTTTTCGTCCTTCGGCTTGGCCCCCTTAATTGAACCGGCGCGTGGCTTGAAGGCGGTGGGGTTGGCCTTGTACTGAAGGTAATCGGCAAGTTTCGCCTTGGCTCTACCCATATAGGTCTTTACCGTCTCCGGGTCCGCGTTCTCGCGCGTACATAGCCGATTGCCCAACGCCTCGATGTTGTCGAGCACCCACTGAGGTTCGCGCGATTCTTCTGGACCAAGAACTGAAGTAAGCTGACTGATCGCCGACTTAGCCAGACGCGCAGGCGTCTCGTGGATGATGCCGCGCTCAGCCATTTTAGCGAGCCACACATAAGCGTCTTCGATGGAAACTTCAGGGACGGCGTTGACAGACGGAGAGCCGGTAACTACGTTGCTGCTGTCGGTTTGCATGGACATATCCCTTTCCCAAAAACTGGGGTTGTTTCGCGGCGTTGCGAGCGCCGCGCGGTTGGGTGCTTAACTTCACAGCCAACATAAACGGCCCGCTGAATTTGGCAAGGGATCATGTCCATGCATTAGTTCAGGATTTATCAATCCTCGTCGAGAAATCAGCCGATATTTTTTGATACTAGCCACAGACTTGGCATTTTTGGCTGGATCGCAAGACGCCCTCTCCGGCCAAGATATTCCTTGTGGGGACCGAGTTTCACCCAGCCGCGGCCATCTTCGCCATGGTCGCCGACCCCTCGTTGCCCCACACAAAACGTAATGCCTCTTCGACATCATCTTGGGCCGCACCCGCGCCTGTTGGCTGTGGCCTACTACTGCCATGCCAGCCGGCTGCGATGGTCCGACTGGCATCGGCCCTCCCAACGGTGAGGCGCTGGCCGGCAAGCAGTCCACGAGCGCTCGGGCAAACTGCTCCATTCTTGTGCCGAGCGCCGGCACATTAAGGCTTTGCCCGAGCCGACGCACCGGGCCGAACGTCTTATGTGTTTTCTGTGAAGCGGTGGCCCGTTGCAAGGATGTTTTTGGCTTTCGCGTAGTTGCACTTCAATCATCAGTTCGGCAGTCCTGCGAGAGTTTCTCATCCTTCTGTCCGCGCTCTACAAGGACAGGCTCTGCCCGTCGGCGCATAGGGGGGAGTCGTAGGAGCAGCGAGGCACCATCTACATATCGATCCTCGGGGGACCAAAACTTATACCGTGCTCTCGCTGCATACTGTATCTCTCGAAGAAAACGCCGCTGATGAGGCGGAGTCGTCAGTCCTTTTCGGAATTCCTAAGTGTTTCTGTTGAGCCAGGCTGCACTGAATTACGCAGCAAGGGTGGGTACCTCCTGCACCCCCTGATGAGCCGGCTCGGGAGGCGCTGGAATAAATGCGCTCTTGTCGCGCATCATCGCCCACAGGATTCCGCTGAGCCGCCTGGCCAGCGCGACCACAGCGACCTTTCTATTGCGTCGCTGCTCGATGGCAAACGCCCATTGCCATAGGGTCCGAGTCTCAGGCTTTTTCAGACGCAAGATTGAATGGGCTGCCTGCACAAGCAGACTTCGCGCACGCGCGGAGCCGGCCTTGGTGATGCGGCCGCGGTGCTGCTTTTCGCCCGAGCTGTGCTCCGAAGGAACCAGCCCCAGATAGGCGGCGACCTGGCGCGTATTATCGAAGCGGCCCGCATCGTCCAGAGTGGCCACCAGAGTCAATGCGGTGATGGGGCCGATGCTGGGCATGGTGGCAAGCGCGGCTGCACGCTCGTCTTGTTGCAGCTGCTCGCACAGCAGCTGTTCCAGTTGCTCGATCTCGCTGCCAAGCGCATCCAATAGCCGCAGCAGCGGCTCCACCGGAGCTAGCGGCGCGGGCACAAGATGCAGAGCGCGCACCCGATGCGCGAAGTGCTCGGCGCTGCCACTGGGCACCTGGATTCCGTAGCCCGAAAGCTGCGCGCGGATTAGACAGATGTATTGCGTGCGAGTCTGGACCATCGTCTGGCGAGCATTGAGATGACAGCGCCATCTGCGCTGTTCATCACTGATGCGATGCGAGAGCCGATACGTGCCGCGCAGGGCGGCCTCAGCCAGCGTGCGCGCGTCGCGTTTGTCGGTCTTGATCTTCTTGGACCGTGTGGAGTACATCGGAGCGAAGTTGGGGTCGGCGACGATGACCTGATGGCCCGCGTTTTCCAGGGCGCGGGCGATGTATTCGCTGAGCGTGCTGGCCTCGATGATCACGCGAGCTGGCAGGTAGACACCCAACAGGTCGACAAGGTTGGGTCCGCTTGTCGGGGTGCGCTGCTCAAGGACGACCTTGCCGTCGCTGGAAAGGACGCAGATTTGACAGTGCTTCTTGTGTAGATCGATGCCAATGTAGTTCACGGCTGGCCTCCACGGCATGCGCCCCGAGCGCGTTTTTGTTAACGGTGTGGAGCCTTTGAGCTACCACGATCCGCGGGGAGCCAGCCGCTTCATCCCATCTACATAAGATCCTGCCCGAGCCGACGCGCTGGGCCGAGCGTCTTATGTGACCCACATAAGACGCTCCAGCGATGGCTAGCGCCAGCCTCGGCGCTTGAGCATGCGCTGGTAGGCGGCGTTGATGTTCTTGGCGATGTCCTCTTGCTTGGCTCGCTCGGCCTCGGGGTAGCGGTCGGGGTGGTGCTTCTGCATCTTGCGGCGCCAGGCTTTCTTTAGCTCGTCCTGCGTGACGCTAGAGCGGACACCCAGGCAAGCGGCGTCCTCTTCATCGGTAGGGCCTCGGCGAGCGCTGCGCGCGTTCTGGCGGGCGTCCTGTTCGGCTTTGGCCCTGCGCTCGCGCTCGGCCTGTTCTCTGGCTTCGCGCTCGCGCTGGTTTCGGTCTGCGCGCTCGCGCGCTTCTCGCTCGGCCTGCTCTCGTGCTGAGTCTTGATCGGGAGTGGTGCGGCGCTCACTGTATGTCGTGTGATCTTTTCCGTCGGGCGGGCTGAAGTTCTTGCCAACGTATTTGCTGCGCGGCTTGCCGGTTTTAGGATCCGTCCAGTACGCATACCAATAGGGGCCGTGCCAGTGCTTCGTGTCAGAGGTGTTGCAGCGGCAGTTGCTCTTACCGCAGCGGATGGGCAGGCGCTGATAGCTGACTGAAGCAGTATCTGCCATTTACGCCGGCATGGCCGAAGCTGCAAGCGTCTCGCAGAGGCCCCAGCGCGTGCAGCCATCCTGCTGCGAGGCCAGGAGAAACTCGTCGGCGCTTGCCGATCGGCCGCCGCGCGGTGCGCTGCGTGCCCAGGCCATCACGCGCTCGATCGGCCAGCAGGCGCCGTCGCGCTTGCCGCCGGGAAGGCGCGTGCTCAGGCGGTTTTGAAACCATGTTGGAGTGCTGGCGAGCTCCCGGCCATCGCGTGCAGCACGTTCGGCAGCCTTTACGGCGATCTCGTCTTCTAGCAGACGCAGCCTGACCACGCGCTTGGGATCGGTCTCGGCTAAAAGCCGCAGCTCTGACTTGCGAGCGTACACGCACGGCCAGCAGCCCACGCGCGAAGCGCCTAATAGATACAGCGGATTGGGCCGCAGCCCGTGGCGCTGGTGGATCGCGATCACGTCTGCTTCGCTCCACGATAGGAGCGGGCGCCAGATTTCACAGTCAAAGGTCTGCGATTCTTCCCAGGCAGATAGCTGCGCGCGCGCCTCGCTTTCGGCGGCACGAATGCCCACAGCGTTGACCACCTCGACACCCGAGTCCATCCGCTCGCGCAGATAGCGCGCCATCGGAAACACTTTCAATTCTTGCGTGCAAAAGCGGCGGAGCCTGGAAGGGAACATGCCTTTGTGGCGAATCAGTTCCTCCATCTTGCGCGGCGCCGCGATCCATTTGATGGGACCCAGGACACGCGCAAGCTCGCCGGTCAGGTACTCGTAGGTCAGATCGTGCTCCCAGCCGGTATCTAGAAAGACACGCTCATGCGGGATGCCCAGCTCGGCCAGATAAAGCGACATGGCGGCGCTGTCTTTGCCGCCGGATATGCTGGCGACCACATGCCGGCCGTTGAGCCTGGCCAGGATCTCTGCGCGGAGCGCCTGGCGCACGCCGGGGCTGCGATGCAGGCCCGCCCAGAGCGCGGCCAGCTTGCGCGCATTGCTGGCGCTGGGGCGGCTGCGGCCGCGTTCCCAACGGCCAACGGTGGAGCGATGCGCGCCGAGTTCGCGAGCGAGCCGCGCTTGCGTCAGCCCCATTTCCAATCGCAGCGCGCGCACATCCACCGAACTAGACAAAGTCGCCCCCTGGAATTGCTTAAGGAAACTGACTCCAGCCGAGCAGCACGGGGCAGACGGAACCAACGCCCATCTTGGCCAGTGCGATCGCGGTGCGGTTGCGGTCTGCGGTGCGTGCTTTCTGCGCCCGCCCATCAGCGGAGACGATTAGCTCATCATCGAAGCTGACGGCGGCGGCCAGCTCGACCTCTACCAGCGGGCCGAAGGTCTGCGCCTGGCCAAAGACTTTGTCTGTGATGGTGCCGCTGGGGCCAGGCAGTGCGATGGCGTGCGCACGCTTGCCCATGGCTGTGGGCAGGTCGACCTCCCACAGTGAGCCGTTGCGGTTGCCGGTGAGCCTTACGAGGCGATGGCTTGGAATAGTGATGCCAGCTTTTGCGTAGACGGTAATCACGGTCATGGGACGATCCTTCCCCGGAGGGTGAGCCCGCCCGGCGACCATACGGCATTCGCGCTCGCACCGATTCGATCGCCACGATTGACCGTCAGCTTTACGTTGGAGGTTGCATGATTGCTGCTAGCGGGGACGGTGAGCACCGCGGCCGTGGTCGTGTACACGAGCGATCCCGACGGCGCTTGAAAGATCGTGACCTTGACCGGCGCATTGGTGATCACGTTCGCTTCAAGCGTCCAGTCTTGCGCGGTGCCGTCGACACTGCACACTTCGGGAACGATCATGGATGCGAACGGCTGAACGGATCCATCACAGCCAAAGGACCAAAGGGGCAACAATGTTGACGCTTGATCCAGATGAAGCCGCAGCCCTTGCCCTGCGGGACCGGGCGGTCCTGGGTCGCCCTTGGCGCCTGTAGCGCCAGGATCGCCCTTGGCGCCCGTTGCTCCAGGGTCCCCTTTGGGTCCGGGGGGGCCGGAGGGGCCTGGGTCGCCCTTAGCGCCTGTAGCTCCAGGATCGCCTTTGGCGCCAGCTGCTCCAGGGTCCCCTTTGGGTCCGATGGGTCCCGGGTCGCCCTTGGCGCCTGGATCGCCTTTGGCGCCGGTTGCCCCTGGATCCCCTTTAGGTCCCGGCGGCCCGGCGCCGAGCGGTGCCCCTGAGAATAAGCGCAGCCAGAGCGCCAGCCATTGCGCCAGCGTGTAGTTTTGTGACGTGATGGCGCCGCTCAGCGCCTGAAAGGCGCTCTGTAGCTGCGCCTTGGCCTCCTCGGTCGGCGGCAGTCGCTGCGTCAGCGCGCGGATCACGATGCGCGGTTCTTCGTAGCAGATTGAAAAGAAAAACTCGGCCAGCTCGCCGAGCGATGCGGGCTTGCCCTGCGGATCGTAGATCCCAGCGATTGGGGGCCATGTGACGCGCGCGACCGATGCAGTGAGATCGGGCCGTGTGCGCAGCACTGCACGCGGTACAAGCGCGGCCGCTTGCGCTCGCTGCTGGGCAGCTGCTATGCCGACAAGCGCGTCGCGCACGAGCGGGGACAGCAGGCGCGACCAGTCCCAGCCGGTCAGCAGTTCATTCAAGCGTGTTGCAATGTCGCGCTGATCATGGCGCAGATCCCGCAGTTGTTGATCGCGGTGCTGCTGATCAGAATCCAGCTGTACAAGAAGTGCGGCCAGCGCACCGGCGGCCAATGCTGATGTTTGATCCATAAACGAATTCCTTTATGGGCAGCAGAGAACCCCATCCGACAGATTACCGTTCGTCGTAGCGTCGAGGGTTACGCCGCCCGAACAGTCCCACTTGGTGGTGACAGCCTGACAGTCCAGAAACTTGGTGAAGCCCTGGCAAGCCGAGGTCGCGGTATAGACGCGGGCCGTTCTACCGCCGCAGCCGAACCACACGCGATTCGTCATGGATGGATCTGGAGCGCAGGAAGTTTGATCCAGACCTACGCTCCACCAACCAGGCGCATCCGCAGCAAAGAAGCCTGCGAGCGCATTGCATGCCTGAAGATCAACCTTGCTGCTCGTCTTGCAAATGCTCACCCCAGGCGCGCAGAGGCTTCGCGCCTGTCCGAGCCCAAAAGTACCCGGACAGGCCCACGCACCCGCGCCTGCGGGCTTGCCGTTGATGCCCGCAGCACATCCGCCGCTCATCATATCCGAAGCGCTCCCCATCCCGTCAGGAGTGGCCATGTCGGAAGACGCTGACGCGCAGCGGCCCCCAACACAGACTTGTGAATCAGGACAGGCGTGTGTCTCGTCGCAGATGATGACGATGCGAGACGAATCAATCGAGAAGCACGCGACAAGAAAACACGCGAGGCCAAGAAGACAGGGGCGCATGGTTATTCATCCTTTGTTTTCATCAGGCGATGCGATGATTGGAGCCAATGGGGCGTGACCGCAGCAGGCATCAACCGCAGCTTGAAGCTCTGCGAGGCGCTCCGCTTGCTCGTCGGCCACCTGAGCCAGAAACAAAAGCCCCGGCTCATTGGTCATCTTTTTAACCTTCTCGTAATAGGCCCCCATCTCAGACCGTCGCGATTCCGGGGATGGTTGCGACGAACACGTCGGCGCTGAAGCTGGCGGCCAGCGAGGTATCCGCCACCAGATCAAAGCCGCTATCCGTGATGTTGAGCGCATAGATCAGGTGCTGCCGATTGGTTACGACCGTGGGCGGAAATGGCATCGGCCCGGCAGGCGTCTGATATCGATACGGCGTGGCGAAGGTGACGTGTGCGAGTACATCGTTGACGCTGTTTCCTCCAGCGCTGCCCACGATGCGCCATCGCATCGCGGCGTCAGTATTCCTGCTGGCAAAGGGATAGCCCGCAATCGGGCCGGTCAGCTCAACAATCGAGGTAGAGGTGACGGTCGCCGCGGTCGGCTTCTTGCTCGGATCCTGGTGAGCGTCCAGAGTTACCCCAGCTGCAAGCCCGAACACATTGGCCCAAATCTGCTGATACTGCTGCCAGCTCAGCCCCTGCTGAATGAGTTGATATACGAGCGCATTGACCGCCCGCCAGATCTGCGCGAGCCCGGCTGATGTGGGCGCCGTTCCCTGCGCGGCGCCCTGGATGAGTGCGCGCGTCTCCTGAAGCGTGAGCACTTCCGCCAGCACACCCATGTCGCCGACGGCCTGAACCATGCCGTTATCGTCGTACTGACCGGCCAGCGGCGGCCACTGCCCGGTCGATACCGCGGACTCCATGTTGGCGGCCAGGTTCGGCCGGATCTGCTGCACCGTGCTGGGGATCACAGAAGCAGCCGGCGACAGCGTGCTCGCTGCCGACAGTCCAGATTGAAAGTCCTGGACCACAGGCAACCGCGCGCGCAGCACTTCGCCGCGCGACTTGAACGCCTGGATCATCTGGTTGGCGGTGCGGACATCCTGCTGCGCATTGCGAAGGCGCTGCTGGGTGTCGTCGTCGTTCTTCACAAAGCCGGCAATGGCTGCGATAGCAGCGCCCGTTACCGCGCCCGTTACGTTGGTTGTTTCGTCGTGCATGGACAATAGCCTCCGATTGAAAATCGCTTGAGAACTTGGCCGGCTAGCGGCTGCTGCTCCGGTTGAAAAACAGGGCGCCCAGGCCCAGGCCCACGCCTCCGGCGATCAGCGCCGAGGTCATGCCGCTACCATCGCCCCGGCCGAAGCTGCGACCGACACCGAAGTCATCGAGCACGCGCGCCACGGCGCCGCCCGTCGCCAGATCCACTGCGGTCAGCTCGTCATCGAGCGCAGCAAGGGCGGCCTGATTCACCGCGTTCTGGCTGTCGATGTAGCCGAGCACAGCGTTGATAAGCGTCGTTTGGGTCGGGTTCACATCGGCGAGCTTGGCGAGCGCTGCGCGCTGCGTGGCAGCATCGGCCAGCGCCGTCTTGATGTCTTCCATGCGCCGCCGGATGTTGCGGTCGTGCATGAAACCGGCGACTGCTTCCATGGTGTCGGCTCCCGTGCGCAGGAACCGCCCGCCACCCATACCGCCGCCGCCTCGGCCATATCCTCGGCCCTGATCTCCGCCGAGCGTGGCGCCAGGAACCTCGGTCGCCTGCGCGCCGAACCACTCTTTCAGCTTCAGAAAATCTGCTTCACTCGTGACCATGATCCGCTGGCCGTTGGACAGCGTCACCGGATACCCGACCGCGGGCTGCGCGGCCATCGGTCCCACCATGGCGTTACTCTGCATCGGGGCGCCCCCGCCGCCGGCAAAGGGGTTGCCACCGTCGACCATTCCAGAACCACCTAAAAATGCGTCTCGTGCCATTTGCAATCACTCCTTTTTCGTCTGAATCAGTTAGCCGTAAACCTGCTGCCGCCAGTTGGCGCCAAAAAGCTGTGTGAGGAACGACGCGGGCAGAACCCATGCGCGCGTGCCGTCGTGACCGAGCACGCCTTTATCTGCGTCGAGTCCAAAGTTTGCCGGGCTCTGTCCCGCGTAGACTGAGGCCCACGCGCCTGGAATTCCGGCGAGCCCAAACCCATCGCTTGGAACATCGCCGATCACGATCCGTGAGCCGGGCAGCTGCACATATCGCCCGCCTTGATTGACCGCCACCTGCGAAAGGGGCACGGGCTGGCCGTTGACCACGCCATAGATCTCAAACGTGCGAAGGCCCGCAGGCGCCCCCGGTACAGCGCCGGGCGTGGGCGTGGCGCCCATCGCGCCGCGCTTCAGGTTCTCCATGTCCTGCCGGATCTTGGCCAGCTCCAGGTCGCCCTGTAGCTTCTCCTTTTGCAGCTGAAGCTCGGCTTTCATCTTCTCAAGCTCGGCCTGCTGCTCAGAGCGGTGTTGCTCAAGCTCTGCCTGCTGCTGCGCTTTGTGCTCCTCCAGATTCGCCGCGATTTCATCGGCGGTTGGTGCGGCTTTCTCGACCCGCACCAGCGCGTAATGCGTCTTTTGCCCAACGGGGTGATACGACTGATACCACTGCCCATAAGGCACCCAGAATTTGATTTTCCCTTTGTCTTTGACCCGATAGACCGGCTCGTCTTGAACGTCGGTGATATCGAAGCCCGAACTCTTGAGAGACTGGAAAACCGCGCGGCCCTCTTCACTGCTCTTGAGCCACTCGCGCTGTTTTCCGATGTTCTCCAGACCCTTGGGGAGATCGTCTTTTTTGATGCCGGCATTGGGCGCGGCCTCCGTCTCCCATTTGACTGTGTACGTTGTATCCATGTTTGATGCTCCAGACCTCAGCCCGACTTGGGTTTACGCAAAATGATGATGTGTTCCGTAGCTCCTGTTGACCGGCTGTCCGCCCCAGCGCCGCCTTCGTTGGGAAGTTGCTCGACTAGAGCGAGGCGACCATCGGGCAGCCTGACTAGCTCGCCCTCGCTTGCATCGCTTGCGGCCGCGGTCTCTGCTGCATTGGCGCTGCGCGGCCGCGAGTAGAGCGGCGCGTCGAAACTGTGCGTGCGGCTGCGCTTGGGTTCCGGTGGCGGTGGCGGTGCGGGTGCCGCTGGCGCAGCGGGCTTGGCCGCGCCTGAGTCGGAGGGCATGAAGAGATCGACCAACTTCTCCAGCCCACCGGCTCCTACGCGGATGCCGGTTCCGACGCCTGGCATAGCTGCATCGCCCGCCGCGCCCCCGAGTCCGCCGACTGCTTCTAGAATGCCGTTGGCTAGCTGCTTCTTGTCGAGCTTATCCCAGTCCATTTGATGCTCCGAACCGCAGCGGTAGAACCGTTAGCGGGTTAATCGGCGTGCCGTAGTCGCCGCGCTCGCGATCAAAATCGCCGTCTCGGATCTCGAAATGAAGGTGAGGCGATGAGTGCATGACGCCGCTTGTACCCGTCGCCGCCACCGTGCCAATCACGTCAGCCGCTCGGATGCGCTGCCCCTCTTTTACGAGCGCGCGGCCAAGGTGCAGATATCGATAGACGCGCGTGCCCTTGATATCAGCGACATCGACAAAGAGGCCCGCGCGCTGCTGCGATTCGCTGCTGCCTTTGCTGCCGTTGATCACGCGCAGCACGCGCCCGGCCACGGCTGCGCGCACTTCGGTTCCAGCTTCGGTAAACAGGTCCACGCCTTTATGCGCACGACCAGAGCCGGGGCGATGTGACGCAATGGAATCGCCGATCTTGGTGAGCTTGGAAAATAGAATCGGCCATATCGGTTCATGTCGTGTCGTCGGCATCGGCTCCTCCGCCGAGCGGCGCCGCGTTTGGGGCGCCCATGCCCAGAGTCCCCAGACCGCAGCGCTTGCAATGAGACCCACGCCGACCAGCGGCCAACCAGGCGCCCCCTGCTGCGTCATACCGCACCCCTGCGCCGCATGCCGGCGGTGATGAGCAGCCCAATCCCGGTGAGCCCTGCCGCTGCACCGAAGATCACGGGTCCCCACGCTGTGGGGTCGTCTTCATCCTTGCGCCACGTTGCGCGCGGTGCGGCTCCAGCTTTCGCATCGGTGAGCCCGAGCACCCACCACAAGCGATAAGCAGTCGGGACAAGCGTAGAGATCGGCTCGTTGATCTCGTAGTCGTCTTTTAGCCCGTAACCCGTGTGATACCATCTGCGTTCTTCGTCGCTTCCCGGCAGTGCGTGTTGCCAGTCGGGCCGATCGGCTGAGCGCAGCACATCGAACGCGGTAGGCACAGCGCCACGGGAACGCGGCTTAAGTTCTGCTGCGATGCTCATCGCTGCCCCTCATTTGGCGCGCTGCTGGCCAATGCAACAGCGCCGCCCACGAGCGCCAGACCTCCAACGAGCGCAGCGCCCCAGCTGAGCGCACTAGAAGCGCTCTGCTGATATTCCTTCTTTGCTTGGCCTAGCGCGATGCCGCCACGCTCAAGGCCAGCTCCAGCGCCCACGCCGATCGCGCGGTCCGCCAGCGTGAGGCGCGTCTCTGCCGCACCTGCGAAGCGTCGGGGCAGCAGTCGCTTACGGACAACGCGCAGCAGTCGGCGCAGCTTGCCAAACGCCAGGCCGCCGATCAGTGCGGCGATCATGTCCACCGTGGCATCGGTCAGTCCGCGCGCCATCGCTTGCGCGGCATCTTCCAGCGCGGCGTCGGTCTCCGCGGTAGCAGCCTGATAGGCAGGCTTCACGATGTCGGCTCCCAGCTGATAAAACCCGTACCCCGCAAGCAGCACATTGGCCAGCCAGCCGACAGGCGTAAACTGAAAGCCCGCCCACAGCGTCAGCAGAAACGCAAAACCCAGCAGCGTATCGGTATCCCAAAGCTCGGCGAGCTTGGCGCGCACGGCGGGGCGCACATATTTTTCCATGCGCATGGCCGCTTCCAAGATGCGGTCAAGCGCGGCTTCGGGCACGGCGTCATTGCGCGCGGGCTTGCGCCGATCGAAGCCATCAAACTGCCGCGCGCGGCTGTCCGCTGCGCCGCTCACGCTTTGGCCCCGGTGCGGGCGTCCAGGCTGCGCAGGTTCTCGCTGTAGTATTGCCGCAGCTCTGCGTGCAGCGGTCCCGCGAGCATCGCTTTCCAGACGGCCCGCGCGTCGGCCGGGCTGCCGTAGGCGATTTGTTTGGCGCTGACCATTTTCTGCTCGTAGAACCAGCGCATCTCAGGCGAGAGATCGGCCCGGCTCAGCTCGCGCCGCCACGACGCTACAAGCTCCGCGCTCGCAGTGGCTGGTGCTGGGGCGGTGGGCGCTGGGCGCCGGTAGTCGAAGCTGTCAAACTGCCGCGCGCGATCCACCTCTGCGCGGGGTGGCGATGCGGGCGCAAGTCCATTAAACGCGGCCGACACTTCAGCAGGGATGGGGAAACGCGCCAGCAGCTCAGCTTGCACCGAGCGGAAGCGCTGGCTGTCGATCACGCCCTTGATCGTGCCGACTCCAATCTGCTTGAGCGCTGCGACGAAGATCCCGCCCGCGCTGGCAAGTCCAATCGGATCCTTGGCATCCAGCGCCGCATCGATGAAGCGCGAGAGCACGCCGCCGTACATCGAGAACGCCCCCGCAAACTCGGGATAGCGGGACATATCAAGCCCGTCGTCATCGCCGCCGGGGTACCAAGAAGCGAGCAGCCCGGCCAGCGTCCACGCCGTGGGCGCGGTGAGCAGCCCTTGCAGGCTGGGATCGAGCGTCCTTCGCGACGCAGCCATGGCCTGAGCCAATGTTACAGCGCGCGACATGGCTACTCCTTCGCCTGCAAGGTCTTCACCTGTTCGCGCAGCGCTGCAATCTCAGCGCGGGCCTGCTCGATCGTTTCGTCGCGCATCTTGACCGCTTCGTCCTTTTCGCGCCGCTCGTCCGCAGATTCCCAATAGCGAAAGCGCATTGCGCGGATCGTGTTGCTGAGCCCCAGATGCCCGAGGATCTTGGCCAGCTCGGTCATGCCCGCGCGCGTCTTGGACGGCACAAAGGGGCGCCGCTCGCTCTCCGGCCGCTCGGCGTCGCGCGGGTCGTACTCCGGGCGCAAAAGCATCATCTCGATGAGGTAGAGCGCCGCGCCAATGCCGCCGGGAATGCTCTGGAGCCAATCGACATTGCGATAGATAAGCCCCTCTTTTCCGCTCGATGCTTCGGACCAGTCGGCAGCCGCGCGAATGCCCCAATTCATCAGCTCGTTCAGCGCCTGCGCGCTCATGCCGCCAGCACCGTCGATAAGGAGCCGCGTTCCTGATGAAAAGTGCGGCGCCGCGCTCTTGCGGAACTCCTGATACTCGGTGGTCACTGCGCCGAGTTGCTCCTCTGCTGAGCGTGCGACCTTGACGGCTCGCTTGGCTTCGGTCTGAAGCTCCGAGGCGCGAATCTCGGCCACGGCTACTTGCTTGGCCATGGTCAAGGTGCTCTGGGTTTGCTGCTTGAGCGCTTTGGCGCTCTCCTCTGCTGTCTCTTTTTTGGCCATAGTTTCCTTAAACCCTTTCGCTTTCGGGCTGAATTGCTCTGCGCAGCGCATCGGCTGGCGTCTGTTTCTCGGTGGCAAAGAGCCCACCTTGCGCGGTTGGATGCTGGCGCGCAGATTCAGCGAACTGGCGCGCGAACTTAGTAAAGACAAGCGGCTTTTTGCCGAGGTCATGGAGAACCCGCAGCATCGTTTCGCCTAGCGGTACGCGCTCGACGGCGGGACGCTCGCCCATCACGGTCTGACGCAGATATGCATCGACCGACGGCGCACCCTGCCGGCGCATCGCGATCAAGTCCTCAGCCGCTGCGCGCAGCGCGGGACGCAGATCCCAGTCGTCGCCGCCCGCAGCCGCAGACAGTAGCCAGGGCGTTGCACGGGCGAGCGTAGAGCGCACCTGACCGTCCAGGCTTTCGAGCAGCACCGCGTCGGGAATGAGCGCAGCCAGGAGCAGCCGCTCAACGAACGTCTTGCCATCCTCGCTAAAGCTCTCGCCTTCGATGATGCGCACGGCGTTTCTGTCGGTGATGATGCCGGCCCGACGCAGCGCATTTGCAAGTGTTCGACTCTGCCGACTCGACAGGTAATCACGCAAGGTCTGGTCGCCTTCCAGGCCCACGGCGAGCACGTCCAGCACTTCGTCATTGAGGCGCCGCGCTTCCGCCACAGATTCGGAGCGCGGATCCAGGCTCTGCATCAAGGGCACGTTGAGCAGGCGCACCAGCTCTTGCAGCTCGCGCCGATAGCTGGCAGTGCCGGGAGCGGGCGTGTCGAGCACGCGCACGACCACAGGCTCTGGCACTGCTTCGACGTTGGCGCGGCTGAACCCGAAGGTCTGCGCGTGGTCGAGGAGGTAGTCGCGCGCCGCGTGCCCACCTTGCGCATAATGCACTTGCAGCGCCATGGTGCGCCCATTGCCGCCGAGCACGATCCCGCCCGCAGTCGCAACGGGCAGTCCATCCAGTGCTCCGACCGCGCCGTTAAAAATCAGCTCGGGGATCATGTTCTGCGCGATAGAGAGCACCTTCAGCTGCTCACCGGGGCGGCGGTCATAGGCGCGCTCTTGCACCTCCGGCGGATACGCGGGGTTGGGTGCAAATTTGCTGAGCGGCAGATGAGACGCGATGAGACGTGATGCCGAGGTGAGGCAGTACCGCGCCGCCTTTGGCGTGGGTGCGCCCTGCGGAGAAGCCAGGACCAGCGCGGCCGGCAGTCCACACACGCCGCCGAGCAGCCCCAGCTTGCAGCCGTCCGTCCCCGGCGGGCATGTGACACGCACGCGCGGCGCACGCGGCTTGCGCGGTGCGCGCGGACGCGCAGGCAGCGCGGGGCGGATCTCCTCTGAGCCAAACGCCTCCCCGCGCTTGGCGCCTTTGGGAGCTCGCACGCGCTCGACCGGGGTCTCCACGATCGGGCCTGCGACGATGCGGCGCCCATCGCAGCTAAACAGAGTGGCAGCGGTCTGCCGCTCTGTGTCACCGATGCGCCAGTGATACTTGATCAGCGGATAGAGGTTCTGCATCACCTGACGCCGCAAGTCCGCGTCCGGAAAGCGGTTGAGCGCTTCCTGGGCCACGCGCGCCACATAATCGGCGGGCGGGTCTTTGTCGGCTCGCGATGCGAGAATGCCGCCGCGCATCACGACCGCCTGCTCGGCTTAGTGGTGGGCACGGTGTGCGCTGGCATGCCCAGCCGTTGCCGCAGCCGGGAAAAGCCGACCTCTAGCCCATCGACAACGAGCGCCGAGACTTGATCGCCCAGCCGCTCGCCCAGGTCTAGCGCAATCTCGGCTGCGCGCTCGCGCAGAGGGTTCGCTGTGCGCGCGGGCAGCTCAGCCTTGCAGCTGCCGCAGAGCGCGTGCCGGTTCGACTTGACGCGGTTGGGCTTGGCGCAGGCGGGGCAGTCCACCGCGCCCACTTGTCGCAGCCACTCGGCCCGCTGCGCGTCGTATTGCTGGCGCAGGACGGGGTCGCTCAGCGTCTCGTAAGCTGCGCGCAGTCGCTCAAACGCTTCGCGCGATCCCGCTAGGTCGGGATGATGATCGCGGGCGCCTTGCCGAAAAGCGGTCTTCAGCTCTTGCGGCGTTGCGCTGGGCTTGACCCCGAGCAATTCATACAGGCTCAGCATGAGACGGCCTCCCCCTGCGGCGGTATGCAGATCTCGGCAAGTGAGTTGACGAAGTGCAGCAGATACGAGGGATTGGCGAGCAGCCACAGCAGCGTCCCATCGCTCATCGAGAAGAAGCGGCGCTTGACCTCATACCAGGCTTTAGAGCGCGACCAGTTACGCGGCGTGCTGGCGACCCGCGCCACCGCTGCACCATCCATGGCTTCACGCTTTGTCGGCTCGCTCGCAGGCGGGGCGCTGGGTTGCGCTGGGGGTGCGGGCTGCGGCACTACTGCGGGCGCCTCATTCGTTGCTGGCTGCGCCTGCGCTGGTGCTGGTTGGGGCGGTGCGGCCTCAGCCTGCACCGCAGGGGGCGCGCTGACGGTAGCAGCAGGCGCAGGCGGCGCAGCAGCAGGCGCAGGCGGCGCAGCAGCAGGCGGCATAGATGGCACCAAGCTGGCGGGGGGCGCAGGGGGCGTAACCTCTTGTTGCGCGGGCAGCTTATCGCTGGCCGCTGCGGCGGCGGGTAGCGTGGAAGCAGGCGGCTTATCGCTGGGCTTTTTGATACGGGGTCCGCGATCGTCGCCAATCAAGATGCTGTTCAAGCGTCGACGCGATCTGCTGGCTTCCTTAAGTCCCGTGGTCACAACGGTTGTTGCCGCCGTGATGAGGTTGTTGAGAACGCCGGCATAGTCCGCGGGCGGCGGTGGCGGCGCCGGGACATGCAGGTTCGTCGTTGCCTCCTTGATGAGGCGCGCGGTCTGCTCCAGCAGTTCCTTCTGGCTCTGCCCCTGAAGTTCTGCCTGCTTGGCCATGAGCTGCGTCTGCTGTGCGACCATCTGCATCATGGTGGACAGCGTCGCCGCCATGTTCTGCTCGCGCGTGGCGATGGTCTCAACCAAGCGCTTATTTTCCGTCACAAAGGAAGCGCGGCGCAGGTTGCTCGCCTCGCGCCGGGCCGTCTCCTGCCACCTGCGCTCCTCATACGTCGCGTGATCGACCGGCGATGAAATGACCTGCTGCTGCTCGCCGATCTCGACCTGTGGCTCCGGCTTGCCGTCTTCCCGGATTAGGGGCTGCCCGCTCTTGTCTTCATATTTGATCAGGTAGCGTCCAGCAGGGACATGGCCCGGCGGCTCGATGCGCAGGACGCACTGATACGCCGGCTGATCCTGCGGCGGAAAGTAGACCTGATACTCCAGCGAATACAGGCGCCAGCCCGTGGACTGCGGCAGCCGGTTGCGGCCTACGACGAGCTGAATATCACTGACGGGCGGCGTACCTTCTCGGGACATGACTCTCCCCTTATCGCCAGCAATCGCAGCCGCGTGACACTGCGCACGCGCCCCCAATCCCTCAAGCTGCGACCCTGGCTAAAAGGACCATGGCGTGCTCGCGAAACCCAGGCAATTCCTTTTTCTCAAGTGTCGGATTTCAGTCTGGACAAAGTTCTCCAGAGTCCCAGATCAGCCGCTTACAGACTGTGACCGCGCACAGCAGAAGCGATCTGGATCGCAGTGCTTGAGTGATCGAAAAAAGGGGAACCTGGAGGGAAGGTTCTGGAGCGCAAAAACGGGTGTCCCGTTCGAGGTTGGGAAGCAAAGATCCTCCGATTCGGATCGGAGACAAGGGTCAATCCGTTCTTCAGATTACCGTCGACCCATGCCAGCCACAGAAATTCCATGGCCTATTTTGCGGTTTTAGAATTCACCGCGAACGGATCGCGAACGGCATGGTCCTTTCTGACTGCTTTTGCTCAAGAACGGAATGCCGTTTTGCACTCCTTTTTCTGGCTGCCCCATGCTATATAAATTTCGATGTTGGGGACCAGGCTTTGCTTGTACTGTGGAAAGCCGTTGCGGCTGGCGATGAAGGCCGGCGCGCAGTTTGATTCTGATCGCTGTCGCAGCGCGAACTTCAGGCTGGGGCTTGTGCTGGCCGAGCTGCCCACCGTGCGCGAGCTGCGCGATCTACTGATCGAGCACGCTCCAGCAGGCGCCTACGGCTACCGGCTGGGACTGCTGCGCGCCGACCGCTCCGTCTGGTATTACCCTTCAGGCCAGCGCATTACCGAGCGCTGGGACGGCAGCAAGTCACGCCGCGGATACTTTCGCATTCTGCCGTTTGAGCCTCCGGTCTTGCCCGGCCCGGCGCTCTATGGGGTCCAGCTGCTCACGCGCGACGGCGTGGTGCTGGACGTGCCCGAAGGATTCTATAGCGGCGTTTTCATTGAACCGGGGCAGGTGCTGCCCGCCGATCAAGGTGAGTCCATATGAAGAGTGAAGAAATTCGAGAGATGCGAAGGACGCTGCGCCTGAGCCAGCTTCATTTTGCGGTGCTTCTAGAAGTGCATCGCTCCACGGTGGGGCGCTGGGAGCGCGGGCGAAATGCGCCATCTCCGCGTAGCCTGGCCCGGCTGCGCGCGTGCGCTCCAATGGATCCAGCTGCGCGCTCGGTTCCTCCGCCAGATCGCCTAGCCATGCCGCAGGCGCGCGAGCTGGTGCCGATCGATACCCGGCAGCGGTGCGCGCTGGTGCAGGCCGATTGCTTCGACGTGCTGCAAACGCTGCCCCCTGCCAGCATTGACGCGCTTATCACCGATCCCCCGTACTCATCGGGCGGGCTGCATGCAGGCGATCGCAAGCAGAGCCCGAAGGTCAAGTACGAGCTCAACAACGTTGCGCACGAGCGCGCCAACTTCGACGGTGACCAGCGCGACCAACGAGCCTGGACCAGCTGGTGCGCCGATTGGATGCGCCACTGCTCACGCGCCCTTAAGGTCGGCGGCGTGGTGGCCGTCTTCTGCGATTGGCGGCAGCTGCCGTGCCTGAGCGATGCCATGCAGCAGGCCGATCTAGTGTGGCGCGGCGTGGCTGTCTGGGACAAGACTGAAGGCGCCCGCCCCACTCGCGGCCGTCCCCGCAATCAGTGCGAGTACATCTTATGGGGCAGCCACGGCAACCTCGCTGCCGACCGCGGCACCCCGACGATCCCCGGCGTGCATCGCGAAGCCGTGCGCCAAGCCGACAAGCACCACCTGACCGGAAAGCCGGTCGGCGTGATGCGCTGGCTGGCCAAGCTCACCCGCCCCGATGGCCTCATCTTCGATCCGTTCGCCGGCTCGGCGTCTACCGGGGTCGGCGCCCTATTGGAGGGACGGCGCTTCCTGGGAGTCGAGCGCGACGCCCACTACGCCGGGATTGCGCACCGTCGGTTGGAGGCCGCTGCGGCAGGGGTCGTGCTGACCGCCGCTCAAAGCGGGGGGCAGGCCGTCAAGCGGCGCCGATCTCCTGCCGCCGGCTAACGTAGGCGCTCTAGATACAGCGGGTGAAATGTCCGGCCGTCACCCCCCTTGACCCGACAGGCGAGGACGCGGTATTGAAAGCGTCAGCGTTAGAAAAACCATGGAATTTAGATCGATACTATCTGAATCTGAGTTACCAAAGCCAGGGACGGAGCACGAGAATCAATATTTTGACTTCAAGCTGACTATACCGCTAACTCCTCATCTCTATCCCATAGTGGTGAATGAATGGAAAAATCAAAAGTGGGAGCTTAATCAGGAAATTGAATCACAACATAATCTGCGAGCTAAGATAGACTTCGATCAATTTGAGATCGCTAAAGATATTGCTGCTTTTGCAAATTCTCTAGGTGGAGTAATTCTTTATGGTGCTGCTGGTTCGGATAAAAATGGAAGAAAGATTTTCCTTAATAAATATATGCCAGTTTCCAGGGACATAGCAGAGCGCTGGCATACTGAAGTAAACCAAGCACTCGTGCAACGATGCGCACCTAGTCCCCACGTTCTTCTCCGTATCCTCCCTTGCGAAGGTAACTGGGTGCTCTCTGCTAATATTTGGGCGTATCCCCGACAGCCAGTTGGAGTACGGATAAAAAACAAATCGAGATTAAACGATGGGTTCGGAGATGATTCCTATATATTTCCATTGAGAGTGACTGAACAAACAACATTCTTAACTCCGGAGCAACTGCCAATGTATATAGATCCTACAATTAGAGCGAACGGCATCTACTTGTCTCGCATCCTGAAAGAGCAGAGCGATCCGGAAAAACGCATTATCAAAATACATGGATCAGCGTTAGGAGAAATGTCATTTTTTTTTCAAGAGGCACACTTGCTGGATGTAGATACTCTCTCGAATACTTATTACATCAGAATACATTCTATATATAAGACAGGGTTGCCAATTAGCTCGATCAACGATGTATGGAAAGAAGCAGATGGGCGCTATTGTGTGACTATTAAAGGTCGGATTGAAGTTCGCAATCATGAATTATTGTACGTCCCTCATTAAGGTCGGCGAACGGCAAAGAGCCAAACGAGGGTTAGCTTTGCTATTGTTCCTCTCCGAAGATTTCGATGGAAGTCCAGCATAGAAAGCTGTCCCCTGTGTTTGCCCGCAGGGACGCTAGGGTTCGTTGTCCACTGTGGCCTCGGCACCGTCTACGCCGCATATTCTGCAAGTAGCCGTCTCATCGAGGCCGTGAGGAGCGTCTGGTCCGCCCTGCTGGTCCATGCCCGGTAGCGGCTTGGCCGGAAGTGCTGGCAGTCCTGGTTTCGCCGCACTGCCGCAGTTCGCGATACCTCTGCGGTTGCTCAGCGCAGCATCCCTGCATCGTTGCAAGGAGGACATCCTTGACCCCAGCCATGCCCTCATCGTATTGATCTCGTCGGAACGAGGAAAAAGCATGCTCTATGCACTGGTTGGCCTTGTCTTCATTGCCTGGCTGTGGATGGCGCTTGATAAGCAGCAAAAGCTCATCAAAGCCCGGAAGCGGTACCAGCAGGCCCTCGCCGAACTCTCCGAAGATCCGAATGACAACGTTCGGCGCACGACGGCGCTAAACGCCGGCCGCCACTTCGCGGAGGTCGCCCGCAAGCACACGGGGCAGAAGGGCCGCGCGATCTTCGACGAAGTGGCTCTTCAGAACGACCTCGCCGCCAGACCTCCCAGGCAGATAGAGGCAACTGCTACGACCACTGACCGCGCCGAGCAACTTACGAAACTAGCATCTCTCCACGAGAAGGGTCTGCTGACAAGAGAGGAGTTCGAGCGAGAGAAGGGCAAGCTACTTTCCTAGATCAAAAACAACCCAGTGAATTGGGCATCCTTATTCCTGCGGATTATTCTGGTAAGGTATTGCGTCTTTGGAGACTCTACCTAAAGCCTAATTATGAGGGGTTTGCAGGTCAAGCACCAACGATAAAAATACCTTTCCCCAGGTAGATCATCATGTAACTAGTGAATCGAAAAGTCGCATAGACTTCTCATGTACTACCTAGCGCTGTAGCTCCCAACACTTTCCGCACACAGCCCGCTTTCTGCGGCGGTGAAGGTCGCTTTGCCCGCCAGTCCTCAAGTTTCTTCCTGGAGCCCCCCCGACCCGATTCCTATGATTCGCTCGTCGGCCCGACGAGCCTACCAGCGAACAGATAAGCCCGCACCGCTTGGCCTTAGCTGCGACGACTCGCCGTGGTGGCGCAGGCGATGGACGAGCGCCCAAGCGGTGCCGGCCGCCAATGCTACGCCGCCGACCACGTCCAGAGCGATACCCGCGCCGTTGAGCGCCTGCCCTCTGTTCAACAATGCTTGGTAGTCGCTGGCGTAGTAGGTCCCGCCGTCATTGATAGTCTTGGCGGTCATCATCGCGCCAATCCCGCAGCCAATGCCGCCGAGCAGAACCCCAGCACCGCCCGCAATCAATGCAAGCGCGCCGATCGGTGGGCGGCTGCGCCTGACTTGCGGCACAGGTTGCGTCATCGCTGGCGCAGCAGGGGCCGAAGATGCGCCAGCCTGGAGCATGGCGCGCAAGCGGACTAGGCGCCCCTGGGTCTCGTCGGCTTCGCGCTCGGTTAGCTCTGCGCGCCGGGCATCGTAAAAGCGCTGTTCAAAGTCGATAGCTTCGGCGACCTTGCCCTGGCGCTCAGCGACCATCGAGAGATTGTGTAGAAGATCG
>Ga0075163_10003040_pt1 | contig 22605 bp, 24 predicted proteins | sample JI1023141ADNA_FD_71478 | JGI IMG/M metagenome (GOLD analysis project Ga0075163, IMG submission 71478) | Wastewater effluent complex algal communities from Wisconsin, to seasonally profile nutrient transformation and Carbon sequestration -... | ecosystem: Engineered > WWTP > Effluent > Algae... | reverse complement strand
CATCTCAACGGCAGGCGCAATACTTTTGCTGCTTGGCGGCTACGCACTCATCACGACATTGCGCCATTCAAGAAACTCAGAAAAGGGAGGTCAAGACGCATGACTCAATCACTCAAGGGCAGGTCCGTCGCGGTGACCGGCGGATCAAAGGGCATCGGCAAGGGCATCGCCCGGGTATTTGCGCAGGCCGGTGCCAAGGTCGGCATTGTCGCGCGCCATGCGGATGCGGCCGAGAAGGCGGCGCAAGAGATCGGCCACGGCGCCTTCGGCGTTGCTGGCGACGTGACCTCGAAGGCCTCTATCGAGAAAGCGCTGGCGGAAGTAGCCAAGCGCAATGGCGGGCTTGATGTGTTGTGCGCCAATGCCGGCATTTTCCCGCCGGCGCGTCTGGAGGAAATGACCGAGGCACAATGGGATGAGGTGCAGAACACCAATCTCAAGGGCACTTTCCTGTCGGTGCAGGCGGCCATTCCCTTCCTCAAGGCATCCGACCAGGGCCGCATTGTCATCACCTCGTCGATCACCGGACCCGTCACCGGTTTCCCAGGGTGGACGCACTACGGTTCCAGCAAGGCGGGGCAGCTGGGCTTCATGCGCACGGCCTGCATCGAACTCGCCAAATACGGCATCACCGTCAACGCCGTCATGCCCGGCAACATCCTGACCGAAGGTTTGATCGAGATGGGCGAAGCCTACCAGCAATCCATGGCCGCCTCCGTGCCGCTGAAGAAGCTGGGCACGGTGGACGACATCGGCCACGCAGCCCTGTACTTCGCCTCGAAGGAAGCGAGCTACGTCACCGGCCAAACCATCATTGTCGATGGTGGCCAGATCCTGCCGGAAAGCCTCGACGCACTGGCGCAGGCATAAGAAGAGAAATGTGAGAAATTGTTCCATGGCAGCAATCCTGCCATGGAATTCTGGCCAAATTAAGGACTAATATCCTTTTATGGGATTCATCCAAATCGACTGAGGTAATCCTCGCACAGGCCCACTGTTCCCGCCGTGTAAGGAAGGCCCATGGATTTCGCCAAGTCGGTTTCATGGTGCGAACCGATCCACGCCACCAGCAGCAAACGCCGCAACATCACGAAAGTCGGGATTTCTGCTTCATCAGCTTTGGACAGGGGAATGACGCGGCGATAACCGGTCTTCCAGCTCTCGATCAGTCCCGGAACCTGCGGCTCATGCTCGTAGAAGGAAACAGGCGTCGCGGCGTCATACATGTACCAGCCGAAGCCGCAGTCGTCGAAGTCGATCACTTTCACCGCCTTGCCGTCGATCAGCAAATTGGCGAGGCGAAGATCACAATGGATCAGGCCAAAGCGTTCCGATGATTTTCCGTAAGTCGCGAGCCGCTTGCCGATCAGGTCAACGGTGCGTCCAAAGAGTTTCGCTCGCTCGGCGTCCACGCCCATGCCATCGCGCCAGCGGCCCCAATGCGGCTGTTGCTCGCCGAGGCTCGTTTCAAAATCCCAGGTGAAGCGGGAAAACCACTCCGGCCGCTTCCACGCCCTCGTGTGCAGGTGCATGCGCGCCGTCACTTCGCCGAGCACCTCAAATGGTCCAGACAAGTCTTCGCCAATTCCCGGCTCTGTCCCGCTCTCCCAATCAAAGAGCACGACGTTGCGCGGGCGCGGCATGCGAGGGTGGGCAACTTGCTGAATGAGTTCACCACCCCGGCCCTTCACCGGTGCAGGAGTTGTCACTACTCCCGTGCTGCGCAGATCGATGAGCCAGGCAAGTTCCGAGGCAACCGCCGTTTTCGAATGATAACCATCACGGTGGATACGCAACGCCCAGCGGCGGCCATCGGGCGCTTCGATCTTGTAGGTTGCGTTCTCCGAGAGGTTGATCAGCTTGACCAATAGACCATCCGGCAGGTCGTAGTGAGCCGTTGCTGCCTCCGCCAATTCCAGAAGAATTGGAAGTTGCTGTTCATGCGGGAGAGAATCAAAATCCGCCACGACGCCTAGCCCTTTCGTCCCTCAATTCCTGCCAGAACCTGCTCGATCTGGGCAAGACCCTTTTGCACCTCTGCTGTGGTGCCAGACATGTAGAGACGGCCCGCCGCCCCGATCATCTGCACATCCACAAGGGTCAGTTTCGGTGCCACCTTTTCCGCTTCGTTGGCGGCGATGGCAGCATAGAGCGCGGGCACCATCTCCACCACCAGCAGGGTCTCGCCTGGCATCACCATGGAGGCCTGGCGGTTGCGGTTGATGATCACCGCATGCTGATCCGCGATGTTCTCGATCACATCGGTGTAAAGCAATTTCGGCGCCAACTGGTCGCCCTCGGTCAGGCCCATGCCCTTCAGCACGGCACGGCCCGCGGCGAGCAGCTTGTCCTTGTCGCTGCCATGGATTTCGAGAATGCCGAACTGCCGTTCGACAAAGAGTATGCCGGGCTCAAGATCCGGATCGGCCTTGAGGGCCAGATCCATCACACGCTCGATCATCAGGCCGGGTGCCACTTCGATGATGAGGGCGTGCTGGCCTGCATAGGGCGGGTATCCACGGGCGCGGGTCGGCGTTCCCATATAGGCGGCGAACTGCGGTTGCAGCGTGTCCAATGTCAGGAACACGCGCAACTCGCCTTTCGCCGCCGGGCGTGCGGCGGTCATGGGCGCCTCTGCTTACTTGCCGCCGGAGGTGAAGTGCTTGGAGACATCCGCATGGGGACGCGGAATGACATGTACCGAAACCAGCGTGCCAACCTGGCCAGCCACTTCCGAACCTGCTTCCGTTGCGGCCTTCACAGCGCCGACATCGCCATTGATGATCACGGCAACGAGGCCGTCACCCACCTGTTCGCGGCCAATAATGGTCACATTGGCGGCTTTGACCATGGCATCGGCGGCGGCGAGTGCAGCCACATAACCCTTGGTTTCGATCATTCCGATTGCATTGCTGGACATTCTATCCTCCTTCAGGATCTGGGTTTACTTCTTCGCGGCGCTGTCATCGATGGAACCGATGATCAACGCGTCGATGGGGGGAGATTTTCCGGGAAACCATGAAGCGGCAACAGAACCCGTCGCCACGATCACCTTCTCGCCTTCTCCGCAACCAAGCGGATCAAAGGCGAGGAGCTTGGAACTGGTTTCATCCACGAGTACTTCGAGGATGGAACCCGTCGGCATCTCCGAAACTTTTTTGCTGGACCAGATGCGGCCCGTCACTGTTGCCTTGAGCATCTAGTTTCTCCTTTCAATCTTCAAATTGAGTTTGCGAGCGCGGTCCCGCGCCAGTGGCGTGATCACGGCACCGGGGGCGAGAACAAGAACACCGGCACTCGCATGCCTGTCCACAATCTGCTCGGTGATCACACCTTGCAACGCGGCACCGGGCAAATTCATTATGGTCGGGGAGCCGGCACCCACTGAAGCAGCACCAGCGAGTGTGAAGCGCAGCTGACCTGACGTCACAGCTGTCTGCCGCTCGATCACGCGGCGGGCGAATGCCATCAGATCTGCGTCGCTGGCAATGCGCACGGCCTCGACTCCAGAAGCGGCGGCGCCTTTCGGCGGAACCACTTCGCGGAGAATATCGCGGACCATCTGGCGGAGATCAGTGTTGGTCATTCCGGTCTCACATTTCCAAAACTTGTTCAGCGGCCGTCGCGGCAGCCCGCACCTCTGACTCAGTGCCCGAAAGATAAAGCCGTCCGGTGGCACCGATCATACGATAATCCACAATCTTGATGTTGGCCGCCTTCTCCGCCGCATTGGCCGCCAGAATGGCGTAGGCGGCAGGCTCGGTTTCGAGCACGAAAAGGGTTTCTCCCGACAGGATCATCGAACCGCCCTTGTTGCGGTTGATCAGGAAGGCGTGGCCGGGATCGATCTTGGTGATGATCTTCGAGGCGAGAATTTTCGGCTTCATGGATTTGTCGGGAGAGATCCCCATGGCATCCAGAACCGCCTCAGCCGCCGCCTTCACAGCGGCAATATCGCGGGAGTGAAATTCGAGATAACCGAACTGCCGCTCCACCACGAGAATGCCGCCTTGCACATCAGCCGACTTCAGCGCCACATCCGTGAGTGCCTCGATGTCCAGACCGGGTGCCACCTCAATGATTTGTGCGGCCATGCCGGTGCGCGGCAGGGACCCTTTGATCCAGGCGCCGAGATAGCACATGGTCTGCGGTTGCAGTTGGTCAATGAAGATATGGGAGCGAAGGGTTGCCATTATGCTGCCAACACTGCTTTCAATTCTTCGAGGATAATCTTGCGCAACTCGGCGCGCAGGGCGTGATCGCTGTTGTCCACCGCAAGTGACACGGCAGACGCTGAGCGCTTGGGCAGGTTGAGCGGATCAAGCCCGGCATAGTTGCCGAACATTTCGCTGGCATCCTTGTTGTAAGCAATACGGGTGTACTGCATGAAGTTGTGCGGCGTGAGGTTTTCCGCCAGTGATGAACCGCCTGCAAAGCCCGTTCCGATGGTCATGGATGGACCGAGGTTGGTTTCAAAGCCGGAAGCCCCGAGCGAACATCCCACATTCACCGCAACGCGCAGCGCTGGAATGGCCGTCGCAAAGGCCATGACATTTGCTTCGCTCTTGGAGTGAATGGCAGCGGAATGGCCGCGTCCAGCCTTGCGCATCATGGAGCGGGCGCAGGCGAGCGCCTGGTCAATGCCTTGCACGCGGGCGAAGGCCAGAACGGGGGCGAGCTTTTCGCGCACCAGCTTCTCTTCTGGCTGCACCAAATCAACAGGTGTGACAAGAATCTTCGCACCCGGCGCGTTGAAACCGGCTGCGCGGGCGATCACCTCAGCGTCCTTGCCGATCATGGCGACGTTGAAACCAGTCTCGGTGAACAACAGTGTCCGCAGCTTCTCGCATTCATCCTTACTGCAGATGTAGGCGCGCTCTGCCTTCATGGCCTCCAACAGGCGGTCAGCAATTGAACTGAATGCTAACACTGTGGACTCATTGGTGCAGAGAATGGAATTGTCGAAGCTCTTGGAAGCGACAATGCGCTTCGCTGCTTGCTTGATGTCAGCCGTATCATCAACCACCACAGGAGCGTTGCCCGGACCAACGCCGATGGCGGGATTGCCGGAGCGATAGGCCGCCTTGACCACGGCAGGGCCACCAGTTGCCACGATGAGATCAACACGTTCATCCGACATCAATTGCTCGATCAGCGGAATGGTTGGTGCTTCAATCACCTGGATCACGCCATCCGGCGCACCAGCGGCCTTTGCTGCTTCAGCCAAAACACGGGCCGCTTCTGCACATACGCCTTTGGCCTGCGGATGGGGAGAAAGGACGATGGCGTTGCGGGTCATCAATGCCAGCATGGCCTTGAAAAAAACAGTAGCCACTGGATTGGTAACGGGCACGAGCGCGAAAATCACGCCCGCCGGGCGGGGCAGTTCGACGACCTTGCGGTCAGCCAGAATACGGGGCGCAACAAAATCCTCGTTGCGGTAGAGCTCCAACAAGCCTGTGGAGCAGGCCTCGTTTTTGATTTTCTTGTGGGCGACCACGCCCATGCCTGTTTCACGCACGGCTTGCTCGGCGAAGGCTTGCGCCTTGGCATGACCAGCCTTGGCCACCGCCTCGGCAATGCGCAGTGTGGTGGCGCGGTCGAGCTTCTGCATGCGAGCGGCAGCCCAACGGGCCTTGTCCAGCATCATGCGCGCCTGTTCCAGCGTGGCATCTGGCATTTTCAAACGGGAAACAGAGGTGTCCGTCATATCAATTCACTTTCTTCGCGGCGTGCACCAACTCGCGAGCCCGCGGCATGGCAGCATCAAAGCGGTCCATGATTTCCTGGCAAAGGTCGACCGTCAGCAAGACGCCGGGCTTCCACTGCAACACGCGCTTGTCGAGTGAGGAAAAGATCGCCCAGACGCCGTGTTCGTAAAGGGCGCGGGAAACAGCGACGGCATTTTCACCACTGTGGCCAAACTCGAGACCAAGGATCACACCCTTCTGACGCACACCGGTGAAGATGTCGCTGTGACGCTGCATCATCTCGACCATGCCGTCGCGCATGAATTCAGTGACAGTTGCCACGTTTGACTTCACTTCGGGTCGCAGCAGCATTTCGATGACTTTGTGCGCGACGACGCAACCCAATTCTGCTCCACCAGAGGTGGAGATGTGGGCCGCACCATCTTCATGCAACCAACCACCCGCCCGTTCATTCAGCAGTGCGGCGCTGATCGGATAAATGCCGCCAGACAATCCCTTGGCGGTGACCATGATATCGGGCTGCACGCCATAGGCCTGCCAGCCCCACATTTCGCCGGTGCGCATCAAGCCTGTCTGCACCTCGTCGGCAATGTACATGGCGCCGTACTTGGTGCAGAGATCTCGGCAGGCCTTGAGGTAACCATCCTGCGGCAATGGAAAGCCATAGGTGGCGGGAATGGTTTCCATGATGAGGGCGGCGATGTCATTGCCCTTGAGGGCCTGTTCCATGGCGGGAATGTCATTGAACGGGACTTGGATAAAATGTTCGGGCTGATCGGAGAGGAATATCTTGCTGAACCGCTCATCGCCTGTGGCAACTGACAAACCACCATGCCCGTGATATCCCTTGATGATGGAAACGATCTTGCGGCGCTTGGTGGCATAACGCGCAGACTTGAGCGCAATATCAACCGCCTCGGCGCCACCTGCGCCAAACACCGCATAGGTCATGCCGGGTGACACACTGACCAACGCCTCCGATAGTGCCGCGCGCCCCACCGACGGGAACCAGTGGTTACCCATGTCGAAATAGTCGAGCGCCCCCTTGAGGGTTTCCACGAGTTCGGGGTGTCGGTGGCCGAAGTTGTACGTGCCACCATTGAGGTGAAGGTCGATGAGGCGGCGGCCCGACATGTCGTAGAGGAAATAGCCCTCACGGCGGTCGATGACGAGATCCACGCCGACGGACTGCCAGAACCGGGTTTTGTCCGGATTCCAGAACTTGATGGCCTTGTCGAACAGCTCCTGCTTCGATTCGAAGCGGAAGTGACCATAATCAAACATGTTGCAGTTCCAACATCAGTTTGCCCGGTACGGGCTCACACTGAGGCAACCACAACAGTTTTATGTTGTCAATCCCTCATTTGCTGACTAGTTTACAAAGAATTCTTGGCAAGACAGGCAAATTGCCTTTGGGTCCAGTCAACCGGGAGAATTGGGCGTGCGACAATCCAAGTCAGAGCGACATTCGCGCATCGTGGCGGAACTCAGGGCTGCCCCGACATTGCGGGTCAACGAATTGGCGGAGCGTCTCGATGTTTCCACCGAGACGGTACGGCGCGATTTTTCCGAACTGGAAGAACGGGGCCTGATCAACCGGACTTATGGCGGCGCTACCCGACCCATGAACATTGAACCTGCCCTGTCTGAACGCGAACAGTTGATGGTGGCTGAGCGCGAACGCATTGCCAGCGCGGTGGTGACGCTGATTGAGGATAATGACATCTTGATGATTGGCGGCGGTGCAACAACCCTGCACGTGGCCCGACGATTGGCGGCAGACCGCAATCACCTCACCGTCATTACCCATGCCCTGTCGATTGCCGTGGCTCTGGCGAGCAATCCCCTGCATCGTGTGCTGATGTTGCCGGGGCAATATGACGGGCGTGAAGGATTGATCACAGGCCCCGATACCATCGACGCCTTGCAGAGATACCGGGCAAGCAAGGCCATTCTTGGTGCCAGCGGAATCACGTTGGAAGGCCCCAGCGACGCAGGTGTCGGACCCGGGCTGATTTACGGTGCCATGATGCGTCGCTCAACAGAGGCCATCATAGCTGTTGATCACACCAAGATCGGACGCAGTTCCTTGAGTGTCTATGGTGAATGGTCAGAGGCTGTCACCGTTGTTACAGACCAGGACCTGCCGGCGGAGTTGAAATCGCTCCTGCGAGACAAGGGGTCAGGGATGGTGGTGGCCTGATCGCCCGAACGGCCTGACTATCGCGCCACCAAGCACACGGCGCTTGCATCATCGGCTGGTTTGAAGCGCAGGTATTTCTCGCAACCAGGATCATCTGCTTCAATGGCCCTGATCTGGCGCAGCACCTTTTCCACACCTCCTGGACTGGCGCAACTTGAAAGCAAAGCGGCATCATCCATCATGCCGTAAGTATCCACGGCGCGATAAAGGCCGTCACTGCACAGCAGAAGCGATGCAGGCCATCCCAGATCGATATACTCCGGGATCACCAGCGATGATTGATTCGGAACGAGGATGCTGTGATTTCCCACCGTGTTGCGGGCCCTTCGACTCGCGATCAGTTGGGGATGGAACCGCTGCAAAAGCGCCTTGAAGTCAGCAACGCCCTTAGCGCGCTGTTGCTTGGCTTCGCGCCGCAGCAGTGCTTCAAGTCCGCCGAGATCTGTTTCAGGGCTTTGCCAATTGTGCACCGTTGCTGTCTGGCTGAGCAGAAATGAATCCCCCAACCGCAATGCCTTCCAGCCGGTGCTGTCGCGCTTGGCCAGCAGCAAGCAGGTGGCCGGTATATCGTAACCCTCTGGCAGGGAGAGGCCGTCGGTGGCGGTCTGCCAATCGACAATCAGGCAATCAACAAGCAGTCTGAGAATTTCGTTAAGTGGAGTGTCCTGTGCCGCAAGACGGCGGAGATGAACTTCAGCGCGTTGCACCAACCAGACCGCGTCTGATGAAGCGTCAAGGTAATTGGAATCGTTGATGCCGGTGACCCCGTCAAACACCCAGGTCGCGACAATCTCGCCATCCCGTTCGATCACACCTGCGGAATCTTCGTTGTGAGCACCACTGCCCTCACTGACCAGACCCGCCAGCTTCACAGGCGCACAACCTCACCGGTTCGCACACTCTCATCTGCCGCCAACACAATCCGCAATGAGTTGATGGCTTCCTCCACATGGCTTGTCATATCGCGATCATTGCGGATGGCATCGAGGAACACCGCCTGCTCGCGATTGCAGAGGTCCTGATGTCCCGGTTCATCATCCATCCGCACAATGTCGTCCCGGCGGGCAAAGGTACCATCAGCTTTCAGGCCACCGTGGTGAATGCGTAGTGCTGCAGTTTTGGTGTGGCTATCAACGTCGGAAGACTCCGTCCTGGCTTCGTCCATGGCAATAGAGACGGACCCCCTGGGTCCGATCATGTCCTTCACGAAGAAAGCTGTCTCACTCATCATCGGGCCCCAGCCCGCTTCGTACCAACCCACCGAGCCGTCATCGAAGGTCACCTGCAACTGACCATAGTTGTACATGTCCGGCTTGATCTCATCGGTCAGCCGCACGCCGATGGCATGCACCCGCTTTGGCTTTGCACCCGTCACCTGACACATCACATCAACATAATGGACGCCGCAATCCACGATTGGCGAAATCGAGTTCATCAGGTTCTTGTGCACGTCCCACTGCGCACCAGAGGATTGCTGATTGAGATTCATGCGCATGACCAGTGGCTTGCCAAGGGTGCGGCCAATCTCGACAAACTTCATCCATGAGGGATGAACCCGCAAAATGTAACCAACGACGATTTTTAGGCCCTTGGTCTTCGCCAGCGCTGCGATCTCTTCGGCCTCCTGCACCGTGGAAGCGAGCGGCTTTTCAATGAAGAGATGGCAACCTGCATTGAGTGCCAGCACGGCATATTCACCATGGGTGTCTGGCCAGGTATTGATCGACACGGCATCGGGCTTCGTTGCCGCAAGGGCTTCGGCATAGTCATTGAATTTCGGGATGTTGGGAAACTCTGTTGCGATGTCCTTGCGTGTATCGATGCCCCGGCTGCATAGCCCCGTAATCTCGAAGCCATCATTGGCCGCATAGGAGCGTGCATGGGAAATTCCCATGTTGCCCACGCCCACCACCAAAACCCGAATCCTCTTCATTGGCCTTCCACCCATGTTTGACGGACATTCAGTTCTTCGCCGAGATGCACCAGACTGGCAAGGGCACCTGGCTTGATCACACCCAGATCTTCCCGCCCCAGAAAGCGAGCAGGATTGCGCGAGGCCATTTGCAGGGCGCTGGCCAGTGGCACGGACAATCTCGTTGTGCAGTACCTCACGGCTTCATCCATGGTGAGGTTGGAGCCGGCGAGCGTGCCATCAGGCAATTCCAGCCGCCCATCCTTGCGTGTCACTGTGCGGCCTTGCAGATGGAACGACGCAGGTCCACCGGCCGCTGGTGGCATGGCATCGGAGATCAGCATGAACCTCTTCTGTGGCGTCGCAGAAAAAGCCAGGCGCAGTGACGTGTCGTGCACATGAAAGCCGTCCACGATCACCCCGATGTAACTTTTGTCATCGGCCAGTGCCGCTCCGACCATGCCGGGTTCTCGTCCCGTAAGTTGACTCATGGCATTGAAAAGGTGGGTGAACGAGGAAGCCCCAGCGGCAAGTGCTGCCCGCGCTTCGTGAGAGGTGGCGTCAGAGTGGCCAAGGCTGACGCGAATGCCGAGGGAGACGAGTTTGGCTACGTCTTCAGCGCTCACTCGATTGGGCGCGAGTGTCAACATGACTGAGCCGCAGTTTGCTGAAGCCAGCATGTCGATGTCGGACAGCGTTACACCACGAATAAAATTTGGGTCATGGGCGCCTTTGCGCGCCGCATCAAGAAATGGGCCTTCCACGTGTATGCCCAACACATTTACCAAACCGGCGGCCTGGCTGGCACGCACTGCGGCAATTGCAGCCCGTGTGATCCCAGGGTCATCGGTAATCACCGTTGGCAACATTCCGGTTGTGCCAAATCGACGATGGGAACTCGCAATGGTGCTGATGACTGCGACGGAAGGATCCTCATTCAACAACGCGCCACCGCCACCGTTGACTTGCACATCGATGAAGCCGGGGGCGAGAAGGCCGCCGTCCAGTCGCACTGTACTGAGATGGGGCTTCAATGCGGTAGCGCCCACCACGTCCACAATGTGTTTTCCCTCGATCACCACGGCAAAACCGTCAGCGAATGCTTCACCATCAAACAATCGTGCACCTGTGAGCGCGAAAGCCATCAGAGTGTTTCCGTCACTTTCTTCAGTTGCCGAGGTGTGTCCGGGTTGCGACCCAAGTTTTGCGCCACTTGCTCAATTGCCAGATAGGCAGTCTGGATCATCGAAATCGGCGCAAGCAAAGGATGCGATACTGGCACAACCGGCAGGTCATCCCCTGCGACGTGCACTGCGGCGCCCATGCCGCGCAGCTTTGCCACAGCCATCTGCGTGCCAGACAGCGCGGCATCGGCCTGAGCATAAACGAGAAGCGGAAATCCCCTCTCCACCAATTCCAATGGCCCATGCATGACTTCGGCCACCGAATAGGCCTCGGCGTGAACAGCGCAGGTTTCTTTCAGTTTCAATGCGGTCTCCTGGGCGATCGGAAAGGATGGTCCGCGACCTAACACATAAAGGGAATCGGCAGCTGCGGCTTGTTCGACAAAGGCAGGCCAGTTCAACCGGGTTGCCTTGTGCAGTTGACCGGGCAAATCCTGAACCGCAGCCTGCAGTTCACTATCCCCACGCCACGCCGCAACAATTGACGCTACAGCCACCAACGAGACAATGAACGACTTGGTGGCGGCAACGCTTTTTTCCGGACCGGCAAAGAGCGGCAGGCAGACATCGGCGTTTTGGGCTGCAGGAGAATCCGCGACATTGACCAACGCCACAGTCAGTGCGCCAGATTGTTTGGCGGCCGCTTGCAGAGCGACGATGTCCGGACTCTTGCCGGACTGGGATATGGTGAGCGCCAGACCATTGTTCACCTTCAAAGCCGCCCCATAAACGGATGCCACAGAGGCGCCGACTGATGCGCAGGGCACGCCCATCGCGATCTCGGCAAGATATTTGAAGTAGCCTGCGGCGTTATCCGAACTGCCACGCGCCGAGGTGATGACAACGGGCGGGTTGATGATTTGCAGCTTGCGCCCCAGATCCTTTATGGCCGACGCATTGCGATCCAGAAAACGCGCGACCGCATCTGGTGCTTCGAGCGCTTCGGCGCGCATCATGCTCACGGGCGCCCCTCCGGTGCGAGAGTCAGTTCCGCGACAAAGTCATATGTGTCTCCACGGTAGTGCGAGCGAGTATACTCCACGATGCGGCCATCGGGCAGATAGGAAATGCGTTCTATGAAGAGGGCGGGATTGCCGTCGGGCAAATCCAGCAGACGTGCCTCCGCGGCCGACAATGCCGTTGCATGCAATCGCTGCAGCGCACGGACCGGCTTGAAGCCGCGCGCGTCCAGGGCCTCATAGAGAGACGACTTCACGGCGTGGGGGTCATCAAGAAAGCGGGTGGGAACCACAGCATGCTCAATGGCCAGCGGCTGGCCGTCAGCCCGGCGAAGACGGTGGAAGCGGCATACTCTGTCGCTTGGCGACATGGAGAGCTTCATTGCCTCTTCCGGTGTTGGCAGCCCGATCGCGCGCTCCAACCAGTCGGCATCAGTCTTCATGCCGCGCAGGCGCATATCTTCACTGAAGCTGGTCAGTCGAGACAGGGGTTGCTCAATGCGGCCTTCCTTTCCCTGAACGAAGGTGCCACTACCACGGCGCTGCGTAAGCACGCCTTCATGCACGAGTTCAGTAAAGGCCTTGCGCACAGTGACACGGCTGACCCCAAGCATGTCCGCAACATCGCGTTCGCTTGGAATCGCGTCACCCTGCTTGAGCTCTTCACAGGCAACAGCTTCCGTCACCAGTTTCTTGATGCGCAGGTACAGTGGTGCCACGCCTTGCATCGCAAAATGGCCGGGTGAAAAAATGCGCTGTGTCGTTGTCATGGCCAGCGCTCTGGCAAACCATTGGCACGCCGCGCCATGATGATCGCCCCATCAACGGCATCGTGTTCGGGGGCAACGAGGGCAGCCCGCACGTCGGCATCAAGATAGGGCGGGTAAACTTCAGACAGCCCGCCCAGCAAACACAGTTTCTGGGCACCACGCGCGAGCAAGGCGTGACCCAATTTGGAAATGGAACCCGCACCTTCAATGACAATGGTCATGCCCTGTACATCGGCGCGGGCCGCTGTTTCAAAGACCACAGGCGCGAACGCAGCATAGTCCCGCGGGGTCGCTGTTTCCGACCAGCGCGATACTTCATGGCGGCTGCGGCCAACGCGGCGCAGAATTTCTTCGATCAATCCTGTTGGCTGCAGCAAGCCATCCATGGCCAATGCAGCTCGCCGCACCGCATGGTGACCAAGCCAAGCGCCTGAACCATGATCACCAAGCTGAAATCCCCAGCCGCCGACCATGTGGCGCTCACCGTTCACCAACGCAAGTCCGATGGATCCTGTACCCGCAATGACAATGCCGCCATTGGCACCAGAGAAGGCCCCCGTGCATGCTGCGTAGGCATCGTTGTCGGCGATGATAGAGGCAAATGGCAGGCCAGCTTTGTGAATGCGCTCTGCGCCGACGGATGTGACAATGCCCGCCAAGCCGAGGCCCGCGTGCAACCGGGCAAGTGGCACCCCTGCCCGCCCTGCTGCTTCAGCTGCAGTTGCGACGATGGTTTGAAGTGAGGCATCAAAATTTTGATAGATGTTGGAGGAGCCGCCAACGGCCTCTGCCATGAGGTGGCCCGCGGCATTGCGAATGCGGGCCCGGCATTTGGAACCGCCGCCGTCAATTCCCAGAAAGAGGCTTTCACCCTGGATCATCCGAACATGATACCAAATCAATACCAAACAGGAAAGAGGAATTTAACCTGATCTAACATTCTGACAATGTTGAATTTTACACCTTCATGCGCGCGCGGCGAACAAATGACTCGACAAGTGGTCCTATTTTGGTATCTATGATTGATGCAGTTGGCCACGTCAAAAACGGAACAGAGCCTAGCCGGCACCCGCGGCTTTGACACATGGCCCAACACCAAAATCCTGACTGAACTGCTGGCGGGACAACGCCGGGCGCTGGACGCAGTGGAGCGGGCCCTGCCCGCCATTTCCATCGCAGCAGACCTGATCACCTCGCGTCTCACGGATGGTGGCAAGCTGATCTATGCCGGGGCTGGAACTTCCATTCGCATTGCCGTTCAGGATGGTTCGGAACTGCCGGCCACCTTTGGCATGGCTGAAGAGAAGATTGACTATCTCATCGCAGGTGGCCGGGCCGCCATGTTCGAAACCTTGGCCGACGCCGAGGACGATGGCGAAGCAGGCCGCCTGGCCGCTGCACAATCCTGCACATCTGCCGATGCCCTGATAGCCGTCGCCGCATCGGGCCACACCCCATACACAATCGCCGCCGCACGACAGGCCAGATCAGTGGGGTGCTGCGTGATCGCTGTGGTCAACAACGCGGGTTCGCCTCTGGCTGCCGCGGCCGATCATGAGGTGCTGATTGAGTCTGGCCCCGAGGTCATCTCCGGTTCGACGCGGATGGGTGCTGGCACAGCCCAAAAGGCGACGCTAAATCTGCTGTCCACACTCGTGCATACCCGGCTTGGCGCTGTGCATGACGGATTCATGGTCAATGTGCAGGCGGGTAACCAAAAACTCGTGGCCCGGGCAGCGCGAATAGTGTCGGCGTTGTCGGGCCAGCCCATGGATCGCGCCGAGTCCGCGATCAGAACCACAGGCGGCCATGTGAAGCCTGCGGTGTTGCTGCTCAGTGGTGCAACTGATCTCGCAACTGCACAAAGCATTCTGTCTGCATCGGGCGGAAACCTGAGACTGGCCTTGTCGAAACTTCCCGGCAAGGTGTAGCCTCATTCATTCTAACAGGAGGAAAGGATAACCATGATTAAGACAACCCTCAAAACACTGCTGCTGGCAGCCGTCGCGGGCACCGCCATGGCCGGTGCAGCATCGGCTGGCAAACTCACCATCGAGAGCTGGCGCAACGATGACGCCGCCATCTGGAAGGAAAAGTTGATTCCGGCCTTTAATGCGAAGTATCCGGACATTCAGGTTGAATTCACGCCAACTGCCCCGAAGGAATACAACGCCGCTTTGAACGCCCGCCTCGAAGGCGGCACGGCTGGCGACATCATCACCTGCCGTCCGTTTGATGCCTCGCTCGAACTCTTCAACAAGGGCCACCTTGCCGCGCTCAACGACCTGCCCTCCATGGCCAACTTCTCAGATGTGGCCAAGAGCGCCTGGACCACAGACGATGGCAAGTCCACGTTCTGCGTGCCTATGGCATCGGTGATCCATGGCTTCATCTACAACAAGGACATCTTCAAGGAAGTCGGCGTTGAACCGCCAAAGACCGAAGAAGAATTCCTCGCAGTGTTGGAAAAGATCAAGGCCAACGGTACTTACACACCGCTGGTAATGGGCACCAACGATCAGTGGGAAGCCGCAACCATGGGCTTCCAGAACATTGGCCCCAACTACTGGAAGGGTGAAGATGGCCGCAAGGGCCTGATCGCCGGCTCAGCCAAGCTCACAGACAAGCCCTATGTTGACACCTTCGCTGCATTGGCCAAGTGGTCCCCCTACATGGGTGACGGCTACAAGGCTCAAACCTATCCAGACAGCCAGAACCTCTTTGGCCTCGGCAAGGGCGCAGTCTATGCCGCTGGTTCGTGGGACATTTCCACTTTCCGCGGCCAGAATGTGAACATGGGTGCCTTCAAGGCTCCACCACCTGCTGGTTCAGATTGCTATATCTCGGACCACACGGACATCGGCATTGGCCTCAATGCCAAATCAGGCAACTCCGAAGAAGCCAAAAAGTTCCTCGACTGGGTGGGTTCGGAAGAATTCGCCAACATCTTTGCAAACGCGCTGCCGGGCTTCTTCCCGCTGTCCAATGCAAAGGTGACGCTGTCTGACGATGTGGCGCAGGAATTTGTGAACTGGCGCGGCGAGTGCAAGAGCACGATCCGCAACAGTTATCAGATCCTGTCGCGTGGTACGCCCAATCTCGAAAACGAGATGTGGAACGTGTCTGCCCAGGTATTGAATGGCACGTTGACGCCTGATGCAGCCGCCAAGCAGCTGCAGGACGGCCTCGACAAGTGGTACAAGCCATAAGCTTATCGGTGCGCTCTTCCTTCCCTCTGCGGGGAGGAAGAGCACTTCCCCATGGCCTCAAACTCCTCTCAACAACATCAACTCGTCGGCATGTCGCGTGCCGCATATCTGCGTGTGCTTGTGGTTTTCCTGGCACCGGCAATACTGATTTACACGATGTTCTCGGTCTATCCGTTGATCGACACCATCATCAGTTCATTTTACACCAAGCAGAATGATGGTTCCCATGTCTGGAACGGCATCAACAATTTCACCGCCCTGCTGACAGACCCAACCTGGTCGCAGCCGTTCTGGAATGCCTTCTGGAACAATTGCAAATTCTTCCTCATCCACATGTTGGTACAGAACCCCATTGGCCTGATGCTGGCGGCGCTGTTGAGCCTTCCGGTGCTGCGGTTCCGTGCCGCCTATCGAACGCTCATCTTCATGCCGACGATGTTGTCGGTGGTGATCATCGGCTTCACCTGGCAACTCATCCTGTCGCCACTCTGGGGCATCGCCAAAATGCTGCTGGGCTATGTGGGGCTTGGCTTCCTCTTCGGCCCCTGGCTGGGTGAAGAGTCAACAGCGCTGCTCACCATTTCGCTGATTTCTGTCTGGCAATTTGTCGGCATTCCGATGATCCTGATCTACACCGCGTTGCTCGCCATTCCTGACGAACTGATCGACGCCGCCACGGTTGATGGCCTTAACCAGTTTCAGGCCTTTTTCTATGTGAAGCTGCCACTGATCTGGCCCACCATCGGGCTGGTGTCTGTGCTGACCTTCGTCAACAACTTCAATGCTTTTGACCTCATCTATGCCATGAAAGGTGCACTCGCCGGACCCAACTTCTCGGCCGACATCATGGGCACGTTGTTCTACCGCGTCTTCTTCGGCAACCAGCTGCAACTGGGCGACACATCCATGGGTGCAACCATCGCTACCATGATGTTTCTCATCATCCTGTGCGGCTTGATGGTCTATCTCTTTCTCATCCAACGCCGCATGCAGAGGTATACTTTCTGATGCGCAAACCAGTTTCCGCCTTCGTTGTCCACGGCATTCTCGCGCTCTACACCTGCCTGGCGCTGTTTCCCATCATCCTCGTGATCATGAACAGCTTCAAGGCCAAGAGGGCGATCTTCAACACGCCCTTGCAGCCACCGATGCCATGGAATGTGGACCTGATCGGTTACACCAAGGTGTTCGGTGACGGTGCGATTGCCAACTACTACATGAATTCCATTGTGGTGACGGTGGGCACCATCTTCTTCACGCTGCTCTTTGGTGCCATGGCGGCCTGGGCGCTGACAGAATACAAGTTCCGCTGGAATACGCTGCTGGCCATTTTCCTGTCGCTCGGCATCATGGTGCCCATACGACTCGGTTCGGTTTCAATCATTTCACTGGTCTCCGACCTCAACCTCATCAACACGCTGACGGCTCTCATTCTGGTCTATGTGGCGCAAAACCTGCCATTGGCCGTGTTCATTCTCTCGGAATTCATCCAGCAGATTCCAAAGGATTTGCGCGAGGCCGGACGCTGTGACGGCCTCAGCGAGTATCACATCTTCTTCTACATCGTGTTGCCATTGCTGCGCCCGGCCATGGCAACGGTCGCCGTCTTCACCATGATCCCCGTATGGAATGACCTGTGGTTCCCGCTGCTCCTCGCCCCCACGGGCGGCAAGCAGACCATCACGCTGGGCGTTCAACAGTTCCTCGGCCAATACATCACCGACTGGAACGCGGTGCTGGCCGCTCTCTCAACGGCCATCGTGCCGGTTCTCGTGATGTATGTCATCTTCTCCCGTCAACTGATCCGGGGCCTGACCTCGGGTGCCGTGAAATGAGTCCGCCATGGCCGATGTGCTGATCGAAAAACTCCACAAGTCCTACGGTCCTGTCGACGTGCTGAAGGACATCAACCTCACTGTGGAGGATGGTTCCTTTGTCGTCCTCGTCGGACCATCCGGCTGCGGCAAGTCCACTCTGCTCCGCTCTGTTGCGGGACTGGAGCCGATATCTTCCGGCACCATTTCCATCGGTGGCAACAACGTGAGCAATCTTGCCCCGGCACAGCGCGAAATCGCCATGGTATTCCAGTCCTATGCGCTCTACCCCCACATGAATGTGGAAAACAACATGGCCTTCGGGCTCAAATTCGCCAAAACCCCGGCCGACGAGATACAAAGGCGCGTGACCGAAGCGGCGCGCATCCTGCAACTTGAGCCGCTGCTGAAGCGCCGGCCCAAGGAACTTTCCGGTGGCCAGCGCCAGCGAGTTGCCATCGGCCGTGCCATTGTGCGCAAGCCCAAGGTGTTCTTGTTTGATGAGCCTCTGTCGAACCTTGATGCCGCGTTGCGCATCAACACGCGTGTTGAAATTGCCAAGCTGCACAAGCTGCTGAACGCCACAATCATCTATGTCACCCATGACCAGGTTGAGGCGATGACACTGGCCGACAAGATCGTGGTTATGAACCAGGGCCGCATCGAACAGTCTGGCAGGCCGCTCGATCTCTACTACAAGCCTGCAAACCTTTTTGTGGCGCGCTTCATCGGGTCGCCTGCCATGAATGTCTTGTCCGCCACGGTGTTGGCGGATGGCAAATCTGCGCGTGTTGAAGGCCATGATTTGCCATTGGGCGCCACTCTGCCAGCAAGCCAGTCCATTCAGCTCGGCTTCCGCCCCGAACACAGCAGCTTCGCCAAGTCAGGCATTGCAGTGACGGTGGATCTCGTGGAACGACTGGGAGAGACGGGTTACGCACACTGCCGCACAACCGCAGGCGACAGCGTGTTGGTGGAAATCAAGGGTGACCCCAAGCTCCCGGCCGGTACGCAAGCATTTGTCCAGCCAGGCGAAGGCCACGTCCATTGTTTCGACGGAATGGGACAGAGGCTGCCTGCTGCCCCGTAATAATTCTCTTGGAAGAAACGAACTCACCCTTCCATGAGCGCATTGGTGAACGCACCCGGGCGCGACCATTCTGCAGAGCAATCAAAGGGATTGGCGACCAGGGCTGAACCGCAGAGAGCGCCTCATTTTTCGCGGCACAGTGCTAGCGAAGTCTTGTGCCTTCCGAACCTTCGAAAAGGTAGAGTTTGGATTTTGGCAGAGAGATCCCCACCACCTGGCCTTGCCTCGCGGTAAACTCTTTCGGTGCTTTGACCACAATCATGTCTTCGCCCAGCTTGGCTGTGACAAGCGTGTGATCGCCAATGAGTTCGACCGTATAGATTTCCGCCGAGATATCACCCTTGCCGCGTGCAGTGACCGCGCAGTCTTCCGGACGCACGCCCAAGACCGCATTGTTGAATTTTCCCGCGACGGGTGTCGATATCTTCTCGCCATGCGCCATAAATGAGTGGCCATCCAGCGTGCCTTTGATGATGTTCATCGGCGGTGAGCCAATGAACTGCGCCACGAAGAGATTGGCGGGATTGTTATAAATCTCGGCTGGTGTGGCGAGCTGCTGCAGTACGCCCTTCTCAAGTATGGCCACACGATGAGCCAGCGTCATGGCTTCAATTTGGTCATGCGTCACATAGATGGTGGTGATGCCGAAGCTCTCCTGCATGTGCTTCAGTTCCGCACGCATGTGGCCGCGCAACTTCGCATCAAGATTGGAAAGCGGTTCGTCCATCAGGAAAACTGACGGGCGACGGATGATGGCACGGGCCAGCGCGACGCGCTGCCGTTGGCCACCGGAAAGCTCGCGCGGATAACGATGCAACAGGTTTTCCAACTGCACCTGCGCTGCAGCCTCGCGGATGGCCACTTCCATTTTGACTGCATCAACACCGCGCACCTTGAGTGGAAAGCCGATGTTTTCACCCACGGTCTTGTGCGGATAAAGCGCATAGGACTGGAAAACCATGGAGATGTCGCGATACTTTGGCAAGATATCAGTGACGTCGCGATCGCCAATTCGCACCCGCCCGGATGATGCGGTTTCAAGACCCGAAAGTATGCGAAGAGCCGTGGTCTTGCCCGAGCCTGAGGCACCAAGCAGTACAAGAAACTCGCCCGGTTTGATCTGGATATCGAATTCCTGCAGCACCATGACATTGCCGAAGGACTTTGCGACCTTTTCGAAGGTCACGGGAACGCCAGGATTTCCGGAAATGTTTGCAGATACCATCGTTTGAACTCGCTAGCCTTTGACCGCACCGAGAAGCACGCCCTTGGAGATAAATCGTTGAAGGAGGATGGCCATGATGATGACCGGAATGATCATGACCACAATGACGGCGCACATTTCCCACCATAGGATGCCACGTTCGCCAGCGTTTTTGGCTGCCACCATAAATGGCATGGTTTGCGACTTGGCAAGTGCCAGAAACACCGCCAGCAAATACTCATTCCAGTTGAGGATGAGTACCAGAAGTGTTGTTGCGGCAAAGCCGGGTCTTGTCAGTGGCAGGACGATGTCCCAGAAAATCCCGAAGCGCGTGGCACCATCAAGCTGGGCCGACTCTTCGAGCTCAATTGGCAGACCAGCGAAGAAGTCATGCATCAGCCACACCACGATAGGCAGGTTGGCAACGGCATAGGCGATGATGAGCGCCAGATGCGTGTCCAGAAGGCCGACAGCCTGGAACATCATATAGATCGGGATAATGACAACGATGGGCGGCAGGATGCGCTGCGAAATGATCCAGAACAGGATATCGCCGTTGCCAAGCCGATTGGTGAAATGCTTGCCATAGGCGCGCACCAGCAGGAAGAACATGGCGAGCGCCAGCGCAGAGGCGATCATCCAGTGGATGAAATAGGAGGCAATAATGGTGAGCAGCGAGAGCGCAATGAACACCATGATATTGCCGAACTTCGGCTTGTACTGGATGCGCGCAAGGGCATAGGCCGCCATGCTGCCAATGATCATGCACAGCGCGGTGGCAAAGACGTTGATGACGATGGAATTGGAGAAAGCCAGCCACACCTTGCAAATCTGCGGCTCCATCGGTTCGATTGTCACAATCGGTGAAAGCACGAATGCAACTGAGTTGTATGCATAGAGAACGAACTGGCGAGCCACTGACTGGAGGTCGCAAAAGGGGTCCGTCGCAAATTGCGCGCGCCAGCCATCGAGGGTCGGCTGGAAGTCAACAAAGGGAATGTAGTACGGGCCTTCATTAACGATCTGGCCGTTTTTGAAGGCGGTGATGATGACCCAGTAGAGCGGGAAGATGACGAACAGCGACCAGAACACCAGAATCGTGTAGGCGACCAGCTTTGCCACAGGTGACATCTTGCCGACGGCAGGTGGCTCGAACAGCCGCTCCATCAAACCGCGGTTCGCCTTCTCGAATTTATAGGAAGCCTCACTCATGCGTGCGCCTTCCGCAATTGCTTGAGAACAACGTAATTGAAGAAGGATGCACACACCACGACGGTGAGGATCAACAGAAGATAGGCGACCGCAGCCGAATTGCCCATGTCGTTTGCGCGCCACAGGAATACTGAGTGCAGCGTCATTGACTCGGTGGCAATGCCGGGACCGCCGGAGGTCATGATGTTGGGCAAGTCAACAATCTTGAAGGCCTCAATCATGCGGATGAGCAACACAGTGGCGGCGACCGGAACGATCTGCGGCCAAGTGATTTCGCGGAAAATCTGCACGCTTGAAGCACCATCAACCTGCGCGGCTTCCACATGGTCTTTCGGCACGTTTTCCAATGCTGCCAGCATGGTGATGAAGATGAAGGGGATCCATTGCCAGCTATCACCCAGCACTACAAACCACCGGGCGGCCCAGGCATCGGTGGACCAGGCCCAATCCTGCCAGCCGATCCAGTCCCACACCGGCTGGAACGGCCCCTTGGTGATGTCGAGGATCATCTTGAAAGCGTAGCCGACGCCAAGCGGCGTGATCATCAGCGGAATGAAAAAGAGAACGCGAAAGAAGTTCTTGCCTGAAATCGGTTGCGAACAAAGGAAAGCCAGCGCCGTGCCAATGACGAACTGGATTGCACAGCCCACAACCACGTAAAAGAGAGTGGTCAACAGGTAGCCCCAGGCATTCCCTGAAAACAATGTGGCCCCCAGCAGAAATGCGATGGCAATGGCTGAGATCGCGGAGATGATGCGGCCAATCATGCCGACCCAACTGGTCTTTCCGACTGCCCGCCACAGCCACCACAGCACGACCGCTAAAATGGTAAGACTGAAGACCCAGCCGAAGGCACTGAGGCCTTCAAGTCGACCGAGCAACGTGACCTGCTCGTTGCCGACAAACTGTTTGGTGAAGTTCTGGAACCAGACGAAGCGGAACTGCAGACCCGTGGGTGAAAACTTCACCCGGCTCAATGCGAAGACGATGGAATAAAAAGTCGGGAAAATCGCAAAAATGAGAATGAGGATGACTGCGGGTGCAATGAAATAGGTCCTGGAGTGGCGGTCAATCCATTCACCCCATGATTCGCGATAGGTTTCTGTCGCTGTATTCACCGTATCACCACACCGTCGATTGCCGGCACGGAGCATCGTGCGGCACGTGAGATAGAGACCCCGGCTTGCGCCGGGGTGGCAGAACATGCGGAGCGGGACAAGACTAGCCGTCTGGTCCCGCCATTCAGGATTTACTTGATACCGAGGGCCAAGGCCTGCGCCTTGATCTGGTTGTCACGGCCGAAGTCTTCCGTGATCTCTTCCCATCCGGCTTCGATG